>Ga0265314_10005617_pt1 | contig 11265 bp, 12 predicted proteins | sample 4126metaG_FD_203106 | JGI IMG/M metagenome (GOLD analysis project Ga0265314, IMG submission 203106) | Rhizosphere microbial communities from Carex aquatilis grown in University of Washington, Seatle, WA, United States - 4-1-26 metaG | ecosystem: Host-associated > Plants > Roots > Rhizosphere >... | reverse complement strand
CGGGAGGGGGGTTCGTAGCTGGTTCCATTTGGCCGACGACCTTCAATCCGCTCAACCCCATGCCCGGAACCTACGGTCAGCCCGTTCTTTGGTCCGGCGGCCACCTACAGATGTTGAGCACCTTGGGCGAGCCCAGCGGCGAAGCGCTTGCGGTAAACGAAAACGGGGACACGGTTGGCTATCTCGATACCGAGGGCGACCCCTCGGACGAGATTCAACCCGTCCTCTGGTCAAACGGGCAAACGACGATCCTTGGCTCGTTTCCCTCGCAACAGGCGCGGGCGGTGGCGATCAACAACCAGAGGCAGATACTCCTACAGGCGAGCGACGGCCAGTCATCGAATTCGTACGTGTGGTCCAGCGGGTCAACCACCCCCATTCCAACGTTGGGCTTTAGGAGTTTCGTTGCCAACGCAATTAACGACGGTGGCGACGCGGTGGGAGGTATGAGCAACGATGGTGACACGGGTGTAGCCTTTCTGTACCACAATAGTATCACTGCGGCGCTTACGTCATTGGCTGGCGATACTTCCGAGAACGCCCTCGCCATCAATAATGTCGGCAACATCGTCGGAATCGGTACGGACGCTTCCGGAAACAGCCGTGCTTTGCTCTGGGAGGATGGAATGGTGATCGACCTCAACGCACTTCTACCAGCAAACAGCGGCTGGTCCCTCGGCAAAGCCACGGCCATCTCTGACGACGGCGTTATCGTGGGCGAAGGTGCCTTCAACGGGCAGGAGATGGGTTTCGAGCTTCTACCCTCGGCCTCCCCCTCCGCCGCCGTCCCCGAACCCGCGTCGCTAGCAGTGCTCGCCCTCGGCGCAACCGCCCTCCTCCGCCGCCGCAGGGGCGTCAGCCACATGTGATTCCCTGCACCGCCGTACGCCGATTCGCCGATAGCAAGCGCAGGATTCCCACCTGCGGAGGAGGCACCATGAAGAAATCTAAATTGCTTGTCCTCGCAGTCGCATTTCTCTTTCCGGCGACCGTCGCCGCGCAGCAATACAACTTCCAGCAGCTCCCCGACGAAGCCAGCGGCATCTCGAACGCCGGAACTGTGCTGGTTGGCGGCCGGCTTTGGCAAGGGGGCCAACTTACCTATCCGCCACTCGACGCCAGCGCGTCCGGGATCGGCGCCGATGGAAGCGTCGCGGGTTCTCTGGGAGCCTCGGCCGCCGTCTGGCAGAACGGCACCGTGACTTTGTTGCCGCCCTTTCAGGTTTCACCCGATGCTTCCGCCGTCGCGATGGCGGTTAACAGCGGCGGTGTCGCAGTCGGTTCGAGCACCGATGACTCCGGCACAAGGGCGGTCCAATGGAGCGGAGGCACGCCGCTGGACCTTTCCGCGTTCACCGGAGGCGCGGCCTCGGCCGCTGTCGCCATTAACGACGCCGGACAAGTAGTGATTAACGCGTCCCCGGATCAGTTCCTGGCTGCCGACCGAACGGACCAATCGTTCGTCTACCAAAACGGCAACGTTTCAAACATTACTCCCGCAAGCGCCACGGGCTCTTACGCCTACGCCATCAACGGAAGCGGCGGCGTCGTTGGAACGGCCTATTCTGCCGACGGGACCGGCCTCGCGTTCAAATGGCAAAGCGGACAGACCGAGCTCGCCCAATCCCTTTTTCCATCGATCAGCGGAATCAACGTGGCGACTGCTATCAATGCGTCGGGGGACGCGGTTGGATTTTTCATGGGGAATGATCCCCGCGACTTCACAGCATTCCTTTGGCAGAACGGCGGTGCCCCAATTGACCTCAATACACTTATCACGCCGATTCCGGGCCTACACCTCTACGCCGCCTTGGGCATTAACGACTCGGGACAGATCGTCGGCGGCGCGACAATGAACGGAGTACCCGAGGGGTTTGTGCTAACACCGGTCGTGTCGTCGTCGGCGTTCGTTCCGGAACCCGCCTCGCTAACAGTGCTCGCCCTGGGCGCAACCGCCCTCCTCCGCCGCCGCCGCAAGCGGTGATGGGGAATCGGACCGCGGGAAGCGTAAACGCAATTGCTCCACACAAACCCATGCGGTGGTCGATAGAGGGGACGGAAGAATATTGGCGGAGCCGATATGCGAAGCATCATCAAAATTGCGACGGCCGTCTGTGTCTTGGGAGTTGGAACGACGGTTCAAGCAGCCTCGCCGCTATACACGATAACCGGGCTCGGTAACTTCGGTGGCGCTTCAGCGGCCTCCGGGATTAACAACTTGGGCCAAGTTGTGGGACAGGCGGACGTCGATGCCGGCAACTATCACGCGTTTCTCTGGACTCAGGCCGGAGGAATGAAGGATCTGGGGGTGCTGCCGGGAGACACTTCGAGCACAGCTATTTCGATAAATGACACAGGCCAAGTGGTGGGGGTGTCTCAACCGCAAGGCGGCAACCCGCCCCGGGGCTTCATGTGGCAGGCTGAAATCGGCATGTCCGATATCGCTGGAACGAGCGGGCTTTACACACAGCCGATTGTAATCACCAATTCTGGACAGATTGCCGGATATGCCAGCCCGGACGGATTTCTGCAAAGCAATTTTGGGTTCACCTATTCCTCTCAGGGCGGTATTTCGCCTGTCTCTCTCTCTGGCGTTACGACCTATGGCGTCGAAGCACTCAACGACAGTGGTGAGATGGTGGTTGATGCACCTCAATCCGCCACCTCCTTGTTTGTCGCCTCGGGCCAAAATCCGGTCGAAATTGCCGGTGGTGGACTTACTGAAGCCACGGCGTCCGCGATGAATGCCTCTGGAACGGTCGTCGGGTCCGCGAGCAGCAACTTGGGCGGAAATTCTCATGCGTTCGTCTGGAGCCAGTCGACGGGGTTACTCGACATCACCCCAATTCCAGGCGGCGACGCGTTTGCCCAGGCGGTCAATGGCAACGGGGACGTAGTCGGATTTGAAATTCTCGGGCCCGGAGAATCGGAGAGCTTTCTCTATCGGGACGGCACAACGTACGACCTGACATCGTTGCTGGGCAACTCGGCTGCGGGCTGGAGCGCGTTGGCGCCGGAGGGAATTAACGATTCGGGCCAGATCGTCGGCTCCGGGTTTTTTAATGGGCAGGTGGAGGCGTTCATCATGTCACCCGCCGCCTCGGCGACAGCATTCGTCCCCGAACCCGCCTCCCTCGCCCTCCTTGCCCTGGGCGCAGCCGCCCTCCTCCTCCGCCGCAGGCGGTGATGGGGAATCGGGCGACGGGAAGCGGGAACGCAATTGCTCCACACAAACCCATGCGATGGTCGATGAAAGGGAACGGAAGAATATTGGCGGAGCCGATATGCGAATGCGTGCGAAAGCGATCTCAATACTATTTGCGATAAGTACGGTGGGTTCATCGGTCGCCCGCGCCGACTACCAGATCACCGCGTTGCCGGCGCTTCCGGGATCACCGCAGAGCTTTGCGGACGCGATTTCGCCGGGGGGCGTCATCGGGGGAACGAGCGTTTCGTGGGATACTTCAAATATCTACGACGTTCCGACTCTCTGGCAGAATGGACAGCCTATCGCTTTGCCGATTCCCTCAGGTTATTTGGCGGGAGTCTCGGCAATCAACTCAAACGGCGTGAGTATCGGAACCCTGCAGACGCAGACCGGAAGCTTGAGCCCGATCCTCTGGCAAAACGGTCAGGCGCAGAAGCTCGACAATCTCGGCCTACCGGATGTGGTTCCGACGGGGATCAACAATGCGGGGACCATTGTTGGATACGGATCCGACCTGGAAAACGGCATTGATGTGGCAACCACATGGACCAATGGCAAGGCAACTGCCCTAGGCAGTAGTTACACCGCCGCCTATGGCATCAACAATGCCGGGCAGATTCTTGTCATCGGTGAACAAAATGGCGATACCGTCTGGTCGCTTCTCTCAGGCGATAGGGCGACGCCGATTACGCCGCCGACCGGGACGACCATGGCCGCCCGCTTTCTCGATGATGCTGGCGATGTTGTGGGCGACATTTTTCACCCGGATACGCAAACCAATGAGGCGTTCATCTGGAGGAATGGCGTCTTCGATGTGCTGCCATCGCTGCCTGGCGACACACTGGAGATCGCCTATGGCGTCAATGACAGCGGTGTAGTGGTGGGTTCCGGCGGAACACCTGACGGGATTGGCCACGCGCTGATGTGGAAGGACGGGCAGGTGATTGATCTGGATTCTTTGATTCCTTCGAACTTGGGATGGGAGGGGCTCAGCCCATTGGTTATTGCGGATGACGGAACCATCATTGGAACCGGGAGCCTCAACGGTGAGATAACCGGTTTTGAACTGACGCCAGCCGCCGTCCCCGAACCCGCCTCGCTGGCAATCCTCGCCTTGGGTGCCACCGCCCTCCTCCGCCGCCGCAGGCGGTAGCGCGACCGAACCAGCCCCCGCGCAAAAACAAAACCGGCACAGTTTTCACCGTGCCGGTCTTTGAATTCCTGCTTGCCTATCCCGATTCCGTTCAACCCGCCTTACCAGCGGCCGTAGTGCAGCCGCCGGCCGCCGTCGTGGCCGAAGCTGGTGCCGAAGGAGAACGACACGTTCGGCGAATAGTACGTCGGCTGGTAATACAGATCGGGCGGATAGTACGGCGTCACGCCGTAGTAATACGTCGGCTGGGGATAGATGATCGTCTGGGGCGGATAGTAATATCCCGGAGCATATCCGTATGACGGTGCGACAAACGTCGGGGCAAAGTACGTCGGGGCAGGATAGACCACCGTCGACACACGCCCCGGCCGGGCGCCGATTCCGATGCCGAAGCTCACATGATCCGCCTTCGCGGGTTGCGCCACGGCGGCGACCGTGCCGATGGCGGCGCTCAGGGTCAATGCTTTCAAGGTGCTGAACATGTTATGTCCTCCATGTTTCTTCGTGCGTTGGGGCAATGCATCTTCTTCACAAGACACCGCGTTAAATCGCCTGTTAGTCCGCAAGGCGCCGCGTTGATTGCCCTGAATTATCCTAGGACGTTCAGGGCTCAACGTAAAGACCCATCCAGGCCCCGTTTGCCCCTCATTCGGCATGTTCTTCGCGATCGCGTTTCTGTCGTGAGGCCCGGTGCAGTTCGCGGATTCTTCCGCAAACCCGTACAAAATCCTCGCGGTCCTCTTCCGAAAGCTTATCCAGGACCACCACCGTCCGCCTCAGGCGCTGCCCGCGATAGGCCTCAAAATACGCCTTCCCCTCCGCCGTGATGTGCACGTCAATCTTCCGCTTGTCCGCCTGGTTCAGCTCGCACCGGATCAGCGGCTTATCAAACCCGCTCTCCAGCGACCGGATGATCCGCGACATCTGTGCCGGCAGCACGCCGATCCCCCGCTGAATCTCGCCCACATGCAACGCCCCGGCCGCCGCATAGAGCGCATCGAGCGTCAGGTACTGCGATTCGGAGAGGTCCAGCTCCCCCTCTTTTTTTGATGCCACCTGGTTGCGCCAGCTCTCGACCGTGAGCAGAAAAATCTCTTCCGCCATCTTCTCCAGCGACCCCGCCCCGCCGACATTTTCCGCGTTTTGTTCCATCGACCGCCCGAATTGAACACACCCCGGCAAATCAGTCTACGCCTTCCGGCGCCATCAGGAAAGCGCAAACCTCAGCGCCAGGAGTTTCGCGCCGTATCACGCACAGCATGCAGCAACTGCCCAAAGCCCATTACCAGGAGGCCATTGAGAATCCCCGAGCCGGCCAGTGCCCAGCCTGAGACATCCTTCGCGACCGCTGCTTCAATCAGCGCGATGAGCAGGATGACCGGGCCTATGCAGATGAGCAGATATCCCGCAAGCGTGAGCAGCGGATAGCGCGCCGGCTCCTCGCCGCGTGGCGAAACTCTTCCGGCGCCATAGGTCTCGTACGGCGTTCCCGGCGGAGGCGCAGTTCCGCTTTTTTCCGCGGACGCGCTGTTGGCTATTTTCGCCGCCGCCATTGCCGCCGTCGCTTCTTCAAGGCCCGCATCCGCCGGCACCGGTTGCCGCGAATTGCAGTTCGGACAGATCGCCATTCTCCCCGGCTCAGCGCCGGTTCGAACCAGCGCCCGGCAATTGGCACATCGAAAAAATCGCATTCGCCTCACTCCCGCACCGCTGGCGGTATCCTACCCCGCCCCACCACCATTGGCCACGCGTGACGTACCGGCAAAATCCCGGCACAATACCCGCGGATCGTTTTACTTTGCCCCGCCGGAATCCTCGGAGCGTCCCGTGACTGATTTTCTCACCGTGCCCGTTCAGGAATTCATCGATCAGACCGCCGCCAAAGCGCCCACGCCCGGCGGGGGTTCGGTGGCGGCGCTCTGCGGGGCGCTCGCGGCGGCATTGGCCCAGATGGCGCTGCAGTACACTGTCGGCAAGAAGGCGTTTGCGGAGCATGAGGAGGAACTGCGACGCTCGCTGGCCGCGCTGGCGGCCGCCCGGGCGCGTTTCCAGGAGCTCATCGCCGAGGACATCGCGGCCTATGCCGCGCTCTCCGGCCTGCTGAAACTTCCCGAGGACCTCCGCCACAAAAATCCCGAATTTGCCCCCGCGGTCTTCGCCGCGATCCGCGCCCCCGAGACCGCCATGGGCCTCGCGATGCACGTGCTGGAACTCTGCGCGGCGCTCCTCGACAAAACCAACCGCCACCTCGTTTCAGACCTGGGTATCGCCGCGGCCATCGCCCACGCCACCGTGCACGCATCGGAACTCAACGTGCTGGTCAATCTCCCACTGGTCGCCGATCGGCAGCAGGCCGACAACCTCCGCCAGCTCTGCAGCGACACCGCCCAGAAATCCAATGACCTCTACGGCGAATTCCGCGAGCATCTGCTGAAAAAGTTTGCATGAATTGCAATAAAAAAGCCGCGGCGCGGCGGCGATGTCGATAGTGCCATGATGTCGCCTGCTTTGGGCGACAGCGCGTGCGCTACTCTTCCTCGCCGAATTTCCCTTTCACCAGCTTGTCGAGCGCCTCGAGCGTCGCCTCCGCGTCCGGCCCCTCCGCGACCACCTTCAGCACCGTCCCCTCCGTCGCCGCGAGCATCATCATCTGCATGATCGACTTGCCATCCACCACCTGGTCCCCCTTGCACACCTTCACCCCGGACTGGTACTGGTTTGCCACATCCACGAACTGCATCGCCGGACGCGCATGCAGACCCAGTCTGTTGATGATCGTCAGTTGTCGATCCATGGCCCCGCTCGACATGCTGCTACCGATTCCTTTTCGCCGCTGTTCCGGCCCGTGCCGTTTCCGCCGGGCGCACCTGGTTTTACCGAACCGCGCCGGCCTGGTCGGCCTCTTCGATCAGGTCCACAATCTTCTGACGCGTATCCGATTGCCGCAGGAACCGCCGGAACGTTTCCTCCTGCAGGCTCTTGAAAATCTTTTCCATCGCCTGCAAATGGCCGTCCGGAGAATTCGGCGGCGAAAGCAGCATGATCACCGAGTACACCGGCGCCTGGTCGAGCGCCGCAAAATCAACCCCCACCGTCGAGCGCCCCACCACCCCGATGCGCTTCTTGATCGCCAGGTGCTTCACGTGCGGCACCGCCACACCTTTGCCAAAACCCGTCGAGCCGATCTTCTCCCGGTCCACAATCGCCTTGACGATCACATCCACATCGCCGGGCGCGATGGCCTTGGCGGCCGCCAGCGAGGCGACGAGTTCCCGGATCACGCCGTCGCGCTCGGTCGCCTGGAGTTCCGGGACGATTGCTTCTTTGACAATAAAATCAGCCAGCTTCATCGAAAACCTCTGCAAAACCTCCGACCTCACCCTCTCCCCATGCATATCCCGGCAGTATAGTCGAGGGACTGCGCCCCCTGCCATGCCGCGGGCATCTTTCCTCTCCCCCAAAAGAGGCGGTCTATTCCGGAACAATGTGTTTGCGGTTGCGGTGCATCTCCTTGTGGGCGGTCAATTGGTGCTGAATCTTCTTGATCGCCTGATCAATGCACCCGTACAAATCGGCCCCCTAGTGGCTGGCGACGAAGCGGCTCTGGTGGCTTGCGGTCACCACCACCTCCGCCCGCTTGGCTTTTCCTTCCTGGCCATCGAGAAGCATTTCGATTTTCAGAATCTGGTCGTAAAACTTGGGCAGCTTTGACGCCTTGTCCTCCGAATACTGCCGAATCGCCGCTGTGATTTCCAGGTGCCGGCCGGTAATGGTTGTTTCCACAGATTTGACTCCTTGTTCCACCCCGTAACCACCCAGCGCCAAGGTAGCCGCCGCACCCCCTGAGAGTCAAGATTTTCCGCATCTCCCGCGCCGTAAAAAAACCGGCGCCACGCCCTGCGGGGCGCCGGACGACTTCCGCTGCTGTAAAAAAGTTCCCCGCCCCGCCGGGCATGTTCGGCGAATCGGAGTCGGATCACCGGTCCAGCATGTCCCGCAACAATTGCCGGACCGCTTCCCCCCGTGATCCGCCCGCGGCCGGCGCGCCGCCCAATTCCGGCGCCCGCAGCCCATCCACCGTGAGCTGCAAAAACGCCAGGCACATCTCGTTGCTGGTCTGCTCGCCATAGGTCACGCGCTTCGGCGAGACCTGCGGGCTTCGCGGATTTCCCGGTGAGTTGTCATACCGCGCCCACAGGTCCACTTTAGTCCCCCGCGGCAGCTTGATCGGCGTCGTGTATTGATACTGGTCCTGCCAGTTCCAGTCCCAGTCGGTCACGTTGATCAGGTCCTGCTTCCGGCCGTCGGGGAATGTGGCGGTCACCTTCATCTCCCGGCCGAGGGTATGCATGTGCGGCGTGATTCCCTGCACGGTCAAATCGAGTGGCGCGGTAATCGACGCCGTCCGTACATAGGCGGCATCGCCCGGCGGAATATCGATATTTCGGTTGCGCAACGGAAAGCTGATCACCACCTGCGACACCGGCTTTTTGGCGAAATAGAGCGCCAGCTCGCCCTGATCCATTTCTTCCTTGCCGGTCGGATGGTAATGAATGTTCAACACCAGGTCCGAGCCTTTTTTCAGCGGATGGCCGCTGCCCTCAGGTAAAAAGCGCGGCGAGGCCCCGGGCGCCCAGCCGCCGATCCCTCCGGTAGGCGTAAACCCGGGCCCACCAAAAGACAGATAGGTCGCTCCATCCCCTTTTTCCGTGGCAAGTTTCTGTGCCGCCCCCGTGTTGTCGAGGAACGCGATCATGTGATGCACCACGCGGCGATTCCCCGGCCGGTATTCAAACCCCACCACGTACTTCCCGTCCGGAATATTCAGCGGGACCACGCTGTACGCAAAAATATCCCGCCCCTCCGCCGGCACATGAAAAGGCTTGACCATTTTCACCACGAGGTCCGGCGTGCCGAGCTTCCAGCCGTCGGTGTACTTGGGCGCGGGCGGGGCATCCGCCTTGTCCCCCTCGGGCGCGCCCGCATCGGCCCACGCGCGTAAAAGATCAATCTGCTCCGATGTCAGCCGGCGCTCATCATGAAAGCTGCCCCAGGCATCATCCACTTTCCACGGCGGCATCTGTTTGCTCTCGGTCACCGCCGCGAGCATTTCCGCGCGTTTCGCCGCGTCCTGGTAGCTCATCAGCGAGAAGGGCGCGACTTCCCCTGCATGGTGGCAGGCCGTGCAGTTGGCATATAGCAGCGGCGCGACATCGCGCGACCAGGTCACCTTCGCCGCCGCATCCTTGTGCTTCCACGCCTCGAAAATGCACCCCACCGGCGTCGTCGCACCCACTGCGGGCGCCTTTCCAGCCGCCACCGCCGCCATCGCATCCTGCAAATCGTTGGCGGTCGTTTTTTCCCGCGGCTTGCCCACGTCGATGTACGCATCGTTCACGCGCCCGTGATAGAGCACGCGGCCGCGCGCATCCACGATGAAGGCTTCCGGCGTCACCGCCGGCTCGAGCGCCCGGGCGAGCGTCCCGGACGCATCAAAAATAACCGGGAAGGCAATCTTGTAATCCAGCGAATGCTTCTGCCCCGCCGCCCGCGTGACCGCCGGATCAGAAAGCACGCCATAAAACGCCAGATGCTCGGCGCTCGCGATTTTGGAAAGCCGATTCAGCTCCGGCATGATGCCGTTGGAGATCGGGCACTCCGTGTTCAAGAAAACAAATACCATCGCCGCAGCATCGCCGCCGGGCGCACTCCCCAGGGTGACCGGATCGCCCGAAACCTCCGTGTATTTCGACCCCGCTAACGTCATCCGCGCCATTACGCCCGGCGCTTCCGCCAGCGGCTCTCCCATCCCCGCTGCCGCCAGCGCGAAGATTGCCCCCACCGCCATCAACGGCCACCACATCAAACGCATACCAGTCTCCGGATATTCTCCGCCTAGTATACGCCGCTTTTCTGATCAAAGTGACAACCGTGCAATTCGCAGCGCCGGCGAGACTTCATGCGGGGATTATGGGGTTCGGGACGGCAGAACCGGGTGGTCATACGTCGCCACCACGTTTGGCCACTCGTTCTTCAACTGCCCCAGCAATCCGACAAACGCCTCGCGCTCGGTCTTCTGGCGCACCTCGTCCATCGCGTCTTCGGAGGTCCAGGCGTTGGCCAGCTGGTTGTTGCTGGCGGGCGAATCGGCGACGCAATACACGTACCCGTTGTTCACGTCCATCAGCACCGCCGAGGCGACGCAGCTCACGCTCGCTTTCTCCGTCGGAAACATGCCCAGCGTGATCAGGCCCAGGGGCGCCACGCGCGTGTCGGTGTGAAACTCGGTGTCGAAGGTGTAGTACAGCAGCAGGTTCGCGTGGAGCTTGGCTGCGGCTCGCCTGAGTTCAAGGTCGGAGTTCATGGTGGAGTCCAGCAGCAGCCGCTTGATCGGCGCGATCCCCGCCACCTTGGGCAGCCGGGTCAGGTCCGCAAAATCCGTCTCCTTCTCCACATCCTGCAGCGTCACCACGGTATACGACCCGCGTGCCGTCGGCGCCTGGGCACGGTAGCGGTGATAGGTGTACGAGTCGTAATCCGCAGCCTGCACCCGCACCACCGCAATCGACGCGGGAAACGTCACCAGCGGCTTTTTATCCAGGAGCGCCTGGACGGATTGATCCGTTAGCGCCGCCTTGGCATCCTGCGTCAGGCCCAGCTCCGAAAAATCCGCCTTGGCCCCGGGCGTCGAGTAGCTCGCACACCCGGTGAGCAGACAAAAACAAAATGCCGGCAGCAGACAATCCCAACGCATCGGTATTCCTTTCAGGAAAGTGCACCTCTCCCTTCAGGTGCGCGGCGCGTTCATGGGTTCAAAAAAAAGGCCCCGCATTCAAAATGCGGGGCCTTTGCCTAAGCTGAGAGGGTTGCCGGGATTACTGGTGGGGGCGGATTTGAACATTAA
>Ga0265314_10005615_pt1 | contig 11266 bp, 7 predicted proteins | sample 4126metaG_FD_203106 | JGI IMG/M metagenome (GOLD analysis project Ga0265314, IMG submission 203106) | Rhizosphere microbial communities from Carex aquatilis grown in University of Washington, Seatle, WA, United States - 4-1-26 metaG | ecosystem: Host-associated > Plants > Roots > Rhizosphere >... | reverse complement strand
GCTTCCTGATCCTGCTGGTGACCGCGCTCGGCGCCTTCGCCAGCATCGCCGCCATCGTGTTCGAACTCGGCGCCTCGAACCGCAGCGGGCCTGGCCTCGCGCTGGCGACGATCACGATCGCGCTGTCATGGGCGGCGGTGCACACCGGCTTCGCGCTGCATTATGCCCACGAATTCTATCGCGGGTCGAAACCCGGCGGCCTGCAGTTTCCGAGCGGCGACAACGACGACGAGGCGGATTATTGGGACTTCGTCTATTTCTCGTTCGTGATCGGCATGACCGCACAGGTATCCGACGTCGGCATCACCGACCGGATCATCCGCCGAACCGCGACCGTGCACGGCATCATCTCGTTCGTGTTCAACACCGCGCTGGTCGCGTTGATGGTCAATATCGCGGCGAGCGCGATCTAGGCCGCTTATTTCTTTTTTGACGCGTTTTCTTCACGCGAACCGGCTTCCACTTCGCTCGAAAACGCTATGGCATGACAGCCTCACCCGAATATCATCTCATCCCGGCTTGAATTTCCCGCCATTCCCCTGCATCCCTAGTGGAGTGGATTTGACATTCGCTAATCCACCCAGCCGCTTGCTCGTCAAGCGAATGTCAAATCCTGAACTCCACTAGCAACTTAAATTTGCAAGTGGTCCCTTGATTCTAACATTCGCAAACTTGCCCGTGAGAAGGGGTGCGAATGTTAGAATCGGACGACTTGCGGGCCTGAAATCTTGAGAGGAATCACGAAATGGTCGTTCGCGCGGGCCGGGAATTCCTGGCGATCCCCGGACCCACCACCATGCCCGACGAGGTGCTCCAAGCCATGCACCGTCCGGCGCTCGACATCTATTCCGAGGAGATGGTGGATCTGACCCAGGGATTGCTGCGCGATCTCTCGAGATTGTTCGCGACCAAGGGCAAATCCTACATCTACATCGCCAACGGCCACGGCGCCTGGGAGGCCGTGCTGAGCAATGTGCTGTCGCGCGGCGACAAGATTCTGGTGCTGGAGAGCGGCCGGTTTGCCATCAACTGGGGCAACGCGGCGGAAGCCATGGGCGCCGACGTCGAGGTTCTCAAGGGCGACTGGCGCCGCGCCGTTCGCGTCAACGAGGTCGAGGAGCGTCTGCGGCAGGACAAGGATCACAAGATCAAGGCGATCCTGGTCGTTCAGGTCGACACCGCTTCCGGCGCCTATAACGACATCGAGGCGCTCGGCAAGGCGATCAAGGCGACCGGCCACCCCGCGCTGTATCTGGTCGACACCGTGGCCTCGCTCGGCTGCATGCCGTTCGAGATGGACGCCTGGGGTATCGATGTCGCGATGTCCGGCTCGCAGAAAGGCCTGATGACCCCGCCCGGTCTCGGCTTCTGCGCCATCAACGACCGCGCACGGGAAGCCCACAAGAAGGCGAACATGCGCACGCCTTATTGGGACTGGAGCGAGCGCGACAAGGCCGAGAATTACCGGATCTATGGCGGCACCGCGCCCGTCCATTTGCTGTTCGCGCTCCGCAAAGCCATCGACATGATCAACGAGGAGGGGCTCGAAAATGCCTTCCTGCGTCATCGATTGCTTGCCGAGGCCGTGCGCCGTGCCGTGTCGGCCTGGTCCGAGGGACAGGTCGTCAACTTCAATATCTCCGAGGCCGCCGAACGCTCGAACACGGTCACGACCGTGCTGATGGGCGACGGCTACCGCCCGGCCGATCTTCAACGCTACTGCAAGGAAAAGTGCGGCGTGGTGCTCGGCACCGGCATCGGCGAACTGGCCGGCCAGGCGTTCCGGATCGCCCATATGGGCCACGTCAACGCGCCGATGATCCTGGGGACGCTGGGCGTGATCGAAGTCGGACTCCAGGCGCTCGGCATTCCCCACGGCAAGGGCGGCGTCGAAGCCGCGATCGGCTGGCTCGGCAGCAACGTTCCGGCCTGATGCCCGAAATCTCGGCGTTCCAAGCCTTCCCGGCCGCCCGGCATTCGTGCTTATATTGATCTGACGATAAATAAGCACACGCGCATTCCCGTTTCCGTCACGATCAGGTTGTCGCCTGAAGGCGACGATCTGATCGCGGGCGGAATGCGCGAAAGAACAGCAGGGAGTGAAGCGGTTGGCGTCGGTTGAATTGCGCGACCTCACCAAGCGGTTTGGGCCGGTGACGGTCGTCGATAACGTTGCGTTGCGGATCGACCACGGACAACTGGTCTGCCTTCTCGGCCCCTCCGGCTGCGGCAAGACCACGACGCTGCGGCTGATCGCGGGTTTTCTGGAGCCGACGTCAGGCGAAATCCACGTTGGCGACCGGCTGGTATCCTCGGCGGCGCGCACACTGCCGCCCGAACAACGCAAGATGTCGATGATCTTCCAGAGCTACGCGCTCTGGCCGCACATGACGGTGGCCGAGAACATCACTTACGGGCTTCGCTTGCGGAAGATGGACCGCGACACCATCGGCAAGAAGCTCAGGGCGATCCTTCAGACCACGAAGCTCGAAGCGCTGGCCGAGCGTTATCCCGGTGAGCTGTCAGGCGGCCAGCAGCAGCGCGTGGCGCTGGCGCGTGCGCTCGTCGTCGAGCCGGAAACGTTGCTGCTCGACGAGCCGCTCTCCAACCTCGATGCCAATCTGCGCGAAGAGATGCGCTTCGAGATCCGCAGGCTGCACGACCAATATCGCTATACGACGGTCTACGTCACCCATGACCAGTCCGAAGCGATGACGACGGCCGATCTGATCGCGGTCATGAGCGGCGGCAAGATCGACCAGCTCGGCACGCCGGAGGACATCTACGACCGTCCGCAATCGGAATTCGTCGCGCGCTTCATCGGCTCCAGCAACGTGATCAAGGGCAAGGCCCGCGACGAGAATCATATCTCGTTTTCCGGCGCAACCTTCCGCGTGGTTGGCGCAAAGCTTGCGGCCAATCAGGACGCCGCGGTCGCGATCCGCCAGCACGACATCCAGCTTTCGACCAGCGCGCCGGCGAGCGCCGACAACACCGTAAAAGCGACCGTGACGCGCCAGGTATTTCTTGGCGCTAACCGTGACTATATCGTCGAGACCTCAGATGGCACCGCGTTGCGCGCGGTCACCTCGCCGCAAACCGCAATTCCGGCAGGCACCGAGGTCTGGCTGACATTGCCACCCGAGCGCTGCCGCGCGCTCATCCGCTGACCGGGGGCAGCGATGGCGCGGCGGAAACTTTCCAGACGCGAGGCGATCAAGGGGTCGGCAGCTCTGGGATTTGCGCTTTTTGCTTCGCCGCTGAAGGCCGAAGCACCGCAAGCCACCGCGATCACGCCGCAACTGATCGATGCCGCGAGGCGCGAAGGCAAGATCGTGCTCTATTCCGCGATGGACCTGCCGGTCGGCGAAAAGCTCGGCAACGCTTTTCAGGCGCAGTATCCCGGCATCGAGGTGCAGATCGAACGCTCCGGCTCCGAGCGGCTGTTTCAGCGGATCGCGCAGGAATTTTCGTCGAACATTCACGCCGCCGACGCGATCACCACGGCCGACGCCTCTCACGTCATCTCGTGGAAGCGCAATGGCTGGCTGGCCCCGTTCGTGCCTGAAGACGTCGCCAGATATTTTCCGAACCAATACCGCGACGCCGACGGCATGTTCGCAACCTCGCGGGTGTGGCTGTCCTCGATTGCCTTTAACACCAACCTCATCAAACCCGCGGACGCGCCGGCGAGCTACGCCGACCTCCTCGATCCGAAATGGGCCGGCAAGATGGTGAAGGGCCATCCCGCCTATAGCGGCACCATCATGACGGCGACATTTCAGCTCGTTCGCGAGCTCGGCTGGGAATATCTCGAAAAGCTGTCGAAGCAGCGCGTGATGCAGGTTCAGTCTTCGACCGATCCGCCGAAAAAGCTCTCGCTCGGCGAACGCGCGATCATGGCCGACGGCAACGAATATAATGTCGTGCTGCTCAAGGAAGCCGGGCAGCCGGTCGAGCCGATCTATCCGGCCGAGGGCACGCCGACCATATCGGGTCCGACCGCGATCTTTGCCAGCGCGCCGCATCCCAATGCCGCCCGGCTGTTCCAGGCGTGGTTGCATACGCGCGAGACCCAGCAATTCTTCACCGATTTCACCGCGCAATATTCGGCCCATCCCCAGGTGACGCCAAAACCCGGCCGCCGCAAGATCTCCGACATCAAGCTGATGAAGGAGGACGCGGCAGCGGTCGAAAAGATGACCGACGAAATCAAGACGCGCTATGCGCGGCTGTTTAGAGTGTAACCATCCCCTCATGGTGAGGAGGCGCGTTCGCGCCGTCTCGAACCATGAGGCAACCGTGATCCTCATCCTTCGAGACGCGGCTTCGCCGCTCCTCAGGATGAGGCGAGCCTGTAGCTAGTGAACGAATGACCATCGCGACCGACATCGACACCCCTCGAGCCAAAATCGACTGGACCAAGCCGGTGCTGTGGCTGTTTGCGGCCATCATGATCGTTCTGATCGTACTGCCGCTGTCATGGCTTGCGATCTACAGCCTCACCGACAAGGCCAATCACGTGACGTTGCAGAATTTCGTCACGCTGTTCTCCGATCCCGACTTCCTCGATCCGTTGCTGACCACCGCGATCATCGCGACCAGTTCGGCCATCATCTGCTGCTTGATTGCAGCCCCCATGGGGTGGCTGGTGTCGCGCACCGATATGCCCGGCCGGCAAACCATCCGCGCGCTCGTCACCGCTTCGCTCGGCGCCGTCGCCTGGGAATTGCTGGCCGCGCCGAACAGCGGCTTGCTCAACCAGCTCTATCGCTACGTCACCGGCGCCGAATCCGACGCGCATCTGTTCGACATCTACTCGCTGCCCGGCATCATCTTCGTCATCTCCTGCTACACGTTTCCCTTTGTGTTCGTGCTGGTCGCCAACGCACTCGACAACATGCCCGGCGAGCTGGAAGACGCTTCCGCGATTCTCGGCGGCCGTGCCTGGACCACCGCACGGCGCATCACGATCCCGCTCGCAATGCCGGCCATCATCGCCGGCGCACTGATCGCTTTTCTTCAGGCCATGACGCTGTTCGGCTCCCCGGCCATCCTGGCGCTGCCGGCCGGCTTCCACACCATGACCACCAAGATCTGGAGCCTGTTCCAGTATCCGCCGAAGCTTGAGCTTGCGGCGGCTGCCGCCGTGCCGCTTTTGATCCTGACCATCCTGCTGTTGCAGGGGCAGAAGTTTTTGTTGGGGAGGCGTGGCTTCTCGGTGCTCGGCGGCAAGTATGGCGCGCCGCGCCGGGTCGAGATGAAGAAATGGCGCTGGGTGGCGCTCGCCTTCTGTCTCCTGATGCTGCTCAACCCGGTGTTCCTGCCTTATTTCGCATTGTTCAACGCGGCGTTTTCGCCGAATGCCACCACGCTGGTCACGCCCTCGACCTTCACGCTGCACAACATCGTATTCGTGTTCACCGAGCTGTCGTCGACCCAGTTGGCGCTCAAGAACACCGTGATCCTCGGTACAGCGACCGCGACGCTGGGCACGCTGCTTGCGCTCGTGATCGCCTATGTCACCACGCGAAGGGTGATCGCGGGCCATCGCATCCTCGGCTTTCTCGCCACCGCGCCGGTCGCCGTGCCCGGCATCGTGCTCGGCGTCGGGCTGTTCCTGAGCTACACGCGACCGCCCTTCGTGCTCTACGGCACGCTCTGGATTTTGCTGATCGCGTTTTTGACCATCAACCTGCCGTCGGCCTATCAGCAATTGCAGGCGGCGTTCGCCACCGTCCATCCCGAGCTTGAGGAAGCGAGCCGCATACTCGGCGCGTCGCGGCTGCAAGCGCTGCGCCAGATCACCGCGCCGTTGTTGCGCACCGGCGTCATCGCCACATGGTGCTTCATCTTCATCGGTGTGATGCGCGAATTGTCGGCAGCGATCGTGCTGTTCACCTCGCAAACCAAGGTGATCAGCGTCCTGATCTACGATCTCAACGAAAGCGGCGATCTCGCGGCGATTTCGGTGCTCGGCATTGCGATGCTCGTGATCACCTTTGCCGTGGTGCTGGCCGTCAACCGCTTCCCGGGGCTCGGCGGCAATGCCGGTGCGCGCTTGAGGAATTAAGAAGCTCAGTAATTCGTCATTGCGAGCGTCAGCGAAGCAATCCAGTCGATCGGCTAAAAGATTCTGGATTGCTTCGTCGCTCCAACGCAAAATTGCTTTGCAATTTTGTCGCGGGCTCCTCGCAATGACGAACGATTCTTTATCGTTCTGCCTCTACAACGATGAGGCACTCTTAGCGCTCTACTCTCTCCAATCGGTACGCCTCGACCTGCACCTTGAGCTGATCGAGGGCGGCGGTCGGCGCGGCCTTGTCGACGCGATATATTCCCTGCGCGAGCCAGCTGAGGACCTCCAGGTCGATGGCGGGCGAATGGTGGATCACGTCGGAATAATTGTTCAGATCGTGCGTGACGTCCTTCACGCCGCGAAAATCGAACAGCCGCACGTTCGGAAATTCTAACACGCGCCGGCAGAAATAGTCTGAAAACGCATAGACACTTTGCAGCGTTTCAGGTGAGGTCTCGCGCAACGCCACCCACTGCAGCACCGAATAGGGTGGCAGATAGATGTCGAAGGTCACGTCCGGATGAGCGCGGATCAGGCGGACCGCATCGCGTTCAAACACGCGCACCTTCATGTCATAGTCGGTGTCGTCGAGCAGATATTTGCTGCGGCCGGGATCGGTGATGTAACGGTAAGCCGCCATCGCGCGTCGCGCATTATAGAGCGCACCGACGTTTTCGCCTGATGGCAGCGTATTGATGTCGTCGACATCAGCGATCGGGAATTTGAACAGCGCCTCGCTGGTGAGCGCCGCGACCGCCGGCCGCAACGGCGGGATCGACCGCACGGCAATCCACAGTGATTCCCGCGCCATGGCGCCATCGAACAGATAGGAAACGATACCCTTAGCACTCCCTCGATAAAGATCGGCCGGCAGATTCGTATCGGCGTCGATCTCGGGTGCATCGTGAAAGATCCAGTCGTCGACTTCCCAGATCACCCGCTTCGGCCGCCGCGCCAGCGCCGCATCGAGCACGAAGACCTGTTCGCGCGAGCTTGAGCCGGTCATCGAGAGCTTCAACGATTTCACGCCGAGCACGCGATCGATGTCGCGCTGGTGAAAATGGATCGCGAGCGACGTTCCCATGAATACGGTGTCGAACGGCTGGCTTTTGATCAGTCCGGCATTCTGCAGGCGACTGTCCTGCGAATACATCGCCGGAAACAGCCGCGAGGTGCGGAAGATCTGCAAGGGGTCGACAATGAAATTGATCGCTGCGGCGGCCAGCAGGATCAGCAGGCTCACCGCGAAGAAGCGAAAGAGGTCTTTGATCGATCGGTCCACTTCAAATTCGCCGCGCTAGAACCGGAAATAAATGAATTCGCTATGTTGCTGGATGCCGAGCACACCGAGCGCAAATGCCGCAGCACCTCCGTAAAGCAATGTCGGCCGGACTGTGAGGGCCCCGATGACTTCGCCGACCGACCTGTTCTTGTGGTCGTACCCCACGATCTCTTGTGTATTCGGCGTGAACCAGGCGAGCGCCGCATACATCGCGATCATGAAACTTTGGGCGATCTCGGTGCGGCCGAAGACGATCTCGCGGGGATCGGCCATGTGCGAAAGCACGGAAGTCGCCGAGCCGAGACTGTCGGCCCGGAAGAAAACCCAGGCGACGACGACCGCCAGGAATGTCAGCAGAAACGACAAAATCGCGGCCGGACGCTTCATTGGCGCGGGGATCGGCGGACCATAGTTGGCCCAGGCGTGATTGATGCAGAGATAGAGGCCATGCAGCGCACCCCAGATCACGAACGTCCAGGCAGCGCCGTGCCAGAGGCCGCCGAGCAGCATCGTGATCATCAGGTTCACATAGCGCAGTAGCGAACCGTGCCGGTTACCGCCGAGCGGGATGTAGAGATAGTCGCGCAGGAACTGCGACAGCGTCATGTGCCAGCGGCGCCAGAAGTCGATGATGCTCACGGCCTTGTAGGGCGAGTTGAAATTCAGCGGCAGGAAGATGCCGAACATCAAGGAAATTCCGATCGCCATGTCGGAATAGCCGGAGAAGTCGAAATAGAGCTGGAACGTATAGGCGAGCGCGCCGATCCAGGCCTGATCGAACGAGGGCGAGGCCTGATGGAAAGCAGTCGCGACCAGCGGCTGAATGCCGTCGGCGAGCACGGTCTTCTTGAACAGGCCGATGCCGAAAATGATCAGGCCATACAGGATCAGGCGCGGATTTATCCGCTTCGCATCCGTGGATTCGAACTGCGGGATCATGTCCCGGTGATGCAGGATCGGGCCTGCGATCAAATGCGGAAAATATGTCACGAACAGCGCGTAATGCGGCAGCGCATAGCGCGCGACCTTGCCGCGATAGGCATCGACCAGGAAGGCGATCTGGGTGAAGGTGTAGAAGGAAATACCGACGGGAAGCAGGATGTTCACGACAATGGACGTCGAAAACATCGCGTTGACGTTGGCGACCACGAAGCCTGCATATTTGAAGACGCCAAGCGTAGCGAGGTCACCGGCGACCCCTGCCGTGAGCACGGCAAAGCGCGGCCTCTCGCGCAGATTTCTCGAGATCAGCAGCCCGCCGATAAAATAGTTGAACGCGATCGCGGCCAGCAGCAACGCCACAAACGGCCAGTTACTGAATGAATAAAAAACAAGAGACGCCAGCGCGAGCCAGATAACCGGGGCCGTTGTCCCGAGGCGATTAGCCGCGAAATAGCCGAACAGGACGATCGGAAAAAAGACGAAAATAAAGGGATAGGAGTTGAAAAGCATTGGAATGCAAGCCTAACCGTAGGGCCGGCGATCAACAAGCCGCAGGCTGTCATTCCGGGGCGCGAGCCCGCGACAAAATTGACTTCAATTTTGCACTGGGCAAGCGAACGATGTACGCAATTGCGCACTGAGAATCCATTTGACCGCGGTTTGCGCGGACTCATGGATTCCGGGCCTGCGCCTTGCGGCGCATCCCGGAATGACGATGCCATAATGACCGACGCAACCGAAGCATCTGGCAATCCGGCCCTGGCGACCCGATATGTCACCTGCCATTTCAGCCCACAAAGCGAGACCGAGAACGATGGACCAAAAAAGCCTCCTGACGCCGCCGGTCGCAGAGCGCCGCCCGCATTCCACCACGACTCACGGCATCACGATCGTCGACGACTATGCGTGGCTGAAGGACGAGAACTGGCAGGACGTGCTGCGTGATCCGTCGATCCTGAACCCGGAGATCCGGAACTATCTCGAAGCTGAGAACGCCTATACCGAGAGCCTGCTCGGCCATACGGCCGGCTTGCAGAAGCGGCTGGTCAAGGAAATGCGCGGGCGCATCAAGGAGGACGATTCCAGCGTTCCCTCCAAGGACGGCCCGTATGCTTACATGCGCAAGTTCCGCGAAGGCGGGCAGCATGAGCTATTTGGACGCATGCCGCGCGACGGCGGCGAGGCCGAGATCATTCTCGATGGCGACGAGATCGCCGCAGCTTACGAATATTTCAAATTCGGCGGCTCGCGCCATTCGTCCGACCACCGGTTTCAGGCCTGGAGCGCCGACACCAAGGGTTCGGAATATTTTTCGATCCGGGTGCGCGACTGGGCGACCAAGAAGGACCTTGACGACGTCGTCGAAGACACCGACGGCGGCGTGGTCTGGAACGGTGACTCCAGCGCATTCTTCTATGTCAAGCTCGACGATAATCACCGGCCGCTGCAGGTCTGGCGCCATCGCCTCGGCACCCAACAGTCCGATGATCTGCTGGTCTACGAAGAAAGAGACGCCGGCTGGTTTACCCATCTCCACGAAAGCTCCACCGGCCGCTTTTGCGTGATCGCCGGCGGCGACCATGACACTTCCGAACAGCGCCTGATCGATCTTGCCGATCCGACCTCTACGCCGCGGTTGGTCGCGGCGCGCGAAGAAGGCGTGCAGTACTCGGTCAACGATCGCGGCGATCAACTGTTTATTCTCACCAACGTCGACAAAGCCATCGACTTCAAGATCATGACGACGCCGCTGAACGCGACGGAGCGCGCGAACTGGCGCGACCTGATCCCCTATCGCGAAGGCGTCTATGTGCTCGATCTCGAATTGTTTTCGGGCCACATGGTCCGGCTCGAGCGCGCCAATGCGCTGCCTGCCGTCGTCATCCGCGATCTCGCAAGCGGCGAGGAGCACGCGATTGCCTTCGACGAGGCCGCCTACTCGCTCGATACGCTCGGCACTTACGAGTTCGAGACGACCAACCTACGCTTCTCCTATTCTTCGATGACGACGCCATCCGAGATCTACGACTACGACATGGCGAAGCGGACGCGCACCTTGCGCAAACGACTGGAAATCCCATCAGGCCATAACCCGGCGGATTATGTCACCACCCGCATCATGGCAAAATCGCCTGACGGCGCCGAGGTGCCGGTCTCGATTCTTCACCGCAGCGACCTGAAGCGCGACGGCTCCGCCCCTTTGCTGCTCTACGGTTATGGCTCTTACGGCATGGCGATGCCGGCGTCGTTTTCGGCCAACCGGCTGTCGCTGGTCGATCGCGGCTTTGTCTATGCCATCGCCCACATCCGCGGCGGAGCCGACAAGGGCTGGGGCTGGTATCTCGACGGCAAGCGCGCCAAGAAGACCAACACCTTTGTCGATTTTGTCGCCAGTGCGCGGGCGCTGATCGCGGAAAAATATACGTCTCCAAAACGCATCGTCGCCCATGGCGGCAGCGCCGGCGGGATGCTGATGGGCGCGGTCGCCAATAGCGCCGGCGAACTGTTTGCCGGCATCGTCGCCGAAGTGCCCTTCGTCGACGTGCTCAACACCATGCTCGACCTCTCGCTGCCGCTGACCCCGCCGGAATGGCCGGAGTGGGGCAACCCGACCGAGAGCGTGACCGACTTCAAAACGATTCTCTCCTACTCGCCCTACGACAATATCGAAGCGAAGCAATATCCGGCGATCCTGGCGATGGGCGGCCTCACCGATCCGCGCGTGACCTATTGGGAGCCGGCGAAATGGGTGGCGCGGCTGCGCGCGACCATGACCGGCGGCGGCCCCGTGCTGTTGCGCACCAACATGGGCGCGGGGCACGGCGGCGCGTCCGGCCGTTTCAACCGGCTCGACGAGGTCGCAATTGCCTACGCGTTTGCGCTATGGGCGGTGGGGCTGGCGGATAGAGCGGACGCATAGTCATATTCGTACGGCTGAGGTTGGCATGCGGCACTATCGGAAA
>Ga0265314_10005613_pt1 | contig 11268 bp, 6 predicted proteins | sample 4126metaG_FD_203106 | JGI IMG/M metagenome (GOLD analysis project Ga0265314, IMG submission 203106) | Rhizosphere microbial communities from Carex aquatilis grown in University of Washington, Seatle, WA, United States - 4-1-26 metaG | ecosystem: Host-associated > Plants > Roots > Rhizosphere >... | reverse complement strand
TCTGGCAGCATGGCTTTGCGTACAACATCATGTTTGTGGCGGGCTTTTCGACGGTGGTATTCAACGCCAATCCGCTCCTGCGCTACGACGGCTATTACATCCTTTCAGACTTGCTGGAAATCCCGAACCTGGCGACGCGCAGCAAGGAATACATTTTTTACCTGGTGAAAAAGTACGCCTGGAACGTGCGGCACCCGCGCAATCCGGCCCATACGCCGGCGGAAAAATTCTGGCTGGCGGTATACGCAGTGGCGTCGTTTTTTATGCGTTGCGTGGTGACGTTCTCGATCATGTTCTACCTGACCGGCGTGCTGAATGGCAACCTGATCATCCTGGCGACGGCGATGGCCATTGCGGGGCTGCTGACGTGGCTGTTCGTGCCGATCGGGAAGTTCATTCATTATTTGTCGACGAGTCCGGAGCTGGGGCGGTCGCGCGGGCAGGCGTTTTTGACGTCGGGTCTGGTGATCGCGGCGGCGGTGGTGGGGCTGGGATTTGTTCCCGTGCCGGACCGGGCGCGGGCGCAGGGAGTGGTTGAGCCGGACCCGTCGGAGGGCAAGCTCTCGGATATGCAGCTTGTGGTTCCGGGCGGTGACGGGGAGGTGCTCCTCTATAACCGGGCTGGGGACCCCCCGGGCGACGACGGCATGGCGAAACGGCTGGGACTGCCGACGGTCAAGACGGGGGAAATGGTGCTGAAGGTGGATGACCAGGAGAAGCTCAGCCGGCTCAAGACTGCCGAGAGCTCGCTGAGTGTGGCGCTGGCCAACCTGAACCGGATTCGCGCGGAGAATCCGCCGCAGCTGGCCGGGGCGGAGGTGGTCGTCATCGGAGCGCAGCGCGAGGTGGCGCTGCTGCGGAAGGAAGTGAATGATCTGGATTACAAGTCGCCGATCGACGGTGTGCTGTACATGCAGCCGGGAGAAGAACGGCGGCATACGTTCGTGAGACAATCCCAGCGCTCGGATCAGCTGGGCGAGATCGTCAACCTGCACCACCTGATCGTGCGGGCGGCGGCGGCCAATGAGTTGTCGGGGCAGCTGCTCAACGAAGAGGAAAAGAATGCGCAGGGAAAGATCGAAGTCGAAATCCGGGTGATCGGGCGGCCGGATGTGCTCATCAAAGGGGATGTGTATCAGCAGGATACCGGGAAGCGCGATCTGCCTTCGCCGGCACTGGGGTACCAGGTGGGCGGAATGATCAACACCGCGACGGATGACCGCAACGGCACACGGGCGGTGGATAATTTCTTTGAGGTGCGGATCGAAAGGCTGCGCGTGGCGGGAGCGAAGGGCAAGCCGGATGTGCTGGTGGACCAGAGCGATCTTCTGATTTTGCCGGGGCAGCGCGTGGTGGTGCGGTTTACGTTTGCCAAGAAGCCGCTGGCGGTGCAATTGTGGCGCGGATTGCGGCAGGTATTCCAGAAGAAGTTCCAGGCGTTCTGATCGCCGCGATGAGATGTGACACGGAAACGGGTGACGACTCCCTATGGCGATGAACACTCCCATCCTCCCGACGACAGAGCTCGCGCAGACTCCGGCGACGGGGATTCCGTCGGCGACGTGGCAGATGCTTTCCAACCAGGCGCGGATGGACAAGCTGCCCAAGAACCTTGATGCGGTGTTTGAGACGGGGAAGGGATACCTGTGGCGGCTGAAGTATCGCACGGGGAATTATCTCAAGCGGGCGCAGCGGGTGGTGGAGATGGAGGGGGTTTACAAGGACATGTCCGACGCGCGGCTGCGGGATGAGGCGCTGACGTTCAAGGAGATGTTCCGGCGCGGGCGGGACAAGCCGGCGGATGTGCTGCGGGCGGCGACGCTGATCCGCGAGGTGGCATCACGCAAGCGCGGGGAACGGCACTATATGGTGCAGGTGGCCGGGGCGCTGGCGATGCTGGACGGCTGCATCGTGGAGATGTCCACGGGGGAGGGCAAGACGCTCACGGCGAGCATCACCGCGACGGTGGCCGGCTGGCGCGGGCGCGGATGTCATGTCATCACGGTCAACGATTACCTGGCAAAACGCGACGCGGAATTGATGCGGCCGATTTACGATTTCTGCGGGCTGAGCGTCGGATCGATGGATGGCGACGACAAGCCGCCGGCGCGGCGCCGGGCGTATCACATGGACATCACGTATTGCACGAACAAGGAAGTGTGCGCGGACTTTCTGCGGGACCGGCTGTCCTTGGGGCGGCTGCGGGATCTGCCGGCGGCGCTGCTGGGGAAGATGCTGTACGGGACGGGGACGGACCGGCTGGTGATGCGGGGGCTGGCGTTTGGGATCGTCGATGAAGCGGACTCGGTGCTGATTGACGAAGCGGTGACGCCGCTGATTATTTCCGGCGATGCGCCCAACAAGGAACAGGTGGAGGCATTTGAGCAGGCGGCGGAGGTGGCATCGCGCCTGGTGCCGGGCAAGCATTTCCGCGTAAACGCAAAGTACAACGAGGTGATCCTGACCGATGAGGGGTTCGAGTATGTGATGGACCTGTCGGAGCCGTACGGGGGGATATGGAACGGCGCGCGGCGGGCGGAGGAGCTGGTGACGCAGGCGCTCACGGCGCGGGAGCTGTACGCCAAGGGGAAACAGTATGTCGTGGCCAATGGCCCGGAGGTGACGCGGGAGGGCGAGGATCCGGAGCAGTACAAGGTTGTGATCGTCGACGAGTTTACGGGCCGCCTCATGCCGGATCGGACGTGGCGCGACGGCCTGCACCAGGCGATCGAGGCCAAGGAGCAGATACTTATCAATCCGCCAAAGGACACGTATGCCCGGATCAGCTTTCAGCGGTTTTTCCGAATGTACCGCCGGCTTTCGGGGATGACGGGCACGGGCCTCGAGGCGCGGCGCGAGCTCTGGCAGATTTTCAAATTGCCGGTGGTGAAGATTCCGACGAACAAGCCATGCGTTCGGCAGCAGGCGCCGGACAAGGTATTTGCGACCGAGGATGCCAAGTTTGCGGCGATCGTGCAGGAAATCCAGCGGCTCCATACGCGCGGCCAGCCGGTGCTGGTCGGGACGCGCAGCGTGAAAAATTCCGAGCGGATATCGGAATTGCTGGGCAACCTGGGGCTCGAACATCAGGTGCTCAATGCGGTGCGGCACGGCGAGGAGGCGCAGATTGTGGCCCAGGCGGGCGGGGAGGGGAAGATCACGGTGGCGACCAACATGGCCGGCCGCGGAACCGACATCAAGCTGGCGCGCGGCGCAAAGGAGGCGGGGGGATTGGCGGTCATCGCGACCGAGCGGCATGAGTCGGGGCGCGTGGACCGGCAGCTTTTCGGCCGGGCGGCGCGGCAGGGAGACCCCGGCCGGGCGCAGGCGTTTGTGTCACTGGATGACGAACTGGTATCGCGGCACGCGGCGAAGCTCAAAAAGATCGCGCGGGCCATGGCGGGCAACAGTGAAAAGGCGCTGACCAATCCGTTCATCAAATCGCTTTTCAAAAAGGCGCAGGGCAAAGCGCAGCGGACGGCGCTGGCACAGCGCAAGGGCGTGCTGGCGACGGACGACTGGCTCGATGAATCGCTGGGGTTTGCGGGGACGGAATAACACACGCACGGTTACTTGAGATGGCCGCCGGAATCGCGCGCCGGGACCATCACCACATCCTCCTGGCCCGGGCCACCCATTGGCGCATGGGGGAGGGCGCCGGCCTCGATGGGAACTTCCGCGTGGTTGCCGCCCTGCGGCTGCCAGGCGCCATTTGCGTTCCAGGCGCCTTTGGGCTGTTTCTCAATTCCCCAGATGCTGTCCATGTTCTGGCCGACGGCAGGGTTCCGCGTGAATTCGACATGACTGTCGCCAAAGGCAACGTTCTGGCCCTCGAACTGGTGGTTTTGCGAGTTTGCCTTGGTGACCGCCCAGTCCGGGTCTACCGGGGTTTTGGGATCGCTGCCCGGGGGGCGCGTGGCGACTTCTCCCGGCCCGGCCTTGGAACCGACGTACGGGGCCATATCCGAGAGTAACGGCAGCGAGGCGTCAGTCTGGTCTCTCCAGATCGCCGAGACGACGACCTTTTCCTTTTGGTCCACCGTCCAGGGATAGGCCACGGAATAGCTGATGTTTTTTTCGTCCTGGAAATTGAGGTTGGTGGTTTTGCTGTCCGCTCCCATAACGGCTGCGGGCGTGCCGCCAAACGAGTCGCTCTTGCAAATGAACTGCTTGGTGGAGACCTCGCCATTGAGCACGAGAATCCAGAGGGGTTCGGTGGGACTGCTGGCGCGTTTGTTGCTCGTGTAGAGGGTGTGGATGGCGTCGCCCGCGTCGGCGGTGTCGGCGAGGTCCGGCTTCAGGGAGGCGTCGTATTGCGTTGCGGACGCCGGCGGCGGGAGACAAGGGAACGCGTCGTTTTCGGATGCTCCGTAGACGGCCATCGACTGGGCGAGCCCGCGCAAGTTGGCGGCACAGACCGCGCGGTTGGACAATTCACGCGATCGGGGCGCGGCCGCGGCTGAAAAATAGCCAAGGACAATACCGGCGACCGCAACGACCACGAGGGCTTCCATCAAGGTAAATCCGCGGCGCATGCTGGTCTCCTTCTCAGAAAAATGGAACGTACATTCATCCCGTAACGAGAGTCGCGTTGTGTATTTCAGCGGCTGACAACGAGGCGTTCGATGCCGACGCTGATAAGTCCCTGCATGCGGCGGCGCGGCGCGAATTCGATGGTGCATTCGCCGAAGCGCGCCCACATGATGCCGTTGCGGATCTCCTGGGCAAAAAACGTGCGGACGGATTCCGGAAGGTTCGACAGGGTGCCTGTGATGACGACATGCCCGAGTCCGATGGAATTGAGCGCGCCGGCGATCGCCGCCGCGCCCGCCTTGAGCGACGACACCAGCCACGGCTCAAGGCCATGTTTGGCGATGTGGGATTCGACGACGTTCCAGGCATAGGGGCGACTCGGGCCGGTGGGCGATTCGATTTCCTGCACGCTTCTAAAGAGCCCGCGCCGTGAAAGAAGCGTTTCGACGCACCCGACGGCACCGCAGCCGCAGGGGCGCGGATTCTCCGGGACCGGGGTGTGGCCCAATTCGCCAGTCAGGGGCAGCGGGCTTTGGAAGAGGCCCCCGCTGATGATCGTCGCCCCGCCGACGCCGTGGCCGAAATCGACCAGGAGAAAATCTTTCTTTCCAGGCGAAGCGGCAAGTTCCCCGAGCGCCAGGGCCCGGATTTCCTGGACCAGTTCCACCGGGGCATTCACGATGCCGCGGAGCAAGCCCCGAAAATCCACCCCCTCGGACCAGTGAACATTGGGCGAGAAAATCACGTGACCGGCCTCTTCATCCACGATGCCAGGCAAGCCGACCAGCACGCCCCAGATGCCCTTTCCACCAGATGGCAAAAGCTTCTCAATCGCCGGCCGCACCGCGTCCTCCCATTCACTGCCCGAGTGAGGGGTGGGAATCTCGACGGTCCAGGAGGTTTCGGTGGCGGCCCCGAGCGCTACACAGGCCAGGCGGGTGTGGCCGGCGCCGATCTGCACCAGGAGAAACCGCGGCAGGCGGGTATTCAGGCGAAGGTTCTGTCCCGGGCGGCCGGGACGCACGAGCTGGCGCTTGGCCTCGACTTCTTCGAGCACGCCCTGTTCGAGAAGCTCATCGACGATCTTGCCGGCGGTCACGCAACTGGTGCCGGCGGCTTCGGCGAGCTGGGCCCGTGCGGCGGAGGCGACCTGCACCATGTGCCGGAGAATCAGGCGGCGATTGATCCGGCGGAGGGAAGAGGGGACTGCGGCGGATTTTTGCTGGGGGCGACTCATGGCACCCTTTCTGATGGGAACGGCGAGCGCGGGCGCCAAGTGGGCCAGGGGCCGGTTCGCCAGCTTGCTATTTTAGCCGGAACTCGCGGCAGTTTGCATAGGGGAAGCGTCTTTTGGATCCAGGAACCCGAGGGCATGCCGGCAGGCGTCTTCAAGGCGATCAAGCTGGGTGCGGATTTCCTGCTCCTGCTGGGGCGCTTGTGCCAGGCGTTCGAGCACCTTGGCCTGGCGGGTGATATCGGCAAATCCGTAGGCGCCGCCGGTGCCGGCGAGCTTGTGGGCGGCGGCGGCGAGTTCGGCCCACGCCTTTTCGTCGAGGCTTCGCTTCATCTGGCTGAGTGTTTCAGGGAGCCCCTCGCAGAAGCGGCGCGTGAGCCCGCGGAGAACCGGATCGGACGCAATCTTTTCGGCGACGGTGATGGTTCCCGTCTTTCCGGTGAAGCGGGCAATCATTGCCAGGAGGTGGGGAATCTCGACGGGTTTTGGGGCGTATTCATCGCAGCCGACACGGAGACAGCGCTCGCGATCCTCCGGCATGGCGTGCGCGGTGAGGGCGATGATCGGACCGGTGTAGCCGGACTGGCGCAATTCCGCGGTGGCGGTGTAGCCATCCATGACGGGCATCTGCATGTCCATGAGGATGACGTCAAAGGGGCTCTGGCTGCGCGAGGCGGTCATGGCGGTTTCGATGGCCTGCCGGCCGTCCTCGGCGGCGATGACTTCGCAACCGGCGTTCCGAAGGTGCAGCGTGATGACCTCGCGGTTTTCGAGCCCGTCCTCGGCGAGGAGGACCCGGGCGCCCAGGTTCTTCTGCACGGGTTCGGCGGCGCGGCCGGAATTCGCGGCGATGCGCTGCACGTCTCCGGCCTGGACAACTTCGGAGCCGGGGATTGGCTGAACGGGAAGGGTGAGGATAAAGGTGCTGCCTTTTCCGAGTTCACTTTGAATGGCCAGGGAGCCGCCGAGCATCGCGGCGAGGCGGCGGGAGATGGAGAGGCCCAGGCCGGTGCCTCCGAAGCGCCGGGTGGTGGAGACGTCGCCCTGGGTGAAGGGCTCAAAAATTCGGGCCAGCTGTTCTCGCGAGATGCCAATGCCGGTGTCGGCCACTTCGACGATGAGGACGGGGTACGAGGTACCCTGGGAGGCGGGTTGTCCGTTGCCGGCCTGCGCCGGGAGAACGGCGTTCTGGGGAGGCTGGTCGAGGCAGGAGACCAGCACGCGGGCGCTGCCGGCGTCGGTGAATTTGACGGCGTTGCCGACGAGATTCAGGAGGATCTGCCGGAGGCGGGTGGGATCGGTGCGGACGCGCATGGGGGCGGGGGTCTGGTAGCAAATGGAAAGGGTGATGCCTTTTTCCTGCGCGCGGGCGCGCATGAGCGAATCGACATCGGCGAAGACATCGAGCAGCCGGCATTCGATGTGTTCGACGGTCATTTTGCCGGCTTCGATCTTGGAGACGTCGAGGATGTCGTTGATGAGGGTCAGGAGCTGCTGGCTGCTGCGGCGCATGGTCTGGAGGAATTCGTGGCGGCGCCCCGTGGTCATGCCGGGGTCGAGGAGGAGGTCGGCGTAGCCCATGATGGACGTGAGCGGCGTGCGGAGCTCGTGGCTCATGTTGGCGAGGAAGACGCTCTTGGCGACGCTGGCGGCCTCGGCGGCGATGCGGGCGCGCTCGAGCTCCTCGGAGGCATGGCGGCGGTTGCGCAGGTCGCGCATGATCACGACCACGGCGACGACGACCATGACCACCGCCAGGGCGCTCGCAAGGCCGATGGTCAGAAGGGCGGCGATGGCGCGTTTTTCGGATTCGCTGTTTCGGGAATCAAGCCGCCGGAGCTCGTTTTCGTCGAGGCGGCGAATGTTATCGAAGATTAGCCGCAGTCCCAGATTGTTCTGCTGCACGGGGGGCTGCCAGAGGGAGGTGAGGAGTTCCGTGCTCGCGGAGCGCGTGGTCTGGCGCATGCGTTCGTCAAGTCCGGCGATAACGGCTTTCAAGATCTCGGTTTGCTCGGGGTCGTCGCGGAATTCTTCGCGCAGGCGTTCTTCGTCGGTGGCGACCCGGGCGGCATCGGTTTCCCAGTCTGCGAAGAGCGATTCGGAATGAGTGACCATGAATCCGCGGATCGCCGGGATCATGAGGGAGGTGTCGTTGGTGAGAGTGCCGATGTTCTTGTCGACAAGGTGATCTGGGCGGCGGCATCCAGGGCGCGCAGGAGGGCGTAGGTCGTCCAGATGGCGACGCCGGCGACCGCGCAGAGCACAAACACGGCGGTGACAAAGCCGGCGACGATTTTTCGTTCCGTAGTCCAGAGGGGCTTCATGCGGTTCCTGATGGCGAAGAGTTTATCCCCATCATATCGGCTAAACGGTGCCGGTCACCAGCCCCTTTTGCGTGGTCAGGGCGCGGCCGCGGGGGTTACAATGCGGGTGGTCGCCTGGGCAATCTGGTTTTCGTGGAAGGAAGGGATGCACGATGAAGCTCAAAGAACTGGATCGTTACCTGGTAAAGCCGGGGAAGGAACTTCGCCTCAAGGACATTTCCACGGACACGGTGAAGCATCTGCCGGAGCGCGAGAAGGCCGATCAGGAAATGCAGAAGGCCGCGGAGAAGATCGGCGCGATGCAGGACCGGCTCTATGCCGAGGGGCGGCGGTCGGTGCTGGTGATTCTGCAGGGGATGGACGCCTCGGGGAAGGATGGCACGGTGCGGAAGGTGTTTGATGGGGTGAATCCGACGGGGGTGCAGGTGACGAGCTTCAAGCAGCCGTCGAGCGAGGAATTGCGGCATGATTTTCTATGGCGGTGCCATGCGAAGGTCCCGCCGCGGGGGTATATCGGGGTGTTCAACCGGTCGTATTATGAGGATGTGCTGGTGGTGCGGGTGCATGCGGCGCGGCTGCTGCCTCGGGAATTGCGCGACGACAAACAGGAATGGCACCGCCGCTATAAGACGATCAATTCATTTGAAAACCTGCTGGCCGACGGGTCCACGCGGGTGGTGAAGTTCTTCCTGCATATTTCCAAGGAGGAACAGCGGAAGCGCTTCATGGCCCGGCAGAAGGATCCTGAAAAGAACTGGAAGCTGGCGGCGGGGGATTTCGAGGAGCGGCGGTTCTGGGACGATTACCAGAGCGCCTACGAACAGATGCTCCCGGCGACAAGCTCCGAGCGGGCGCCGTGGTATGTCATTCCGGGCGATCACAAGTGGGTGCGGAATTACTGGGTGTCGCACATTCTCCTGGCGGCGCTCGAGGAAATGGACCCGCAACCGCCGAAATTGCTCGATAAATCGCTTACGTCGCGACGGTTCAAATAACCCGTTCGTTCTGGCCGATAAGCAGGTGGAGGGCTTCCTTAATAGAACTGGGGTATTTCATGCGCGGATTGAAACGGCGAGACCGGGCGGGCGTGGTGCGCGGATGGCAATTTCGGAAGGCGATGCAGCGGGCGGCGCTCGAGGCGCTTGAGCCGCGCATGCTGCTGACGGCTTTGACCGGCAGCGACATCGCGGGCACGTGGGACTATGCCGCGCTGGGTGCGGCGGGGACGATTCAATTCGATGATGCCGGCGGCGTGATCGGGGGGTCGCTTGTGCATGCTAATGGGTCGGGGACGACGACGCCTTCGGGAACCTACAGCGTGACGGGGAGCGGCGGTATGACGGTGGTGACGCCGCAGTCGAGCAAGACCGGCGTGGTGGCGAGCGGACGGGGCGTGGCGGTGATTACCGATCTTGTGCCGGGGACGAGCAATTTCAGTAACAGTCTTTCGGTACTCGTGAAGTCGAGTGCCTCGGGATTCTCGGATGCGGATGTCTCGGGGCTCTGGTGGTTTTTTTTGAGCGGCGATGACAGCGGCGGCTCTGGGCAGGGGGACATCGTTTTTGACGGCCAGGGCAATGTCACCGGCGGGAGCGTCGTGACGACCGATGGCACGACGACCTTTACCGGCGGGACGTATACCGTTTCGAGCACGGGCGCGGTTTCGGTGGTTGTCGACCTGCGGTCGGCGAATGGAACCACCAAGAGTGCCACGGTGAATGGCCAGGTGGATCCCGCCAAAGACACGATGGCCCTTAGCCCGGCGGACCTGGTTGACGCCGCGAACAATGACGCGTCACGGCTTTTTGTGGCGCTCAAGGAATCGAGCGCTTTTTCCGCGGCCGATTTGAGCGGGGCGTGGAATTTTGAGGGGGACGGAATCGGCGGGAGCCTGCTGTTTGACGGGCATGGAAAGGTGACCGGCGGGGGCATCGGCAGTGATGGGGACGCTGTTTCCATCAGCGGGACATATTCGGTGGCGAGCGATGGATTTGTCAGCGTGGCACTTCACATCGTTTCTTCCTCGGGATCGATGAGCTCCAACTTCCAGGGATGGCTGAATGCCTCCCGGGATTTGACGGCACTCGAGCCGCCGCCCTCGACGTCCCCGGGCCACAACAGCACGGACGGGCTCCTGCTGCTGGTGAAGCCGGGCGACAACGCCCCGACGCTTTCATCGGTGGCGGCCTTCGGCGTGGCGACCGCGGGGAGCATGTACACCGGCATCACGTATAGCTCGCTTCTTGGCCAGAGCAATGCGACCGATTCAGACGGGGACACCGTCTCATTCTTTGTATCGTCCCTGGGGAGCGGGACGCTCTCGCTCAATGGCGATCCCGTGCAGACCGGCGCGATGATCTCGACGGGCGATACCCTCACCTGGACGCCGGCGTCGAATACCTCCGGCGCGGTGACGGCCTTTTCGGTGAAGGCGTTTGACGGGTCGGCGCTTTCAGCGGCGGCGATACCGGTGACTGTCAACACGATTCTGCCTCCGACCGTGGGCATCACCGCGACCAGGAACAAAGCGTCGGAGGTGAACGACGGCGTGAGCAAGGGCATTGGCGAATACACGATCACGCGGGTGCATGGCGATCTGAGCCAGCCACTGACGGTGTTTTACGATGTGACTGGCACCGCGACCAACGGATCGGATTACAACACGCTGCCCGGGAGCATCACGATCGGCGCCAATGTGACTTCCGCAACGATCACGCTGGTGCCCGTGCCGGACAATGCCCGGGAATCGACGGAAGCGGCGATTCTCTCCCTGACGGCCCAGCAGCCGTACCTGGTCGATCCGAAGAAGGACTCCGGAACGGTGACGATTGCGGATGTTGAATTTCCGCCAGATTCGCTTGCAGGGCTGACGGCGAATATCACGGTAAGCAGCGGCGTCGGGCCGATTTCGACCGCGGGAAGCTATCAGCTCATTTTCAGCGCCAGCGACAATCGGGAATTGCGCGTCGGAGCCAAAGACCAGCTCGTGATGCCGGGCAACTTCACGTATCAACATCTGACATCGACGGTTGGCATCGTGGCATTTGATGATCCGAATTTCGGCACGGTTCAAGGAACGCTCACGTTCAGCTCGCCCACGGCGGCGACGTTCAACTTCGGCAACATCGCGGGGACGCAGGTCGGGAAGCTCACGCTGGTCACGCCTAAATCGACGAT
>Ga0265314_10005612_pt1 | contig 11270 bp, 12 predicted proteins | sample 4126metaG_FD_203106 | JGI IMG/M metagenome (GOLD analysis project Ga0265314, IMG submission 203106) | Rhizosphere microbial communities from Carex aquatilis grown in University of Washington, Seatle, WA, United States - 4-1-26 metaG | ecosystem: Host-associated > Plants > Roots > Rhizosphere >... | reverse complement strand
TAGGCGTCGATGGCCCGCTGACCCTCCGGCGAAACCAGCCAATCGGCGAGGATTTTGGCCTCCATAAGCCGGGGCTTGCCATGCTTTTTCGGATTGAGTTCGATGACGTCATAGCGGTTGAGCAGATGCGGATCGCCTTCGATCGCGACCGTCAACGGCCCCTTGTCGGCAAAAGCGAGCCAGGTTGCGCGGTCGGACAGCGTGTAGGCAGCGCTCGTACTGGCGGCGTCGAGCGCCCCGTTCATATCGCTATTGATGTTGCGGTACCATTTTTCCGGCGTCAGCGCTTCCGAGGTGCGGCCGGCCAATCGCCACAACCGCAACTCGGCGATGTTCACGTCGCTGCGGTCGCCGCGGGTGACGAACGCGGCGCGCACGGCGGCGATCGCCTTCAACGCCGCGGGCCCGTCCTTGCCGCCGACGATCTTCGCGGGGTCGCTTGATGGCCCGACAATGACATAGTCGTTCCACGCGACCTGCCGGTGCGCCGTGCCATAGCCCTCGTCGATGAATTCCCGCTCCGCCGCGGGATCGGCAACCAGCACGAGGTCGGCATCGCCCCGGCGCGCGGTGTCGAGCGCCCGGCCGGTGGCCTGCACCACGATTTTGACGGCAATGCCGGTCCTGGCGGTGAATGAGGGAAGGATATTTGTCAGTAATCCCGTCGCGTCGACTGCTGGCGTGGTCGCCAGCGTGATGGATGGGTCGGCGGCCGAGGCGGAATGGATGAAGCCTGTGGTCGCGGCCAGCGCCAACGCGAAACGAATTCCGTTCATGGAGGCATCACCCGACCGTGGTAAAATCGGTGAAAATTGGAGCGGGCGAAGGGGCTCGAACCCTCGACCCCGACCTTGGCAAGGTCGTGCTCTACCACTGAGCTACACCCGCATCCGTGTCGCCGACGATGGCTCGCCGGCAACCGGGAGACCTATGCCAAAAGCGGCCCTCGAATGCAACAGCCGGAATCCCCGGCGGAAGCCCCCGAGCGGCCGATATCGGTGGGTTTACGCCGAAATCGGCCCTAAATGCCTCGGGTCGCCGTTAACTCTCGGCATCAATCCCATTTTTGGCGAATCGCGCACCGGCATCGGGTGGAACCAGCCTCGACCGCAACCGATTGAAATTTCCGCGTCACCCGCCACTTAAGGGAGCGGAACCTCTGAACCACGGGGCTGGGCCGTGCTAGAACAGGCCCAATTCTTCAGACATCAGGCGAGGATATCGTGACCATAGTTGAGCAGGGTAGCGGACCGGCGCCGCAGATGGCGGCCGATCTGATCAAGGAAACCACCACCGCGACGTTCGTCAAGGACGTCATCGAGGAATCGAAGCGCCAGCCGGTGCTGATCGACTTCTGGGCGGAGTGGTGCGGGCCCTGCCGGCAGTTGACGCCGATCATCGAAAAGGCGGTGCGTGCCGCCGGCGGCAAGGTCAAGCTGGTCAAGATGAACATCGACCACCACCCGGCGGTGCCCCAGCAGATGGGCATCCAGTCGATCCCCGCGGTGATCGCCTTCGTCAACGGCCAGCCGGCCGACGGTTTTATGGGCGCGGTGCCGGAGAGCCAGGTCACGGCCTTCATCAACAAGCTGACCGCGGGCATGCCGGCCGCGGGCGAGCCGAACATCGCGGAAATCCTGCAGGAGGCCGAAGCCGTGCTGGCCGAAGGCGATCCGGCGGCCGCCGCCCAGATCTATGCCGAGGTGCTGGCGATCGACGCCACCAATATCCCGGGTATCGCCGGCCTCGCCAAGTGCTACCTCGCGACCGGCGCGATCGAGCAAGCCAAGCAGACGCTCGAGATGGTGCCGGAATCCAAGCGTAACGACGCCGCGGTCAAGGCGGTGCAGGCCGCGCTCGATCTCGCCGAGCAGGCGCAGGCGGTCGGCCCGGTGGCCGAGCTGGAACAGAAAGTCGCCGCAAACCCGCTCGATCATCAGGCCCGATTCGACCTGGCGACGGCGCTCAACGCCGGCGGCCAACGCACCGAGGCGACGCAACAGCTGCTCGAAATCGTCAAGCGCGACCGCAAATGGAACGAGGACGCCGCGCGCAAGCAACTGGTGCAGTTGTTCGAGGCCTGGGGCCCGACCGATGAAGCCACCGTCGAGGGACGCAAGCGGCTGTCGACGATCCTGTTTTCGTAACGCGTAAGGATTCGCACAGGGTTTAGATTTTGGGGTTCTGGTTTTTGGGGTTTTGGCCCTTGCGCTAACAGCGGGACGCAAATGCCGATCAATGCCGAATATGACGGACCCGGCGAGCTCCCCGAGGTGATTCCCGTGTTCCCGCTACCGGGCGCGCTGCTATTGCCGCGCGGCCAGATGCCGCTCAATATTTTCGAGCCGCGTTATCTCTCGATGGTCGACGACAGTTTTCGCGACGGCCACCGGTTGATCGGCATGATCCAGCCCGATGTCAGCCATTCGTCCAATGAAGCAAAGCCGGCGCTGTTTCGGGTCGGTTGCGTCGGCCGCATCACCCAGCTCGCGGAATCCGGCGACGGCCGCTACATCCTCGAACTCACCGGCATCTCGCGCTTCAAGGTGATCGAGGAAATGAAAGTGCTGACCGCCTATCGACAGTGCAAGGTGGATTATTTTCCCTTCCTCGACGATTTTACCGCACGCAAGGGCGAGGAGGCCGTCAACCGCGAGGCCTTGCTGGAAGTGCTGACGGACTTCCTCGAGGCCAACAACCTCAAGGTCGATTGGGAAGGCGTCGAGAACGCGCCGAACGAGGCGCTGGTCAACGCGCTGGCGATGATGTCGCCCTACGGGCCGCCGGAAAAGCAGGCGATGCTGGAAGCGCCCGACCTGAAGACCCGCGCTGAAATCCTGATCGCGGTCACCGAGATGGATCTCGCCAAGAAGCGCACCAGCGGCGATCCGCCGTTGCAGTGAGCCGGGCGCTTCGCATTTAGCCATCGGCGAGCGAAAGATTTTACGGCGCTTCAGGACTGACGCATGAATGGCCGGGTCATCAGTCCCATCGACCCACTCTGCATGAGCAATCGAATATTTGCCTTCGACGCTGCGTCGTGCGGTGAGGTCATGTCGGCGAAGGCCGCTCGAGCCAGTACGCGGTTGAAAAGCCTGACGACGAAGATCCACGAAAGCACGATTGCCAACACCCAGACGGTGCCAAACCAGACTTTCGAAAGATGCTTTCCCATGGCGAACAATGGAAAATCGTAAGCCGCATGCAGAAGCATGGGGACAATCAGTGCGGATCTGGCGAGCCAGAGTTCGCGCAGGCTGTTGCCCTTGACGCCCTCGAGACGCGCTGAAACCAGCAGGGCGCCCATTGCCAATCCGTTCAGACCGTGCGCCGGCACCGCGGTGAGAGCTCGCAACCCCGCCACCGTTTTCCAGTCGCCGAGCGAGGTAACGTAGAAGAAGTTCTCGGCAGTGGCAAAGCCCAGCGATACGGCCAGGCCGAGCACCATCACGTCCTGGAAGCGACGAACGTCGACATGCTTCTCGACGAGTACGACAAGAAGGAAGAATTTGACGGCTTCTTCTGGAATCGCTGCGACAAAAACCGCCTTGCTTGCCGCCGAAATCACAGGGAAGGAGCCGCCAAGGAAAGCAAGCTGATCGATCGCCAACTCGATACCCAATGCGCCGAACACGCCGAGTGCGCCGAGGAAGAAGCCGCTCCAGATTGCCTCCGACGTCCGGCTTACGCCGGTCTTTTTGAGCCAATAGGTCAGGATCAAAAGCGACGGCGCAACAGCCGCGGTAAGGATGACGCAGCGGATCACGCGTGACCCGTTTTGTGTCTTACGGCGATCGCCATAATCACGAAAGCGACGAGCAGGCCGTAAATGATTCCGGCAAAAATGCCCGCGGGCAGCGAGACGCCGCCAGCGCGCTCCAGATATTCGGAGCGTTCGTACCCGGTAAGTCCCAGATCATCGGCCTTCGCGATCCGCCCTAACGCGTGGTTGACGTACCAGGTCTTCGCTCCGCTGGCGAGAATGATGAATGAACCGCCGCCAATGCTTCCGAACAAGTAACTGAAGATCACCGGCAGGAAGATCACCATGGCGCCGTAAACGTAGAGCTTACGATAAAAGAACCACGTAAACCCTCCGATGAAAGCCGGCCAGCTCCACGTCCTGACCGCTGCGCGCTTGCCGGACACCCTCGCTCTCATTTTGTCATAGGCATTGAGATAGGTCTCGGCGCCTGGACCAAAGAAAGTCTTGAGATCGGCGCGGAGCCGCCATTGATCGGCGGCCTCGAAGAGCATCTGTTGCGGCGTACGTTTGTTGTTCTGCCGAACTCTGATCCCGTCGACGATCGTGCTCATGGGTATGTCGCCCCGCTCTTAAGCGCTTTTTTGAAGCAGCGACTTGATTGCACGCTTAAGTTGCTCATCCCGCGCCGATCGTCAACGATTGCCGGCCAATGTCCTTTACAGACCGTCAAGGCGTAGATGCAGATTGGGGGCAGGTCTCGGAGGTCGCCCGGTATGGAACTGGCGCAGTCCATCCTTGGTTGAAAATCAGTTGCTACCCAGGCGACCCGCGTCGCACCGGCCAGCACGCGAACTGCGTGGATAGCCCTGCAGCGCTTGCATCGTAGGGCATCTAGAGAAGCTCCGGGACCACCCAAAGGGCTGGCTCGCCGCGCGCTACCCTCTGGACATTGTCGAAGCCGTTGCGCAGCCGCGTGATGTTGCTCTCGAACGTCGGTCCGGCGAGATGCGCCGTGAGGACGACGTTGTCGAGCTTGAGCAGCGGATTGTCGGCCGGCGTTGGCTCCTCGTCGAATACGTCGAGGCCGGCGCCGAACAGATCGCCAGCGCTCAAAGCAACTGTCATCGCCTTCTCGTCGATGACGGGTCCACGTGAGGTATTGATGATGATCGCAGACTTCTTCATCAATGCGAGTTCGCCGGCGCCAATCAGGTGCCGTGTCGAGTCGTTCAGAGGGACGTGCAGCGAGAGAATGTCGGAATGGCGCAGGATTTCGGGCAACAGGCGGAAGCGCACGCCAAGTGCGTCTTCCTGTTCTTCCTTCAAGCGTGCAATATCGTAGTAGTGCACAGTCATACCGAAGGCCTGCGCCAGGCGCGCCACCTTCTTTCCGATCGTGCCGAGCCCCACGATCCCCAGCACCTTGCCGCGCACCTCATGGACGGTCATCGGAGCATTTCCGTGCCAGCGGCCCGCTGTGACGTTGGCATGCTGGCGAATGAGCCGCCGCGAAACCGAAAGCATCAATAACAGCGCGTGTTCCGAAACGGCGACGGAATTGGCGCCGCCGTTGTTACACAACGGGATTTTGCTCCGGCGGGCCGCGACGAGATCGGCCTGATCGTAGCCGGCGGACAGGCATTGCACGAGCCTCAGATGGGGCGCGGCATTATAGAGCTTCTCCGACACCATCTGTTGTACGAAACCCACGAGATAGTGCGCGCCAGGCAGTGCCGAACTGGCCTCCGGAGAATTGGAGAGAGCCTTTATGATCTCGAAGCCTTTCGGCGCGAGGTCGTCGACCATCGCCAGACAGTCTTTCGGACCCACTACGAGAATACGCTCGACCATCCTAAACCCTCCGGAGCAACATTTTTATGTGCGGAACGAAAGTCTGGCCGCGCAGCAACTGCTGCCGGGCAAGACAGGCGCCGCCGACGATATTTGTCGACATTAGCGTACCCGCGATATCCGCTTATCGCCCGAAGTGGGCATACCGGCCATGTCTCTTTGTCATGATGGGCCGATTGCGTTCACCCATCCCGCACCGGGCCTTTCGTGTCGTTGCGTCCAAGTCACCCACCAAATCCCACAAAGGTGGTCGCGTCGTCGACCGACTTGCGCTCGGATACGACGGCGTTCGCCGGAAAACTCTCGTCCGGCCAGCCGAGCGCGATGCTTTTCATGATAACCTGATCGTCCGCGATTCCGGCATGCTGACGCACCACGGGCGATTGCATGATCCCCTGGCTGTTGATGACGGCACCGAGTCCGCGCGACCATGCGGCGTTGACCAGCGCGGTTGCCACGGCGCCGCAGTCGAAGGCGGTATCGTCGCTGGCCGCGAGCTCGCGATCATAGGTGACGATCACGCACACCGGCGCGTCGAACTGACGAAAGCCGCGCATAACCCAGTCCTGCCGACGCTCCTTGTCGTCGCGCGCGATTTCCATGGCGGTGAATAATTGCTTGGCGACGCCGATCTGGCGTTCGCGATGCACCCCCGCGAATGGCTGACCAATTCGAAACTCTCGCGAGTGCGGCACGCCTGCCAGATTGCGCTCAGTGTTGCCTTGCCGAATGGCATCGAGCGGGGCGCCGGTGATGACGTAGAAATTCCAGGGCTGGGTATTCATCGAAGACGGCGCGCGCATCGCCAGTGCCAGGATTTCCCGGATCAATTCCTGCGGCACCGGATCTGGCTTGTAACCCCGGATGCTTCTCCGGCCAAGAATGACGTCATCGAACTTCATCGTTGCACTTCCCGAAATTGGCATGAGGACTGTGGCCATTCCGGTTATCGCATGTCCCCTTGTGGGCTGTCACCGACGCCATGACCGGACCGGCGTGCCGATGTCGCCCGTTTGACCCCTGATGGGCCAAGCGGCCCAGCCACCGTTACCGGTTATCTCAGGGTCTAATATCCCGCCACCGCCAGCACGATCACCGCGCCCAGCGCTTTCCAGCCGAACCCTCGACCGCGCGACCACCAGGCGTTGGCCGCCGCCGCAAAGCTGTAAACCGCGACGATCGTCGCCACGATCCAGTGCCGCGCGCTCGGCGAGCCCATCGACGGCGCCGCGGCCAACAGCACGCCGCCGCCGATCCAGGCCACCGTCCCGGCCTGCCAGACCACCCGGATCAGGGTCCGCAGTCGCTCTGGCTGGATCGTCGCCCGCGCGAACACCTTGGTCTCGCCCAGCACGCCGTGGATCAATGCAACCACGATGCCGGCGATACCAGCGCATTGCAGAATGAGATCGTGCATTACCGACCCTCCATACAGTACTGTATGGTTATGCGGCGGCCGGTGGCGAATGTCAATACAGTGCTGTATGGTGGTGCTTTTCGGGGCGCTGGATGGGCGATCAATTATCGGCAAAGGACTGGCTCGATCAGGGCCTCAGAACGCTGGCGAAGCATGGCTTTACCGCGTTGAAGGCCGAGCCGCTGGCCAAGGCCATGGGGGTGTCGCGCGGCAGTTTTTACTGGCATTTCGCCGATATCGACGCGTTTCGCCGCGCGATCCTCGAACATTGGCGCGATGTCGCGGTGGAGCGGATCATTGCCGACATCGAGGCGCTGTCGCCGGACGCGAACGCATTGTCGGCACTGTTGAACCGGGCATTCGGCGGCAAGCCACCCCTGCTGGAAAGCGCGATGCGGAGTTGGGCCGCGCGCGACCCGGTCGCCCGGTCGGCCGTGCTGGCCGTCGACCAACGCCGGATCGGCTATATCGAGAAGCTGCTTAGAGATGCCGGATTGCCGCTCGAAGTGGCCCGGGCCCGTACGCAAATCCTGTATTGGGCGTTTCTCGGCTTCGCGCTGTCCGACGGACCGCTATCGCGGACCCGGCAGGCGGCAATCCTCAAGGAATTGCTGCGCGTCACTTCGCATGACGGCATATAGCTTCGCGCGGCCTGCGCAGAATATGCTATGGGGATTCGAATATCCAGCCGGAGCCCACCGCATGAATTCCCCGCCCGAGCGCCTCGACGGCACCGTCGACCCGAAACTTCTGGAAATCCTGGTTTGTCCGATAACCAAGGGACCGCTGGAATTCGATTCGACGCGGCAGGAATTGATCTCGCGCTCGGCCAAGCTCGCTTATCCGATCCGCGACGGCATTCCGATCATGCTGCCGGAAGAGGCCCGAAAGATAGATTGAAGATCGGCTGGCCCATGCGTGCCCGAATCACCGTCGTTAGCCTCGCGATATCGGGCGTTCTCGCGATAGCCGCACCTGCCTCCGCCCAGGAAAGCAAAATCCGCGTCGGCGCCATCGATGCGGTGCTGACGGTGCCGCCCGGCGTCGATCATCCGCCGGTGGCGCTGTTGATCGCGGGCTCCGGCACCACCGACCATGACGGCAACGGGCCACAGGTCAAACCCGCAACATTGAAAAAACTTTCCGAGCAACTCGTCGCGCGGAAAATCGCGACGCTGCGCTATGACAAGCGCGGCGCCGGCGGCTGGAAGCCGGAATTCGGCAAGCCGGAGGATTTCCGCTTCAAGGATTTCGCCGACGATTCCGTTGCGCTGGTGAATTACCTGCGCAGCAGCGGAAATTTTTCAAAGGTGGTTGTGATCGGACACAGCGAAGGCGGCCTGGTCGGAATCCTGGCCGCGCGGCGCGTGCCAATCGACCGTTTGGTGCTGCTGGTCACCGCCGCCCGCAAGCAGGGCGACCTGGTCAAAGCCCAGCTGGAAAAAACCGTTCCAGCGGACGTGTACGCGCCGATCGCGAAAGCGATCGACGCCATCATGGCCGGGCAGATTGTCGATCCGCCGCCGCCGGGCCTCGGCATCGCACCCGCGATGCAGCCCGGCATTGCCTCGGCCTTCAACGAAGATCCGATCGAGCCCTTGAAGCAAATCACCGCGCCTACGCTGATCATCGGCGGCGGCCGCGACCGGCAGGTGGCGCGGGTGGATTTCGCCGCGCTATCCGCGGCCTCCCCCGTCGCCAAAACGCTGTGGCTGCCGGACATGAACCACGTGCTGATCGACGTGTCAGACGAAGCCGATGACATCAAGGCCTATAATGACGCCGAGCGGCCGCTCGACCCCGCGATGATCGACGCGGTGGCGAATTTTGTTTTAGCGGGGGATGCGGGGAAGTAGACCTCGCCGTCATTGCGAGCGAAGCGAAGCAATCCAGAGCTACACGTGAAGACTGGATTGCTTCGTCCGCTGCGCTCCTCGCAATGACGATGTTCTACAGCGCCTCGCCCTTCAACAGCCGCGGCACTTCGCCTGACAGTCCGGCGGCCTGGCGGATGAACAGGCTTTTCAGCGGCGGCGCGCGATCGACCAGACCAAGACCGATGTCGCGCACGGTGCGCAACAGCGTCGACTGGTTGGAGAACAACAGGTTCAGCGAATTGGTGGCGAGCCCCATCGCCATGGTGTCGAACCGCCGCCAGCGCTGGTAGCGGTCGAGCACATCGGCTTGTCCCAGATCCAGGCCGAGCCGCGCCGCATCGACGATCACTTCGGCCAATGCCGCGACATCCTTGAGGCCCATGTTGAGCCCCTGCCCCGCGATCGGATGGATCACATGCGCGGCGTCGCCGACCAGCGCCAGCCGCTCCGCGATGAACGAGCGCGCGACAAAATAGCCGAGCGGAAAGGCGCGCGGCTTGTCGAGCGCCTTGATCTCGCCGAGATGCAAACCAAAACGCTGCTCGAGCTCGCCGTGAAATTCTTCGTCGCTCAGGGCAATGATGCGCGCGGCTTCGCTGCGCTTTTCGGTCCACACCAGCGACGAGCGTTTTCCCGTCAGCGGCAGGATCGCGAACGGACCCGCCGGCAAAAAATGCTCCTCGGCGCGGCCGTGATGATCGCGTTCATGGCCGACCGTGACCACGATGCCGGACTGATCATACTCCCAGCCATGGGTGGCGATACCGGCCCGCTCGCGCAGCTTCGAGCGCGCGCCGTCGGCCGCCACCAAGAGGCTGGCCTCGACCACCCCGCCATCGGAAAACGTCACATCGACGCCGTCGGTGCGCGAGACAAAATCCGTCACCGCCGCTGTCGTAAATTCGATGCCTTCGGCTTCGGCGCGCGCCACCAGCACGTCGATCAGATTGCGGTTCTCGACCATATGCGCGAACGGCTCGCCGGGTTCGACATGGCCGGCGAAGGTCAAAAACACCGGACGGGTGGCGTCTTCCAGTTTTGAATCGGTGACGACCATGTCGAGGATCGGTTGCGCCTTTTCCGCGACCTGATCCCACGCCCCGATCGCCTCGAACAGCCGGCGGCACGCCGCCACGATCGCGGTGGCGCGCGGATCGCGGCTCGGCCGTGTGCCGAGCGCCGGATCGGCCACGATCACCGATATGTCCGTGCCGAGGCCCTGACGCAGCGCCAGGGCCAGCGCAAGTCCCGCAAACGCCCCGCCGCCGATCACAATGCTTCGCTGAGCCGACATGCCGTTAACTCTCACTTGCCCGCTTGAACTTGTACCCTTGGACTTGCACTCTTGGACTTGCGCCCAGACTATAGCTGGGCGAAACAGGTTCACCAAACAAGGGTCTTGACGCCCAAAGTCGTTACGGAGGCACGCCTGCCACGCATTTCGGAATCTCGCGATTCCGGGAACCGAAAGCACGCCGATGTCCAAAGGCCTGATCGACCTGATCTCCATTCTCGACCTCGAGCCGCTCGAGGTGAACATGTTCCGCGGCAGCAGCCCGAAGACGAGCTGGCAGCGGGTGTTCGGCGGCCAGGTGATCGGACAGGCGATGGTGGCGGCGTGCCGCACCGTCGAGGGCCGGCTGCCGCATTCGCTGCATTGCTATTTCATCCTGCCCGGCGACCCGCAGATTCCGATCGTCTACGAGGTCGAGCGGCTGCGCGACGGCAAGAGCTATTCGACCCGCAGGGTGACCGCGATCCAGCACGGCAACGCGATCTTCTCGATCATGGTGTCGTTCCATATCGACGAACACGGCTCGTTCGATCACCAGGACAAGATGCCGGACGTGCCGCCGCCGGAAAAACTCACCGCCGAGGAAGTGGCCAAGCAGCCGATGTTCCGCGAGATGCCGGAATTCATCCGCCGCTATTATGAATCGGATCGGCCGATCGAGCTGCGCCCGGTCGAACTCGGCCGCTATTTCGGCGAGAAGATCGACGATGGCCGCATCCATGTCTGGATCCGCACCGCCTCGAAACTATCCGACGATCCGGCGTTGCATATGTGCGCGCTGGCCTATGCGTCGGATTTCTCGCTGCTGGACGCCGCGATGGCGCGTTACGGACGCACGCTGTTCGACCGCCGCATGATGCCGGCGAGCCTCGATCACGCGATGTGGTTTCACCGCCCGTTCCGCGCCGACGAATGGCTGTTGTACGCGCAGGATTCGCCGAGCGCGCAGGGCGGCCGCGGGCTGACCCGCGGCATGATCTTCAAGCAGGACGGCACGCTGGTCGCCTCCGTCGCGCAGGAAGGCTCGCTGCGCGAACGGAAGTAGACGCCGTTACGCGCGTTCGACCAGTTCGAATTGCGAGATCGCCCATTGCACGTACCAGCGCATCATCCACGGGATCGGGA
>Ga0265314_10005611_pt1 | contig 11270 bp, 10 predicted proteins | sample 4126metaG_FD_203106 | JGI IMG/M metagenome (GOLD analysis project Ga0265314, IMG submission 203106) | Rhizosphere microbial communities from Carex aquatilis grown in University of Washington, Seatle, WA, United States - 4-1-26 metaG | ecosystem: Host-associated > Plants > Roots > Rhizosphere >... | reverse complement strand
TCCGACGCTGCCTCCCATCAGCGGCGGCGACGCGCACTGCGACGCGGAGGTGACGACCACCGTGCAGGCCGCCGCGGGCGACGCCATCGCGTGCAGCGCCTACCAGTTCTCCGCGGCCGCGGCCACCGCCTCAGTGGACCATGCCACAATGCGCAACACGTTCAGTGCAGCAAGACTGTATTGAAGTTGTCGCCGCGGGCAGTACCGGGTCAGGTTAGGGCTGGCCTCGCCCGAGGCTTGGCCGTGCGTGGCGCGCTACGCGAAAATGGCGCCTGGACCATGGTCTCGCGGAGGTGTCAATCGAGCTCGATGAATCGGCCGTGAAGGCGCCCACGAATGGCTTCCCAGCGCGACATAGGTCCAGAATAACGGCCGGACGCTTCGTCGGCCAAGTGCGGCTGCAACGGCGGCGCCCTCGGCTGTCAGTAGCGACGCTCCCCGGCGCTGCACCAGCGGGCGGACTCATGTCGGATCGCGGTCTCCAATCCTTTGGGGGCAAGATGACCGACGAGACTGAAGAGGAAGCCGCCACCGCGGCACCTCAGACCGCGACCGCGAAGAAGACCAGGAAGCCCAAGAAGGCCAAGATGAGCAGGCGACGGGCATCCGCCCAGAAGGGACCGGCCGCCGAGCCCAAGCCGGGAAAAGGGCGAGTGGTGGCGCTCCGGCCAGTTGGCCCAGGTCAGCGTAACTAAGCCTCCTTGCTGGACTTGGCGCGGCGCGCGCCGCGCGACCTCCTCGATGACGGCCGCGACCTCCTTCGGTCGCGACTCGTAGGCGGAATGGCTCGCGCCGGCGAGTTCCGTCGTGTGGCTGTGCCGCGCAGCGCCCACGCCGCCAGCAGGCCTGGGGCGCTACCTAGGCGATCGGCTGGGATTCCAAGTGCTTGGGCTCAGATGGGTCGCGTTTCGCGCAATCGGTCTGATCCACCGTCGCAGCAACCCTCGACGTCGCTCGTTGTGTTTGCCGCCCGAAGGAGCCTCACGGATAGGAGAAAGAAATGAGAAAACGCCCGGACAAGACCTTGACAGGGTCCAACCATATCAGTGCACCGGGTCGACTTCGTCACGCAGGGGGATCTGGCGATAGCGCCCCGCCTCCACCTCGTTCATCCGATCGGTGATTCGGTCTACGTCACCGAGATCGACGCTAATCCTCTGACCCGTGGTGGTGTCCTCGACGGTGCGGGTGCCACGAATGGCCTCGTCGAAATCGTCGTTCGTTCGCATGAACGCGTTCTGGGTGCGCGCGAACTCCGCGCGCTGCGCTTCGAACGCTATTGAACGCTGCTGCGTCTGCGCGAGAACTTCCTGAGTTCTTCGTTCGCTCGCGGTGACGTTCTGGTGCGCCCTACTCATGATTGCCTGTGCGTTTTCTCTCTCCGATCCGGCGAGCTGCAACATCAACGGAAGGTCTCGATCGAACGTCGCGTCCGGGGCCCGCATCGTGGTCACGTGATACATCCAGGTCTCGGATCCGGCAGCGAGGGGCGACATGTGGACGAGGGCCAAAGCGCGGTAGTGACGTCGGCCCGCGGAACCGGTCTCCGTCACGCTATACTCGAGGAATGCCGCGCGGTCGTTGGGGCCCCACGACTGCGCCCCAGCTACCTGCACCAGACTGTCGATTTCGAAGGACGGGCCGCCACGACGCTGGCTCATCTGGCTCATCTGCGGCGCGAGGACTGCGACAGCCTCCAGCGGGGTGGAAAACGGCGCCACGAGTCCCGGCACTCCCGACCGGCCCATCGTGTTGGCGAATTGGGAGCCCGGCGTATGAACGGCTGCGGACATCATAATCATCACGCGTTGATCGGCCGGGCCCTGCAAGACGACACCCTCCATAAGAGACTGGGTGCTCGTGTGCCATCCCTCCGCAAGGCCGACGCTTCCGGTTCCGTCGGGCATCTGGTACTCGCGCAGAGAAGCGTGCGCCGGCGTGGGCAGAGGCGTAACCGTCCCCCGGCCGGTTGCCTGCGGGCCAGTCACGCCGGGGACTGCGCTTGTTGCATCCGCCGGACTGCTCACCGTGGCGGGCGCGCTTATAAGACGGCGCCACTGCGCTGGTGGCGTATCTGGCCGGGCGTAAACGGCGGCAACGCTCGCGCCCGCGGTGCCAAGCCGGCAGAGGACGAGCCCCTTTACAGGTTGTCCGCGATCGGAGCCCACGAACACGGCCCCGCCCGACCGATGATCCTTGACATCCTCGTAGGCTGTCCTGACTGTCGGCAGGGTGCCGAAGGACCGGGCCAGGTCGCGCAGTGTTTCGGTCAGGGCCGCACGGACCGAGGAAGCGTTCGGCTTTTGAGACGAAAGTGCCTTGCCGAACTCCGTGGCATTCACGATCCGATACCCGGTAGGAGCGGTCGTAAGGGCCGCCGCCGCAGGTCCGGGTGTGCGGGGGGCGTCCGCCCGCACGAGGTCACTCCAGCCCAGCATGGTTGTCCAGGCCAAAGCGATCGAGACCCAGACTCGTCCCTTGTGTGTCATTGCTGCCCTCCTCGCGTCGCAGTCGCGATCGTGCTCAGTCGGTCCGCCGTTCAGTTCCGGCGGCCCATTGTTCATGCGCCGATAAAAGGTGGTCGGTCAAGTCTGAAAGAGATCGTCGATAAACGCGGCCCTGGGGCTTCTACGGAGCTGTTTGAAGAGAGTCTTGAACTTTCGCCGCGTGGCCCCTCGCGAGGATCGCGGTCGGCATCCCGCCAAACGGCGCGATCGCTTTCAGCCGTTGGCCGATAGGCCCTCGAAATGCTTGATGTTCGTGGTTGGAATCGCGGCACCTCATTTTAATGCCTGATGAGAGGCCAAGAGGACGTCTGCAGACACAACCATCGTGCTTTTGAGCGAAGCGTGGCCGAGCAAGAACATGGCCCACTCGCGCCCGGTCATTTCACTGGCTCGGAGCGCCGGAGCCCGCCCCGGATGCCGAGCGCGTCGATCCGGCTGGAAAGCGTCGTGCGGGCGATTCCGAGCTCGCGCGCCGCTTGGGCGACGACGCCCCCCGACTGCATGAGCGCCCGTCGCAGAACGCTCTGTTCGCGCTCATCAAGCTTCGCGCGCTCGGCCTGGAGATGTTGCCATTCTACACCCAGCGGTGGCGATTCATCCTCGTCAGGACCCGCGACGGACTGGGGCGGTGCCTGCCCGAGATCCCGCGCCTCGAGGTGCTCCGGCGTGAGGAGCACGGCCTCTGGATCCCGGATGACGGCCCGCTCGCGCGCCCGTTCGATCGTTCGCTCTAGCTGGCGCACGTTGCCCGACCAATCAAGCTCTTTCGAGAGCAGTAGCCTGCGAAGCGGGACCGACAGCGTCCATGTTCGGCCTGTGTCTACGCGGTGCAGCGTTGCCTCCGCGAGCGCCGGGATGTCCCCGCGCCTTTCGCGCAGCGGAGGTAGCTCGACGGTGACCGCAGCGAGGCGGTAGTACAAGTCTTCCCTGAATCGGCGCTCGCGGATGGCCGCTCGAAGGTCGCCATTGGTCGCAGCGATGACCCGCACACGTGCTCGCTTCGGCTCGGCGCGATCGTAGCCGAGCGGCCGGTAGGTGCCGAATTGGGTGAAGTCGAGAAGGAGCTGCTGGGCATGGGGGGGCAGGTTGAGGAGCTCGTCGAGAATCAACGTTCCGCCGTCTGCGAATTCGACGAGACCGACTCGTCTGGAAGTTGCGCCCGAGAAAGACCCCTTCTCGTGTCCGAAGAGCTCCGACGTGATCGTATTGAGATCGTCGCTTCCGCCCAGCACGGCGCGCACGACCGGCTTACGCCCGCTGGCCTCTGCGATCGCCTGCGCAATCACCGTCTTCCCGGTCCCCGATTCGCCCAAGATGAGAATGGGCGCGTCCCCCTGAAGGGCGGATTCGAGCTCCAGCCCTATCGCCCGCATGCTGGGTGAGGCGAGCAGGTCAGCCAGCGGCGGCGTGTGGCAGACGTTCGTGCAGTGCGCCCGCGCCTCGCGCAAGAGGATGCGTTCCGTCTGCGTTCGCCCGTGCTGTTCGAGCACCGCGCCGATGAGGACCGCCGCCGACATGAAGAACTCCACGTGACGCTCTCCGACGAACTTTTTCCGATCGCGAACGTCGAGGTAGAGCACGCCCCGAACGCGGTCGCGCGAGCTTATGGACTGAAGGGGCGCGGCCAGCGCCACGAAGATGCCAAGAAACATGACGCTCGACGAGGCCTTCCTCGGCGTCATCGGATCCCAGACGACGCACCGTCCCGAGTCGAGCGCCTCGCGGATGACCGTCTTGCTGATCTCCTCGCGTTCGGCCGGCACCAACGACTTTCTGTGTCCACGCGCGTTGACCGCGCGTGTCGTCCCGTCGGAGTCCGTCAGGAGAATCAGGCCGCGATCGGCACCGACGAGATCGACGAGGATGTCGAGGCAGTCGTCCATCACGGCCTCGCTTTCGAGGACGCCGAACAGGCTGTCGAGGAGGCGGCGCATGTACCGCCACATCGTCTCGTGGTCGAGCGACGGCTGTGCGGCGAGCATTTCGAGGGGAGCGGACATGACGCACCGATTCTATCGTTAGGTGGGGCGCGCGGGCTGCGCGATTCACCACGCGTGGGTTCTCGCCGTGGTCTGCGGTCAAATCCTGGGCCAGTCTCGGGCGTCGGCAATCGGACGGCGCCGTTCATCGCGTGCTGCACGCGATCGGCGTGCCGAAGAGATCGAACTCCTCACCCGCCGACGCGATGTAGGCGACCATGCCGTCTCCGTTCGAGGCGACGGCGGCGCTCGGGCGACCAATCACGCTGACGTCGGCCGTCGAGAGGTCGATGGCGGGGCCCGCGCTGTCGCCCCAGCCGATGACCGACTGCGCGCGGAGTTGGTGACCCTCGACGCCGCCCTCGACCCAGACGAGGAGGAACCGTTCGCCTCCGATCGGAACGAGCTCGGGCGACGTTTGGCTGCCGACGTCAGTGCCACGCGGTGCGCGAAACGGGCGCTCCACAACCTGCTCGCGGCCCGCCGACGCTAACCCAAAGTCCGCGTGGGGCATGTCATACGTAACGATGCCGAGCACCAAGCGGGATGCGTTTCGAATGACCGACGCGGACGCAAGCATCGTCTCGCTGCCGCTCACCGCGCTCGCGGTGGCGCTCGTGTTGGCGTGGTGGCATGCGGCGTCATGCGGTTCGTTCGGTGTCGACGGCCACTGCGTGACGAGGCACTGCGACTTGGCGGTGGCGAAGCGGATGTCGAAGTGCGCGCCGCGCTCTTGCACCTCGACTCCCCGAGGAACGAAAACGCGCCTGGCCAGAAGCGAAGGGCGACCAGTGACGCGGCACGGAGGCGCCGAATCGATCGCATCGGAGACGCTGTGCACGGCGGCGGCCGTGGAGGCCGTCGAACACGCGACGCTGGCGAGAGAGATTGCAAAGACTGAGGTAAAGCAGCCGATGTTCGAGTGGTTCATGGTGGACGAGCAAAAAGCAATCGCCGAGCCACTTGCCCTCTGGGAGCCTGCTCCGACAAAGGGCGGTGAAATCCATCGGTCGCTATCGACGAAGGATCGCCGGTGACGACGGTTCGTCGTCGTTGCATTGGTGAGAAGCTCATTTCTAAGCCCAAAACAAAACGGTATTCGGTTGCCTCGCACACCGTTGTGGCTATCTTCATCGTCGTCCCGGAGGCTGACTCCGTGCGGCTTATGAGGAGGATGCGCTGGTGAGAAGAACCGTTCGAGTTGGCGGCGGGTGCCTGGTGGGTATTGCTGCGATCGCGGCGTGCACGACGAGCCCGAAAACGGGCGTGCTCGACTACGTCGGGGATGACGGAGGGTCGACGTCGGAAACCGGCAGCCGCGGCAGCGCGTCATCCTCCAGCAGCGGATCGTCGTCCGGTACGGGGGGATCGTCGTCCGGTACGGGCGGATCGTCGTCCGGTGCGGGCGGATCGTCGTCGGGCCCGGGCGGATCGTCGTCCGGTACGGGCGCGGGCGGATCGTCGTCGGGCCCGGGCGGATCGTCGTCGGGCCCGGGCGGATCGTCGTCCGGTACGGGCGGATCGTCGTCCGGTACGGGCGGATCGTCGTCCGGTGCGGGCGGATCGTCGTCGGGCCCGAGCGGATCGTCGTCCGGTACGGGCGGATCGTCGTCCGGTACGGGAGACGCCGGCCCGGCTTGCTCCGCTCCGATCGACCCGAGCGCGATCACGACGACGGCTTACTACGTGCCGAGCACTGTGCTTGGCGCCGGAGGCTTCACTTTTTCCTATTCCGATGGGAACGGGAGCACCGCGTGCGTCGACACCGATCACTTCTGCGGCACCGGGGTCACCGGCATCGGCGACTCGTTGGGGGCGATCTGGGGCGCTCAGATCGGCGTCCACTTGAACGAGGCAAACATGCCGGATCCCCCCGACAATCCGTATCCCGTGCCCCCGAGCGCGGTGGGCATCTTCTACCAAGTGAGTCGAATGCCCACCCAAGGGATCCGCCTCATCACCGACGTCAATGGCGTCGACTACTGCGCATTGGTCACGGCGACGTCGGGGGTCGTCCGTTGGACGAGCTTCAACACGCAATGCTGGCAGCCGACGCTCGGCGCGTACCTGGCCGGGCCGCCGGCCACTTCTCACAAGATCGTGTTCGAGGTTCCGGCCATCTACGGGGGCCCCGCCACACCGTTTAATTTCTGTGTCGACTCAGTCGGCTACCAGGCCGCCTCGACCGCGGCACCCGACGACGGCGGAACCGCAAAGGTCGGAGACCCGTGCACGGCAAACGGCGACTGTGCGTCTGATCTCTGTGCCACATCACCCACCGGCGGTTGGTGCACGCAACCGTGCAGCGCGACCCAGCCGTGTGGCGCCAGCAGCGCCAGCGCTCAGACGCAGTGCCTTCTGGCCAATAATGGGACGAATTACTGCTTTCCACCCTGCCTGTCCCAAGCGGCTTGCAAAGCATATTCCGCGGGCGCCACGTGCGTGGAGCGGACGAATCTCGCGGGCACCCTCGTCGATGTTTGCACCATCGGCGGCGGCACGGCGAAGATAGGCGACAAATGCGCCTTAAACACGGACTGTGCGTCGACCAGCTGCGCTCACAATTCGAGTGGCCTTGGCGCCTGGTGCACCGAGCTCTTCTGCCAATCGGACGCCGATTGCGGTACCAACACCGCTGGCGTTGCGAGCCTTTGTCTAACGACGACGATCGGCACGAAGCTCTGTTACCCGGGCTGTACGACGACGGCTGAATGCCAGGCTTTCGTTTCTACGGCCACGTGCGTCCTGGCGACGGGCGGTTGCACCGAAAACTGAAGGAGCCCGTCGGGGCGGGCGTGTTGGGCCTTGCGGCAAACGGGAGGCAAAGAGCTCTTGCTCCCCATCGCTTGACATGGAGAAGCCAAGCCGGCTAAGTGGCCAGGTTGGCCCATGAATGCTAACCCGGCGTCGGATTTGGGACGTGTCGGGTTGCTGGTCGCCGGCAAGTTTCGGTTGGACGCGGTGATCGGTCGCGGGGGCATGGGGTCCGTGTGGAGCGCGACGCACGTTGGGCTCGGACACCATCTGGCCATCAAGCTGGTCGCCCGCGAATTCGTGCGTTCGCCCGAGGCGCTGCGACGCTTCGACGCCGAAGCCAAAGCGGCGGCCCGTCTTCAATCCCGTCACGTCGTCCAGGTGTTCGACAACGGAACGCTCGATGATGGGACCCCGTACATCGCCATGGAACTGCTGGCGGGCGAAAATCTCGAGCAGCGCATCCACCGGGCGGGGCCCATTGCCCTGCATGAAACCGTCGGCATCCTCGCGCAATGCTGCAAGGCGCTCGCGCGGGCGCATGCGGCGGGGATCGTCCATCGCGACATCAAGCCGGACAACATCTTCCTCGCGCGAACGCCCGACGAAGACGCCGACGTCGTCAAGATCCTCGATTTCGGCGTGGCCAAGATGACCATGGGGCTGCAACCTTCGGCGGCCGCGACGGGAACGGGTGCAGTGCTGGGCACGCCTCTCTTCATGAGCCCTGAGCAGGTACGCGGGTTCAAAGACATCGACCACCGCACGGACCTGTACTCGCTCGGGATCGTCAGCTTCACCATGCTGACGGGACGGCTCGCCATCGCGGGCGAAACGTTCGGCGAAATTCTGATCAAGATCTGCACCGAACCGCTCCCGAGCCTGCGCGCGGCCGCGCCGTGGCTTACGCCGGCGATCGAATCCTGGTTTCAGCGTGCGTGTGCGCGCGAACCCGCGGACCGATTCCAGTCTGCCCCCGAGCTCATTGGTGCGCTACGAACGGCCGCCGGCGATGTCGCCGCGGAGCTCCGCGCAACCCCTAACCCGACGCCGCCGACGCTTCACTCGGCCACGCCCGAAGAAACCGCCGCGACTCTGGCGCAGAGCGCCGCTCCCGTATCCGTGGCTTCGGACGCCGCGACCATGGCGCAGAGCGCCTCTCCCTTGTCCGTCGCCGCCGGACTTCCGCGTCGCCTCTCGGGCGGCGCGGTGGCGGGGCTGATTCTGACCGCGCTCTTTGCGGTGGGCATGGCGGGGTTGTGGGCGGTCTTGCCTCGTCATTCCGACACCGCTTCGCCCGGGAGCGCTTCGGCCGGTTCCCCGGGCGTGCCTTCGGCGGCGATTGCACCGGCGACGGCCCCCCCTCCCCCTCCTCCCGTGGCGGCCGGGATAGACGACGACGCAGGAGCGGCGGCGACCGCGCGGGGGGTCGTCGCACCGCGTCCACGGGTGGCGCCGCCTCCCCTTCCCGCAGCGCCGCGTGCCGGCGCGGCCACCGCCGGTGCCCGCGTCGCCTTGCCCCGGGCATCCGCCTACCCTCCGCCCAGTCCGGCGAAGCCGTCCCCGGCCCCTCCGACAACCCCAACGATTAACTTGGGTTACTAGCTGACACGCGAAGAGGTCGTTCTTATGCAAAGAAGCCTTGTGCGCCGTATCGGGCTTTCGCTGGCCGTCGCCAGCGCGATCGGGTCGCCGCGCGTCGCTCTGGCGGACCCCAACAACCCGACCGACGAAGAAAAGGCATCGGCTCGCCTCTTCGGCACCGAAGGAGTGCAGCTCGCCATGAGCGGGGACTGCCGCGGAGCGGTCGAGAAGCTGAGACGAGCGGAAGCGCTGGTGCACGCGCCGACAACGGCGGTGCCGCTCGCGCACTGCCAGATCCAGCTCGGTAGGATCGTGAACGGCACCGAGATCCTCAATCGAGTTATCAACGAGCCGCTCTCCCCCAACGCGCCCCAGCCCTGGGTGGATGCGAAACAGCGCGCACGGGCGCTGCTCGACGCGGCGACGCCGCGGATTGGCAGGCTGCGCGTGCACGTGGATCGTCCGCCCGGCGCCCCGGAGGGGCTGCAGGTGACGGTGGACGGGGCCCCTCTGCCAGCCGTCTTGTTGGACAACGACCGGCCGACCGATCCGGGCGTGCACCGCGTTTCGGCTCGGCAGGAAGGCTTCACGGCGGCCGAAATGGACGTCTCTCTGGCCGAAGGGCAATCGCAAACCGTTTCGCTTCGGCTGGATGTCTTGCCCGTTGAGCCGGCGGGATCCCCGGCGCCTTGGCCTGCTCAAGCGACGTTAGGGGCCCCGGCTCCCGCGGCAGCCGCCGACACCCAGCCGCATTCGGCCAATCACCTGCCCGCTTACCTCGCTTTCGGGGCCGGCGCAGCTGGTGTCGCCGTCGGCGCGGTCTTTGGCATCCTCGCTCTCTCCACGAAGTCGACACTCGACTCGTCCTGTCCTTCCGGCAAGCAATATTGCCCGGATTCGTCGTCGTCGGACATCGATGCACTGCACACGGACGCCATTCTTTCGACAGTGGGCTGGGGAATCGCCGCCGCAGGCGCCGCGGCGGGCGCGATTCTTCTCCTGACGGAACGACCCGCCGAGCCCACTAAGGCCGCCCGACTGGAGCTGTGGCCGTGGCTCGGTCCGGGGTCGGCAGGTCTTTCGGGAAGCTTTCAATGAAGCTCACGTCGGTTCGTACCCGGGTTGCGCTTCTTTCGGGTCTCCTCGCGGCGGGTCTCCTCGCCACGCAGCACTGCATGTGGCTCGTCAACGACGCCGACTACCAGATCGGACCGATCGCCCCATTTTCGACGTGTAGCGCGAGCATTCAATGCCCGGCGGATTCAGGACGGATCTGCGTGAGCGGGCTGTGCGCGCACCCGTGCGCGGTCTCGTCGGAGTGTGGTTCGAATTTTCAGTGCGCCCCGTATACCAACGATGCGGGCGTAACCGGCGTCTGCGAGCCCCATTGCAGCCCCGTATCTCCGCAACAACCGGACGAAACGCACGTCGCTTGTCCCGACGGAACGACCTGCGTCGCCAGCGCATCCGCGACGTCTTGCTCCAGCGTCTCTTCGACGTCGACGGAAGGGCAAGCGTGTACGACGGTTACCGATTGCCAGGTCGGGTACGACTGCGTTGCCGCTGGCGCCGGGAACATTTGCGGCAAGTACTGCGGCGTGGGTCGGAGCGATTGCCCTGCGGGCTTCGCTTGCACTGGTTTCAACCCATCAATATACGACGGACCGCAAGAAATTGGCTCGTGCCGGAAGTGAACTGCGTGCGTGCTCTTTCTTTTCCAGGCGCCGGTCATCGCGGCTAGCGCGCGGATCGCGGATTCCAGATTCGGCTCGCCGTCATCAGGGGACGGTCGCGTCGAGGTCTCGCGAACGGTCTTGATGCACTCGATGCCAGTCATCGGGCGCCGTGGTGTCGCTTGATGATCACATCGAACGAAGCACCCTTTCACACGCTCGGCGGCCTCCTTGCCTGCCGTTGAACGCGGTCAGGAGAGCGCTTCCGTAGGCGCGCCTGACCGCGGGATCGTCGTCTACCAGGAGAAGTCGAAAGTCGTCACGTTCAGGCCTCGTCACGTCCCGTTTCCTCCCCCAAGTACCGCCCTCACCTTCTTGGTCAGCGAACCAGGCGTAAGCGGCTTCTGGAGATAGGCCACCCGGAATCCAGGACCCCGTGCTGGAGGATCGCATCGTCCGTGTAGCCGGACATGAAGACCACCTTCATCTCCGGCCGCAGATTCGCGAGGCGCTCGTCATGTTGATCGAACGGAACTACGGTGCCCGTCCCGACATCGGACTTGCGCAACGGTCCCCGACCCTATCGAACCCATCTGAGGCGTCGCCATGTCCATCTTCGTCGTCGCAGGTGCCACCGGTCACGTTGGGTCCGTCGTCGCGCGCGAGCTCCTGTCCGCGGGCCACAAAGTGCGTACCATCGTGCGCAGTGTCGACAAGGCCAAGGCCCTCGCCGGCCAGGGCGCCGAGCTTCTGCCGCCGCGTAGACGAGCGCG
>Ga0265314_10005610_pt1 | contig 11271 bp, 7 predicted proteins | sample 4126metaG_FD_203106 | JGI IMG/M metagenome (GOLD analysis project Ga0265314, IMG submission 203106) | Rhizosphere microbial communities from Carex aquatilis grown in University of Washington, Seatle, WA, United States - 4-1-26 metaG | ecosystem: Host-associated > Plants > Roots > Rhizosphere >... | reverse complement strand
GCCGGTGGCGACGAAATCGAAATTGGCGTCCGCGGTGCGGCTGCGGGACTTGAGATCGGACAATTCGGCGATCAGCTCGCCGGCATTGTCGATGCGCGCCTTGGCCTTGGTCGCGCGGGCCTTGGGGCCTCGCCGCAGCCACTCCATTTCGATGCGCACGCGGTTTTCGAGTGCGCTCTGGTGCTGGGCCTGGGCGTGCAGGAACTCGCCCTTCTGTTCGAGGAAGGCGCTGTAATTGCCGGCGACGTAGAACATGCCGTCGGGATAGGCGCGGCTCAACTCGGCCATTCGGGTCGGCACATTTTCGAGGAAGTAGCGATCGTGGCTGACGATCACGCAGGCGAAGCTCGCACCTTGGAGAAGTTTTTCCAGCCACTCGATACCGGCGAGGTCTAGGTGATTGGTGGGTTCATCGAGCAGGACGATTTCCGGCTTCTGCACCAGAGCTTCTGCGATGGAGAGACGTTTGCGCCAGCCTCCTGAGAGCGTCTCGGCATGGGCGTCGAAATCGCGGAAGCCGGAGCGGCCCAGGGTTTCGGCCTCGCGAGCCTGCCACTCCGATTCCGGCAATTTAATGGAGCGCATGGCTCGGCGCATCACGCCGCGGATGGTCTCACCGGGCTCGAAGTTGGAATCCTGCGGAACATAGGCGAGGCGCGTTCCGCTGCGAAGCACCAGATCGCCGGAATCGGGCTCGATGCGCCCGGCGAGGATTTGCATCAACGTGGACTTGCCGGAACCGTTGGGCCCGATCAGGCCGAGGCGGTCGCCTTCCTGGATGCTGAGGGACACGCCTCGGAACAACGGCGCCGCGCCGAAGGATTTCGAAATCTTATTGGTGTTGAGTAAGAGCGCCACTGCCGGTTTCTACTATTGTCCGACAGTGGCGCTTCGAAGTTAATTCTCGGAGGGTTTTGCCACGCGGTCGATGACCATTACGTTGACTTGAGTTTTGGTATTTTCCAGCTTCAATCCCAGCTGCTGCTGAAATGCCGTAATGATGTCCGGGGGCGCGTCGAGACTGTCGGCCGCGGGAGGCTGTTGCGGGCCTCCAAAAGCAGCCCCCTGACCTGGATCGGGCGTAAACTTCAGGAGGAAGTCATACTTTTCCGAAAGACCGGTCTGATCCACCACCGGCTTGTCCAGGATGGATCCCTGCAAGACGCTGGCGACTTCGGCGATGGTCGCGTTCCTGACGTTAAAGGTCATTCCGGGCGCACCTCTTCCGAAAAACAGTCCAGGAAGGCCGTTCGGATCGGATTGGCTTTTGGTAAGCTTCGATCCGGTTTTTCCGACTGTAATCGCGTACGCGCTGAGCTCTTTCTTTTCGGTATGGAATTTGAGTTGGAAGCGATCCACCAGCAGCTTCTGAAGCATCATCTTTAGCTGGGCGACGTTGGGCTGACCAGGCACCTCGGGTTTTCCCGTGATGTCGTACTTATCCGATTCGAACCACGCCGGTCCGCCCGAAATCTGCTGGCGATGAAGGTCATAGGCCATGGTGATGAGGTCGCTCAGAGTGGTGTTGACGGTGATAACGTCCTGGCCTCTCACGGTAAACAATTTGCCCGGCCTCGCGGGATCACTTGGTTTGATCGTGGCTACTTCAAAGGCGGGCTTCGCGTCGGCAGCCATTGGCTTCGGCGGTGGCGGAGGTTCCGGAATGGTCCATGCCGTCTCGGGGGTGGCTTTCATCAGCTTAAGCGGCAGCGGTACTCCCTGGCTCCAACTCCCATCGATCGACGTTCCTTCCGCGTTCAACTTTCCCTCATAGGTGGCGTTTGCCGCGGCGATGGTCATCTTTACGGCGGAACCGTTGCGGGTGAAGGTGGTGGCCGGTATCGCCGGCGATTGCTGGTCGATGCTGTAGAATACTGCCGCAAGCTTATCCGCTTCCGTGGTCGAGACCTTGATCACGACCCGTAACCCTTTCCCCTGCGGAGGCTGGATTTCACCCTGCCAAGTTCCGGTTATGTTTTGGGCGGAAAGTTGGGAAAACGACGCGCCGCACGCCAGTATCGCGAGGGCGATTATCCAAGAGATTTTCTTCACGGGGATCTCCTTAGGAGAATTCATCTCCATTTTGGCCGTCTTGAGTCATTCTACTGGGTTTTCGCGAAGGCAAGTGAAGTAGCATGGATTCTTGCACTCCCGGAAAGCCGTCGCGCTCGCTTCTTTTGTTTTCACCTATCTTTTCTTTTTCGAATATCTGCCTCCGGTCCGGTGGGTCCATCTTCCGTTCGATTTGCAAGGCTTTCATTACCCGCTGGCCGACTACGCGTTCCAGCGATTGCGTCAGGGTCATTTTCCGCTATGGGACTCGACCATCTACTGCGGGATGAGCTTTGTCGCGAACATTCAGGCGGCGCTGTTCTACCCGCCGACCTGGCTCATGTTTCTCGGCGACCGGGGGCGGGAGCGGCTTTCCTATCAGGCGATGGAAGACCTGCAGTTGGCGCATGTCTGGGTGGGATTTTTTCTGTGCTATTTGTGGCTGCGCGGAAAGCGACTGGCAGAGCTGGCGTGCGTTATGGGAGCCCTGGTGTTCGCCTTTAGCGGATACATGTGCTATCAGCTGCAACACTTCGGTCTGGTGGCGGCTTATAGCTGGATCCCGCTGGCATTGTGGGGAGTCGACCAGGCGGTGGAGCTGCGATCGTGGCGGCCTTTGTGGAAGGTGGCGGCGGCTTCGGCTCTTGCGTTCCTGGCGGGATATCCGCCCACATGGGTGGTGTTCGCGATGGTGGTGGGCGTGTATGCCGTGGCGAGCGAGTGGCGGGGAAAGGCGTCTCTTGGAACGATCGGGGGAACCATCGCGGCTCTGGTGTTTTCGATGTTGCTGTGCGCCGTTCAACTTTTGCCAACCTGGGAAACAACCGCCCTCCGTCTGCCGGAAATTCGGTTCGGCGACGGTCTTCGGAACTGGGACATGATTCTCTCCTACCTTCTGCCGAACTATTTCAACTTCGGCATGAACATGCCGGTGGACACGAATTACGGGAAGGATTATTTCTATCTGGGCGTTCCAGTGTTGCTTGGATTGCCTTTTCTGTTTCTCCGCCGCCGGTTTCGAGATCTGGTTCCTTCCCTGGCAATACTCGCGGCGACGCTGATCGTGGCGGGAAATCCGTACGACCTGGTCGGGAAGCTGATCGGGTTTTCGACGCTCCTGCCGGACGTCATGCGAGCGTGGTACTTTCTGGCGGGTGTGACGCTGGCGTTCGCGCCGCTTACGGCCTACGCGCTGGACGGTTTTCTGGCCAGGAAGTTTAACGTGCCGTTCTGGCTGACGCCGGTCAGCGCGGTGCTGATGGCGGGTTGGGCCGCCTACGAACTGCAGCGATGGAAAAGTCAAAGCTTGGGCTTCGGATGGCGCAGTGGAGTTCACTTGCTGGTCACTCTGGCGATCTTCGCAGCCGGAATGTACGCGTTCCGCGCGGAGCAGGGGCGCAGGCAGGCTTGGATGTTCGTCGCGCTGGTGCTGTTCGTCGGCGTCGATTACAAGGCGTTCGGGACCAGCAAACGATTCAACGCCAACCCGGACGAAGTTTATCGATTCACGTCGACCTCATTTCGAGGCATGGCGGACGATGTCTATCAGCAGCTTCGCGCCGACAGGATGTACCGGGTCATCGTGGACAACGACACTGGTCCAAGTACGAGCGATCTTCGGCACATCGGCTTGACGACGCCGCAAGGGTTTGACCCGCTGATCACGATTGAGCTTCGAAAAATTGTGAACGCTTACGGCTCTTTCCGGACCGACCGGGTCTTCGATATCGACCTGGAAAATGAGACTGCTCTTCGGCTGCTCGGCGTGAAGTACGTGATCAGTTCCGAGTACAGCAAGCAATTTCCCAAGCTGAAAGATAATCCTCACTACCGGCTGTTGGGATCGTTTCCGACGTTCTACCGGGTGTATGAGTATCTGGGCGCGCGGCCTCCGTTCAGTTGGGAGGGCAGTGCCGTAACTGAGTTGGAGCGGCGGGAATGGGAACCCGAGAATCGGACGTTCCAGGTGCGCGCGGCGTCCGGCGGGAAGCTAGCGTTGCACGAACAGTTTTTTCCCGGCTGGACGGCGACGATCGACGGAAAGAGTGCGGCCGTCGAGCCGTGGGCGGGAGCGTTCCAGGCGGTCGCGGTGCCGGCGGGCGAGCACACGGTGGAGTTTCACTATCGGTCGCGGCTGCTGGGCTTGGGGGGCGCGATCAGTTTAGTTGCGCTGATCGGGCTAGTCTTTTGGATACGGGCTAATCTGGATCATCCTGTGAATTAAGCCTGTAAAGTAAGATGGATGCTTGCACTCCCGGAAAGCTGTAGCGCTGGCCTCCTTCGTTTTCACATATCTATTCTTTTTCGAGTACATTCCGCCGGTCCGGTGGGTCCATCTTCCGTACGACCTAAATGGGTTTCATTACCCGTTGGCAGACTACGCCTTCCAGCGCTTGCGGCATGGCCACTTCCCGCTGTGGGACCCGACCATCTACGCCGGAATGAGTTTTGTGGGCAATATCCAGGCGGCGTTGTTCTACCCGCCCACCTGGATCATGTTTCTCTTTAGCTCGGGGCGCGAACAACTCTCCTATCAGTCGATGGAAGACGTTCTACTCATGCACGTGTGGGCCGGTTTTCTTCTCTGTTACTTGTGGCTGAGAGGGAAACGGCTGGCGGAACTGGCGTGCATTCTTGGAGCAGGCGTGTTCGCTTTCAGCGGATACCTGTGCACGCAACTGCAGCACTTCGGCTTAGTGGCCGGATACATATGGATGCCGCTGGCATTGTGGGGAGTCGACCAAGCCGTGGAGCGGAGATCGTGGCGACCGCTATGGAAGGTCGTAACTGCGTCGGCACTAGCCTTCCTGGCGGGATATCCGCCAACGTGGCTGATGTTCGCGGTTGCCGTAGGCGTGTATTCGTTGGCGGGCACGTGGCGCGGGAAAGCGGCGCTCGGAACCACCTTGGCTCTAGTTTTTTCGCTGGTGTTGTGCGCGATTCAGTTGCTGCCGACTTGGGAGACAACGGCTCTCCGCGAGCCAGAGATTCACTATGGCGCGGGTATTAAAGACTGGGACATGATTCTCTCCTATGTGCTGCCGAACTTCTTCAACTTTGGCTTGAACATGCCGGTATTGATGAATCTCGGTAAGGATTATTTCTATCTGGGAGTCCCGGCTCTGCTCAGTTTGCCGCTGCTCTTTCTCCGCCGCCGGTTTCGAGATCTGGTTCCATCGCTGGCAATACTCGCCGTGACGCTGGTGGTCGCGGTAAACCCGTACGATGTCGTCTGGAACGTGATCCAGTATTCGAACCTGTTACCGGATATCGTCCGCTCCTGGTATTTTCTGGCCGGTGTGACAGTGGCGTTCGCGCCGCTCACGGCCTATGCTCTGGATGATTTTCTTGCGAGAGAACGGCGGGCGCCCTCGTGGCTGACGCCGGTCAGCGCAGCGCTGATGCTCACGTGGGCGGCCTACGAATTGCTCTGCTGGGAACGCCAAAGCTTCGCAGCGGGATGGCGCAGCGGAGTTTACCTTCTGATCACGCTGGCGATTTTTCTTGCAGGCATGTTCGCGTTCCGCTCCGAGCTGGGACGCCGGCGAACGTGGATGGCTGCCGCGCTGATTTTGTTTGTCAGCGTGGACTACAAGGCGTTCGGAACCAGCAAGCGATTCAACGCGGGAAGTGGAGATGCGCGAAGATTTTCGTCCACATCGTATCCGGGGATGATGCCGGACGTGTACCGTCAGCTTCGCGCCAGTAACGACTACCGGATCGTAATCGACCCGGTAACCGGGTCCGTACCCACGGATTTCCGACACATAGGTTTGACTTCGCCACAAGGATTCGATCCTCTGCTAACGACTCCGTTCCGCAAGATGGCGGAGACGTATGGACACTTTCTGACGGATCGGACTTTTGAAATCGATCCAGAGAACTATGACGCCCTGCGGCTATTCGGCGTGCGATACGTGATCAGTACCGAATCCAGCAAGCAGTTTCTCAAGCTGAAGGACAATCCCCACTACCGGCTGTTGGGATCGATTCCGACGTTCTACCGGGTGTATGAGTATGTGGACGCGCAACCTGCGTACAGTTGGGAGGGAAGCGCCGTCACTGAATTGCAACGCCTTGCGTGGGAACCGGAGAATCGGAGGGTTCGGGTGCGTACGGCGGCCGGCGGGAAGCTGGCGTTGCACGAACAGCTTTTCCCCGGATGGACGGCGACGATCGACGGAAAGAATGCGGCGGTTGAGCCGTGGGCGGGAGCGTTCCAGGCGGTCGCAGTGCCGGCGGGCGAGCACACGGTGGAGTTTCACTATCGGTCGCGGCTGCTGGGCTTGGGGGGCGCGATCAGTTTAGTCGCGCTGATCGGGTTGGTCTTTTGGATACGGGCGGGTGCTAAAGCGCCCGCTAACGGGCAAGCCGTTGCAGGCTGAAGCGTGCGCCGCGTTATCCTGTAGGCGTATGGCAACTTTGCAGCGGCTGCCTGTCGACGAGGACCGGTTGGATGACTTTTGCCAACGGTGGAGGATCACCAAACTCGAATTATTCGGATCCATGCTGGTCGCGCCTTCGAGCGCTCAGGACGTCGACCTTCTCGTCACCTTCGCTCCAGACGCAGAATGGGGCTTGTTCGAGCACGAACACATGCAGAATGAGCTTGCCGGACTACTTGGGCGCAGCGTCGACATGGTCAGCCGGCGCGCCATTGAGGCCAGTGAAAATGCGCTGCGACGAAGCTCCATTCTAGCTAGCGCGGTGCCCGTTTATGTCGCCGGACGGCACGACCGACGCCGCAACGCTTAGTGATCTGGTCACAGCGTGTTCCAGGGTGACGGAGTACGTCCACGGCGCGCGGCGATCTGATCTCGATCACAACCATCAGTTGGTCTCCGCCTGTTGCTATCAGCTCGCAGTAATCGGTGAAGCCGTGAAGAGACTTTCTTTGACTACTCGCGGCAAGTATCCGGAAGTCCCGTGGAAGGACATTGCGGGCATGCGGGACCGATTAATACACGGCTACGACTCAGTAGATGTCGACGAACTGTGGAAAACTGCCACAGTGGACCTGCCTACGTTGTTGAGACAGGTCAGGACGATTCAGGCTGAGATTTTCGGGCGGTGATCAGCGGCTCAGTTCAAGAAGTAGGTCCGGTATAGCGTATCGCGCTGTTTCGGGATGAAGCCGGCGTCGCGGATCAGGCGGCGGAGTTCCTCTTCGGTGGCCTGATGATGCGTTCCCGCGGCGCTAACCACGTTCTCTTCGATCATAATGCTGCCAACGTCGTTCCCGCCGAAGCGCAGACCGATCTGGCAGGTCTTGAGCCCTGGCGTTACCCAGGAAGACTGGATGTTGAGGATGTTCTCGAGATAGACCCGCGACAACGCCAGCATCTTCAGGTACTCGACGGCAGTGGCCTCTTCTTTGACGAAGCGGCCGAGCGAAGTCAGCTCGCGTTGGAAACTCCAGGGGATGAAGGCGGTGAATCCGCCGGTGTCTTCCTGGATCTGGCGCACGATATCAAAGTGGTTCATGCGCTGTTCGATGGTCTCGCCGGTGCCGAACATCATGGTCGCCGTCGAGCGCAGCCCAACCGCGTGACAGGTCCGATGTACGTCGATCCAGTCCTGCGTGCCGCACTTCAGGCGGCTGATGCGATGGCGGACCTGCTCGTCGAGGATCTCGGCGCCGCCGCCGGGCAGGGAATCGAGGCCCGCGTCGCGCAGCCGTGACAGGGTGTCATATAAGCTCAGGCCGCTGACTTCGGCGATGTTCATGATCTCAGGCGCGGAAAAGCAATGGCACCAGATGTCGAAGCGCTTCTTGATCGAGCGCAGCAGGTCTTCATACCACTCGATCTTAAGGTCGGGATGGAGGCCGCCTTGCATGAGGATGCCCGTGCCGCCCAGGTCGATGGTTTCCTGAATCTTGCCGAAGATGGTTTCGTCAGGCAGGATGTAGCCTTCGGCATGCCCCATGGGCCGGTAGAAGGCGCAGAAGCTGCAATACTCGGTGCAGAAATTGGTGTAGTTGATGTTGCGGTCGATGATGTAGCTGACCACGTTTTCGGGATGCAGCTTGCGCCGGACGGCGTCGGCGGCCATGCCGATGCCGATCAGGTCATCGCTTTGGAAGAAGTCGATTGCCTCAGCGCGCGTCATCATTTGGAAACACCTATAGTAACTCGATCCAGGCCACGTTCAATACGGAGGGCGTGCTGGATGTAGAGGCGCATGCCTTCGTAGTCCTTTTCGCCCAGCTCGAATACGATGTGATGGGTGAGATACCGGCGGACGACATCCGGGCTGAACTGACGGCCGGGTGCTTCCGCCGCGACGATATCGTCCATGTGCGCCAAGCCGTAGCGGCACGATTCCACGAAAAGCTGTCCATAAGCCTCACGAACGATCTCCTTGCGCCCCGCCCAGACGGCGAAGACCATGGGAAGACCGGTCATCGAGACCCATTCCGCGCCCAGATCCAGCGTCTCGAATGGCAGCGTGTCGGGATCGACGCGAAGGGCGGCGTCGCCGATGAGCAGTGCAGCGTCCGCCTTGCCCAACATTTCGGCGAGATCGGCCGGGTGCGAGAAGACTTGGGGCCGGACGCCGAATCGTTCCGCCAGGATTACCTGGGACAGCATGGCCGAGGTTCGCGAGCCGGAGTCGGTCGCCAGGGTGCGGATTTCCTTGAACGGAACTTTCGAGATCAGCAGGATGCTACGCACGGGGCCGTGGCAGGCGATGCCAGTGCCGGGAAAGTAGTCGAGACCCTGGCGGGCCATCTCGATCACCGGTACGATGCCGATATCGGCCTGGCCGGAGGCAAGCTGATCGGCACATGCCGAGGGCAGGGCGAAGCGGAGATCGAAGGTGTCCCGAAGGGCGGGGTCGGGAGAATGCTGAAGGCCCCACACCAGGGGCACCGTGTTCAGGTAGCTGACGGCGCACACCCGGGGCTTGCGGGAAGAAACGAGGGACGGGTCCAAACCGCCATTTTATCACCTGGTATCACTTTAGGATCGCGAATGCCAAACAATGGCGGATTGTTCCAGTACCTATGGTACATGCTACGGGTTTTGTCGCTATGGTATCTTCTGGGGGAAGGGCGATTTCCCGCGTTCCCGCCCTAATCGGAGAATCCTGAAAATGAAGCTCTTATTGCGTTTTGCGTTGATCGCGAGTGTTCCCGTTTGGGCCCAGGTCTCGCCCATCATTAACGGACTTCCATCTCGAGAGTTCGGGCAATCGACGCTTCTAAATCAGCCCACATCCGGTGCGCCGAACCTGATCGAGGGCCGCGAATTCAACACGCCGCTGGCGATAGCGTTTGCTCCGTCCGACGGTACGATATACGTGGCGGACAGAAATAACCATCGGGTTCTGGCCTGGCGCCACCCGACCGACCTTACCAGCGGAAAGCGAGCCGATATGGTCATCGGGCAGTACGACTTCGCTTCGAACTCCGCGCAAGGACCGGCGGGGAACTTGTCCTCGGGTCTGACGGATCCTTCCAGCCTGGCCGTGGATGCGGCCGGAAACCTCTACGTTCTGGACACCGGAAATAATCGCATTGTGCGGTATCCCAACCCCCTCACCCAGACGAACAATCCGCTTTCGATTGACCTGGTGATCGGGCAAAAGACTCAGAGCAGCGGGAACACACCTAACGAGGGAGCGGCTAACGCTGCTACGCCCAAGCCGACCAACCATAGTCTGTGGTTCACTTCGCGAGCGGGGATCGCTCTGGACCCGCAGGGAAACCTGTGGGTGGCCGACATTGGAAACAACCGGGTGTTGCGGTTTCCGATCAGCCAATTGGCGGCAAATACGGTTGAGCCGGCTGCCGACAAGGTACTCGGTCAGAACGGAAGCTTCGTCACGAACGACGCGCCGAGCTGCGGCAGTACGTGCCAGACCAATTTGTTTGTATTGTCCCAGCCGCAGAGTCTGGCGTTTGATGGCAACGGAGCTCTGTACATCGCTGACGGGTTTGCGCGCGTGTTGTACTATTCGAATCCCGGCACTCAGCTCACCGGGGCCCAAGTCCTGGGGGTGGTTCCCACTCCGGCCGCGGGACAGACGGTGACCCTTCCGGACGATTACAGTCTGGGAAACAGCCTACAGAACGCCGCTCTAGCGTTGGTCGCGACGGGAAACACTGTGTTCGTAATGGACGCCCAGGCCAACCGCATCGTGCGTTATTCCTCACCCGCGAATTTCACTTCGACAACGGCCACGCCATCGCCGAAGATTGAGGGCGTGATCGGACAGGCCGACCTGTTCAGCGGAAAAGCCAATCGTGGATTGGTCGAACCCGCCGCGAATACCCTCGATGCGTCCCTGGGCGGAGCATTCGACGCGCAAGGCAATCTCTGGATCGCAGACAGCTTCAACCATCGGGTCCTTTCCTTCCCGGCGAGTGGGTCCTTCAACTTCGATAAGGCAACGGGTGTCGGCGGTCAGACGGATTTCCCATTCAACTCCCCCAATCTGATCGAAGGCAAGGAAGTGTGGCTCTACAACGGCTCAGCCGGCGGAGGAATTGCGGTGGACAAGAATTCGAATCCTCCTCGCCTGTATATTGCCGATACATACAACAATCGCGTTCTGGGATTCCGGGATGCGCGGGCGGTGGGAGCGGACGTGCGATCGATTCTCACGCAGAAGGCCGATCTGGTGATCGGACAGCCCGCGGGCGATTTCTACCGGGCCATTGTGAACTATCCCGGCGGCGACCCGGATCTGCCCACCCAGACGGGACTCCAACGACCGATTGGTCTGGCAGTGGATGACAACGGCAATCTGTGGGTGGCCGATTCGGGCAATGGGCGAGTTGTGCGGTTCCCGGCGCCTTTCAGTGTGGCTGCTGGAACCATCCAGACCGCCGATACGGTGCTGGGGCAATCCGATTTCACCCATAAGGATCAGAGCGCCACGGACCACACCATGAGCACGCCGTTCGGGCTGGCGTTTTTTACGGTTGTCGATGCAACCGGTAAAGTGATCGGGCAATCGCACTTGGCAGTTTCCGATCCCGGCCTCAACCGTGTGCTGGTGTTCCAGACGCCTTTCGTCAATGGAGAAAAGGCATTCACTGTGGTGGGGCAGCAGAGTTTTGGGACTCCCGGGAGTACTGCCAGTGGCTTGGCCGACCTGAACAGTCCGCGGGGTCTCGCCACGGACACGTCGGGCCGTCTGTATGTTGCCGATTCCTCAAATAACCGGCTTGTGGTTTTCCGAGACACCTCGAACATTGCCCAAACCGGT
>Ga0265314_10005609_pt1 | contig 11274 bp, 9 predicted proteins | sample 4126metaG_FD_203106 | JGI IMG/M metagenome (GOLD analysis project Ga0265314, IMG submission 203106) | Rhizosphere microbial communities from Carex aquatilis grown in University of Washington, Seatle, WA, United States - 4-1-26 metaG | ecosystem: Host-associated > Plants > Roots > Rhizosphere >... | reverse complement strand
CGACCGGCAAGATCAACGCCTTCACCGTCGCGTTCCAGTTGCCCAACCTCTTCCGCGCCCTCGTGGCCGATGCCGCGCTCTCGTCGTCGTTCGTGCCGGTCTTCACCGATCTGCTGGAGAAGGACAAGAAGCGCGCGTGGCGCGTCGCGTCGACGCTCTTCTGGCTGATGCTGCTCGGCCTGACGGCGCTGACGGCGCTCTACATCCTCGTCGCGCCCTGGGTGATCAGCGCCTTCGGCAATCCGGGCCACGACCGCGCGCTCGCGGTCGGTCTCTCGCGCGTGCTGTTCCCGATCGTCGCGCTGCTCGGCGTCTCGGGGATCGTGGTCGGGATCCTCAACAGCTACGACCACTTCACCGTGCCGGCGCTCTCGCCGGTCTTCTGGAACATCGCGATCATCGTCGGGCTTGCGATCGGCGTCCCGCAGGCGCACACGATGAACACGAAGCTGTACGTCTATGCGGTCTCGATTCTCGTCGCGACGGTGATCCAGGTGTTCCTGCCGATGCCGTGGCTGCGTGGCCGCGACGGAAAGCTGCGCCTGGTCCTCGACTGGCGCGACCCCGCGGTGAAGCGCGTCTTCGTGCTGATGGTCCCCGTCACGCTCGGGCTCGGGCTGATCAATGTGAACGCGGTGATCGACGTCTTCTTCGCGTCGCGTTACATCGACGCGACGCTCGCCCCGACCGCGATCCAGAAGGCGTTTCTCATCTACATGCTCCCGCTGGGGATGTTCTCCGTCGCGATCGCGACGGTGCTCTTTCCCACGTTGTCTCGTTTCGCTTCCCGCGGCGACATGGTCGGCTTCCGGCAGACGGTGAGCAACGGCCTGCGCCAGATCGCATTTCTGCTCATCCCCGCCGCGGTCGTCAGCGCGGTGCTCGCCGAGCCGATCGTGCGCATCCTCTACCAGCGCGGTCTGTTCCACGCGCCGCAGACGCCGGTCGTCGCGGCGGTGCTCGCTGCGTTCAGCGCCGGGCTCGTCTTCAACGGCGCGATGCTGATGCTGAACCGCGCCTTCTTCAGCCTCCAGTCGAACTGGGTGCCGACGGCGATCGCGCTCGGGAATCTCTTCCTCAACGCGCTCCTCGACGTCGCGTTCTACCGCGTCGGCGCGTGGGGCATCGCGCTGTCGACGGCAATCTGCAACGTTGCGGGCACGGTGGCGCTGCTCGTGCTGTTCCGGCGCCGGCTCGGACGTTTCGAGGGTCGCGCGATCGCCTCGACCGTCGTGAAGGTGTGTGTCGCCTCGGCCGCGGTCGCGGCTGTCGCGTGGTTCGTCTGGCACCCGCTCGACTCGGCGCTCGGCCGCTCGTTCCCCGCCCAGTTCGTCTCGCTCGGGCTCGCGCTCGCCGCGTCGGTCGGTGTCTACCTCGCGGCGTGCAAGGTGCTGAACGTGCGCGAGCTGGACGTGCTGCTCTCGCTCCGCTCGCGCCTGCGCCGGGCGTGACGATCCGGTTCAGCCCGCTCACGCTCGACGATCTCCCTCAGATCGATGCGTGGCGGCAACGGCCGCACGTCGCGCGCCGGCCGGATGGACGCCGGCCACGCGCGCGACGAGAACGATGGCTAGCCTGCAGCGCCGAGCGGCACCTGAACGAGCCGGCGGGTCGAGATTCCGCCGAGGATCACGGCGGCGCTCGTACCCGGTGCGCGAGCCCGTACCTGCATGACGAGGGCTCCGCCCGGAGTGAATTGCATCTGGCTCGTCGTCTGAATATGGAACGTGACCCAACCGTCGCTACCCGTGGGCGTCTCCGGCGACGCGACGACCCAGCTGTACGGGATGCCGACGACTGCGACGAGTGCGCCGCTGACGACATTGTTGGTGCCCTCGACCGTGATCCTGAACCGGGCCGTGATCACGCCGCCGCGGGTGTGGAACGGCGACGGGGAGAACTGGACGCCGCTGATCAACAGGTGGTCGGGATGTGCGACGAGTGAGGTGACCGGCACCGATCTGGCTCCGCCTCCGCCGCCGCCCCCGCCCGAGGCGGTGATCTTGACCGGCGCGGCGATGGCAATTGTCGCGCCGACGTTGTTCGACGCCCGGACGCGGACGCTCACGGTGTTTCCGGAATCGGCGCTCGAGACGACGTAGCTCTGAGTCGCTGAGCCGGAGATGTCGGCGCACCGTCCGCCGGACGCGTCGCAGCGGACCCACTGGTAGGAGAAGACGCCGGATGCACCTCTCCAGGTGCCGCTGGAGGCGATGAGCGTCTGTCCGACCGCCGGCGTTCCGGCGATGGCGGGCAGCGTAAGCGCGACCGGAGGCTGGCCTCTTGCTGCGACGACAGCGGTGAGATTCGAGCGGGAAGATGACCGCCCGGCCGAGTTCGACGCGGTGACCACGGCCCGCAGCGCGAAGCCGACGTCGCCGGAGACGATCGGGTAGCTCTGTCCGGTTGGCTGCGACGCGTTCGTGCACCTTCCGGTTGTGGGATTGCAGCGCTGCCACTGGTAGGAGTAGGTGATGGGCTCCGTCCCCGTCCAGGTGCCGTTGCTCACCGAGATGGTGTTCCCCTCCTTCGCCGTACCCGACGGCTCGGGCTGTTTGGTGTTCACCGGGGGACTGGCGGCCTGCGCGCTGACGACGCTTGGCGTGGCGAGCGCCTGCGCGCCTCCGCCTGCGGCGAGGCCGATCCCAAGGAGTCCGGCAAGCGTGAGCAGTATCCGAAGGGAGCGTCGTGCGGCAGCCCGCGACCTGAATCGAGACATGAGTTCCTCCTGGCCGAATCCGCTCCGCAACGAATGTGGAGCCCATTCGACCAGTTGGCTGCGGCCGAGGTGAAGGTCGCGCTTCTGTGACCCTTCGCTCCAAGACTACTCGGGCCGGCGGTCGTCTCGGGCCGCTTTCCCGCGATCGCGGATATCCAGGAAAAACGGCTTGACGAGTACCATCGCCAGACCAATGGACCAGAGCAAGATCCGCAACTTCTCGATCATCGCGCACATCGACCACGGCAAGTCGACGCTCGCCGATCGCATCCTCGAGGTGACCGACACGGTCGCCGAGCGCGACATGCGCGCGCAACTCCTCGACTCGATGGACCTCGAGCGCGAGCGCGGCATCACGATCAAGGCCCAGGCGGTGCGGGTCGCCTGGAAGGGCTACGAGCTGAACCTGATCGACACCCCCGGCCACGTCGACTTCACCTACGAGGTCTCCCGGTCGCTGCAGGCGTGCGAGGGCGCGCTGCTCGTGGTCGATGCGGCCCAGGGCATCGAGGCGCAGACACTCGCCAACGCGTATCTCGCGATCGAGAACGGGCTCGAGATCGTGCCGGTCGTGAACAAGATCGACCTGCCCTCGGCCGATCCGGAGGGCGCGTCGCAGGAAGTCGCGGACCTGCTCGGCGACGATCCCGCGAAGGTCGTCCGCATCTCGGCGAAGACCGGCCTGAACGTGAGCGACGTGCTCGACGCGATCGTCGAGCGCGTACCCGCGCCCGCCGGCGACCCGGACGCGCCCCCGCGCGCGCTCGTCTTCGACTCGGCGTACGACCAGTACCGCGGCGTCCTCGCATTCGTCCGCGTCATCGACGGCTCGTTCTCGCGCCGCGAGGAGCTCCAGACGATGGCGACCGGCACACGCTTCGACGCCGAAGAGCTCGGCTTCTTCTCGCCCACGATGACACCCGTCGAGTCGCTCTCCGCGGGCGAGGTCGGCTACGTCGTCACGGGTCTCAAGGACGTCTCGCGCTTGCGCGTCGGCGACACGATCACGTCGGTCGCGCGGCGCGCGTCCGAGCCGCTTCCCGGCTACAAGGAAGTCAAGCCGATGGTCTTCGCCGGTCTCTATCCGACGGACTCCGAGCAATACCCAGAGTTGCGCGACGCGCTCGAGCGGCTGAAGCTGAACGACGGTGCACTCCTCTACGAGCCCGAGGTGTCGAAGGCGCTCGGCTTCGGCTTCCGCTGCGGCTTTCTCGGCCTCCTGCACATGGAGATCGTGCGCGAGCGCCTCGAGCGCGAGTTCGACCTCGACCTGCTCGTCACCGCGCCGACCGTCGCGTACCGCGTGCAGGAGCGCAACGACACCGAGTGGGCCGAGCTGCACAACCCCGCCGACTTCCCGCGCGAGTTCGAGGCGGTCGAGGAGCCGTACGTGAAGGCGTCGATCATCGTGCCGAAGGAGTACGTCGGCGCGGTGATGGAGCTCAACAACGAGCGTCGTGGCACGTTCGACCACATGGAGTACCTCTCGCCCGAGCGCGTGCACCTGATGTACGACCTGCCGCTCGGTGAGATCGTGCTCGACTACTACGACCAGCTGAAATCGCGCACGCGCGGCTACGCGTCGTTCGACTACGACCTCGCCGGGTTCAAGCCCGGCAAGCTCGTACGGGTCGACGTGCTCGTCGGCGGTGAGATGGTCGACGCACTGTCGCTGATCATCCATCGCGACTTCGCGTACGAGCGCGGCAAGCTGCTCGTCGAGAAGCTGCGCGAGGAGATCCCACGCCAGATGTTCGACGTGCCGATTCAGGCGGCAATCGGCTCACGCGTGATCGCGCGCGAGACCGTGAAGGCACGTCGCAAGGACGTGCTCGCGAAGTGCTACGGCGGCGACATCTCCCGCAAGCGCAAGCTGCTCGAGAAGCAGAAGAAGGGCAAGAAGCGCATGAAGCAGGTCGGTGGGGTGGAGGTACCGCAGGAGGCGTTCCTCGCGGTGCTCAGCATCGGTCAGGGACAGAAGACCTCGTGAGCGACACCCGACACCTGTACGTTCACCTGCCGTTCTGCGCGCACCGCTGCGGCTACTGCGACTTCGTGACGGTCGTCGGTAAGAACGACCAGCATCGCGTGTACGTCGACGCGCTGCTCCGTGAGCTGGAGCTCGAGCGCGCATCGCTCGCGCCCGAGCTCGAGACGATCTTCCTCGGCGGCGGCACGCCGACGTTCACCGCCCTGCCCGAGCTGGTGCGCCTGCTCGAGGCGCTGCCGCGCGCGGCCGAGGTCACGTCCGAGGCGAACCCGGAGACGGTGACACCCGAGCTGGCCCGCGCGCTCAAGGACGCGGGCGTCACGCGTGTGTCGCTGGGCGCGCAAACGTTCCGGCCGGAGCTCCTGCGCGTGCTCGAGCGCGTTGCCGGTCCTGACGACGTCCGGCGCGCCGTGCATCATCTCCGTGATGCCGGATTTGACAACATCTCGCTCGATCTCATCTACGGGATCCCGGGTCAGAGCCCCTCCGATCTGAGCGCCGACCTCGACGACGCCCTCGCGCTCGAGCCGGAGCACCTCTCCTGCTACGAGCTCGAGGCGAAGCCGGGGACGCGCTTCACCCATGCCTGGGCAGAGGAGCTCGGCCGGCAGGCGGACGCGATGGAGGACTACTTCGAGCGCGTCGTCGCAACCCTGACCGGCGCCGGCTACCGCTGGTACGAGACGGCCAACTTCTGCCGCGCCGACGCGGACCGCGACCTGCGCTCGCGGCACAACCTGGCCTACTGGCTCGGCCGCGACTACCTCGGCATCGGGATCGGCGCGGTCACGACAATCGACGGCCTCCGCCGGCGCAACAGCCCGAAGCTCGGGCGCTACCTGGAAGCGCTCGCTGCCGGGCGCACGCCGGAGCGTGAGCTCGAGCCGCTCGACGACGACGTCCGCGCGCGCGAGCGCGTGATGCTCGGCCTGCGCCTCGACGAGCCGCTGCCGCTCGCGGGCCTTCGGCATGCGCTCGACCCGGCAGGCCTCGCCCGCGTCGAGAAGCTCGGTCTGGCGGAAGAGTCGGGCGACACGCTGACGCTCACCGAGCGTGGCCGCTTCCTCGGCGGCGGCGTCACGGTCGAACTGCTCGCCTGAGCGCGGCTCGTTCCGCGCCGCCCCCGCGGCTAAAATTGGTCGCAGATGAACGCCCCACCGGCCGGTAGAGCTCTGCTCACCCCGCGTCAGCTGGAGATCCTCCGGCTGGTCGTGGAGGAGTTCGTCGCCACGGGCCAGCCCGTGGGCTCGAAGACGCTCGTCGAGACCGCAGGGCTCACCGCGGCGTCCTCGACCGTCCGCGCCGAGCTCGCGGAGCTCGAGTCGCTCGGCCTGCTCACCCACCCGCACACCTCGGCCGGGCGCGTTCCGACGGAGAGCGGTTATCGCTACTACGCGGACGAGCTGCTCCATCGGCTCGCTCCCCAGCCGGCCGAGTTTCCGCTCGACCTGCACACGACGCGCACCGAGGTCGAGTCGGCGCTCCAGGCGACGACCGACATGCTCTCGCAGGTGACGAGCCTGCTCGCGCTCGTGTCCGCGCCGCCCCTCGAGGCAACGACGGTCGTGCGCGTCGAGGTGCTGCTTCTCCAGGCTGAGGTCGTGATGGTGGTCGTCATCACCTCGGCCGGCGGTGTCACGAAGCGGATCTTCCACTTCGGCGAGCCGGTCGACGCCGGCCTCGCCAAGTGGGCCGGCGAGTACCTCAACGAGACCGTCGCTGGCCTGCAGCTCGGGACGTCGCTCCTGCGCCGTCGCTTCGACGACGCCGGGCTCGGGTTCCGTGAACGCACGTTCCTCGACGCTCTCCGGCCCGCGTTCACCGAGCTCGTCTCCGCTGAGCAGCGCTTGTACGTCGGCGGCGCCGCCGACCTCCTCGGCGGGGTGCGGGCCGAGGAGCTCGAGGCGTACCGCAGCCTGTTCGACCTCGTCGAGAAGCGGGCAGCGCTGCTCGAGGTGCTCGGCGAGTCGCCGGTCGACCCACGCCGGCCGTACGTGCGCGTGGGCCGTGAGCTCGACCATCCAGCGCTGCGCGAGGTCGCGCTCGTCGGCGCCTGCTACGGCCTGGTGCACCGCGCGCTCGGCGCCGTCAGCCTCGTCGGGCCGGTGCGCATGGACTACGAGAAGGCGCTCGGCGCCGTTCGCTCGGCCGCCTCCGAGCTCTCGCGGTTCGTCGAGTCGGTCTACGACGAACGCTGAGCGTTGATGCTCATCATCTAGCCTGGCTCGCATGGCGACGACCGAGCACGATTACTACGAGCTCCTCGGTGTGGAGCGCAACGCAACGGAGCCCGAGATCAAGAAGGCCTTCCGTGCCCTCGCGCGCGAGCTGCATCCCGACGTCTCCGACGCGCCTGACGCGCACGACCGGTTCCGCGAGGTCGTCGAGGCGTACGAGGTGCTCTCGAAATCCGAGTCCCGCGAGTTGTACGACCGCTACGGACACGCGGGCCTGCGCAGCGGCGGCTTCGAGCCCGGTCACTTCGACTTCGGCAGCCTCTCGGACCTCTTCTCGGCCTTCTTCGGCGAGGAAGCGCTGGCGGGGCGAGGCGGCTCCCGCGGTGCAGACCTCGCTGCCGAGGTGGAGATCGAGCTCGTCGAGGCGTCCAAAGGAGTGAAGCGCGAGGTGCCGTACCAGGTCGCGGTCACGTGCGCGCAGTGCGGCGGCGACGGCTCCGAGCCCGGCACGGAGGTGAGCGTGTGCCCCACGTGCGGAGGGGCGGGACGGCTGCAGCAGGTCTCGCGCAGCGTCTTCGGCGAATTCGTGCGCACCCAGACGTGCGGCACGTGCGCAGGTTCCGGCCGGAAGATCGAGACGCCGTGCTCGTCGTGCAACGGGGCCGGGCGCCTGCTCGACGAGCGCACGCTCGATGTCGACATCCCGGCAGGCATCCACGACGGCCAGCGGATCCGCATCACGGGCCAGGGGCACGCCGGAACGATGGGGACACGCGCCGGCGACGTCTACGTCCAGGTGCACGTACGGCCCGACCCGCGGTTCGTCCGCGACGGCAACGACGTGTTCTCGAAGGTCGACCTCTCGATGACGCAGGCCGCGCTCGGCACGACGATGACGATCGCGACGCTCGAAGGCGATCACGAGCTCGAGTTCTCTGCGGGCACGCAGCCGGGGCAGGTCGTCACGCTGCGCGGGCGCGGCATGCCTGTGCTTCAGGGCTTCGGACGGGGCGACCACCGCGTGCTTGTCAACGTCGTGCTCCCGCGCCATCTCAATGCCGAGCAACGGCGGCTGCTCGAGGAGTTCGACTCGCACGCGGACGAGGCGACGTACAAGGCGGACGAAGGCTTCTTCGAGAAGTTGAAGAGCGCGTTCCGGTGAGGCGCGTCTTCGTCTCCGGCGGCGAGCTCGAGCTTGCACAGCTGCTGGACGTGTTCCCCGTCGGGGTGGAAGAGGTCGACGGCGGCTTTGCCGTCTACACCGACGAAGCCGGCGAGAGTGCGCTCGGCGAGCTCTTCGAGATCAGCTCGTCGTCCTTTGCCGAGGGCTGGGAAGAGGCGTGGCGCGAGTTTCATCACGGCGTCGTCGTCGGGCGCTTCTGGGTCGGACCTCCCTGGGAGCAGCCGACCGACGGCTTCACGCCGGTCGTGATCGATCCGGGCCGTGCGTTCGGCACGGGCGCACACGCGACGACGCGGCTCAGCCTCGATCTGCTTCAGGAGCTCGAGCCGGCGAGCCTGCTCGACGTCGGCTGCGGCTCCGGCGTGCTCTCGATCGCCGCCGCCAAGCTCGGGTTCGCGCCGATCATCGCCGTGGACAACGAGCAGGATGCGGTCGAGATCGCGGACCTGAATGCACACGCAAACGGCGTCTCGCTCACGGCGTATCGGGCCGACGCCCTCGTCGACGACCTGCCGCGCGCCGATGTGGTCGTCGCAAACGTCGCGCTCGATGTCGTCGAAGCGCTTTTGCCGCTCCTCGACGCACGCCTCGCGATCACGTCCGGCTATCTCGAGCGCGACGAGCTTCGCGCTCCCGGCTGGCACCGGCTCGAACGCCGCGACCGCGAGGGCTGGGCCGCCGACCTGTTCGAGCGCGACCAGGACGCCTAGGTGCGCGTCGCAGTCCTCGGGGCGACGGGGACGATCGGGCGCGTGCTCGTTCCGGCGCTTGCGCGCGAGCATGAGGTCGTCGCGATCTCTCGCAGCGGCTCGACGCCCACCGCCGACCGAGTGACGCCGCGCGCGCTCGATGCCTCCGACCGAGCTGTGCTGGGCGGCGCGCTCGACGGGGTGGAGGTCGTATACCACCTCGTCCATTCGCTCGGCGCGTCTGACTTCGAGCAGCGAGACCGGCTCGTCGCCGATGCGGTCGCGGGCGCAGCCGCCGACGCGGGCGTGCGGCAGATCGTCTACCTGGGTGGGCTTGGAGACGACCCCGAGTCGCTCTCACCGCACCTGCGCAGCCGCGCCGAGACCGGCGTTCGCCTCGAGCAGGGCCCGGTCCCCGTCACGACGCTCCGCGCCGCGATGATCGTCGGCGCGGGCAGCGCGGCGTTCGAGACCATCGTCGCTCTCGTCGAGCGCCTCCCGGGGATGATCTGTCCGCGCTGGGTCTCGGTCGCGACGCAGCCGATCGCGCTGGACGATGTCGTCCGCTACCTCGTCGAGATCCCCGGCGTCGAGCAAGCGGTTGGTCAGCGCCTCGACGTCGGCGGTCCCGAGGTGATGACCTACCGGCAGATGATGGAGCGGATCGCCCGCCTGCTCGGGCGCCGGCCGCTGATCGTCGAGGTGCCGGTCCTGACGCCGCGGCTCTCGTCCCTGTGGCTGCATCTGGTCACACCCGTCCAGGCGTCCGTCGCCCGGCCGCTCGTGGAGGGGATGCGGTACCCGACCGTTGTGCGTGACGAGCGCATCCGCGCCTGGCTTCCGTTCGAGCCGGCGCAGTTCGAGACGGCCGTGCGGGCTGCACTCGCCATACGCGCACGCGGCTGACCAACCCGTTTACAGTTCGGATCCTTGGCGACGTTCTCGATCCGTTTTCTCGGTTGCAAGGTTTCTCACGTCGACGCGCACGAGGTGCGCGAGCGGCTCCTCGTCGACGGCCACGTGGAGCGCGCCGACGACGCCGACGTGGCGGTCGTCAACACGTGCTGCGTCACGCACGAGGCGGTGTCCAAGTCCCGTAAGGAAGCGACGCGCGCGGCTCGGACACACCGCCGCGTGTACGTCACCGGCTGTGGCGCAAACCTTGCCGCCGACGCGTTCGCGGGGTTGCCGGAGAACGTCGTCGTCGTCGCCAGGCGAAGCGAAGAGACGCCGGAGTTCGTAGCCGGCGACGTCGGCGCGATCGGCTGCGTGCAGGCCGATGCGCGTCTCGACCGCGTGCGCGCGTTCGTAAAGGTGCAGGACGGCTGCAGCTTCTCGTGCAACTTCTGCGTCATCCCGCTCGTGCGCGGCGCGTCGCGCAGTCGCGCGGCTGATGCAGTGCTCGCAGAGGTCCAGCGCCGGGTCGAGCAGGGGCATCGGGAAGTCGTGCTGACGGGAATCAATCTCGGCTGTTACCGCGACCGCGCCGCCGGCTTCGATCTGCCGCGGCTCGTCCGCGCCGTCGGGGCGATCCCGGGCCTCGAGCGGCTGCGGCTCTCGTCGATCGAGATCAACCACGTCGACGACGCGTTGATCGCCGCGCTGCGTGAGACTCCGACTGTGAGCCGCCATCTGCATGTGCCGCTCCAGTCGGGCGACGATCGCGTGCTACTGGCGATGGGGCGCCGCTACACGGTCTCGACCTATCTGCGCCGGCTCGCACCGCTGCAGGAGGAGTTCAACCTCACGAGCGACGTGATCGTCGGCTTCCCGGCGGAAGACGAGCGCGCGTTCGCGACGACCCTCGACACCGTGCGCACCGCAGGCCTCACGAAGGTGCACGTGTTTCCGTACTCGCCGCGCCCGGGCACCGTGACGGCGCTCGACGACCCGGTGCATCCGCAGGAGAAGAAGGAACGCGGCGCCAGGCTGCGCAGCCTCTCCCACGACGCATGTCTCGCGCGCTGGCGCACCAAGATCGGGCACGACGACCTCGTGCTCGTCGACCGGGCGGGGCGCGGCTACGGCGACGACTACTCGCCGTGGCTCGTCGACGACGCGATCCCGGTCGGTGAGCTCGCCCGCGTGCGCGGTGCTGGGGTCACCGACGAAGGAGTGCTCGCAGCATGAACGGGGACTGCCTCTTCTGCAAGCTCTACAAGGAGGGCAACCACGTGGCCTCGACGGAGGGCTTCGTGGCGATCCGCGACCTCCACCCACAGGCCGACACGCACCTGCTCGTCCTGCCCGAGCGGCACGTCGCATCGTTCCACGAAATCGGCGAGTTTCCGGCCGACGAAGCGAAGCGGATGCTCGACTTCGTCGCCGAAGTCGCTGCAGAACACGGGCTGACGGACTACCGTGTCGTCGTGAACGCCGGTGCAGGAGCGGGCCAGACGATCTTCCACCTGCACTGGCACGTGTTGAGCGGCGGACTGACAGGGAGCCTGGCGTGAGCCTGATTGCGACGATCGAGAGCGAGATCAAGGAGGCGATGAAGGCGCGCGAGGCCGAGC
>Ga0265314_10005608_pt1 | contig 11276 bp, 9 predicted proteins | sample 4126metaG_FD_203106 | JGI IMG/M metagenome (GOLD analysis project Ga0265314, IMG submission 203106) | Rhizosphere microbial communities from Carex aquatilis grown in University of Washington, Seatle, WA, United States - 4-1-26 metaG | ecosystem: Host-associated > Plants > Roots > Rhizosphere >... | reverse complement strand
GATCAGAATCGTCCCCTCGCTGATGTCCTCGAGCCCGGCGACCATGCGCAGCGCCGTCGTCTTGCCGCAGCCCGACGGGCCGACGAACACCATGAACTCGCCCTCGTCGATCGTCAGCTCGAGCGAGTCGACCGCGCGCGTTCCGTCCGGAAAGACCTTTGACACGTCCTGGAACTCGATGGAAGCCACGCCGGCTCCTTTCAATTCGGGATCGGGTCAGCCCTTGATCGCGCCGCCCAGGCCCGTGCCGCGCAGGAACGAGCGCTGGAAGATCAGGAAGCCGACGATGGGAACCAGGCAGGCGATGAACATCGCGGCCAGGAAGATGCCGAGCTGCGTCTGCGACTGGATAGCCGGCAGGCGCACGGAGAGCGGCTGCCGGTCGGGATTCGTGAGGACGAGCAACGGCCAGAGGAAGTCCTTCCACGAGGCGAGCACGGCGAAGACCGAGACGACTCCGAGGATCGGCTTCGACATCGGCAGCACGACGAGGACGAACAGGCGGAAGGGGCCTGCACCGTCGATCCGCGCCGCTTCGAAGATCTCGCGAGGCAGGTTGTCGAAGAACCGCTTCACGAGCACGACGTTGAACGCGCTGGCGCCGGCGGGCAGCCAGATCGCCCAGTAGCTGTCGATGAACGAGTGGTGGATGAGCGGTGGGTGCACGATCTCGATGTAGAGCGGAACGAGCAGCACGACCGCGGGGACGAAGAGCGTCGTGAGCAGGAGGCCGGTGACGATGCGCGCGTACTTCGGCCGGAGCACGGAGAGCACGAAGCCGCCCGTGGTCGCGACGACGATCTGCGACAGCCAGCAGCCGAGCGCGAGCGCGACCGTGTTCCAGAAGTAGCGGCCGACGTGCACGTCCGACCAGGCGGCGCGCAGGTTGCCCCACGCGGTGCCGTGCGGGAAGAGCGAGATCGGATGGCTGATCGTGTCGACGGTCGGCGTGATCGCCGACTTCGCAAGCCAGAGCAGCGGGCCGAGGCCGAACACGACGAGCGCCGCGAGCAGGAGCAGGTGCGCCGTTCCGACGCCCCACTTGATGCGCGGGCGCGTCCAGTCGGCCCTCGTGAGCAGGGAGCCGTTGCTCGGCCCGCCGCTCGGGCGCCGCCGGCGGATCGGGAGTGTCATCCGGTGCTCCACGAGCGCGTGGCCCGCAGGTAGACGAGCGAGAACACGGCGAGGAACGCGGCCAGCATCAGGCTGAGCGCGGTCGCGCTGCCGTAGTCGCCTCCGACCGAGCTGCCGAACGCGTAGTTGAAGATGAGCAGCAGTACCGTCAGCGTCGAGTTGGCCGGCCCGCCCGACGTGAACAGGTACGGCTCGAGGAAGACCTGTGCCGTCCCGATGATCTGCAGGATCATCGTCACGAGCAGCACGCCGCGAAGCTGCGGGATGGTGATGTGCCAGACCTTCTGCCGCAGCGACGCGCCGTCGACCGACGCGGCCTCGTAGAGCTCGCTGTTCACGCCGGTCAGCGCAGCGAGGTAAATGATGATCGTGCCGCCGGCGTTGGCCCAGGTCGACTCGAGCACGAGCGACGGCATCGCGGTGTGCATCGACTGCAGCCACGGGTACGGCCCGAGATGCACCCACGCCAGGATCGTGTTGAACACGCCGGTCGTGCTCGCGTCGTAGAACGTTTTCCAGAGCAGGACGGCGACGACCGGCGGGATCACGACCGGCAGATACGCGAGCGCGCTGTACAGGCCGTGGAAGCGCCGGACCTCGCTCATCAGCACCGCGGCGACGAGCGGGATCGGATAGCCGAAGATGAGTGCGAGAAACGCGAAGTACGCCGTGTTCTTGACGGCGGTCGGCAGCAGCGGGTCGTGGATGACGGTCGCGAAGTTGTGGAAGCCCACCCACGTCGCCGGCTGGACGAGGTTCGTGTGCTGCAGCGACATGATCACCGTGCGCGCGATCGGGTACCACGAGAAGGCCCCGAAGATGAACAGCATGGGGAGCAGGAAGATCAGCGACGACAGACCGCCGCCGTGCACCCAGGTGGCCGGCGTACGCCGGGCGCGGTGATGCACGCGCACGGGTTCGCGCCGGCTCACGATCACAGCGTCGCTGTTTCTCTCGCTCGGCGCCACGTCGATTGCGCCCATGCTGCCTCCAGACGGTGAGCCCTCGAACGGCGGCGAGGAGCAGTGGGCTCCCCGCCGCCTGTCCGAGGTCGGGTGGTCAGCTTCCGCGCGAGATCAGGTCCTGAGCGGTGCTGTTCGCCTGCTGCAGCAACTGAGGAATGTTCGCGTTCTTGTCGGTGAGGACGGACTCCACGACGGTGTCCAGCGCGTGGTAGACCGCCTGCGTCGAGGCCGCGGGCTCCGGAATCAGCTTCTGGTTGAAGATGCCGGTGATGAACGGCTTCATCTGTGCCTGCGGGACGTTGATGTACGGCTTGATCCAGGTGTTGGCGAGGTCGTACTGCACCTTGTTGAAGATCGGGAGGGCCGGAACACCAACCGGCTGCTTCCCGTCGACCAGGGTCTGTGCGTTGCGGACGGCCTGCTTCTTGCTGATCAGCGGCTGCTCGTAGTAGAAGTCGATCCACTTCACCGCTGCGGCGCGTGCGGCCGCGTTCGCGTCCGGCCGGACGGCGACGAGCGTGCCGCCGCCGAGGACGCCGGAGGTCTTGTTCTTGGCGACCGGGATCGTCGTCACGCCGTAGATGCTCGGGTCGATGTTGCTGGCCGACACGAGGTTCGTGTAGACGTCGGAGCCGTTGATGTACATGCCGACGTTCCCGGCTGCGAACGCCTGGTTGATGTCGCTCCAGCCCCAGTCGAAGTTGGCGCCCATCGAGTTGTCGGTCCAGCGCATCTTCTTCAGGAGGTTGAGCGCGGTCACGGACTGCGGGTTGTTGAGGGTGGCCACGGCCTTCGTGCCGGAGCCGGTCTCCATCCGCCCGCCGAGTGCGTATACGAGCGTCGTGAGGACCCAGCCGGCGCTGTTGTCGGCCTTGCCCATCTCGGCGTAGCCGGCCTTGCCGGTCTTCTCCGAGATCAGCTTCGCGTCCGCGGCGATCTGTGCCCACGTGGTCGGAGGCTTGTTCGGGTCGAGTCCGGCCTGCGTGAACAGGGCGCGGTTGTAGTGCAGCGCCATCGCGTACGCCGCCGTCGGCAGCGCGACGATCTTGCCCTTCGCGGTCGTGCCTTCGGCGATGACAGCCGGGTTGAACTTCGAGTAGTACGGCAGCGTCTTCACCTCGGCGCTCAGGTCGGCAAGCTGGCCGTTGTCACCGAGTGTGCGTGCGTCGGTGAACGGCACGGTGAACACCGTCGGCAGCGTGCCGGCGGCGAGCTTGGCTGCGAACGTCGGCCCGGTCCACTGGTACTCGACGGTCTTCAGGTGGATGGCCGGGTTCGCCTTCTCGAACTCGGCGACCTGCGCGTTGAACTGGTCGATAGCCGCCGGAGTGCTTCCCGGGATCAGCGAGACGACGCTGATCGTTACCGGCTTCGCTGCGGTGGTACCGCTCTTGGCGGCCGCGCTCGAGACCGTGCAGGCGAACACCGCCAGCAGGCTCGCCACGGCGATAGCGACGGTCGTGGCCCTACGAGTGGACTTCATCGTCCGTGTCCTTTCCTATGCACCTGGTCGCAGCGCGCCGGTGCGGGTCCATGTTCATCTATCCGATCCTGCGTCGCGGTTTGGCCTGGTCCTGCGACTCGTGGAGCCAGACCGTGGTGTCCTGCGGAAGCGCACCTCCTTCGAGCTCGTTGCTGGCGAGGAGGACGGCGGCGTCGGCCGGCAGCTCAACCGGTTCCGAGCCGAAGTTGACGAGGCAGACGAAGCCCTCGCCGCGGGCGAAGGCGAGCGTCGAGCCGGGAGACGGGATCCATTGGAGGTCGCCGTCGCCGAGCGCAGGCGTGGCGCGGCGGAGGCGCAGGCCCTCGCGGTAGAGCGCGAGCATCGACGTTGCGACCTCGGACTGGGCGGCGACCGTGAGCTGTGCCCAGTCGTCGGGCGGGTCGAGCCACGGGCGCGCCGCTCCCGCTGGGCTGAACCCGTACGGGGGCCGGTCGCCCTCCCACGGGATGGGGACGCGGCAGCCGTCGCGGCCGGGGTTGACTCCGCCGGAGCGGAGCCACATGGGGTCCTGGCGGCGCTCGAAGGGGATGTCCTCGACCTCGGGGAGACCGAGCTCCTCGCCCTGGTAGACGTACATCGAGCCGGGCAGCGCCATCGTGAGCAGGGCCGCCGCCCGCGCGCGCCGCGTGCCGCGCTCGAGGTCGGTCGGCATGCCCGCCTGCTTCGACTCGAAGGCGAACGACGTGTCGGCCCGGCCGTAGCGCGTCACGGGCCGCGTGACGTCGTGGTTGGAGAGCACCCAGGTCGTCGGCGCGTCCACCGGAGCGTGCGCGGCGAGCGCCGCGTCGATCGACTCGCGCATCCGGCCGGCGTCCCACGGGCACGAGAGGAAGTCGAAGTTGAAGGCGGTGTGCAGCTCGTCGGGGCGCAGATAGCGCGCGAGCCGGTCGGGGTCGGGCAGCCAGATCTCGCCGACGAGGACGCGGGGCTCCTCGTAGGAGTCGGCGATCGCGCGCCACCGCCGGTAGATCTCGTGCACGGCGTCGCGGTCGGTGAACGGGTGCTGGCCGGGCGGGCTCTCCGGTGTCTCCTCGGCGAGGTTCGGGTCCTTCACGAGCAACCCGGCGGAGTCGATCCGCACGCCTGCCACGCCGCGGTCGAACCAGAAGCGGAGGATGTCCTCGTGCTCGGCCCAGACCTCGGGGTCGGTCCAGTTGAGGTCGGGCTGCTCGGGTGCGAACAGGTGGAGGTACCACTCGCCGGGCACGCCGGCGTCGTCGATGCGGGTCCAGGCGGGCCCGCCGAAGATCGACTGCCAGCCGTTCGGCGGCAGGTCCCCGCCGGGACGGAACCAGAAGCGCTCGCGCTCGGGCGATCCGGGCTGCGAGGCGAGGGCGGCGCGGAACCACGGGTGCTGCTCGGAGACGTGGTTCGGGACGATGTCGACGATGGTGCGGATCCCGAGGTCGCGCGCCTCGCCGATCAGCTGCTCGGCCTCCTGCAGCGTTCCGAAGGCAGGATCGATCGAGCGGTAGTCGACGATGTCGTAGCCCGTGTCCGCCATCGGCGACGGGTACCACGGGTTGAACCAGAGGGCGTCGACGCCGAGGTCGCGGAGGTACGGCAGCCGGTCGCGAACGCCGGCGAGGTCGCCGATCCCGTCGCCGTTCGAGTCGGCGAAGCTGCGGACGTACACCTGGTAGACGACCGCCTCGCGCCACCACCGGGCTGCGGTCCGCTCCGGAGCCCGTTCGCCGGACCCGGGTGCCTGGGGCGTCATCGCCGTGGCCACGCCCGGACAATGGCACGGTTTACAAACTAATGCAAGATCTAGACGAAATCTTGCAGATTTTAGACTTCAGCCGGTAGGTTCGCTCTCACGGCGCCCGGGCGCCCGCCGGGGCCCGGACAGCCGCCGTCGAGCCGCGGGCGACGATCTCGGGCTCGAAGAAGAGCTCGTCGGCGGAGACGGGGGAGCCCTCGATCTGCCCCGTCAGCATCTCGACCGCGGCACGGCCGATCGCCTCGATCGGCTGGCGGACCGTGGTCAGCGGAGGGTCGGTGCAGCTCATGAAGACCGAGTCGTCGTAGCCGACGACGGAGACGTCGGCCGGGACCGACAGTCCGGCGCGCCGCACCGCCCGGATCGCACCGAGCGCGAGCGGGTCGCTGGCGCAGATGATCCCGGTCACGCCCTGCGCGATCAGCCGCGTCCCGGCCGCGTGCCCGCCCTCGAGCGAGAACCTCGTGCGCTCGACGAGCCCGGCGGCGGGGACGTCTCCCGTCGCGCCGGCGGCTGCGGCGACGACCTCGAACGCGGCCAGCCTGCGGCGGGACGGAACGTGATCGGGCGGGCCCAGGATGAGCCCGATCCGCTCGTGACCGAGGGAGGCGAGATGGCCGTAGGCCTGCTCCATGGCGACAGCGTCGTCCGTGGACACCCGCGGAAAGTCCAGGTGCTCGGCGGCGGCGTTGATGAGGACGACCGGGAGGCGCAGCTTCAGCAGCCGCGCATAGTGCTCGTGAGGGGCGTCGGCCTCGGCGTACTGCCCGCCGGCGAACACCATGCCGGACACCTGCCGCTCGAGGAGCATGTCGACGTACTCGGCCTCGGACATGCTGCCGGTGCGCGTGCACAGCACCGCGTTGAACCCGCGCTGGGCGAGCGCCCCGCTGATCACCTCCGCAAGAGCGGGGAAGATCGGGTTCTGCAGCTCGGGCACGATCAGCCCGACCATGCGCGCGCGCCGCACCCGCAGGTGCGTCGGGCGTTCGTAGCCGATCACGTCGAGCGCCGTGAGCACGGCGGCACGGGTGGCTTCCGAGATGCCCGGCTTGCCGTTGAGGACGCGGCTCACGGTCGCCTCGCTGACGCCGGCCTGCTTCGCTACATCTGCAAGATTCCGCGCCACGCTGAAATTGTACGACAGGGACGCGCAAGTTCTTCGCGCGCCGGCGTGCGGCTAGAGCACGAGCGGCGAGACGTCGCCTCTGCTCTGTGACCGTTCGGCGAGCGCGTGGCAGTGTTGTTTCCATTGGCTGAGCACGAGGCAACGTCCGCCTCCAGCGAGCACGTCGTCGCAGACGGGGGTCGTGCGCTGTTCGTCGTCGACGAGCAAACGGAAGACTTCGTGGATCGGCTGTCAGCGGCAGCGGCGAATGCGTGACGAGCTGTTTGGGCTGGAGATCGCGCTGGCCGGGATGCCGGCGAGCCTGTGCCGGGCGATTCGGCGGTCTCGTCGCCGGCGAGCGCTCGACCGCCCTGCGCCTTCCCGGTCGCGGTTTCGCACCTGATCTCTTGGCGAAGCGCAGCCGGGGTCTTGTCGGTGCACCGGCTGTCCCGGCGAGCTGGTTCGATCGCGTCCGCAGGATCGTTGGAGCGCAGCTACCGTGTTTGCGAACGCGAGGTGTCGCGAGGGCGGGAGCCGCCGATGGGCGAGCAAGACCGCAGGGCAGGGGACGAGCAGGCGCTCGGAGAGAGCGACCAGACTCACTCGGACGCCGACCAAACCTGGGCAGATCACGACCAGAGCGACGCCGAGCAGGATCAGCTCAGCTCCGACGAGGATCAGCTCGCCGCCGACCGCGACGTTGCCGACGGTGTCGACCCGCGCACGCACGAGCGCACGAGCGCGGCCCGGGCGCGCTCGAGTCGCGATCGTGCCGAGGTCGGCCGTCTTCGTGACGAGACGGCGCAGGCGCGTGACGAGACCTCCACCGCACGTGACCGGACCGCCGAGATCCGCGACCGCCTGATCGAGGAAAGCGCAGAGCGGACGGGAGTGGACGACATCGCCCGCGAACTGCTTCGTCGAGCTCAGGCTGACCGGCAGCAGGCGGCGCTTGATCGCGCCCGCGCGGCCGCGGACAGGCAGCGGGCGGCCGCAGACCGGCAGCAGGCGGCGCTCGACCGGGAAGCAGCGTTGCGCGAACGCGCCGAGGTCCGTAGCGACCTGGCCCGGGCCGGAACCGACGAACTGACCGGCGTCTGGACGCGGCCGTTCGGTCTTGCGACCATCAAGCGCGAGATCGAACGCGTCCGCCGAAGCGACGAGCGGCTCGTGCTCGCCTTCGTCGACGTCGACGGGCTCAAGGAAGTAAACGACACGCGCGGGTACGCGGAGGGGGACAGGCTGCTACGCCTGGTCGCGGACACGCTGCGCAGGTACACCCGCCCTTACGACGTGCTCGTCCGCTACGGCGGCGACGAGTTCCTCTGCGCGCTCACAGGGATCAGCGTCGATGACGCGAACGGGCGCTTGCAGGCGGTCGCTGGGGCATTGAGCGCCGCGGACGAACGACATTCGATCAGCTTCGGGGTGGCCGCGCACGAGCCCGCAGACCAGGTAGCCGATCTCGTCGGCCGCGCCGACATGGCGCTGCTCACCGTCCGGCAAGCGCGGGAGCGACGCTGACGCCGTCCCGGGGCATCTGGTCTGGCGAGGTCGACTGGGGCGAGGCGCAGGTCGTGATTGCCGGTCAGCGGCGTTCGAGCGGCAGAGTCAGCAGGCGTTCCTGGAGGCCGTCCCGGCCATCGCGGCGACTCTCCTCTCGTCGATTCCTTGGCTGGAGCCGACGACTCTGAGCGCCGCAATGGCCGGACACTCTCCGGCTCCGTCCGACGCCCAGCTACAACATGCTACGAACTGCCGAGGTTACCCCAGAGGTTAGGTTACCCCCGGCTGCGAACAGCGCCAGCGCGCCAAGGCAGAACACGACCAGCGCCAACAGAACAAGGCTCGCGATTCCCCCGGCGGGCGGCGTCTCGCTGAGGTACCTATGGGGGTCGAAAATCCCGATTCGGCACCAAAATCAGAGTTTCCGCACCCTGCACGCAGCGCCCGAGGCGCGCGGTCGTGTCCGGACGAGCTGCCTCAGAGCGACGCGGCGCTGCAGGGGAGATGGCGCCCGTCGTGAAGGTGAGAGCGGACTCTCGTGAACCGGCTCCCTAGTGCTGGCGTGAGGGAAAGCGGCCCGGGCTCGGGTGGGCCCGATGGGCTGGCGCACGATGAGGATCGAGGGGAGGGCCGGTCAAGTTCGACGGCTCGCCGGGCTTTGATCGCGACGATCGTCGCGGTCGCGGTGATCGTCTCCGCGCTGGCGCTCTGGAAGCTCAAGCTGGTGCTCGCGCTCCTGTTCGCGGCGGTCGTCATCGCGGCCGCGATGCGTCCCGGCGTTGAGGCGCTGCGTCGCCGAGGCATCCCCCGCGGGGTCGGGGTCGGGATCCAGTACCTGGCCCTGCTTGGGCTGGTCGCACTGTTTCTCTGGTTCGCCGTGCCACGCGCGCTCAATCAGCTCGAGGCGGCCGTCGGCAGCACTCCAACCTCAGGGTCGCAGCTCAAGCAGGCCGCTAACCACTCGACCGGGATCAAGCACGAAATCCTGATCGGGATCGAGAAGCGGCTCAAGAAACTGCCGACCGGCACGGATGTGATTCATCCGGCGCTGACCGTGACGCGCAAGGCGTTCGAGGCCCTGATCGGCGCTTTTTTCGTCTTCGCGTGCGCCGCCTACTGGATTTTCGAACGTGACCGGGCAGTCGACCTGGTCACCTCGCTGCTCGCTCGGCCGAAGCGGAAGAAGGTTCGCGACACCTTCGACCTGATCGACGCCAAGCTGGGAGCGTTCGTCCGCGGCGAGATCCTTCTGATCGCGTTCGTCGCCACGATCCTCTCGCTCGCCTTCTGGCTGATCGGCGAGCCCTACTGGCTGCTGCTGGGCATCTTCGCCGGCGTGTTCGAGCTGGTGCCGGTGATCGGCCCCCTGCTCGCCGGGACCGTCGCGATCGGCGTCGGCTTCACCGCCTCGTGGCACGTCGCGCTCGCGGCCGGCCTAGCCGTTCTGATGGTCCGGTTGCTCGAGGACTACCTCGTATTGCCGCGCGTGCTCGGGCATGCGGTCGGCCTCTCGCCGTTGCTCGTGCTCGTTTCGGTGTTCGCGACCGCGATTCTGTTCGGCGGCTTCGCCGTCCTGCTCGCGATCCCGATCGCCGCTGTCCTTGCCACCCTCGTCGACGTCATCGTGCGCGGCAAGGACCCGGCCGAAGAAGAAACCCCCACAGTCCTCTTCTCGGCCCAGGACACGGAGGTGACCTAGCACTACCGACCGATCCTCGGCGCGGACTGCAAGCCGCGCCGACACCTGCACCTACTCGAGGCCGAAGCGGACCGACGTTCCCCGGAGCTTTGCGGCCCACGGGATCATGTTCTGCGCAGCGAATCATCTTCGCGAAGTCGCTCTCTTACGACACCGACGCGCGCACTCAACGCGGCCTGTCCTTCACCCGGTCCGCTGGACCATTGACAGTGCGGGAAGTCCCCCGAGCGATGTCGGAGTGTGCTCGTAGGATGGACGACGATGATCCTCGAGGAGCTGAAGCGTCTTGGGACCTGGGAGGAGCGGCATAGGCGGCTCGTCAGCCGGCTCCTGCTCGTGCTGATCGTGACCGCTGTGATCGATGGGATCGGGACGGCTCTCGTCTACTCCTTCGAGCGGAACGTCAAGCAGACGGACATCCATACGTTGTTCGACGCGTTCTTCTTCACGACGGTGCAGCTCCTGACGGTCTCGTCGCAGATCAAGAATCCGCTCAGCGTTGCGGGGCGAGTCGTCGACGTTTTCCTCGAGGTCTGGGCCGTGCTCGTCGTCGCCGGTTCGGCAGGCGCGATCGCGAGCTTCTTCCAGACCGGCGACTCGGAGTGACGACGACGGAAGACGCGGTCGCCAAGGCCATCGCCCGCGATCCCGATCTACTCATGAAAACAGTCGACCTCCTGCTCGCCAACAGCGACGCTGCGCCCAAGGATGCCTCTGCACATCCCGTAGGCGACGCCGCGACCAGTCGAGCTGTCCCCGGCCTAGTCGAACTGGTTCACGCTCGGCGGACGAAGTAGACGATTGCGGCGATGATGAGGACGAGAATCAGAATTCCGACGATCCCGCCCACTCCGAAAATTGTGAAAGCAAGCACCATGGACTCTCGGCCTCCCTGAGGTAGCTGGTCATTTCGGAAGCTCCAACATCGGCGGGGGTGTCTGCCGACCGGCTCCGACCGAGGGCTACGGGCGGAAAGCGGGGGGAGTCGCTCGTTAAGACCCCAACCTAAGCACCGCGCTAATGAACGCTACGAACTTTACTGTAGCTGCGTCGCTGCTGACCAAACTCGGACGACTCGATCCGATCGGCCGGCGCGTTCGGTGCGATCCCTACGTCGCCAGGAGATTGGACAATGCGTCGGGCAGAGGACCGAAAATCCCCTTGCACAAGCTGAAGCGAGCAGAAACGAACCGCATGAAACGGCGACCTACCGCAGAAAACCGGGCCCGAGCGGGCCATCGTGCACTGCTGCGCGTACGCACACACGTACGCACCTCGCGGCCGTTCGACCAGAACAACCCTGCAAATCGAACGAATGGGCCGGGCAGGGATCGAACCTGCGACCTTGGGATTAAAAGTCCCCTGCTCTACCGACTGAGCTACCGGCCCGTGCGACCGAGTGTACGTTCCCACGCCGCGAGCAGTTGCTCGACGTTGCGGCGCTGGTCGTCCGTGAACGGCATGTGCGCGACGACGCGGCGCGCCTCGGCCGGGTCGTCGTGCTCGACCGCGGCCTCGAGCCGCTCGCGAATCGGGCTCGGCTGCGCCAGCTGGCGCCGCAGCCAGCGGAGGAGGCTCACCTGGGCGGCTTCGACGGCCATTGCGATGGGCGGTGACGGGCTCGAACCGCCGACCCC
>Ga0265314_10005607_pt1 | contig 11276 bp, 12 predicted proteins | sample 4126metaG_FD_203106 | JGI IMG/M metagenome (GOLD analysis project Ga0265314, IMG submission 203106) | Rhizosphere microbial communities from Carex aquatilis grown in University of Washington, Seatle, WA, United States - 4-1-26 metaG | ecosystem: Host-associated > Plants > Roots > Rhizosphere >... | reverse complement strand
ACCGGAATGACCAGTTCGGCGGCAAGCGCCTGACCGGCGGCCAAAGCCAGCCCCAGGGCCGCGAAAAGCAGTGTCCGTCCCATGTTACCTCCCGCTATGGAAAAGCGGTTCCGCCAAGGCGCGGCGGCCCCTTCCATAGCAAGGTGATGAGCCGTTCCGGGATTATCAACCGGGCCTCCGGCATACGCCCCGCGAAATAATCCCTACAAATGTGACATTTTGCACGCAAGCCGGTTTCCATACGGCTAAACCCGTAATATAGTTTCCGCCTCACCCCGGTCGGCGGGAGAAGGGGAGTCGGTCTTGACCCTGCGCAGCGCACCCGAAGCTTTTGAAATCCTGTTGGTCGAAGATAACCCGGGTGATGCCCGGCTGGCCCAGGAGGCCTTGAAGGAAGGCCGCATGACCAGCCGCCTGAAGGTGGTGGTCGACGGGGTGGAGGCCATGTCGTTCCTGCGCCGCGAAGGCCAGTACACCGGCTCGCCCAGGCCCAACCTGATCCTTCTCGACCTCAACCTGCCCCGCAAGGACGGGCGTCAGGTGCTGGCCGAGCTGAAGGCGGACGAGGATCTGCGCCGCATTCCCGTGGTGGTGCTGACCACCTCGCAGGCGGAGCAGGACATCCTGCGCAGCTACGACCTGCACGCCAATTGCTATATCACCAAGCCGGTGGACCTGGACCGCTTCATCTCGGTCGTCAGATCCATAGAGGAATACTGGTGTTCGGTGGTCACACTGCCGCCTCGCTGAGCAGCACGCCATGAGTGGCTCTCGTCCCCCGCCCGCCGCGCTTACCGTCCTCGTCGTCGAGGACAACCCCGGGGACGCCCGTCTGGTCGAGCTTTACCTGCACGAGGACCCGGCCCGTCCGTTCAAGGTGGTCAAGGCCGCCCGTCTGTCCGAAGGACTGGCCGCGCTGCAGGCGCAGCCCATCGACGTGGTGCTCCTCGACCTGTCCCTGCCCGACTCCTTCGGCATGGACAGTCTGGCCCGGCTGCGCGCCGCCAGTCCCAGCGTGCCCGTGGTGGTGCTGACCGGCACTTCGGACGAGGGGCTGGCGCTGGAAGCGCTGCGCCAGGGTGCCCAGGACTATCTGGTCAAGGGCCAGGGCGACGGTGAACTGGTGCGCCGCGCCATCCGCTACGCCATCGGCCGCTCGGCCGCCGACGCGGCCCTGCGCCAGAGCGAATCCCGCTTCCGCGCCCTGTTCGACAACGCCGGTACCGGCGTCATCCTGTCCGACGCCAAGGGCGGCTACGTCCACAGCAATCCCGCCTTCTGCACCATGGTCGGCTATTCCGACGCCGAACTGCAGAGCATGACCTATCGCGACATCACCCATCCCGACGACATGGACGCCCATGTCAAGATGCGCGAAGACATGATGGCCGGGCGCATCGACTTCTATGGACTGACCAAGCGTTACATTCGCCGCGACGGCGCCATCGTCTGGGCCCGCCTCACCGTCACCGCCATGCGCGAGGGACCGGGGAACGAGCTTCGCTTCACCGTGGCGGTTGTCGAGGACGTTACCGAGCGCAAGCGGCTGGAAGACCATATGCGCCTGGCCGCCACGGTGTTCGAGAGCACCGGCGAGGGACTGTTCGTCACCGACGAGAAGCGCCGGATCATTCATGTCAACCCGGCCTTCACCGAGCTGACCGGCTATCCCGCCGACGAGGTGATCGGCCGCACGCCGAAATTCCTGGCCTCGGGCCGCCACACGCCCGAGTTCTACGACGTCATCTTCAAGACCCTGGCCGAGACCGGCAAGTGGCAGGGCGAAATCTGGAACCGCCGCAAGACCGGCGAAATGTTCGCCGAGTGGCTGAACATCTCGGTGGTGCGCAACGAGCAAGGCGAGCTGACCAATTACGTGGCGGTGTTCTCGGATATCACGTCGCGCAAGCAGGACGAGGAGCGCCTCAGCTATCAGGCCAACCACGACCCGCTGACCCGCCTGCCCAACCGCACCCTGTTCCAGGAACGCCTGTCCCGCGCCCTTACCCGCGCCCACCGCAACCAGTCCATCGTCGCCCTGCTGTTCATCGACCTCGACTTCTTCAAGCAGGTCAACGACACGCTGGGCCATCTGGCCGGCGACTTCCTGCTGCAGCAGGTGGCCGAGCGCCTGACCTCCTGCGTGCGTCAGGGCGATACCGTGGCGCGGCTGGCCGGCGACGAGTTCACGGTCATTCTCGAAGACATCAGCGAGCCCCGCGACGGCGCGGTGGTCGCCCACAAGATCCTGTCGCTGCTGGCCGAGCCCTTCGACCTGCAGGGGCGCGAGGCGCGCATCTCGTCCTCCATCGGCGTGGCGCTCTATCCCTCCGACGGGGGCGACGCCCAGACCCTGATCAAGCTGGCCGACGCCGCCATGTATCGGGCCAAGCATCAGGGCCGCAACGCCTGCCGCTTCCATTCCGAAACCGTCAACGCCCAGGCCTTCGAGCGCCTCGCCCTGGAAGGCGCGCTCCGCCACGCGGTGGAGCGCCGGGAATTCCTGCTGCACTACCAGCCCATCTTCGAGGCCCGCTCCGGCAAGGTGGTGGCGGTCGAGGCTCTGCTGCGCTGGCGCCACCCCGAATTCGGCATGATCATGCCCAACCAGTTCCTGCCCCTGGCCGAGGAAACCGGCCTGATCCTGCCGGTGGGCCGGTTCGTGCTGGAAGAGGCCTGCCGCCAGGCCAAGAGCTGGCTGGATGCCGGCCACGCCGGTCTCAAGGTGGGGATCAATCTCAGCAACCGGCAACTCCGCGCCCCCGAACTGATCGAGGATATCGCCGCCGCCCTGGAAAGCAGCGCCCTGCCCCCCGGTTCCCTGGAACTGGACGTGCCGGAAAGCGCCATCATCGACAAGGGCCAGGAGGTAGATGCCATTTTCACCCAGTTCAAGACCCTGGGCGTGCACATGGCCATCGACGCCTTCGGTTCGGGCTATTCGTCCTTCGCCTTCCTGCGCAAGCTGCCCAGCAACACGCTGAAGATCGATCAGAGCTTCGTCCGCGATGCCGCCTCGGGCGCCGAGGAATCGGAAATCGTCACCGCCATCGTGGCCGTGGCGCGCGGCCTCCACCTGTCGGTGGTGGCGCCCGGCATCGAAACGCAGGAGCAGTTGGACCATCTGGCCAAATACGATTGCGACATGGTCCAGGGCTTCCTGTTCGCCCACCCCATGCCGGCCGAGGAACTGACCGAATTCCTGCGCAGCGGCAAACGCCCCGCCGCACTGCCGGTCAGACCCGCGACGGCCTGACCGGCGGAAATCCCTTGCCACGGCTTGGGACGGCAGGGACGGCGATTACCCCTTGACCAGGGCCTGAGCCACCACCATGCGCACCCAGGCGGCCCGCGACAGGCCCAGAGCCTCGGCCCGCGCATCGATCTGCGGCAGTTGGGCGTCCTCGAAGCGGATGATCACCGCCTCCTTCTTGCGCTTTTCCTTCTTCTTGGCCTTCTTCTTTTCCTTCTTTTCCTTCTTGGGCCGGGCGTCCTTCTTATCGCCCTTGGGCGCTTCGGGCTCCGCCGCCGCGACGGCGGGGGCGGCCGGCTTGACCGGTTTGGCAATCTTGGCCGCCTTGGCCGCCTTGGGCTTCGGCGCGGCCTTGGGTTTCTCGGCCTTGGGCGCTTCAGCCTTGGGGGCTTCGGTCACTTGGGGTTCAGCCTCGATGGCCGCGGGCTTGGAAGCCGGGCTCTTGGGCTTGGCCAAGGCGGCAGCCTTGGCCTTTTTCTCGTCCGACATGGAATTCACTCCGCATTCCGTCAGCGCCCACCGCAGGGCGCAATGTGATCTTATATATCGAAGCGATATCGCTTTTCAAACATTTTCGCACCCGGTCATTCCGATGTGGCGCGCCCGTCATCCGCTGATAGACTGATCCCATCACGTTCCATCGTCAGGGAGGAGCCTAACATGGGCAGGATCGGGATCAGGGGGATTACCTTCGCGGCGGCGCTGCTGGCGGCCGGCGCGGCGCGGGCGGACATCACCATCGGCGTGGCCGGGCCGCTGTCGGGCAGCGAGGCGGCCTTCGGCGAGCAGTTCAGGCGCGGCGCCATGAAGGCCATCGAGGACATCAACGCCAAGGGCGGCGTGCTGGGTCAGAAGCTGGCGCTCACCATGGGCGACGATGCCTGCGATCCCAAGCAGGCGGTGGCCGTAGCCAACGAGATGGCATCCAAGAAGGTTCCCTTCGTCGCCGGGCATTTCTGCTCCGGCTCGTCGATCCCGGCGTCGGAAGTCTATGCCGAGACCGGCATCCTGCAGATTTCGCCGGCCTCCACCAACCCCAAGTTCACCGAGCGCAAGCTGCCCAACGTCTTCCGCACCTGCGGCCGCGACGACCAGCAGGGCGTCATCGCCGCCGAGTTCATCGCCAGGCACATGAAGGGCAAGGTGGTGGCCATCGTCCACGACAAGTCGGCCTACGGCAAGGGACTGGCCGACCAGACCCGCGACGCGCTGGGCAAGGCCGGCATCAAGGAGGCGGTCTACGAGGCCGTCTCGGCCGGGGAGAAGGACTATTCCGCCCTGGTGACCAAGCTGAAGGCCGCCAAGGTCGATCTGCTGTATTTCGGCGGCTACAAGACCGAAGCCGGCCTGATCGTCCGCCAGTTGCGCGACCAGGGGATGCAGACCCGGCTGATGGGCGGCGACGCCCTGGTGACCGAGGAATACTGGGCCATCACCGGCGCCGCCGGCGAGGGCACCATGATGACCTTCAGCCCCGACCCGCGCAAGAACCCGGCCAACGCCGAGCTGGTCCAGTACTACCGCGCCCAGAAGTACGAGCCCGAAGCCTATACGCTGTACACCTACGGCACCATCCAGGCCTGGGCCCAGGCCGCCGAGAAGGCCAAGTCCACCGACTGGAAGAAGGTGGCCGCCGTGCTCAAGGCCGAGAAATTCGATACCGCCATCGGCCAGATCGGCTTCGACGCCAAGGGCGACGTCGCCGCGCCCGGCTACGTCATGTATGTTTGGAAGGGCGGCAAGTACGATTACGCGGATTGACGCTCCAATCCGCCGGGTCTACCAAGAATATGGGCCGGACTCGTCCGGCCCATACAGGGGGAGAAACGACATGCCTTTGTCCGACACCATCGAAGCCTGTGAACTGGCCCACCGGGCCTGTACCGAATCCGTCATCCACGGCATGCAGCAGGGCGGCCCCTCGGCCGAGTGGGAACTGATCCAACTGCTGCTGGACTGCGCCGACATCAACGAAACCGCCGCCGACTTCATGCTGCGCTCGTCGCGCCTGCACCACCTTACCTGTCAGGTGGCCGCCGAGGTCAGCGACAAATGCGCCAGCGCCTGCGAGAAGCTGTCCAAGGAGGACGTGCGGCTCAAGGAATGCGCCGAAGCCTGCCGCCGGGCCGCCACGGCCTGCCGCAAGACCATCAAGAACTAGAACTGGAGAATGAGGTGACGGACGAAACACGCATCGTTGGCGATCTGCCCAACCTTCGCATGGAGATCGTCCATCGCCAGGACCCCGACGGCGCGGCCGAGCATGTGACCATTCACCTCTCGGCCACGCCGTCCTTCCAGGCGGCCGAAGCCCTGCTGCTGGACAGCCTGTCGCCCGCCATGTGGGGCAATCCCCTGGCGCTGTGGACCACCATGACCCAGGCATGGTTTGCCCCCTGGACCCAGGCGCTGGGCGGCGGCAATCCCTGGCTCGACGCCCTGACCCATCGCGATTCCGACAAGTAGATGAACCCCGAGCGCACCTCCTGGCCCGCCGTCTTCATGGCGGTGGGGGCGGGCATCGCCGCCGCCTTCCAGGTGGGCAAGGCTCCCATCGCCCTGCCGTTCATCCGCGCCGAGATGGGCCTCGACCTGTCCCACGCCGCCTGGATTCTTTCCATCTTCGCCCTGATGGGCGCGGCGGTCGGCGCCGGCATGGGCACCATGGTGACCCGCCTGGGCTCGCGCCGCCTGCTGCCGGTCGGGCTGTTGATCCTGGCGGCGGGCAGTCTGGCGGGCGGTCTGGTTCCGGGCTTCACCGGCCTGTTGGCCAGCCGGGTGGTCGAGGGCATCGGCTATATGCTGGTGGTCATCTCCGCCCCCATGCAGATCACGCTCCAGACCACCGCGACTCAACGCCAGATGGCCTTCGGCCTGTGGGGCGCCTTCATGCCGTTCGGCATGGCGATCTCCATGACCGCCGCCCCCGCCCTGCCGCTGCTCGGCTGGCGCGGGTTGTGGCTGGGCATGGCCGTCCTGCTGGTCCTCTACGCCTTGCTGGTGCATTTCCGCATGCCCCGGCCGCCTCGCCCGCCGCGCCCCCTCAACAGCCACGTCCTGGCCGACGTGATCGACACCCTGCGGGCACCGGGGCCGTTGCTGCTGGCCGCCGCCTTCGTCCCCTATTCCGCCGCCTACGCGGCGCTCACCGGCTTCCTGCCCACCCTGCTGATCGAGCGCATGGGCGTCACCCCCGGCACCGCCGGTCTGATGGCCGCCCTGGTGGCCGGCGTCAACATTATCGGCAACCTCGCCTCCGGCCCCGCCCTGCGGCTGGGGCTGCCCCGGCGCAAGGTGATGGCCGCCGCCTTCGCGGTGATGATGATCGGCTGTTTCGGCATCTTCCAGTCGTGGACGCCGCCGGCCGTGGCCTATGGCCTGTGCCTGATGGTCACCGGCTGCGCCGGCCTGCTGCCCGGCTGCATCCTGGGCTCGGCCTCCATCTACGCGCCGCGCCTGCCCCTGGTGCCGGTCACCCTGGGCCTGTTCATGCAGGGCAGCAACTGGGGGCAGTTGCTGGGGCCGGTGGTGGTGGGCGCCGCCGTCTCGTCCCAAGGCTGGCCTGCCGCCTCTTTCGTCCTGGGAGCGGCCACCATGAGCGGTATCGCCTTGGCGCTGGCCTTGCGCCGGGCCGGCAAGGAACCTTAAGCACCGCCCTCAGGCGCCGGGCGCGTGCCTCCGCACGCCTGGCTCCCGCCGCATAAGCGGCGCGGCCCCTTGGGCCTGACCAAAACTCGATGAGCTCCACTCATCGAGTTTTGGTATACTCCAACTGGTCCGACCAATAAGGCCCGCATCCATGCCCCTTCCCGCCGATCTTGTCGCCAACCTCGCAGCCCGTTTCGGCGAGCGCTTCTCCACCGCCCAGGCCGTATGCGAGCAGCATGGCAAGGACGAATCCCATTTCCCCGCCTGCCCGCCCGAGGCGGTGGTCTTCGCCCAGTCCACCGAGGAGGTGGCGGATTCCGTCAGGGCCTGCGCCGCCCACGGGGTTCCGGTGATCGCCTTCGGCACCGGCACTTCGCTGGAAGGACACGTGGCGGCGCTGAAGGGCGGCGTGTGCATCGACGTCACCGGCATGAATCACGTGCTGGAGGTGCGGGCCGAGGACCTGGACGTCACCGTTCAGCCCGGCGTCACCCGCAAGCAGTTGAACGAGTATCTGCGCGACACCGGCCTGTTCTTTCCCATCGATCCCGGCGCCGACGCCTCGCTGGGCGGCATGGCCGCCACCCGGGCGTCGGGCACCAACGCGGTGCGCTACGGCACCATGCGCGAGAACGTGCTGTCGCTCCAGGTGGTGCTGCCCGACGGGCGGGTGATCCGCACCGCCAAGCGGGCCCGCAAGTCCGCCGCCGGCTACGACCTGACCCGGCTGTTCGTGGGCTCGGAAGGCACGCTGGGCATCATCACCGAACTGACGCTGCGCCTGCACGGCATCCCCGAGGCCATCTCGGCGGCGGTGTGTCCCTTCCCCTCCATCGAGGCGGCGGTCAACACGGTGATCCTCACCATCCAGTCGGGCGTGCCGGTGGCGCGCATCGAGTTCCTGGACAAGGTGATGATCGACGCGGTCAACCGCTATGCCAAGACCGACCACCGGGTGGCCCCCACCCTGTTCTTCGAGTTCCACGGCAGTCCGCAATCGGTGCGCGAGCAGGCCGAGAAGGTGGAAGCCATCGCCGCGGAATTCGGCGCCGAGGGCTTCCAGTGGGCCACCGGCGCCGAGGAACGCACCAAGCTGTGGGCGGCACGCCACAACGCCTATTACGCCGGTGTGGCACTGCGCCCCGGTTGCCGCGCCTGGACCACCGACGCCTGCGTGCCCATCTCGCGGCTGGCCGAGTGCCTGCTGGAAACCGAGGAGGATTTGAAGTCCACTCCGCTGACCTCGACCATCGTCGGCCATGTGGGCGACGGCAACTTCCACGTCATGCTGCTGGTCGATCCGGCCATCCCTCAGGAAATCGCCGAGGCCGAGCGCATCAACCACCGCATCGTACGCCGCGCCCTGGCCATGGACGGCACCTGCACCGGCGAGCACGGCGTCGGCCACGGCAAGATGGCTTTTCTGGAAGAGGAATACGGGGAGGCGCTGGACGTCATGCGCGCCATCAAACGCGCCATCGACCCGGCCGGCATCATGAATCCCGGCAAGATCGTCATTCCCTGAAGCAAGAAGCGAAATCAGGCGGCCGCCGAACCCAGATCGGCGATGAAGGGATAAAGCTGATCGACGATCAGCTGGACGGTGCCGGTATCCAGACTCGGCATCATGGCGGCCAACAGGGTCGCGGCGGCACCGCGCTGGGCGACCGCGTCCAGCCCTCCCTTGCGGGCGTCCATCACCGCGTGGACGATGATCTCTCTGAGCGATGGGTCCATGGTCGGCCTACACACGAAGAAGGTTGCAGCATTACCGCTACAACCCTGCCTCGTCCACATACGTAGGTCTACCAACGAACGGAAAGGAGTTGTGAGGGCGTGTGACGTGAAGAATCAATGCCTTCCCATCACATCGCGATAGGCGTGCCAACTGGCGTGACCGATCACCGGCAACGCCACGATCATGCCGACGAAGGCGGTGGCCATGCCGAAGAAGGTCACCACCGCGATGGTGGCGGCCCAGCCGATCATGGTGCGCCAGTTGACCCGCACGGCGTGCACGCTGAATTCCATGGCCTCGATGACGCCCACGTCGCGGTCGAGCAGCATGGGCATGGCGAAAACACTGATGGAGAAGGCGATCACCGCCAGCACTCCCCCCACCACGGCTCCCACCGCCAGGAAGCGGAAGGATTCGGGGCGCAACACCACGTCCGCGATGAAATTGTCCAGCGGCAGCGGCATGCCCGGCGGATAGAACAGGGCGAAGACCACCAGACCGGCCAGCAGCCAGGCCATCAGCAGGATGGACAGCACCAGCCCCATATTGCCGATCTGATCCAGACGGGAGGTGACGCCGCCGATCACCTGGCCGAGGCCGACAGCCTCATTGGCTTCGTGACGGCGGCTGATCTCGTAGAGGAACACCGCCGCCAGCGGCCCCACCAGCATGAAGCCGGCGGCCAGGGGGAACAGCAACGAGCCCATATCCAGGATGTTGAGCACCACGAACAGCGCCATGCCGATCCCGGCGTACACCGCCCCGAATCCCAGGCTGAGAGCGGGATTGCGCCAGACGTCGCGCCATCCGGCATTGAGCCATTCGGAAGCCTGGGCCGGAGTTACCAGCCGGACATCGGGGTGATGGGAGTGGATGGCCATGGAAATCATTTCGCCCCCTTGGAGAAAAGGAGTATTCCGCCTCCCCCACGCCCATGCGCAGGGCACTTCATGTTGTTATGTGGAAACAGTCCAAAGACTAAACAAGCCCTCGCCGGTGTTTACCCTCTCGACAATCGGCACGGGCCTCCCCAATCTTGAAGACCTTGGGAATCGTGAAGACAGGGCAATCACAGGAGAAGGGTATGAGGCTGACCTCCATGGCGCTGGCCGCCGGCTTGCTGCTGGTCGCGACGCCGTCACGCGCGGCGACCTTGATCACCGAGGCCGAAGCGGCCCTGCCCGCCGCCGCGGGCGGCGTAACCATGCGCGGCATCACCCGGGGACCGACCGTCAAGCTGGTCAATCCGGCGGAAACCAAGTCGCCTTTCGACCTCAAGGTCAAGTTCGAGGCCCATGGCGGCTCCGCCATCGAGCCGGGATCGGTCAAGGTGGTCTATCTTAAATCGCCCATCGTCGACATCACCGACCGGGTAAAGCCCTTCGTCTCTCCCGGCGGCATCGACATGGCCAAGGCCGAAATTCCCGCCGGCCGCCACGCCATCCGCATCGACGTCAAGGACACCGAGGGCCGGGCGGGCACCACCACCCTGGATCTGACCGTCACCAAATAGGCGGGGCTATTCCCACAGCTTGCGCATGCCCGAGATGATCGAGGCGGCGCCGGTCACCACCGGCACCACGGTGCCGATGGTGCCGGCCAGGGTCTGGATGCGTTTTTCCAACTGCTGACGGTTCTCGTTTTCCGGCGCGGTGAGGCGGGCCAGCGAGCCGGCGACGCGCCGCACCAGGGAATCGGCGGCCCGCTCCGACTTGAGCGGCACCAGCCAATGGACGATCAGGGCGCCGGTGACGTAGCTGAGGAAAATGCTGAGGCCGTACTCCACCACCTCGCGCCACTCCCGCCCGTCCTGGGGCAGGATGGGCTGGGAATCCATCAGGCCGGTGATGGTCAGCATGCCCAGCACCGAAGCCGAGGAGATCAAAACCCCCAGGGCGATTTGCACCGCCAGCCGGTGGCGCCCCTTGAACGACGCCATGGCGGCGAACGGCAAGGGCAGCAGCAGCGACAGCAGGCGGATCACCCAGGTCTTGAGGTCCAGCACCATGACCACCAGCCAGTGGGCGGCCATCAGGGCGAGAATCGGAATCACCAGGGCCAGCAGCACACCGCGCAGCCATTCGCCCCAATGTCCCCGCGATTCGGATCGGGATTCGGGCCGGGCCGGAATCTCCCCGGCCGGCAGGGCGGCCGCCACCTCGGCGGGCCGGGCCTCCAGCGCGGCCAAGCGCGCCCCGAGCGCCTCGGACTCGGACTCGGACCTCGCGGCCTCGAGGACCTCGATCCGCGCCGCCATGGCACGCAACTGCTCAAGCACCGGCCGGACGATGGAAAGGTCTCGATGACAGTGCTTGCAGACGACGGCCTCGTCCTTGATTTCCTCGGCACAGAATGGACAGTTCACCGGCGGCCACTCCCAACGGAATCGTACGACGAGCTTAGACGAATGCGCCGCCTTAGCCTATTGCAGTTGTGCAGGCGCCGCAAAACCAATACACACTTGAGCCAGCAATTGTCGAAAGAGGCTGATTTGGCGACCACGCGAACCAGAAAGACCACCCCCGGCAAGGCGTCGGCCAAGAACCTGCCGTCGCCTCCCAATGCCTTGTCGGGCATGGAACTGGACATTCTGGACGACATCGTCGGCTATCGCCTGCGCCGCGCCCAGGTGGTGGT
>Ga0265314_10005605_pt1 | contig 11283 bp, 12 predicted proteins | sample 4126metaG_FD_203106 | JGI IMG/M metagenome (GOLD analysis project Ga0265314, IMG submission 203106) | Rhizosphere microbial communities from Carex aquatilis grown in University of Washington, Seatle, WA, United States - 4-1-26 metaG | ecosystem: Host-associated > Plants > Roots > Rhizosphere >... | reverse complement strand
TGCTGGCGAGCATCGAACCGGCGGCTCCGCCGGTGCGCCTGATCGGCGCGGCGGCGATCCGCGGCTTCCTCGACGCGCACAACGTGCCGGCGCCCAACGAAACCGGCGACGCCAAGGCGGCCGTGGTCAGAATTATTTGCGTGAGGAAATAATTTTCTTCCCCTCTCCCCTTGCGGGAGAGGGGAAGGGAGCGAGCCTCACGTAATATCTACTTATTCTTCCAATCCGCCTTCCGCTTCTCCACAAACGCCTTCATGCCTTCCTTCTGATCGGCGGTGGCGAACAGCGCGTGGAAGACGCGGCGTTCGAACAGCACGCCTTCCTGCAGGCTCGTCTCGAAGGCGCGGTTGACCGCCTCCTTGCCGGCGAGCACCGCCGGCAAGGACATGTTGGCGATGGTGTCGGCTACCTTCATCGCCTCGTCCATCAACTGCGCCGCCGGCACGACGCGCGCGACCAGCCCGGACTTCTCCGCCTCGGCCGCATCCATCATCCGCCCGGTGAGCACGAGGTCCATCGCCTTGGCCTTGCCGACCGCGCGCGTCAGCCGCTGCGTGCCGCCGATGCCGGGGATGACGCCGAGCTTGATCTCAGGCTGGCCGAACTTGGCGCTGTCGGCGGCGATCACGATGTCGCAATGCATGGCGAGCTCACAGCCGCCGCCCAGCGCAAAGCCGGCGACCGCGGCGACGATCGGCTTGCGCGCGCGCGCCGCGCTATCCCAATCGGCGGCGAAGTTGCCGAGATAGACGTCGATGAAGCTCTTGTCCGCCATCTCCTTGATGTCGGCGCCGGCGGCGAAGGCCTTGTCGTTGCCGGTGATGAGCAGACAGCCGATGCCGTCGTCCGCTTCGTATGCCGCAATAGCCTGGGACAACTCGCCGACCAGCGCGCGGTTCAGCGCGTTCAAGGCGTTCGGCCGGTTGAGCCGGATAATGCCGACGCGGCCTTTGCTTTCGACGATGATGTTTTGATAGGTCATGGGAATGCTCCGGCGCTAATTACCGTCATGGCCGGGCTTGTCCCGGCAATCCACGTCTTCGCTTTCCGGCATAGAACAAGACGTGGATGCCCGGCACACGGCCGGGCATGACGGCGGAGAGGTCAATCGAGCTTCGCCCCCGAGCGCTTGATCACGTCGGCCCATTTGGCCGAGTCGGCGCGGATGGTTTCGGCGAAATCCTCCGGCGTGCCGCCGGCCGGCTCGTCGCCGATCTTGGCGAACTTCTGCTTGAACGCCTCCGACACCAGCGCCTTGTTGATCGCGGCGTTGAGCCGGTCGACGATCGGACGCGGCATGCCGGCGGGCGCGATGACGCCGGTCCAGGTCGGCGCCAGATAGCCGGGCACGGACTCACCGATGGTCGGCAGATCGGGGAAGGCCGGCGAACGCTTGGCACCGCTGACGCCGAGCGCACGCACTTTGCCCGACGCGGCGAAGGGCGCGATCGACTGCAGGCTCTCGAACATCAGGTCGACGTGGCCGGCGATCAGATCGTTGATGGCGAGCGAACCGCCGCGATAGGGCACGTGCTGGATTTGCGTGTCGGTCATGGACTTGAACAGCTCGCCGCCGACGTGACCGGGCGAACCGTTGCTCGAAGAGGCGTTCGACAGTTTGCCGGGGTTCTTCTTGCCATAGTCGATCAGCTCCGCCACCGACTTGACCGGCAGCGTCGGCGACACCGCCAGCAGCAGGTGGCCGCGCGCGACCAGCGCGATCGGCTGGAAGTCGCGTTCGATGTCGTAGGGAAGCTTCGCCACCATGTGGCGGGTGATGGCGAGCGCACCGATCGGCCCCATGCCGATGGTGTAGCCATCGGGAGGCGACTTCGCGACCAGATCGAGCCCGATGGTCAGCGCGCCGCCCGGCCGGTCGTCGATGATCACCTGCTGGCCGAGCTCCTGCGAGAGCTCGGCGCCGAGGATGCGCGCGACGGTGTCGGTCGCGCTGCCGGCGGCCTGCGGCACGATGAAGCGGATCGGATGGTCGGGATATTCGCCTCGCGCCGCCGTCAGCGAGCACGCAAGAGCAAGCGTCAGCAGAGCCAGTCTACGCATGGCGTTCCTCCCGGACGGCTAAGCTTGGCTCACTTCTGGCAGCTCGGGCAATAGAAGGTGGAGCGGCCGGCCTGTACGATACGCTTGATCGTTGTATTTTTCTTGCCCTTGCAGGACAGACAGGGCTCGCCCTCGCGATCATAGACCTGGAAATTGTGCTGGAAATCGCCGAGCGAGCCGTCGGCGCGCCGATGGTCGCGCAGCGACGAGCCGCCGGCCTTGATCGCGTCGGTGAGCACCGCCTTGATGGCCTCGACCAGCGCTTGCGCGCGCGCCGTCGGCTTGCCGTGGCGATCGGCGATGGTCGAGGCTTGGCGTTTGGGAGAAAGCCGCGCGCGGTAAAGCGCCTCGCAGACATAGATGTTGCCGAGCCCAGCCACGACGCGCTGGTCGCTGAGCGCCGCCTTGAGCGACGTCTTCTTGCCCGCGCAGGCTTTCGCCAGCATGGCGGCATCGAACGCGTTGCCGAGCGGCTCCGGCCCGAGCGCGCGCAGCAGCGGCTCCTGCTCCAGCTTCGCGCGCGGGAAAAGCTTCATCGAGCCGAAGCGACGCGGATCGTTGAACGTCACCGTCGCGCCGTTCGACATGTGGAAGACGACGTGGTCGTGCGAACGGCTCTTCGACTTTTCGTGATGGTATTTGGCGATCTGGCCGTCCTTGCCGTCGAAACCCACGCGGAACGAGCCCGACATGCCGAGATGCATCAGCAGCACGTCGCCCGACGACAGATCGGCCAGGAGGTATTTGGCGCGACGGCCGAGGCCTTCCACCGTCTGGCCGGCAAGACGTTTTTCGAAGTCCTTGGCGATGGGCCAGCGCAGCCGACGGTCGCGGACTTCGACCTTCACCAGCCGCGCGCCTTCCATCGCGGGCTGCAGGCCGCGGCGAACGGTCTCGACTTCGGGGAGTTCTGGCATGGTTAACTGCTCCGACATAGACACATAGCGTCCCTAGCGGCGGCAGGCTATGGTCCTGCCCGCAAAGGACTATTGGCCATGGCCAAAGCGAGCGACGAAACCCATTTCGGCTACGAGACCGTGCCCCTGGCTGACAAGCAGGGGATGGTGGACGACGTGTTCCACTCGGTCGCGCGCCGCTACGACCTGATGAACGACCTGATGTCGGGTGGCTTGCATCGCGCCTGGAAAGACGCGCTGGTCAGCGCCGTGCATCCGCCGATGAGCGACCGCGCGTTCGCGCATCTCGATCTTGCCGGCGGCACCGGCGATGTCGCGTTCCGCGTCGTGCAGGCCGGCGGCGAGGGCGTGCGCGTCACCGTCTGCGACATCAACGACGACATGCTGGCCGTCGGTGCTGAGCGGGCGGCCGAGCGCGGGCTCGACCACGCCGTGACCTTCGAGCAGGGCAACGCCGAGGAATTGCCCTACCCCGACCGCAGCTTCGACTGCGTCACCATCGCCTTCGGCATCCGCAATGTGCCGCGCATCGACCGCGCGTTGGCCGAGGCGCATCGCGTGCTGAAGATCGGCGGGCATTTCCTCTGCCTGGAATTCTCCGCGGTCGACGTACCCGGTCTCGACCGGCTGTACGAACTCTATTCGTTCCAGATGATCCCGCGCATCGGCGCCAGCGTGACCGGCGACCGCGACGCCTATCAGTATCTGGTCGAGTCGATCCGCAAATTTCCCAAGCCGAAGGTCTTCGCGTCGATGATGGAGCAGGCCGGCTTCCGCCGCGTCTCGTTCACGCCGATGACCGGCGGCGTCGTGGCGCTGCATTCGGGCTGGAAGTTGTGATCTCCGGCGTCCCCCATCTCTTCCGTCTGGCCCACGCCGGCTACGTGTTCGCGCGCGAGGGCGTGTTCGCGCTGGTTGATACGCGCACGCTGCCGCTGCTGCCGCGCATCGGTATCGCGCTCGCGCGCCTGCTCGAGCGGCGCGACGCCACGGCCCAAGGCAACCGCCTCTCGACCGCGTTGAGCGCGCTGGGGCCCACTTACGTCAAGCTCGGCCAGTTCATGGCGACGCGGCCGGACGTGGTCGGCACCGCGCTCGCCCGTGACCTGGAGAGCCTGCAAGACAAGATGCCGCCGTTTCCGCAGGCGCAGGCGGAAGCCGCGATCGTCACGGCCTTCGACCGGCCGCTGACGAGCCTCTATGCCAGCTTCGGTCCGCCGGTCGCCGCCGCTTCCATCGCGCAGGTGCACCGCGCCGAAGTCGAGAAGGGCGGCACGCGCAAAGCCGTGGCGGTGAAGATCCTGCGGCCCGGCGTCGAGCGCCGCTTCAAGGTCGACCTCGACGCCTTCCTCTACGTGGCACAGCGCGCGGAGATGATGTCGCTGGAAGCGCAGCGGCTGCGGCCGGTGGAAGCCGTGAACACGCTCGCCCGCTCGGTGGCCATGGAGATGGACTTCCGCCTGGAGGCCGCCGCGCTGTCGGAGATGGCGGAGAACGCACGCGACGACACCGACTTCCGCGTGCCCAGCGTCGACTGGGACCGCACCGCGCGCGAAGTGCTGACCATGGAGTGGATCGACGGCACACCGCTCAACGACCGCGCCGCGCTCGAGGCGCGCGGGCTCGACCTGCCGGCGCTCGGACGCACGGTGATCCAGAGCTTCCTGCGCCACGCGCTGCGCGACGGCTTCTTCCACGCCGACATGCATCCCGGCAACCTGTTCGTCGACGCCGAGGGCCGGCTGGTCGCGGTCGACTTCGGCATCATGGGGCGGCTCGGGCTGAAGGAACGACGCTTCCTCGCCGAGATCCTGCTCGGCTTCATCACCCGCGATTACCAGCACACCGCGCAGATCCATTTCGACGCCGGCTACGTGCCGCGCCATCACTCGGTGGAGAGCTTCGCGCAGGCGATCCGCGCCATCGGCGAGCCGATTCACAATCGCACCGCCGAAGACATCTCGATGGCCAAGCTCTTGATGTTGCTGTTCGAGGTCACCGGTCTGTTCGACATGCGCACGCGGCCGGAACTGCTGCTGCTGCAGAAGACCATGGTGGTGGTGGAAGGCGTGGCGCGCACGTTCGACCCCAAGCTCGACATGTGGCGCACCGCCGAGCCGGTGGTGCGCGAATGGATCGAGCGCAATCTCGGGCCGATCGGCCGCGTCGAAGGCGCCGTGCAGGGCGCCGGCGAGATCGGCAAATTCATCAGCCAGGTGCCCTCGTTGCTCACGCGCGCGGTAACGCTGCTCGACCAGATCGACGACATCACACGCAACGGCCTGGTGCTGTCGCCGGAGACGGTGGAAGCCATCGGCCGCGCCGAGCAGCGGCGCAACCGCTGGACTGCGGCCGCCCTGTGGACGATCGCGGCGCTATTGGCCGCGATCGTCTGGATGCTGGTCTAAGCCGGCTCAGGCTTTCGCGAGATAGGCCTCGAGCTGTTCCAAAGTGCCGCTCCAACCCTGCGTCATGCTGCTGCGTCCGGCCTCGAAGGTCTTGCGTTCTTCTTCGGTGGCGTCGTACGGCGCCCAGCGAATTGTGAACCTGGTCTTGGCGCCCATTTCCTCGAAGGTGAAGGTCGACAACAGCTGCAGAGGCCAGGTCGGCGACATCGGATGCCGTGTCAAGCCGGCGGCTTCGTCCGAGAACGAATTGATGAACACCAGCTTCTCCGGCGGCGTGATTTCGCGATAGACGAATTTGCCCCACATGGCTTTGCCGTCGGGCGTCTGCATGCCGTAGAGATAGGTGCCGCCAACGCGCAGATCCATTTTGGACACGAGTACCTTGAATCCCTTGGGACCCCACCATTGCTTCATCCGCTCCGGATCGGTGAAGCACTTCCACAGCAAATCGCGCGGCGCATCGAACACGCGCGTGAGCACGAATTCTCCGGACATCGAATCCTCCGTCATTTGTAGTGCGTTTTATCGTGCGTCTTATTCGACGATGAGCATCCAGAGCACGCCGAACTTGTCGTGTGCCATGGCGAAGCGCGGCGAGAAGAATGTCTTGCCCGGCGGCATGACGACGTCGCCACCGGCCGACAGCGCGGCGAAAGTCTTGTCGAGGTCGGCTTCGTCCTTGACGTTGACCGACAGCGCAAAGCCCTTGAACTCCGGATTGCCGGTGCCGCGGCCGTCAGAGACCATCACCCGGCTTTCGCCGATCTTGAGCGAGGCATGCATCACCCGGTTCTCGTTTTCCGGCGTGCCCATCGATTTATCGGGCGAGTCCTTCCAGCGCATCAGCATGCCGACCTCGGCGCCGAGCGTCTCCTTGTAGAAGGCGATCGCCTCGTCACAGCGGCCTTCGAAGAACAGATAGGGTTGCACTTGCATCGTCTCGTCCTCGATTCAGGTTCATGACGTTGTCGCCAAATACTCGGCGAGCCGCGCCATGGTCTGCACCAGGCCCTTGTCGGCGCCGTACTCCTTGATCACGCGCGCGCGCTCTTCCGCCGTCGGGAACCTTCCGTGCCAGGTGAGACGGGTCTTGCCGTTGCCGAGATCCTCGAAAGTCAGCGTTTGGTTGAACTGGACCGGCTCGACGTCTTCGCCGCCAGCGTGACGATAGACGAGCCGCGCGGGCGGCACGACTTCGTCGAAGGTAATGCGGTTCTGGTAGTCGCGCCCGTCCGGTCCGTGCATGACGAAGCGCCACACGCCGCCGGGACGCAAATCGAACGCGCTGGTCGTCGTGGTGAAGCCGTTCGGTCCCCACCATTGCGCCAGATGCTTCGGATCGGTGAAGGCGGCGAACACCAGTTCGCGCGGCGCGTCGTAGACACGGGTGCCGATGATCGAGCGCGGGTCCTGGTCGAGGTCGAGACTATTCGTTGCGGCCATTGTTCTTCTCCCGCTTGCCGGCCTTTTTCGGCTTTGCTGCTTTCGACGCGGCTTCGGCCTTCAGCACTTTCAGGTAATCGTCGAGGCGGTCGAGCCGTTCTTCCCAGAGCCGGCGATACTCCTCGAGCCAATCGTCGGCTTCCTTCAGCGCGCGCGCCTCGATGCGGCAGGGCCGCATCTGCGCGTCGCGCCCGCGCGTGATGAGGCCTGCGCGCTCCAGCACCTTGAGATGCCTGGAGACGGCCGGCAGGCTCATCGCGAAGGGCTCGGCCAGCTTGGACACTGAGGTCTCGCCGAGCGCCAGGCGGGCGAGGATCGCGCGCCGCGTCGGGTCGGCGAGGGCGGAGAAGGTAGCGCTGAGGTGGTCAAACGGCATTTGTATTTAGCCGATCAGTTAATTAATGTATCGGTTAAATATAGGAGGCAGCGGCTACCGTCAAGCGATCACGGAAATAATTTCGGATCGCATCAAACAGCCTTTTGATTGCATTGATTGCAATGCATCCAAAATTGATCTAAGATGCCGCCATAGCAGGAGTTTTCCGATGGCATCCTTGACCGTTCGGCAGCTCGACGAGCGCATCAAGAAGCTTTTGCGGCTGCGCGCCGCGCGCAACGGCCGCTCCGTCGAAGATGAGGTCCGCACCATCCTGCGTGCGGCTGGCGAGGAAGCCGGCACCGAGGCGCTTGAGCAGTTCACCCCGCCGGGGCGACAGCTGGCGCGGCCGCAAACCGTCGCGATCGAACGTCAGCGCGTGCTGCTGATCATCGGTGGCGGCATCGCCGCCTACAAGTCGCTCGACCTGATCCGCCGGCTGAAGGAGCGAGGCCTCGCCGTGCGCTGCATCCTCACCAAGGCGGCCGAGCATTTCGTCACGCCGCTGTCGGCCGGCGCGCTGGTCGGCGAGCGCGTGTTCACCGACCTGTTCGATCGCGACAGCGAGTTCGACGTCGGCCATATCCGGCTCGCGCGCGAGGCCGATCTGATCGTGGTGGCACCCGCGACCGCCGACCTGATGGCCAAGATGGCCGGCGGTCATGCTGACGATCTCGCCACCGCCGTGCTGCTGGCGACCACGGCGAAGATTCTGCTCGCGCCGGCGATGAACCCGGCGATGTGGTCGCACAAGGCGACGCAACGCAATGTCGCGCAGCTCGTCGCCGACGGCGCGGCGACAATCGGACCGAACGAAGGCGAGATGGCCGAATCGGGCGAGCGCGGCACCGGCCGTATGGCCGAACCGCTGGAGATCGCCGCTGCCGTCACCGCACTGCTCGACGCGCGTATCGCCGGCACGCTCAAGGGAACGCGCGTGCTGATCACCTCGGGGCCGACGCATGAGCCGATCGACCCGGTGCGCTACATCGCCAATCGCTCTTCCGGCAAGCAGGGCCACGCCATCGCCGCGGCCGCTGCGCGCGCCGGAGCCGACGTCGTGCTGGTGAGCGGTCCGGTCAACCTTCCCGACCCTGCCGGCGTCGCTGTCGTCAAAGTGGAATCAGCGCGCGACATGCTCAAAGCCGTCGACGCCGCGCTGCCGGCCGATGTTGCAATCTTCGCCGCCGCGGTGGCCGACTGGCGCGTGGCCAATGCCGGCGAGCAGAAGATCAAGAAAAAGGCCGGCCAGTCGACGCCGGATTTGGCCCTGGTGGAAAACCCCGACATCCTGTCCACTATCGCGCACCGCAAGGCGGGGCGACCGCGCCTGGTCGTCGGCTTCGCCGCCGAAACAGAGAATGTGGCTGCCAATGCGCGGGAGAAATTAGCCCGGAAAGGCTGCGACTGGATTCTCGCCAACGATGTATCCCCGCAGACCGGCATCATGGGCGGCGACCGCAACACGATTCAATTGGTGACCGCGAACGGCATCGAGCCGTGGCCGCCGCAGAGCAAGGACGACGTGGCCGCGATGCTGATCGCGCGCGTCGCCGACGTGCTGAAGGGAGATGGACATTGAGTAACGTCGACGTTCGCCTGCTGCGACTTCCGCATGGAGCGGACCTGCCGCTGCCGTCGTATCAAAGCGCACACGCGGCGGGGCTCGACCTGATCGCCGCGGTTCCTGCCGAAACGCCGACGGTCATCGCGCCCGGCGAACGCGCGCTTGTTCCAACCGGCATCGCGATTGCTTTGCCATCCGGCTTCGAAGCGCAAGTGCGCCCGCGCTCGGGGCTGGCGGCGCGGCACGGTCTCACCGTGCTCAACTCACCCGGCACGATCGACGCGGACTATCGCGGCGAGGTGCAAGTCCTTCTGATTAACCTCGGCAACGAGCCCGTACGCATCGAGCGTGGCGTGCGCATTGCGCAGATGGTCGTCGCACCCGTGTGCCGAGCCGATCTGCATCCTGTTGTTTCTCTTGACGAAACAACGCGCGGCAGCGGTGGATTCGGTTCTACCGGAAGTTGAGATTAAAAACTTCTGTTTTCGGCTAGACGTTTGCAGGACTGTAGCCTATTACCATCGAGTCGCTGCGACAGGTGCCGAATTCAAATGCCGCTGGTGTCTCGCAAGGGCGTTCTTGCCATTGCCGCTGTCATTGATGTTGCAATCCACGGACGGAGCCGGCCCGTCTCGGCGAAGGCGTTGGCATCACGTCACCGGCTACCGCCCCGGCATCTCGAGCCGGTGCTGCAGGCGCTGGTACGCGAGGGCATCTTGCGCGGTATCCGCGGCCCGCATGGCGGCTACGAGCTCGCCCGCGAGCATGGTCGCATTACCGCCGAAGATATCCTGCGCGCGGCCGGCAACGCAGAGGATGCCAACGAACCGCCGCTGCCGCCGTCGTCGTTAGTCAACGACGTGGTTCGCGCGGCGCTCGTCGAAGCCGAGCGCATGTTCTCCATCGCGCTGAGCCGCATCAACATCGAAGATATGGCCAAGAAGGCCGAGTCGCTGAAATAGGCGACGCGCGCGGCACTTCCACTTTGCGTTCACGGTCTGGACTCTTACGGGCGGAGTCCCCGGGAGAGTAAAGTCCGGCGATTCGCGGACGATGCGGCGGCAGCGTCGCGCATCCTGGGGCAAGGCCGAAATGCCGGAGACAATCCGGACGGCGAACGAGAGGTTGCGTTCTCGTCCGAGACGCGGCGGATTCTTGACCGCCCTCGCGGTCGCGCATGCGAATATTGCGCTCATGACCGCGGCGGGCGCCGAGGTGAGTTCGCCTATTGTCGACGGCCTGCACCAGGACTATGGCAGCCGCCAAATTCTCACGCTGACGCTGACGCTCGGCCTGCTCTGCTTTGCGGTACTGGCGACCATTGTGCTGATGCGTACGCGCAAGACTGCCGCGCACACCGAATCCTCCACGCGCGACGAAGTCGTCCAGTTGCGTGCCGACATCGACCGTCTGACCACACTGCTGATGTCCGAGCCGCAGGTGCTGGTGGAGTGGCCGGCCTCGAGCGACCGCCCGGAAATTCTCGGCGACACCGGTCTCGTCGTTCCTGGCGACGTGCCGGAACGCGTGCTCGCTTTCGGCAGTTGGCTGGAACCGGCGGCCGCCCAACGCATGGAGCACGCGGTCGAGACGTTGCGTCGCGAGGGCCGCGGCTTCGTGATGACGCTCACCAGCGCCGCGGGCCGTCCGCTCGAGGCGGAAGGCCGCGCCGTCGGCGGGCGCGCCGTGCTGCGGCTGCGCGACGTCAGCGGCATCGAACAGGAACTGATCGACCTCGCCGCGCGTCACGACAAGCTGATGAGCGACGTCGAGACCATGAAAGGGCTGCTCGACTCGCTGCCGGCTCCGGTCTGGGCGCGCGACGAGCGCGGCCGGCTCATTTTCGTGAACTCCGCTTATGCGCGGGCCGTCGAAGCCGCCGACTCGACAGACGCGGTCACGCGCGAGATCGAACTGCTCGACCGCGCCGCCCGCGACGGGCTTGCCCGCGCCCGCAGCGGCGGCGAGGCCTATACCGGCCGTCTGCCGGCCATCGTCGCCGGCGAGCGGCGCATCTTCGACGTCGTCGATACGCCGAGCGGCGCCGGCAGCGCCGGTATGGCCATCGACCGCACCGAAGTGGAGGCGATGCGCGCCGAGCTCGCGCGCATGATCGAGGCGCACCGGCGGGTCCTCGACCAGCTCGCCACCGGCGTCGCCATCTTCAACGTCGACCGCAAGCTGGTGTTCTACAACACGGCATTCCGCTCGCTGTTCGATCTCGACGCCGGCCTGCTCGACCAGACGCCGACCGATTCCGCCGTGCTCGACAAGCTGCGCGCCGACCGCAAGCTGCCGGAGGAGACCGATTTCCGCTCCTGGAAGCAGCAGCTCTACGAAGCCTATCGCGCCGTCGAGCCGAAGGAGCACATGTGGCATCTGCCCGACGGCCGCACGCTGCGCGTCGTTACCACGCCCAATCCGGAAGGCGGCGTCACCTATCTCTATGACGACGTCACCGAACGCCTCGCCATGCATCGCCGCTACGACGCGCTGATCAAGGTGCAGAGC
>Ga0265314_10005602_pt1 | contig 11285 bp, 15 predicted proteins | sample 4126metaG_FD_203106 | JGI IMG/M metagenome (GOLD analysis project Ga0265314, IMG submission 203106) | Rhizosphere microbial communities from Carex aquatilis grown in University of Washington, Seatle, WA, United States - 4-1-26 metaG | ecosystem: Host-associated > Plants > Roots > Rhizosphere >... | reverse complement strand
CGCGCAACGCGCTGAACATCGTCGAGCTCGCGGGCGAGACCGCGCGCGGGGCGATCACCGCGGAGAACGTCGAGGACGCCGCACGCAAGCGGCCCGTCGTGTACGACAAGGCAGCGGACGCGCACTATGACTTCACGTCCGCGTTCATCAAGTCGATGCGCGGCTCCGATCCGAACGCCACCGTGTACTACCTCGCGGCGATGCTCGAGGGCGGCGAGGACGCGCGCTTCATCGCGCGCCGCATGATCGTCCTTGCGTCCGAGGACATCGGCAACGCCGATCCACAGGCACTCGTCGTCGCGGTGTCGGCAGCGCACGCCGTCGAGCACGTCGGCCTCCCCGAGGCGCGGCTGAACCTCGCGCAGGCGGCGATCTACCTCGCATGCGCGCCGAAGTCGAACGCGAGCTACGTCGCGCTGAACGAGGCGACCGCCGACGTCCGCGAGCACGGGAACGTGAAGCCGCCCCCGTCACTGCGCGACGCGAGCTGGTACGGACGCCAGCTCGGGCACGGCAAGGGTTACGTCTACCCGCACGACGACCCGCGTGGGTTCGACGTCGACTACCTGCCGGACGAGCTGAAGGGGCGGAAGTACTACCGCCCGACGGAAGACGACAAGGCCGAGTAGGCGTCGGCTCCGAGGACGGCGAAGACGACGCGCTCGAGCGAGCGCGGCGCGAACGCGCGCGCCTCGTCGACCATGATCCGCGCGCACTCCTCGAGCGGGAAGCCGCCGACGCCCGTGCCGAACGCGGGGAGCGCGAGGGAGCGGCAGCCGAGCTCGTCCGCGAGCGCGAGGCACGCGCGGGTCGTCCGCCGGACGAGGTCGGCGTTCGTGCGCAGATCCTGGCCCATCACCGCGCCGTGGACGACGAAGCGCGCCGGGAGCCTCCCCGCGGACGTCGCCACCGCGGTGCCGACGGGGATCGGCCCCTTCGCCATCGCCTCGCGCTCGATCTCCTCGCCGCCCGCGCGCTTCAACGCGCCGGCCACGCCGGCGCCCATCCAGAGCCGGTCGTTGGCGGCGTTGGCGACCGCGTCGACAGCAAGCAAAGCGATGTCGCCGTCCACGACCTCGATTCGCACGACGGGAGTATGGTCGCCGCGTGCAGCTGCACGTGTCCGAGTGGGGAGACCGCGAGGCGCCGCCCGTCGTCTGCGTACACGGCGTGTCGGGGCACGGCGGCCGGTTCGCGCAGCTCGCCGAGGAGCGGTGGGCCGAGCGGTTCCACGTCGTCGCGCCAGACCTGCGCGGCCACGGCCGCTCCGGGTGGGATCCGCCGTGGGACTTCGCGACGCACGTCGCCGATCTCATTGAGACGATCGACGCGCTCGGGCTCACGCAGCCCGACTGGGTCGGGCACTCGTTCGGCGGCCGCCTGATCCTCGAGCTGGCGGCGCGCCACCCGGAGCGGATCCGCCGCGCCGTCCTCCTCGACCCGGCGATCCACATCCTCCCGGAAGTGGCCGAATGGGTCGCGGCGACGGAGCTCGAGGAGTCCGCCTGCGTATGGGAGTCGGTCGAGGCGTGGGTCGCCGAGCGCGAGGACGCTGGAGGCATCGACATCGCGCGCGCGGTCGCCGACGTCGCGCTCCAGGTCGACGCACTGCCGGACGGGCGCGTGCGCAGGACGACCGACCAGGGGGCGGTCGTGTCGATCTACCGCGAGCTGGCGACGGAGCCGCCGCCGCCCGAGGTGCTCACGATGCCGGCACTGCTGCTCTACGCGCCGGCGTACGGCCTCGTCCGCGACGAGCACGTCGCCGCGTACGGTCGCGGCGGCATCGTGACCGTCCCCGGCATGCACATGGTCATGTGGGCCGCGTTCGACGAGACGGCGGACGCCGTCGAGCGCTTCCTCTCCGACTAGAGGATGCGCGCGCCGAGCGCAGACGCGATGAGCTCGACGGCGAGCTTCCCCGTCGCGTTCTCGCGGTCGAGGACCGGGTTCACCTCGACGACGTCGAACGAGTCGGCGAGCCCGGACTCGGCGATGAGCTCCATCGCCAGGTGCGCCTCGCGGTAGGAAAGGCCGCCGCGAACGGGGGTGCCGACGCCCGGAGCGGTCTCCGGGTCGACGACGTCGAGGTCGAGGCTCACGTGCAGGAACGCCGCCCCGGACGCGTGCGCGATCGCCTCGCGCATGCACCGCTCGATGCCGATGCGATCGAGGTCGGTCATCGTGAACACCTTCGCGTCGAGCTGCTTGAGCAGCTCGCGCTCTCCCTGGTCGAGCGACCGCACCCCGACGAGCGCGAGCCGGCCCGACTCGACCGCCGGCAGCGTCCAGTCCTCGCGCGCGAACAGGGCGCCGCCGAGACCGAGCGCCGCGGCGAGCACCATGCCGTGAACGTTCCCCGTCGGCGACGACTCCGGCGTGTTCAGATCGCCGTGCGCGTCGAGCCAGACGACGCCGCCGCGGCCGTGCACGGACGCCATGCCGACGAGGCTGCCGAGCGCGACCGAATGGTCGCCGCCGAGGACGAGCGGCGTCTCGCCCTTGCGCCGCGCGTCGCCGACGAGCTTCGCGACGCGATCGCACAGCTCGAGGATCTGCGGCAGGAAGCGCGCGCTCTCGTCGCCGGCCTCGAGCGACTCGGCGACGGGCGTCTCGATGTTGCCAAGGTCGACCGATTCGATGCCGAGCGTCTCACGTAGGTGCTGCTCGAGCCCGGCGTAGCGGATCGCCGACGGGCCCATGTCGACCCCGCGCCGGCCGGCGCCGAGATCGAGCGGCGCTCCGATCAGCGCAACCTTACGCTCAGCCTGTTGCGCGGTCACGACGGCAAGGCTAACGTCCTCCCGTGGAACAACCGGACAGGTCGGTCGCAGTCCCGGTGCGTGTCCTCCTCGTGGACGACGACGCCGACTTCCTCGACTCGCTCTGCCCGCTCATCGAGCACCAGCCGGCCCTGACCGTGGCGGGCACGGCGGGCAACGGGCTGGACGCGATCGAGCTCGCCGACGAGCTCGATCCGGACGCGGTCGTCATCGACCTGCACATGCCCGTCGTCGACGGCGTCACCGCGGTCGCCCGGCTCCGGAAGGATCACCCGAGCCTCTGCCTCATCGCGCTCACCGGCGACCCGGCGCCGAAGCTCCACGAAGCCGTGAGCGAAGCCGGCGCCGACGCCGTCCTCATGAAGGGCGACCTCGTCGATAGCCTCGTGCAGCGGCTCCACGCCGTACGAGCCGCGCAGGAACGTCGCTAGACTTGCGGCCCGCGGCGAGGTAGCTCAGCTGGTAGAGCACTCGGCTGAAAACCGGGGTGTCGCCGGTTCGAGTCCGGCCCTCGCCACTTTTCCATGCAGTCCGGTGCCAGGCACCAGGGGTTCGCCCCTTGCCGACCGTTCACCGACGCGAAGTGCCTGGCTCCGGCGTACATCGAAAAGAAAGAGCCCCCGCAAATGCTGACGCTTTCGCGGGGGCTGCAGGCGTCCGGACCGGTGCAACCGTGTCGCGAACGTCCGTTGGCCGGGAGACTAGCGCCTTCGAGCGCGAAATGCGGTCGCCGGAGGAGCCGCAAAGGCCGCAAAGTCCGCGAACCCTCGGCGCCCGAACGCATCCCGCAGCCGCGACTCGGAGACGTAGATCGGCGTCTCGGCGCCGCGGGAGAACGAGACCGCGATCGTGCCTCCGGGCGCGGCCACGCGGGCGAGCTCGTCGAAGAACGGGATCGCGTTCATGAGGACGACAAGGTCGAAGCACCCGTCGGGAAACGGCAGCCGCGACCCGTCCGCGACCTGGAAGCGTGCGCGGCCGCCTCGCCGTTCCGCTTCGGCCACCATGGCCGGCGCGAGGTCGATGCCGACCACCTCGGCGTCTTCGTACCACTCCGCGAGCGAGCGCGCCGCAACGCCCGTGCCGGTGCCCACGTCGAGCACGCGCGCGGGAGCCGGCAATCCGTCGAGCGCGAGCCTGAGCGCGTCGAGGTGCTCGGGGCGCAGACGTGCCTCCCACGTCGGTGCGATGCGGTCGAACATGTCGCGAAGTCGGCCGCGCAGCAGGCGCCAGAGCACGGGCCGGCGCACCACCGCGTCGGTGATGAGCCGCGCGACCTTGCGCTCATCCAACGTTGATCAGGAGGTCGCTGCCTTCCTCGACGCCGAGCAGCTCGGCGGCACTGCCGCGCGACACGGCCACCGCGACGTTCCGGTAGCTGTCCTCGTAGAGGACGATCTCGCCGGGCCCGGCGTCCCCGAACGTGCGCGCCGCGACCGCGAAGTAGCGCTGGTCGTGCGCCACGAGCTCGACGCGCATGCCGGGGACGATCCCCGCGCCCTCGAGTTGCTCGCGCATGAGATTGAGCGCCACGTTCCCGAAGCGGTCGACGGCGAGGACGGTCGCCCGGATCGACGACGCGCCGATCTCCGGCTCAGGGATGTCGAGGCGCACGAGCTCCTCCGGGTCGATCGGCGGACCGAGCTCCGCGAGCTCCACGCCGAGGCTGAGATGGGCGGCCGCCGGCGAGAAGAGATCGCGGCCGTGGAACGTGCGCGAGACGCGCTCAAGTGCGTACGCGGGGTTCGCGAGCTCGTGCGCGGCGCTCACACCGCCGAACCTCTCGGCCGCAGGCAGCAACAGGCCGTTGTCGGGACCGACGTACAGCCGGCCCTCGCCGTCGCGCAGCGCAAGCGGACGGCGCGAGCTGCCGACACCGGGATCGACGACCGCCAGGTGGACGCCGGTCGGCATGTACGCGAGCGTGTTCGCAAGCACGAGCGCTGCCTGCAGCACGCGGCCGGGCCTGATCCCGTGCGTGATGTCGATGATCTGCGCGTCCGGCGCGATCCGCCTCATGACGCCGTGACACGTCCCGACGAAGTCGTCCTGCAGGCCGAAGTCGGTCAGGAACGTGATGAACATTCGAGTTTCACCGGTGCCAGGCACCAGAAGTTCGGCCATTGCTTCCCTCTCGTCAACCCCGGGTGCCTGGCACCGGTCAACCTAGACCAAGGAACTTACGGCTTCGACCAGGCCGTCGATGTCGTGATCCTTCGCCACCGCGACGACCTCGAGATCGAGCGCGCGCGCCTGCGCGGCCGTTTGCGGGCCGATCGCGACGACGGGCATCCGCGCGCCGGTGGCGGCGAGCGCCCGCGCCGCCGACCCGGACATGAGCACCGCGAGGTCGCCTTCCGGCGGCGGCGGACGGAGCTCGACCGTGCGGTAGAGCGGAAGAAAATCGGCGTCGAGCACGTCGCGGCGCGCACCTTCTGCCGCCGCGAGCAGCCGGCGGCCCGGTGGCAGCTCGTCGCGTAGTCCTTCCTGCGTGTGGACGCGCGGAACGAGGTCCGGCTCGTAGCCGTACCGCCTCAAGACCTCCGCGGTCCCCGGGCCGATGGCCGCGAAGTGCAGCGGAGCCTCGGCAAGCCGGCGCCCGACCTCGTGCGCTCCGTTCGGGCTCGTCACGATCAGCCAGTCATACGCACCGGCGTCGATCGGAGCGTCTCCGAGCGGCTCGGTCCGGATGAGCTCGCACACGACCACCTCGTGCCCGAGCGCCTCGAGGGGCGGCACGAGCTCCTCCCGCGTGACGACGACTCTCATCGCTCGGAGAGGCGGAGGAGCTCGACGCCGAGCGCTTCGGGGTCGTCCCCGGTGCGCCGCTCGAGCCACGACCCGTCCTCGGCGGCGATGAGCCCCGTCAGGGTCGTGCCGTCGTGATACGCCGCCACCGGGGCTAGGCAGCCGCCGCCGACCGCGGCGACGACCGCGCGCTCGTCCTCGACGCGGCGACGCGTCTCCTCGTCGCCGGCGGCTGCGACGAGATGCCCCTCGCCGCTTCGGACCTGCAGCGCAAGCGCGCCCTGGCCCGCCTCCGGGAGGAGCTCCTCCGGCTCGAAGCGATGCCCGATCTCGTGCGCAAGCCCGAGCCGGTCGAGCCCGCAGGCGGCGAGGACGATCGCGTCGAGGCCGCGCTCGCCGCGCTTGCGCAGGCGCGTGTCGATGTTCCCGCGCAGCGGCTCGATCGAGAGCGACGGCTCGAGCGCAAGGAGCTGCGCCTTCCGCCGCGCGGATGCGGTGCCGACGCGCATCCCGGGCCTGATGCCGTCCGCGCCGCAGAGCGCGTCGCGCGGGTCCTCACGGAGGAGGTACGCCCCGACGCGCAGGCCGTCGCGGTCGGTCGACGTCATGTCCTTCGCCGAGTGAACGGCGACGTCGATGCGGTGGTCGAGCAGCGCCTCCTCGAGCTCCTTCACGAAGACGCCGCGCGAGCCGATCTCGCCGAACGGCTTCGACCGGTCGCGGTCACCCGCCGTCGTGATCGGGACCAGCGCGATCTCGATGCCGGGAGCCCGCAGCCGCGACGCCGCGCGCTCGGCCTGCGTCAGCGCGAGCCTACTTCCGCGGCTGCCGACGCGGATCAGCACAGCGCGTCCGTCTCCGCACCGGCTGGCCGCACATCGACGCGCCCCGCGGCCGCACGCGTACGAATGCGGTGGGGACTTGCAGCGGCAGCGGCCGCCCCGTCAGTCCGACCAGCTTCAGCGCTCTTCCTCGCCGAGACCGAACAGGTGCCGCACCGCCTCAGCATAAATCACCCCGTCGGCTGCCGCGGCTGCCTGCTTCAGGCGGACGGTCGGCAGATGCAGGAGCTTGTTCACGATCTGCGCCGTGATCGACTCCACCGCGCGGCGCTGGCTGGCGTCGAGCCGGCCGAGGACGCCTTCCGCCTTAGCGAGCTCCTGCTCGCGAATCTCCTCGGCGTGCGCGCGAAGCGAGGCGATCGCCGGGACGATCTCGAGCGACGCCTGCCACTCGTGGAACTTGTCCGCCTCCGCGGAGACGATCGACTCGGCCCGGTCGGCCTCGCTCCGGCGGCCGGCGAGCGTCTCGGTGACGATCGCCTCGAGGTCGTCGATGTCGTAGAGGTAGCAGCCGTCGAGCTCGTGGATGGCCGGGTCGAGGTCGCGCGGGACGGCGAGGTCGATGAGCAGCAGCTGCCGCCCGTGGCGCGCGCGCTCCACCGTCGCGGCGTCGAGGACGTAGCCGGGCGCGCTCGTCGACGAGACGACCACGTCGGCGCGCGCGAGCTCCGCCTCGATCTGCGCGCGGTCGGTCTTGCTGTCGGCGACGAACGCGATGCGCGCGCCGCGCGTGCGCAGGTTGCGCGCAGCCTGGCCGCTCACCTTGCCGGCGCCGATGAGGAGGATGTCGCAGCCGTCGAGGTCGCCGAAGACCTGCTCCGCGAGCGCCGCCGCGGCGGACGAGACCGACGCGGGGCTCTCGCCGATCGCGGTCTGCGAGCGAACCTTGCGGCCCGCGTGCAGGGCGTGCCGGAAGACGCGGTCGAGGAGCGCCCCCGTGCTACCCGCCTCGTACGCGGCGCGCACCTGGCCGAGGATCTCGCCTTCGCCCGGGACGAGCGAGTCGAGGCCGGCGGCGACGCGGAACAGGTGCAGCGCGGCCGCCTGGTCACGCAGCCGGTAGAGCGCCTGCTCGATGTCCGGCTCGAGCGCCGCGAGCGCGGCGACCGCTTGTTCCTCCGCGTCGTCGGCATCCTCGGCGGCGACGTAGATCTCGGTGCGGTTGCACGTCGACAGGCACACCGCCTCGCCGAGGCGCGCGGCGAGCGCCGTACCCTCCGCGGGATCGAGTGCAACGCGCTCGCGGATCTCCACCGGCGCATGGTGGTGAGACGTGCCGACGAGGACGAGACGCATCATGCGAAGTGGGTCGCCGGCAGGGCGAGTCGGACGACGATGACGAGTGCGAAGCCGGCGAGCGCGACGTACGACGCGCGACGCCCCGACCATCCACGCGCGCGGACGACGAGGTACGCCGCCCACACGACCCACGTGGCGAGCGTCGCGACGACGACCGCGTCGACGCGCTCGCCGCGAGCGACGAGCCGCCCGATGCCGACGGCGATCCCGAGCGTGAGCGCCGGCACCGACACGACGACGGTGCGGACGGCGAGCCGGTCGAGAGTCGCGAGCGACGGCGCCGGCCGGCGAAGGATGGTCGCCGCACGCGTCTTCAGCCGCCGCTCCTGCCACAGGTAGAGCGCCGACAGCGCCGCCGCGAGCGTGAAGCCGGCGAAGGCGGCGAGGACGAGGCCGACGTGGAGGACGAGGAAGAGGTTCGAGTAGTGGCTCCTCGCGCCGACGCCGGTGCCGCCGCCCGCGCGCGCGACGAGGAGCAGCACGGCGGCGAGCGGCATGACGACGAGGCCGAGCAGGCGGTACGGCCGCCGGCAGCCCCAGATGAGGTACGCCGCGACGACGAGCCAGACGAAGAGGTTCAGCGACGCCGCCCACGTCTCCCACGGGAAGCCGTCGTCGCGGACGACCTGCACGGCGAGCAGCGCCGTCTGCACGAGCCAGCCCAGGCGCACGCCCCACGTCGCCGCACGGCCGGCCGTACCGGGATGACGTGCGTCGCCGAAGTAGCCGACGGCGGCTTCGCCGTACAGCAGGAGCGCGGGCCAGAAGAGGAGCTCAGCCAACGCCGACCGTCCCGCGCTCGTCCTCGGCCGCCTGCTCCACCGGGCGGCGGCGCTCGAGCTCGCCGACTTCGCGCTCGAGCCGGTGCAGCTTGAGCGCGATGAGGACGACGTACACGAGCACGACGGCGAAGACGGCGCAGTACGCGGCGGTGACGTACTTCTCCGCGGTGGTCATGCGGCCCTCAGCTCGCGGAGGCGCGCGTCGAGCCACTTGCCCGAGAGCTCGACGCGATAGAGCGTGTAAGCGAGGACGAGCAGAGCCGCCTGCGCGACGCAATACGTGACGAGCATCCAGCCGGGAAGGTTGCTGCTCACGTTGCTCGTAAACACGATGGGATGGATGAAGTGCTTCGCGATGCGGATCGCGAGGAAGCTCACCGGGATGAGCACGACGCCGAACAGCGCGTACACCGCGCTGAGATTCGCGCGCTGCGGGCCCGGGTCGACGGAGAAGCGCAACATGAAGTACGCGGAGTAGAACAGGAACAGCACGAGGAAGAGCACGAGCTGATCCTCGCTCCACAGCCACCAGTGGCCCCACGAGATCTTCGCCCAGATGGAGCCCGTGATGAGCACGAGCGAGCCGAAGATCAACCCCTGGTGGACGGCGACGTAGCTCTCGAGGTCGGCGTTCGGGTCCCGCTTCCACAGGTGGCGGAACGCCTTCCACGCGCCGCCGGCGAAGCAGGCGTACGCGGTGAACGCGATCGGGACGTGGAAGTAGAAGACCCGCTGCGAGAAGCCCTGGTCGGCATCGTTCGGGACGACGTAGAACGCCATCGCGAGCGCAGTGGTCACGAGGACGAGGGACGCCGCCGCCAGCGCGGGCAGCGGGATGCGGTACGACCTACCCACCACGTTCATTGTGCCTCCGCGACCACGTACTCGAAGGTAGCCCAGCAGAGCACCCCGAAGAGGAGGTCGTAGAGGGCTAGGAACGCCAGGTAGCGGCCGGGCGCCGAGACGACGCTCGCGCCGACGCCGCCGACGACGATCGGGATCGCAAGCGGCAGGAAGAGGAGCGGCAGCAGGAGATCGCGGGCGCGGGTCGCCACCGCCATCGCGCCGAGGAACGTCCCGACGGAGCAGATGCCGACGTCCGCGAGGACGACCGCTGCGACCGTGGCTACCCCGATGCCGTGGAAGAAGAGCGCGAACACCGGCAGCGCGACGATCTCGGCGGCGGCGAGGAACGCGAACGTCGCAATCCCCTTCGCGAGCCAGATGGCGCTTCGATCGCACGGCGCAAGCACGAGCCCGTCGAGGACGTGCTGCTCCCGCTCGGGCACGAAGGCGCGACCGAGCCCGAGGAGGGCGGTGAAGACGATGGCTACCCAGAGCAAGCCGCTCGCCGCGAGCTTCGACGAGCCCGACGGGAGCGAGAAGTGGAAGACGACGAACGTCGCGACGACGAAGAGCAGCATCGCCGGCAGCGTGTCGCGCGCACGCAGCTCGAGCAGAAGATCCTTGCGCGCGAGCGCGCGGACGTCGGCGACGTAGTTCACGTCAGTGCGATCTGCGCGGTCGCGAACGGTGCGATGCGCGCGGGGTCGTGCGTGGAGACGAGGAACGTGCGCTCGCCCTGCAGCTCGGCGAGTTGCGCGTCGAGCAGCTCCGCTCCGGCGGTGTCGAGCGCGGAGTACGGCTCGTCGAGAACGAGCAGCTCGGGCCCGTGCAGGAGCACGCGGCAGAGCGCGAGCCGCTGGGTCATCCCGCGCGAGTAGGACGCGACGCGCTCGTGCCGCGCCTCCCACAGGCCGAAGCGCTCGAGGAGCATGCCGATCCGCTCGCGCCGCTCGGGCACGCGATAGAGGCAGCCGTACAGCTCGAGGTTCTCGAGCGCGGTGAGCTCCCGGTACACGAGCGGGTCGTGGGCGAGGTAGCCAACCGCCGCCCGGGGCGCGTCGAGCTCGATCGTGCCCTCGGTCGGCGCGGCGAGCCCGGCGCAGATGCGCAGGAGCGTCGTCTTCCCGCAGCCGTTCGGCCCGGTGACGACGGCGAAGCCGCCACGGCCGAGGTCGAAGTCGATCCCGCGGAGGACGCGCTTCTCGCCGAAGCGCTTGCCGAGCTTCCGTGCCCGAATCATGGACGGTTAGTGTAGGCGCGGTGGATTCAGGCTCTCCCGTGCCAGGCACCCGGGGTTCGCGTACGGGGAACAAGGGGCCAGACCCTAGTGCCTGGCACCGGCGTGACTTGAAGGAAGCCCAAAAGCCTCTGAAGGACCGATATCGCGCCGAGCCGGGCGAGGCCCGGATCACGCTCTCGGCTCGCGGCGGCGAGACGTCGAGCGCGGCCGCGTGCTCTGTCGACATCGGGCGGGCGGTCTACGAGGCGCAGGCGCACGCCGGCGTCGGCGGCTCGGGCACGGCCCCGTGCTCGGGCGACCTCCTCCTCGGAGCGCTCGCCGCCTGCGCACAGGTCACGTGCCAGATGGTCGCCGCCGCGTCGGGCATCCCGACCGAGCGCATCGAGGTGACCGCCGAGGGCGAGCTCGATCTGCGCGGGACGCTCGGCATCGACCGCGACGTCGCGGTCGGCTTCGACCGGATCGTGCTGCGCTTCGACGTCGAGGGCGCCGACGACCGGCGCGACGAGCTGATCGAGAAGACGCTGCGCTACTGCGTCGTGCTGCAGACGCTGCAGCACGCGCCGCGTATCGAGATCAGCTAAGGCGTCGCTTGCGATGCCGCCGTAAGAGGGGACGCGGCTTTGCCGCGTCCCCGCTCAAAGGCAGACATCGAGAACGACGAACACGGCGAAGACGACGCTGATGACGCCGTTCATCGTGAAGAACGCCGCGTCGAGCCGCCGCAGGTCGCCCGGCCGCACGA
>Ga0265314_10005600_pt1 | contig 11288 bp, 11 predicted proteins | sample 4126metaG_FD_203106 | JGI IMG/M metagenome (GOLD analysis project Ga0265314, IMG submission 203106) | Rhizosphere microbial communities from Carex aquatilis grown in University of Washington, Seatle, WA, United States - 4-1-26 metaG | ecosystem: Host-associated > Plants > Roots > Rhizosphere >... | reverse complement strand
ATGACGACGAGATCGGTGCCGGCCGGCAGCGCCGTCTCGGCGTGCCAGACCATCGCCGGTTCGTGACCGGAGATCAGCTTCAGCGTGCGCGCCATGTCGCGCTCGCGATTGATCCCGGGGAATACGAGGACGGCGGCTTTCATATCGGCCTCCGTGTCATCCGACTACTTCGACGCGGTAATTCTCAATCACCGTATTCGCCAGCAGCTTGTCGGCGGCCTGCTTGAGCAGCGCCTCGGCCTTGGCGCGGTCGGAGCCTTCGATCTCGATGTCGAACACTTTGCCCTGGCGGACGCTGGCGACGCCTTCGAGCCCGAGTGAGCGCAACGCCCCCTCGATCGCTTTGCCTTGCGGGTCGAGGACGCCGGACTTCAGGGTCACGGTGACGCGGGCTTTCATATTCTCTACCTAAAAGACGGCGATGCCCGGGACAAGCCCAGGCATCGGCAAATCACAGGCGAAGTTTGCCGCCGATCAGCCCTTCACCAGCACCGGGCCGGTGCCTTGCGGCCGCTCGCCCTCGCTCATGATGCCGAGCCGCTTGGCGACTTCGGTGTAGGCCTCGAGTAGCCCGCCCAGGTCGCGGCGGAAGCGGTCCTTGTCGAGCTTCTCGTTCGACTTGATGTCCCACAGCCGGCAGGAGTCGGGCGATATCTCGTCGGCGACGACAATGCGCATCACGTCGTTTTCCCACAGCCGGCCGGTCTCCATCTTGAAATCGACCAGACGGATGCCGACGCCGAGGAAGAGGCCGGACAGGAAGTCGTTGACACGGATGGCCAGCGCCATGATGTCGTCGATCTCCTGCGGGCTCGCCCAGCCGAACGCGGTGATGTGCTCCTCCGACACCATCGGGTCGTTGAGCTTGTCGTTCTTGTAATAGAACTCGATGATCGAGCGCGGCAGTTGCGTGCCCTCGTCGATGCCGAGCCGTGTGGCCAGCGAACCGGCGGCGACGTTGCGCACGACGACCTCGAGCGGAACAATCTCCACCTCGCGGATCAACTGCTCGCGCATGTTGAGGCGGCGGATGAAGTGCGTCGGCACGCCGATGTCGTTCAAATGTTGAAAGACATACTCGGAGATGCGGTTGTTCAACACACCTTTGCCTTCAATCACCTCGTGCTTCTTGGCGTTGAAGGCGGTGGCGTCATCCTTGAAGTGTTGAATCAACGTGCCCGGCTCCGGGCCTTCATAGAGAATCTTCGCCTTGCCCTCGTAGATACGGCGGCGACGGCTCATCGGGGTGTACCGTGGTTTTTGAAAGTCCATTAGATGCCGTGGCTCCCTTTCGCAAATTGTAAAGATCCGCGGCGCGCCGAACGCAACGCATAACAACGCAGAAACGTTCGGGCACGAGTCGAACCTAGCCGATCAGTCCCGGCGACACAATCGAGCTGTCGGCCCGTTTTCCACTTCCGCAATTTCGCCGCAATGACGCTTTGTCCCGTTGCCTTGACGCTAGCCGGGCGATATGCAAGGCGGCAGCGGATACCAAACTGTGCACGCGATTGAACAATCGCAAGTAACCGAAAGTGAGCGAGGGCGAGGCATGACCACAACGTTCGATAAACGCGAGGAAGGCTTCGAGAAGAAGTTCGCGCACGACGAGGAACTGCGCTTCAAGGCGACGGCTCGCCGCAACAAACTGCTCGGTCTGTGGGCAGCCGGCGAGCTCGGAAAAACCGGCGCCGAGGCAGAGGCTTACGCCAAGGAGGTCGTGCTCGCCGATTTCGAGCAGGCCGGCGACAAAGACGTTTTGCATAAAATCGCCAAGGATCTCGCCGGCAAGGGCGTGACGGAAGCGCAAATCAAGGCGAAAATGCTCGATCTCCTCGAGCAGGCGATCGAGCAGGTCAAGAAGAGCGGCTGACGTGACCGCCTTCGCGTTCGCCCGCGCGCTGCGCGCCGGCGAAACGGTGTATTCGTCCTGGTGCTTCCTGTCCGCGCCGATCGCGGCGGAGACGATCGCGCGCGCCGGCTTTGCCGCCGTCGTCATCGATCAGCAGCATGGGCTGTGGGATACCGCCGGGGTGGTTGCGGCGGTATCCGGCGTTCACCACGCCGGGGCGACGCCGCTGGTGCGGGTGCCGGTCGGCGACTTCGCCTTCGCCTCGCGCGCTCTCGATTTCGGCGCCGAGGCGATCATCGCGCCGATGATCAATACCGCCGACGACGCGCGTGCTTTCGCCGCGGCGGCGAAATTTCCGCCGCTCGGCGAGCGGAGTTGGGGACCGATGCGGGCCATGGCGCTGCAGGGCCGCTCTGCGGCGGCCGACTACCTGCGCGAGGCGAACGACGGCACGCTGACGCTCGCCATGATCGAGACGCCGACGGCGCTGTCCAACGTGGACGCCATCGCCGCCACGCCCGGCATCGACGCACTGTTCATCGGCCCCTACGATCTGTCGACGGCGCTCTCTGGCGGCAAGGCGCAGGACGTTTCCGCGCCGGAGGTCGAGCGCGCCATCGATAAGATCCGCGACGCCGCCGTGAACGCCGGCAAAATCCCGGGCATCTATTGCAGCGATGCCGCGCGCGCGCTGGAGATGACCAAGCGCGGCTTCAAATTCATCACCATCGGCAGCGATCTCGGCCTGCTGCGCGACGGCGCCGCCGCGCAATTGAAAGCGGTCAAGGCGTAAACCGGTCGAGCGCCTATTTCAGCGTGACCTTGAAGCTGAAATTGCCGTTGGCGGTAAAGCCTTCGCCCTGCGGCTGGCCGAACGTGCGGTTGATATTCACCCCGACGGATTCCAGCCGGCAGTCCGATGCGATCACCTCGCGCAGCAAATCGCATTCGTGCCCGGCGCTGCGGTAGAGCGCGCTGCGCGCGTCTTCCTGCGCCTTGAGCGAGGCTTCGTTATTGCTGAGCGCGCTCGGTACAAAGAAGCTCATGCTGACCTGCACGCGCACGTCACCTTTCTGTTCGACGGGCGCCGGGCGGTTCTGAATGACGATCTGTTGGGCTTCGCCGCTGCCGCTCAAGAGCAGGACAAGCGGTGCAACGAGAAACAACGCGCGACGCATGGCAGTCTCCCTGTGATGGCAGACCCTCGTACCATCCAAAGATTGTATTTTTATGTTGATGTCGCTCGAAGTTCCGTGCGCAAATTTACGCTCGGTTAGGCATGAATGGACTTTAGCCGATGGCCGCCGCCAGATCGTCCAGCACCTTCCCCATCGCCCGCTCCACCTCCGCCGCCTGCGCCTGCAGCACGCGATAATCGTGCTCCTTGAGCCAGGTCTGACGCACGCTTCGCGCCTGCGCCGCCGCTCCACTCTCGCCATCGGGCACGAGCTCGATCACACAGCGCAGCGGAAACGAGACAAAGTCGGCGATATGCGGCCCGATCGGCACTTGCCGCTTGAAGCCGCGGCCGGCAAAGCGGCGGTCGTTGACCAACGCCTGCCACAGCTGGCGTTCCGACTCGGTCGGATTGCGCCGCAGGAGGCGCGACAGCCCGCGCACCGGCGCGCGGTCCTCCAGCACGCGTGAGGCGCCCTGCTCCGAGATCAAGTCGCGCAGCTTCTGCGCCTCCGCCGGATCGAGCACGCCGCCGCGCGCCGGACCTTTGCGCCCCTGCGCGATGGCATTGATCACGCCGTGCAGCGTGCGCACGTCCTGCTGCGACGGTCGCATGCGCTGGAAGATGTTGCGCAGGTTCACGCTCATGGTGCCGCGCTTCTCCTCCGGCCGAAAGAACTCGACTTTCTCCAGTTCGCGCTCGAGGTCGGCGAAGAAGGCGTCGAGCTGCTGCTTGGGCGCCGGCGGCGACTTCTCCGGCATCGTGAACGGCAACGCGCCGCCGCCGGAAAGCTTGAACCACTCGTAGCCGACGATCACTACCGCCTGCCCGAGATTGAGCGAGGCGAAAGCCGGATTGACCGGCAGCGTCAAAATGCTGTCGGCGAGTGCCACCTCCTGATTTGTGAGCCCTGCCCGCTCGCGCCCGAACAGCAGCGCGACCTTTTCCCCGGCCGCAATGCGCGGCGCGCACTCGGCCGCCGCCGCGTCCGCGCCGAGCACCGGCTTGGCCTGATCATGATTGCGCGCGGTCGTCGCCAGCACGAAATTGCAGTCGCCGATCGCCGCTCCCAGAGTGTCGAAAACCCGCGCGTCGTCGAGCACACGGTCGGCGCCGGCCGCCATCACGCGCGCCTTCTCGTTCGGCCAGCCCTGCAGCGGCTTGACCAATCTCAATTCGGACAGGCCGAAATTGGCCATGGCGCGCGCCGCGGCGCCGATGTTCTCGCCGAGCTGCGGCTCGACCAGCACCACCACGGGCGCAGGCGCAACGATCCAGCGTTTGGTCTTGTCGGTGCCGGCGCCGGGCATGCGGCCTCGCTCCTTGCTTCGCGCGCTTCGTTAGCATCGCGGCGCCCTCTTAGGAAACCCGCTATTTCATGGGCATTTTCCCGCGCGCCGGCGGCGGGAAGCGACGAAAACCGGCCGCAAAAAGCGCATGGTACCTATGTAGTTGTCCGTGCTTTGCCTGCCCGGGGAGCCGGTGCTATAGGCACGCGCGCCGGCCATCGCCTCCCGCTGTCCCGCGCCCGCCCATCAATATTCAGTTTCCGCTCGGGCCAAACAACACGACGACCAAAGGTGCAAGCATGCCAGATCTCGAAATCATGTGGACAAAGGTCGACGAAGCCCCGGCGCTCGCGACCTATTCCCTGCTGCCGATCGTCGAAGCCTTCGTGGGCGCGGCGGGCGTGTCGGTGAAACTGAAGGACATCTCGCTGGCCGGCCGCATCCTCGCCACCTTCCCCGAGAAGCTCACGCCGGCGCAACGGGTCAACGACGACCTCACCTGGCTCGGCGAGCTCACGTTGAAGCCCGAAGCCAACATCATGAAACTGCCCAACATCTCCGCCTCGATCCCGCAGCTCAAAGCCGCGATCAAGGAACTGCAGGGCAAGGGATACGCCGTCCCGGACTATCCGGACAATCCGACCACCGATGCGGAGAAAGAGATCAAGGCGCGCTATCTCAAGGTGTTCGGCAGCGTCGTGAATCCGATCCTGCGCGAAGGCAATTCCGATCGCCGCGCGGCCGCCGCCGTCAAGCAATACGCCCGCAAGAACCCGCACAAGATGGGCGCCTGGGCCAAGGACTCCAAATCGCACGTCGCCTACATGCCGTCGGGCGACTACTACGGCTCGGAGATCGCGACCACCGTCCCGGCGGCGACCAACGCCCGCATCGAGCTGGTCGGCTCGGACGGCAAGGTCACGGTGCTGAAGGCGAAGACCGCGCTCGAGGCGGGTGAGATCATCGACGCTTCCGTCATGAGCGCCAAGGCGCTGCGCAAGTTTTTCGCCGAGCAGATCGAGGACGCCAAGAAGCAGGGCGTGCTGTTCTCGCTGCACGTCAAGGCGACCATGATGAAGATCGCCGACCCCATCGTGTTCGGTCATGTCGTATCGGTCTTCTTCTCCGATGTCATCGAGAAGCACGCCGCCACGCTGAAGAAGCTCGGCGTCAATCTCAACAACGGCTTCGGCGATCTGCTGACCAAGATCGAGACGCTGCCGGAGCCTGAGAAAAAAGCGATCAAAGACGACATCGCGGCCGAATACGCCAAGCGCCCGGCCCTCGCCATGGTGAATTCCGACAAGGGCATCACCTGCCTGCATGTGCCCAGCGACATCATCATCGACGCTTCGATTCCCGCGATGATCCGCGAATCCGGCAAGATGTGGGGCCCGGACGGCAAACTGCACGACACCAAGGCCGTGGTCCCGGATCGCGCCTACGCGCGACTGTTTCAGGCCGTCATCGAGGACTGCAAGGCTAACGGCGCGTTCGATCCCAAGACCATGGGCTCGGTTCCGAACGTCGGCTTGATGGCGCAGAAAGCCGAGGAATACGGCTCGCACGACAAGACGTTCGAGATTTCCACGGGCGGCACGGTCCGCGTCGTCGCCGATGACGGCAAGGTGCTGTTGGAGCGCCCCGTCGAGGCCGGCGACATCTTCCGCATGTGCGAGCTCAAGGACGCGGCCGTGCGGGACTGGGTCAAGCTCGGCGTGCGCCGTGCGCGCCTCACCAACACCCCCGCGGTGTTCTGGCTCGACAAGAATCGCGCGCACGACGCCCAGCTCATCGCCAAGGTCGAGACCTACTTGAAGGATCACGACACCACGGGGCTCGACCTCCGCATTCTGGCCCCGGTCGAAGCGATCAAGTTTTCGCTCGAGCGGATTCGCAAGGGACAAGACACGATTTCCGTCACCGGCAACATTCTGCGGGATTACCTGACCGACCTGTTCCCGATCATGGAGCTCGGCACCTCGTCCAAGATGCTATCGATCGTGCCGCTCCTGGCGGGCGGCGGCATGTTCGAGACCGGCGCCGGCGGCTCGGCGCCCAAGCACGTGCAGCAGTTCCAGGAAGAAGGTTATCTGCGCTGGGATTCGCTCGGCGAATTCCTCGCCCTCGGCGCGTCGCTCGAACATCTGGCGCAGACCTACAAGAACGCCAAGGCGCAGGTTCTCGCCGAGACGCTCGACACGGCCATCGGCAAGTTCCTCGAGTTCAACCGCAATCCTGCGCGCAAGGTCGGCGAAATCGACAATCGCGGCAGCCATTTCTACCTTGCCCTCTACTGGGCACAGGCGCTGGCCGCGCAGAGCAAGGACGCGGAGCTGCAAGCCCGCTTCAAACCTCTCGCCGAGACGCTCGCCAAAAACGAAGCCAAGATCAATGCCGAGCTGATTGGCGCGCAAGGCAAGCCGGCCGACATCGGCGGCTATTACGCGCCCGATGATGCCAAGGCATCGGCCGCGATGCGGCCGAGTGCCACGCTGAACGCCGCGCTCGCCACGCTCTGACGCTTTAGTCCGGCGGCGGGCGTCGCCGAGGCCAAAAATCACTCAAAGACTCGCTCAATGACTCGCTCGATGATGACCTCATCGAGCGAGAGTTCATTTGGCGCAGCAGCGCCGCGAATTTCGCCATAACCTGGTTCCTGGCGCCGGCGACGACGCCGGCCTGCCGGCGCGCAATCGTGCTATAATCAGCCAGATCGTCGGCGCGCCTATTTTTCCGGCAGTCCGACGACCCTTGCCGGTGCCCGCGCTCAAAAGGTAGCTCCTTAAAATGGCGAAGATCAAAGTGGCAAACCCCGTCGTCGAAATGGACGGCGACGAGATGACCAGGATCATCTGGCAGTCCATCAAAGACAAGCTGATCCATCCCTATCTCGACATCGACCTGCTCTACTACGATCTGAGCGTCGAGAAGCGCGACGAGACCAACGACCAGATCACCATCGATTCCGCCGAGATGACCAAGAAGGTCGGCGTCGCGGTCAAGTGCGCCACCATCACCCCGGACGAAGCGCGGGTGAAGGAATTCAACCTCAAGAAGATGTGGCGCTCGCCCAACGGCACCATCCGCAACATCATCGGCGGCGTGATCTTCCGCGAGCCGATCATCTGCAAGAACGTGCCGCGCCTGGTGCCCGGCTGGACGCAGCCGATCGTCATCGGCCGCCACGCCTTCGGCGACCAATACCGCGCCACCGACATCAAGGTGCCGGCCGGGGCCAAGCTGACGCTCTCCTACGTCACTCCGGACGGCAAGAAAATCGAGCACGAGGTTTTCGACTTCCCCGGCTCCGGCGTCGCCATGGCGATGTACAACCTCGACGACTCGATCCGCGACTTCGCCATGGCCTCGTTCAACTACGGCCTGATGCGCAACTATCCGGTCTACCTGTCGACCAAGAACACCATCCTCAAGGTCTACGACGGCCGCTTCAAGGACATCTTCCAGGAGGTCTTCGACAGCCAATTCAAGGCCGAGTTCGACAAGCGCAAGCTTGTCTACGAGCACCGCCTGATCGACGACATGGTGGCCTCGGCGATGAAGTGGTCGGGCGCCTATGTGTGGGCCTGCAAGAACTACGACGGCGACGTGCAGTCGGACGTCGTGGCGCAGGGCTTCGGCTCGCTCGGCCTGATGAGCTCGGTGCTGATGACGCCGGACGGCAGAATCGTGGAATCGGAGGCCGCGCACGGCACCGTGACGCGTCACTACCGCCAGCATCAGAAGGGTCAGGAGACCTCGACCAACTCGGTCGCGTCGATCTTCGCCTGGACGCGTGGCCTCGCCCATCGCGCCAAGCTCGACAACAACGCGGATCTGGCCAAGTTCGCCGCGACGCTGGAGAAGGTCTGCGTCGATACGGTGGAAGCGGGCTTCATGACCAAGGACCTGGCGGCGCTGATCGGTCCCAATCAGAAGTACCTGTCCACCACCGACTTCCTCGACAAGATCGACGAGAACCTGAAGAAGGCGATGGCGTAAGCCGCCGCCTTCCCACCGAACATGCAAATCGCCGGGCTTGTCCCGGCGATTTCATTTAGCCGCCTCTTCAATCGCCTCGGTCACAATATCGCCCTTGCGGTCGGTCACGTCGCGGCCGACACGCTTGCTGACGACGTCCTTGATGCGCTTGGCGATACGCGCATCGCGCTGCATGAGGGCGTGCAGGTCCTGTGCGTCGAGCACCAGGAGGCTCGTGCGCGCGAGCGCGGTCGCGGTGGCCGAGCGGCGGGCGCGGCGCAGCACCGCGACCTCGCCGAAGAACTGGCCCTCGCCGAGCCGCACGTTTTCCTTCTTGAGCGCCACCTGGACCTCGCCCTCGGCGATGAAATACATCGAGTGCGCCGGTTCGCCTTCGCGCACGATCACTTCGCCGGGCTCCGCCAGGCGCGCGCGCAGTAATTCCATGATGTTGGAAATCTCGCTGGCGTCGAGCCCGGCGAACAGCGGCACGCGCGCGATCATGCCCCAGGTCACGATGAAGTCGCGCCGGTGGATCTGCTCGGCGAAGGCATTGGCGATGATACCGATCGGCAGCGCCATCATGATCAGGCCGAGGAAGATGGTGCCGGTCGCGATCAGCTTGCCGAGCGCGGTCACCGGCACCACGTCGCCGTAGCCGATCGTACCGATGGTCACGATCGACCACCACAACGCGTCGGGAATGGTGCCGAGCTTGTCCGGCTGCACCTTGCCTTCCGCGAGGTGCATGAGCGCGGCCGTAAACAAGGCGGTGCCAAGCGTGATGACGAGACAGCCGAACAGCGCGCGCCGCTCGTTGTACAGCACGTCGAGCAGCGAGCGCATGGCCGGCGAATAGCGCGCGATCTTGAAGAAGCGCACCATGCGGAAAATCAGGATAAAGCGGAAATCCGCCGGCAGCACCATGGCAAACCAGAACGGCAGGATGGCCGCGAGATCGATCAGGCCGGCCGGGCTCATCGCGTATTTGAGCCGCGCGTGCCACGGCGACAGATGGCGCACCGGGCCGTGCTCGACGGCGCTCCACATACGCAAGGAATATTCGATGGTGAACGCGATCAGCGAGAAATATTCGATCAGCTCGAAGACGAGACCGTAGCGGGCGGCGAGGTCCGGCATCGATTCGGCCGCCACCGCGACCAAATTGACTAGGATCAGCGCGACCAGCAGGCGGTCGACCATGGCGCCCAGCGGCTCGCCCACCGAGCCCTGCTCGAGCACCATATGGACCTTGCGCCGCATGAAACCTCGCCTCGCGGGCCGTCAGGCCGGCCCGTCGCCGGAATCGGTCGAATAGTAGCGCATCGCGGCCGCGCGAGCGCCTTGCGGAGGGTCAATACCATCTCACCGCATAGATCGGCGGCAGGTGGGCGTTCACCAGCGACCAGCTATCGCCGGCGTTTTCGCTGACCCACAGCGCGCCGGTGGTCGAGCCCATGGCGAGGCGGCGGCCTTCGCGGTCCACATCGAGGCCGTGCCGGTAAATGAGGTCATAGGCATCGCGCTGCGGCAGGCCGGCGCGCAGGGTCTCGAAAGTTCGGCCCCCATCGCGCGTACGCGTCACGGCGAGCGCGCCGTCGCGCGGCAGCCGCATCTCGTCCTTGATCGCCGGCACGAACCAGGCGGTGAGCGGGTCTTTCGGATGCGCGGCGACCGCGAAGCCGAAGTCGTCGCCGGGCAGCTTCATCTGCGTCCAGGTCGCGCCGGCGTCGGTCGAGCGGAAGATGCCGCAGTGATGCTGCATCCACATCGTGTCCGGCGCGGCGGCGCAGCGGGCGACACGATGCGGGTCCTGCGTCTCCTTCACGCCGGCGAGCTCCGGCGGCATATAGGTGGCGACCAGGCCGTCGCCGCGCAGGCTCCAGCTCCCTCCGTCGTCGCGCGTGTCCCACACGCCGCCGCAGGAGATCGCCACGCACACGCCGCGCGAATCGCGCGGGTCCGGCGAAATCGAATGAATGCCGGCGTCGTCATAGCCGCCGCCGAACCACTTGGCGCGCTCGGGCACATTCCACAGCGCGCGCACCAGCTCCCAGTGCTCGCCGCGATCGTCCGAGCGGAAGAGGCCGGCCGGCAGCGCGCCGGCCCACAGGCGGCCGGGCTGGTCGGCGCCGCCCGCTTCGATCGTCCACACCTGGAACAACGCCGGGCTGCCGTCGGCATCGGCGGGGAACGCCGGCGCCGCCAGTTCCTGCCAACTCGCGCCGTCGTCGTCGGAACGATGCAGCTTGCTGCCGAAATGGCCGTGCTTGAGCACGGCATAGAGCGCGCCGTCGCGCGCATCGCGCAAGCTCGCGGTCACCGGAATACCGGGAAAGTCGTTGCGTGCCACCGACCAAGAGCCGTTCGCCTTGTTGTTCGACTTATTGTTCGTCTTGGCGAGCGTGAACAGACCCTTGCGCGTGGCCACGAGCATGCGGTCGGACATTGTTCCCTCCTTGCGCATCATCTTATCCGAAAACCGGTACCCACTTTTCGGGATGATGCGCGATTATCCTCCGGATAAAGCTTGCATGATGTAGAGGGCGGAGTCCGGCTTGACGGCGCGCGCGAGCGCGTCCTTGTGCGGCAGCCGCACGCCGTCGGCGAAGATGCAGACGTGTTTGCGCAAAGCCCCGCGCTCATCGAGGATATAGCCGCGCACGTGCGGGCGTTCTGTGAACAGCGCCTCGAGCGCGGCGCCGACCGTCGCGCCCTCGGCTTGCACCGGCGCATCCGGCACCACCTCGCGCAGCCAGGATGTGACGTGAAGCAGGGGCATGCAGGAAGCGTAGCGAGAATTTGGCACGCATCAATGGCGGGCACTAACCTATCTCCGCCTCATCCTGAGGAGCCCGCGCAGCGGGCGTCTAGAAGGACGAGGCGGCCCGCATCCACCAATCTCGGGTTTACCCGAGATTGGATTCTAAAGTGCGCAAGTCGGCTATAGCCGACTTGCGGTGACGCGGCCTGACGTCCGCTCCTCAGG
>Ga0265314_10005599_pt1 | contig 11289 bp, 7 predicted proteins | sample 4126metaG_FD_203106 | JGI IMG/M metagenome (GOLD analysis project Ga0265314, IMG submission 203106) | Rhizosphere microbial communities from Carex aquatilis grown in University of Washington, Seatle, WA, United States - 4-1-26 metaG | ecosystem: Host-associated > Plants > Roots > Rhizosphere >... | reverse complement strand
TGACAAATACCAGCAACAAAACAGTGAGTAATTTCCACCAGTGTTTTCTAAAATTCATGTGTTGCCGCCTGCCGGGATGAGGCCGGAATAAAAAAACCTGAGGGGCATCTTCTTCCGGACGATGGGTTATGTTTTAATCGCGCCAAAGGTAGGGAAAAAGAATCAGGGCCAGGATGAGCAATATCAGGTCGAGCCCGCTTAACATCAGAAGTTCCTTTCCCGGAAATTCGAAGCTTACCTCCAGGCAGGCGATCGAGGTTTTGAGGAGGGTGAGCAACACCGGAATGATGACCGGGAAACTCAGGATCGTCATCAGGGTGGCCCCGTTGCTCGCTTTAGACGCGATGGCGCTCATCATGGTAAAGCAGAGCGAAAAACTGATGCTTCCCATCATCACCATGACCAGGAACCAGCCGGTGTGTTGTAACGGGTTGCCCAGAATGATAGTATAAAAAAACAGCCCGGAAAGACTCAGCAACAGCATCAGGAGGCTGTTGTAAATCATCTTGGCCAGGATCATGCTTTCGGGCCTCGCCAGCATATAATAATAAAGCATCCTCCAGCGGCTCTCGCCCAGGAAACTTTTGGCCACGGCATTTACCGAAGCAAAGAGGAGGATAATCCAGAGCAGGGCTACCCACATCTTCGGGCTTACATCAAAGGCAGCCATATACACTACAAACAGGGTGGTGAGCAGATAAAGCACGATTCCATTGAAGGCATACTTCTGACGCCACTCCAGCTTAATTTCTTTCCACAACAAGGCCCTGATCTCTTCCAGCATAACTTTTCTTATCTGGAATAATTGGGTGCTTCTTTGGTAATGACCACATCATGTACGTGGCTTTCGCGCACCCCGGCAGTAGTGATGCGGACAAACTGAGCCTGCTGAAGCTTTTTAATATTGGGCGACCCGGTATACCCCATGCCGGCTCTTAGTCCGCCAATAAACTGGGTCATCACCTCATTGAGAGTTCCTTTAAAAGGCACCCGGCCCACGATGCCCTCCGGCACCAGCTTCCGGATATCGTCTTCCGCATCCTGAAAATAGCGGTCCTTACTGCCCTTTTCCATGGCCTCCAGGGAGCCCATTCCCCGGTACGATTTGAACTTTCTTCCTTCAAAGATGATGGTTTCCCCGGTGCTTTCTTCCACGCCGGCAAACATCGACCCGATCATAACCGTATCGGCACCGGCCACAATGGCCTTCACAATATCGCCGGTGTACCGGATGCCTCCGTCGGCAATAATGGGAATGCGCCCTTTCAAGGCCGTGTAAGCTTCCTGGATGGCGGTGAGTTGCGGCACCCCTGCGCCGGTCACGATGCGGGTGGTGCAAATGCTGCCGGGACCCACGCCCACCTTCACGGCATCGGCGCCGGCATCGGCCAGGGCTCTTGCCGCAGCGGCGGTGGCTATATTGCCGGCAACCAGTTCCAGGTGCTTAAAATCCTTTTTGAGTTTTTTCACCATCTCGATCACCCCCCTGCTATGCCCGTGTGCGGTATCTACCACCACCACATCCACGTCCATGTGCCGCAACGCGGCCACCCGCTCGGGCGTGTCCGGAGTGATGCCCACAGCAGCCCCCACCAATAGCCGGCCCATCTGATCTTTGGCCGACAGGGGATAGCTTTTCAGCTTCATGATGTCGCGGTAAGTGATCAGCCCCACCAGCTTGCCTTTCTTGTTCACCACCGGCAGCTTTTCCACCTTGTAGTGCATGAGGATGGACTCCGCCTTCTTCAGGTCGGTGCCCTCGGGCGCCGTTATCAGGTTGCTGCTGGTCATCACCTCCCGGATCAGCCGGCGGCCGTTTTTCTCAAACCTCAGATCCCGGTTGGTCAGAATGCCGGCCAGCTCGCCATTCCGGTTCACAATGGGAATGCCCCCGATCCGGTTTTCCTTCATAATCAGCATGGCCTTTCCGATGGTCTCATCTTCCTGCAATGTAATGGGGTCGGCTATCAATCCGCTTTCGCTCCTTTTCACCCGGCGCACCTCTTCCGCCTGCTGTTCCATACTCATGTTTTTATGGAGGATGCCAATACCACCCTCCCGGGCAATGGCAATGGCCAGGGCAGAGCCGGTTACCGTATCCATGGCTGCCGACAGTATGGGAACATTCAACCGGATATTACGGGTGAGCTGGGTGGAGGTGTCCGTTTCCCTGGGCAGCACTTCAGAATAAGCGGGGACGAGGAGCACATCATCATACGTTAACCCCTCCATTGCAATTTTAGACGCTTTGACAGCCATGGCAATTTTTTAAATATGAAAAAATTGCGCGCAAAGATAACTTATACCCGAACAACACCGGCTTCCGTGTCATAAATAATACGCCGGTGAAAATTCCCGGAACCCGGGGCCGCCCTTTTCCGTAATCCGCCCGGCATGCCCGCCACCTCCACTTTCCGCTAGGAGCCCTCCGGCTGTAACATTTTTTTCACATCTTCGCTTTCCCGTCACTATGAAAAAAAACTACCGCGTTACCCTTTTTGTGCTGTTGTGTATGGCCTTCCTTCCCGCGAAGGCAGGCCGCATTTCCGGATACGTTACCGATATGGATAAGCACCCGCTTTCCTTTGCCAGCGTGTATGTGAAAAACACCACCAACGGGGTAACCACCAACAACGACGGCTATTACGAGCTGAACGTGGATCCCGGGGTCTGGGAAATAGAATTCGCCTACGTGGGTTATATCAAAAAATCCATCACCATCACGCTGGGCAATACCCCGCTGGCCCTCGATATGCAGCTCGAAAATGAAGCCCAGCAGATCAAACCCGTGCAGGTGGCCTCCGGCGAGGATCCGGCCTATGCGGTGATCCGTGCCGCCATCAGGAAAAGAAAGTTTTACCTCAACCAGGTGGAAGCCTACTCGTGCGGCGTGTACATCAAAGGCATGCAACGACTCGATTCCATCCCGAAAAAAATTATGCTCATCAATGCCGATAAGGTGGGGCTCGACAGTTCCATGCTGGGCATCGTGTACCTCAGCGAGAGTGAAAGTCAGTATAACTTCAAGCAGCCCGACAAGGTGAAAGAGGTGATGGTAAGCAGCAAGGTAAGCGGCGACAACAAAGCCTTCAGCTGGAACAGCGCCAGCGACTTTGATTTCAACTTTTACAAGAACAGCATGAGCATGGGCACCCTGAGCGACCGGGAATTCATTTCACCCATCTCTGAAACGGCGATGCTTTATTATAAATACCATCTCGTGGGTGCGTATGTGGAAGACGGACAAATCATCAATAAGATACAGGTGATCCCGCGTCATTCCAACGGCCCGGTGTTTGGCGGATACCTGTACATTGTAGACGGCTCCTGGCGTATCCACAGCACCGACCTCTGGCTCACCAAAGAGTCCAACATCGACTTCGTGGATTCGCTGGAGGTGCGCCAGAGTTTTGCCAAAGCCAACGACACCATCTTCATGCCCATCAACCAAACCCTGTTGTTTCGCTTTACCGCCCTGGGCATTAAAGGAAAGGGACGGTTTGTCGGGATTTTTCGCAACTACAACATGAGCCCCTCCTTTCCTAAAAAATTTTTTAAAGGGGAAGAGATGCATGTAAACGAAGACGCCAACAAAAAAGACTCCGCCTACTGGGATCTGAACCGCCCGGTCCCGCTCACCCGCGAAGAGCTGGATGACTACCGCAAGAAAGATTCCATCGCGCGACATCAGCAGTCAAAAAAGTACCTGGACTCGGTGGATCTTAAACACAACAAATTCTCCCTGAGCGATCTGGTTACGGGTTATAGCTTTTACCGCCGGTCGACTAAAACCACCTATCGCTGCAGCGGCATTCTTCCCTTCCTGAACTACAACACGGTGCAGGGCTGGGCGCCTTCCCTGAACCTCGAATATTTCCGGGAGCTGAAAGACAACCGGAGGATATCGGTTCGCTCCAGCTGGCAATACGGGCTGGGCAACCGGCGCCTGAACGCCGCCGCTGCGGTCTGGCTCCTGATGAAGCCCGAAAAATTCCGCTGGATCACCATTTCCGGAGGGCGTGAAGCGGCCCAATTCAATGGCAGCAACCCCATCAGCCCGCTCATCAATACCATTTACACCCTGGAGGACGGCAAAAACTTCATGAAGCTCTATCAGCGAACTTATTTCCAGGCAACCTACCTCAGCGAGCTGGCCAACGGGATCAACCTGGCCCTCCGCAGTTCGTATAACTGGCGAAGCCCGCTCCGGAATATCGCTCATCCGTATTCCCTCGACAAAACCCCGGAATTCACCGTGAATTATCCCTTTTACCTGAATGAATATCTGACAGAGCCCACCTTCGCCGACTACAGTAGCCTGCTCCTGAGCGCCCGGCTCACCCTGCATTACAAACAAAAATACTATACCCGGCCCCACGAAAAAATCATCAGCGGCTCGAGGTACCCGGCGCTGATCCTCACCTATACGAAAGGACTGCCGGTGCTGGGCAGCAACCAGGACTTCGACGAGCTGGAAGCCGAACTTACCGGGGATCTGCATTTCGGGGTGTTCGGCACTTCCCAGTTTTCGGTGGGGGGCGGGCGTTTCTTACGCAACCAGGTGGTAGGACTGGCCGAGCTCAAACATTTTAACGGCAACCAAACCATACTGGCTCCGGCCAATCATATGGCTGCCTTTCAGTTGCTCGACTATTATGCCTACAGCACCTGCAATTGGTATCTGGAAGGGCACTACGAACATCACTTCAACGGCTTCTTTCTGAATCACATTCCCTTGCTTAAGAAATTGAAGTGGTATGAGGTGGCCGGCGCACATTATTTATATAACCCCAACATCCGGTATGCCGAACTCAGCGTGGGCCTCGAACATATCTTTAAATTCTTACGGATCGATTTTGTAACCAGCTACAGTAATACCCAGCAGCTCCGCGCCGGGGTATTGATAGGGCTCCAACTGAACGGAGCCATTTCCATCAATTAATGACTCGGATCACGAACCAACACCCTCCACTGCTCAAAATTAAATTATGAAAAAAATTTCCGGATTCCTTGCCGCCCTCCTTCTTTCTCTTCCGGGCTTTGCTCAAACCACCGCATTCGGCTATCCCACCTTTACACAAACCCTGACCAACGGACTGAAGGTGGTGGTTTGCGAAAAAAAGGACAACCCCCTGGTGGAATGCGAGGTGTGGTACCGTACCGGCAGCAAGGACGAATGGGATGGAGTGCGCGGCATGGCCCATATGTTTGAACACATGATGTTCCGCGGCTCCCGAAACTATCCCGGAGATGGCGACGTGTTTATCGACAGCCTCGAATCCTTCGGCGGGCAGGTGAACGCCTATACCACTTTCGACCGCACGGTGTACCACGAAACCATTCCGGCCGATAAGCTGATGAATGTGCTGAAGATGGAGGCCGATCGCATGGGGAACCTTACCCTGAGCCAGCAAACGCTGGATGTGGAAAGGCAGGTGGTGGGACAGGAACTGCGCAACGGGCAAAGCAACTGGTTTCAGCGCATGCAGAACCAGGTGTACGACCATCTCTATCCCGAGGGTCATCCTTACCGGGTGGATGTAATAGGGTATCTGCCTCAGATTGTAAATTTTACCACCACCCAGTGCCAGTCGTTCTACGATAAGTTTTATGCACCCAACAACGCGGTGCTGGTGCTGGTGGGCAATGTGGATCATGCAGACGCTTTTGCAAAGGCCCAGGAGGCCTTCGGCCCCATCACTAAACAACTGCCGCCGCCGCCGCCGGTGCTGGCACCGGACTTATACAGCGATACCCTGCACCAGCAGGAATACAGCGTCGATTTCCCGGTTCAGATTTACGGATACATCATCCCCAAACCGGCCGCCACTGATTCCGACTTTTTTGCCTTCCTGCTGCTCAAAGACCTGTTGTTTGATAATGAGAATTCCCTGTTGAGAACCAAGCTCATCGACAGTCTGCAACTGGTTTATGCCCTGCAGAACGGCAGCGACGACTGGAGCCTGTACCCCAATCTCTGCCAGGAATATTTCATCATGCCGGCCGCACCCGGCAATGTGAAAGTGAAAAAAATCATTGCCGCCGAAATCAACAACATCCTCGACGATGGGATCGACGAAACGCGCATTGCCGACTACCTCGACAACCTGAAAGCCCGCGAACTGAAAGCGGCGTACAACGTGGAAAATATTGCCTCCCAGCTCGGGATGGCCGAAATGTATTTTCATGATTTCAATCAGTATGCACGCATGCGGGAAAAAATGGAGACCCTGCACTCCGCCGACCTCCAGCGGGTTGCCAAAAAATACTTTGATCCGGCCCGGTTGCGGGTTGTAAATATTAAACCTTCCTACTGACCCGGCCCTTTCTTCAAGGCTATTCAAAAAATTATCCATGAAAAAAATATTCCTGTCGCTCCTGCTGCTCTCGACCCAGCGGATCAGCGCCCAAAACTTCCCCGAGATCCAGACGTTTACCCTTAAAAACGGGCTGCGCGTATTCCTCCTTCCTTTCGGTCAGATCCCTTCCTGTTCGGTGCAACTGCTTGTGAACTGCGGGCGGAAAAACGAAACCCCCGGACAGCAGGATTATTCACAACTCGCTGCCGACTGTCTCGGCTTCGGCACCGCAAAGTATAACCAGACCCAGCTGCAGAGCGCCCTGTTTCGCCTGGGCACCTCGCTGCAAGCCAATGCCGGCGAACAATTCACCAGCATCCAGGCGGCCTTCAGCGAAAAACAACTCGCGGAAGGGTTGTCGGTATTTTCGGAAGCCGTGCTGCATCCTGCCTTTCCGGAGAAGGATATCAAGCAATCCATTTCCCAGCTGATCGACTTCAACAACCCCGATAAGATGGACATCAGCGATCAGGCCTCCGTATTCAGCAACTTCTGGCTCTTTGGCGCCGGCAGTCCGCTCGGACGCTATTTTTATAAAGATCAGCTGATGAAGGTAACCGCCGATTCGCTCCGGGAATTTTATCAGTTCAACTTCACCCCCCGGAATTCCCGCCTGCTGCTTTGCGGACACTTTGATGCAGCTGCGGTGCAAAAGATGGTGGAACAATATTTCGGCCCCTGGACCGCCGAGTTTGGAGAAGTAAACGGGGTAGTGCTCGACCGGCCGGTGATTTCCAAAAAGGAATATGCGTTCATCCCCCATCAGGGCGCTGTGCAGTGCGCCCTGGAATGGATGAAGATGGGGCCGGATCCAACATCGAAAGACCTGCTGGCCTTCCGGGCAGCCAACCAGATTTTCAACGATGTCATCTTCAAGGAAATCAGGGAAAAAGGAGGTAAAACGTATGGCATCAGCAGCAGCTATTCGGTAGCGCAGGCCAGCCCGGTGATCCGTATCAACACCATGGTGCGCAACGAAGAAATGTACAACACCATCCGCTTGTTTGATACCACCCTCCAACAATTTTACGCCCGCGGCATTACGGATGCCGAATTAAAAAACGCGAAGACCACGCTGCGCAACAACTGGACGATGATCCAGGAGCCGGAAGCCGTGATGGGATTCTTCAACCCGTTGTTGTTTCCCAGGGCCGACCTGCGGAAAAATTACCTGCAGCTGGTCGATGGGCTTACCGCCGATGAGGTGAACAAGGCCATCAAAAAATACCTGAACCCTGATTCGTATAAGCTGCTCATTGCCGGCGATGAAAACGCGCTGGCGTCCAGCCTTCAACACCTGCCTGGCCTGATCCGGTTTCATGCAAAAGATATTCAGGTGAATCAATAATGTATCTCTTGCCATCCGGGTCTTAGACCCTTTGCGTTTACAACCCGCATGAAAACCGGTTTCGCGATCGATGGAAAAGTTGCTTCACCGGGCCCCATCAGGGCCGCAACGAATTGGTTCTTTTAAACCCGATCAGCTGGTCATACCGATCTCCCGGCGCATGGTAATACACGAGGATGTCATAGTCGTTCTCTGTTTCCCATGAGTCGCCCTCCACCACCGAAGGGTCGGCCGTCTTCAACTGGTCATCCACAAACACATACTGATAATTATAGAAGCCCTGTTTGAGTAAGGTCCAGCATTCGTAGCCGCGCAGCTTCTCATCATATTTCATCCGGCAGTCGGCCAGGGTGTCCCAATTGCTGAGCTGTCCGTACACATAAAGCCGGCCTCCGCTGAAGGGGCTCGTTACCGGAAGAAAGAAATTCACGTAGCAATAGTCGGCCTCCAGTTCAGGGTCGGTGCTTTGCGCCCGGTCAATCACCCGTTTCCCGTTGATATCGGTTTCAAAAGTGTATTTCTGGTACACCTTCGGCTGATCGGCGTACAAGGTGACCTCGGTCAGCGCGTTGTCCGGTTCCCGGATGTCGTACACATGAAACCCTTTGTAGCGCAGCTCCCGGGTGTCGAAGCTCCGGTATTCCTTGCCCCCGCTGAAGATGTTTTCCTTGTTATAATGATAATCCAGCTCTTCATTTTTAACAAACAGGGGCTTCAGCGTTACCGCCCCGTCCCAGCGGAAATTTTGCATCATCACCAGTTTCACATCATCCCAGGGGTTGCTCACGCTAAAGCCATGAAAGAGCACGGAGCAATCGAGCTGCTGGTGCGAGTCGTTCCAGTTCATGTCGAGCGGCTGATGGATGGTACTTTGAATCTCCACCTTCGCATCATACAGCATAAACCGGGCGGTGGCCACCACCTGTGAAGGGTCGTTGTCTGCATAAATACGGAGGAGATAGTTGCCCGATTTTTTCATCTGAAAATCGGGCCTGGGGAAACTGTCGGCATAATGAACGTAGGGCTGGAGGGTATTGAAGGAGCTTTTATAATTAAACAACTGCTGATCCTGAAACCCGGTCAGGTACTCGGAAGAAGGCAGGTCTGCCAGCGTCCAGTCTGCATTACAGAGTTGCACGGTATAATAATAATTGTGAAAATCGGTGCCCAGTTCATCAAACGAGAAACGGAAGCAGGCGGTGCTCCCCAGGGGCATAATGGGGTCGGACGTGGGCACCGGGGCCACATAAAGGGTAAAGCTTTTGATGTTGTCCTTATATACCTTGTTGATACAGGGAAAGGCTCCCTGCGCCTGGCAGAAGTTGCCCGTTAAAATCAAAAAAAAACAAAGTCTTCCGATCCTCATGTGCAGGGTTTATACAAAGATGCGTTTTCGCGTCACAAAGAAACAACGAAAACCCTGCCTGTTTTGGTATCTGCTACAACAGTTCGCTGGCAATGTTGGCCAGCTCACTGCGTTCCCCTTTTTGCAAAGTAAGGTGGGCATACACCTTCTGGCCCTTCATCCGCTCAATCAGGTAGGACAGCCCGTTGCTGTAGGCATCGAGATAGGGCGTGTCGATCTGGTAGATATCGCCGGTGAATACAATCTTGGTGTTCTCCCCAGCCCGGGTGATGATGGTTTTCACTTCGTGGGGCGTCAGGTTCTGTGCCTCGTCCACTATGAAGAATACGTTGCTGAGGCTCCGGCCGCGGATGTAGGCCAGGGGGCAGATCACAATCTTTTCCTGTTCCACCATTTCATTCAGTTGCTTGTATTCCTTTTCCCGCTCGGTAAACTGGCTTTTGATGTATTTGAGGTTGTCCCAAAGCGGTTCCATGTAAGGATTCAGCTTCGATTTAATATCGCCGGGCAGGAACCCGATGTCTTTGTTGCTGAGGGGCACCACGGGCCGGGCGAGGTAAATCTGCTGAAACTGGCGCCTCTGCTCGATGGCGCCGGCCAGGGAAAGAAGTGTTTTGCCGGTACCGGCGGTGCCCTGAATGGTGACCAGCGAAATGTCGGGATTCAGTATGGCATCCAGCGCAAAGTGCTGCTCTATGTTCCGGGGCTCTATCCGGAAGGCGCTGTTTTTACGGATCCGCTCCAGGCGGTTGGTTTCGGCGTTAAAGCGTACCTGGGTCTGGTGTTCCTTCTGCTTTAAGGTAAAATAGTGATTGGCCACCGGCAGGAAATGCCTGGCCACGTCCTTCGGTTCACAGTGACCGTGTTCGTATAGGCTCCCGAAGGCCCTGGGGTTCACCTTTTCCACGGTGGAGGATCCGGAATACAGCTCTTCCGGGTTCTTGATCTTACCGGTCTCATAGTCTTCGCTGTGCAACCCGAGCGATTTGGCCTTGAGCCGGAGGTTCACATCTTTGGTAACCAGCACCACCCGCCTCGACTTCTCCGCCTGGTTGATATACAGGCAGGTGTTCAGGATGTCGTGGTCGTTTTTGGTTTCCCCGAAGATGCGGTTGGCATTCATCTCCGGGTGCTGGTTGAGCTCGATCTTGAACAGGCCATGCGTGCGGCCATTGATATTGGTCCAGTGCTGAAGATTGTGGTTCCCGCTTACTTTATCGATATAACGAATAAACTCCCGGGCTGAGAAATTTTTACTGTCGTTGCCCTTTTTAAAGTTATCGAGTTCCTCCAGCACCCGGATGGGAATGACCACATCATGTTCTTCAAAGTTTTTCAGCGCGGTGTGGTCATAAATGATCACGGAAGTATCCAACACAAAGATTTTCTTCTCTTTAATTTCAGCCATTCGGGTGGTTTTAAAGGAACATCGGTTACGGGCATAAAACTATTGCGGCCGGAAGAGCTTGTGTTCTGAAAGGGGCACAAGTAATGAACAATGGCGGTGGAAAATGTATGTTAAAAAAGAAGTCCGGGAGGACCGGTCGCGAACAGGCGCCCGGAGAGCCTGCGTCCTCCCGTTTCCTGCCTGTTCAGGGTATATTTTAGTTTTTACTTTTTACTTTTCTGTTACATTTGCGCGCTGTCTCTTCATCCGAAAAACACGCACGGAATCCCTTTACCGCATGACCCCATACGCCTGGCTTATTCCGCTTCTACCCCTGATCGGATTCCTGATCAATGGACTGGGATTTAAAAAAATACCCGGGCGCCTGGTGCCCATGATAGGCGCAGGAACGGTGCTCTGCTCTTTTATTCTTACAACCGTTTTATTTTTCCAGTCGCTGAAGGACCCCTCCGGCCAGACGATAACCCTTTTCCAATGGATCCGGGCCGGATCTCTCGACATTTCCTTTTCCCTCTGGATCGACCGGCTGAGCCTGCTTTTCATGCTGGTGGTCACCGGGGTCGGATTCCTCATACATGTGTATTCGGCCGGTTATATGAAGGAGGATCCGGGCTTCGGAAAGTTTTTTGCTTACCTCAACCTGTTTATGTTTTCCATGCTCCTGTTGGTGATGGGAAACAGCTATGTGATGATGTTTATCGGCTGGGAAGGGGTCGGGCTTTGTTCTTATCTCCTGATTGGCTTCTGGTATAAGAATACCGCCTATACCAAGGCTGCCAACAAGGCCTTCATTATGAACCGCATCGGC
>Ga0265314_10005597_pt1 | contig 11291 bp, 8 predicted proteins | sample 4126metaG_FD_203106 | JGI IMG/M metagenome (GOLD analysis project Ga0265314, IMG submission 203106) | Rhizosphere microbial communities from Carex aquatilis grown in University of Washington, Seatle, WA, United States - 4-1-26 metaG | ecosystem: Host-associated > Plants > Roots > Rhizosphere >... | reverse complement strand
CATTCATTTTTAATCACGGCATCTAATGCGACATTTTGTCGTTCTAAATCACCTAACTGCTTATTTTGCAATTCCAATTCGGTTTGAACGTCTGCTAATTCTTGATTCAATTTTTGTAATACGCCATCGTTGTCAATGCTTTCTAATTTAATACGGCGCATTTTTAATTCAGATAAACGAGTTTCAACTTCTCTTTTTTGAGTTACTAAATCACGAATTTGATTTGCACCAATTTGAATAGACGAAAAAGCATTTTCTAAGCGTTGGCGTTGTTTAGGTTCTAAGTAATCATGCAAAATAGTTTCAGCACAACCTTCGGGACGAGGAAAATAAAGTGTTTCCCATGCTTGGGCAATACACGAAACTAAGTCATTTTTAATATGTTGATTTAGCTGAGTGAAAGTTTTGATGAAATCCGTATCAAAAAAAGCCGATGAAAATTTTTCTTTTCTTGGTTCTAATTCCTGTTTTTGAATTTCCCAATCAAGTTTAATTTTTTCACTCGAAAATCTTGAATTCAAAGATTCCATCAACTGATTAGAAATTAAATGAAATGGCAATTTGTCAGCAAGCAAATTTTCCAACGTTCGCTCACAATTGACCTTTAATTGTTTTTTAGCGGCTTCTTCACTCAAAATTTCTTCGACAGTCTTCGCGTTGTAAGTACCGACCCCTAAAGACATCAAACTTTGTTGCACTTCATCTCTTCGTACTTGGTTACGAGCAATTTCTTCGTTGTAAATGAACAAGCTATTTTGCAATTGCTCTTGTTGTTCAATTTTTTCGTTTAATGTTGCAAGCATTGAATCTAATTTAGTACGATCAACACTTTGTCCTAAACGACGATTATTTTGATATTGAACAAGGCGATCGCGTAGTTTTTTTAATAACACAACGCCCATCAAACTTTCCATGCCTTGTTTAATCCAGCCATTTTTATCTTGATCAGCGAGTTTTTTTACTTGCTCACCGTCAAAAAAGAAAAATGGGGCTAAATTTGCGGGAACTGCATGAATTTCTAATACATCGTCTAAAGCGTCCCCATTCAAAGGACTTACAATACCATTTTCAATTTCATTTAAACGAATTTCTTGATCTTCTAACGCTCCTTTACGATTAAAAAACCATGTTCTGATAATTTCGTAACCATGTTTTTCGGAGTCCATGAATCGGACGACAACTCGCATCTGATCGGGTTTTGCTGCAAGTGATTTACCGTGTAACGCACTTTCTAAGAATTTTGCATAGGAATTGTTTTTACTTTGCAACCCAGCACGCGCTAAATGGTGAGTTGCATCTTCGCCATAAAGACATAAATACAGTGCTTCCAACAAGGTTGTTTTACCAAACCCGTTCATGCCTCCAACTAAAATTAAATTTCGTCCATTACTTGGTTTTGGGAATGTAAAATTTTGATTTTTGTAAGCCTTGAAATTAGTTAATTCGATTTTTTCTATCCACATAGCTAGTCCATTTGCTCGAAAGCGTTGTCAAAATCATCGTAAATTCCACGCGCACGTTCTCTGTGCTGATGTTGTTTTTCAATGGCAACAAGTTCTTTCAATACATCAGTTGGGACTTGATGCTTTTTTGATAATTCTCCAAGCACCTGATGTGCTTTTTTATCTTGCCAAAGCGGTAAATCATCTATTGGTTTCATAGTGTTATCCCCTCAATAAATCTTCTGTCCAAATTCTGCGGATAATTTGAATTTCCGCATCACTAATCAATGATTCGCCGTATTGTGCTTGCGTTTCAAGTAATTTCTGCAAAATCAGCTCTCTCGCTTTGATTGTGAAAGGGCCAGGAATATGTTTACCTTTTTCAAGATTAAAACTAATTTGTCCATTTCGGCGTTTGATTTGGCGCATTGCCGAATCGTTTCTAATCGATTTCAACCAATCTCGAAATTCAATCAAACCGTTATATTCTAACTTCCCGCTATCCACAAAACCTTGTAGGCTTTTATCTTTATCAACAACGGTACAAGTCCAACAACCAAAACGGCTAGAATTTGTGCCACAACCAGGCGCATCTTCTTTGGATAAAACCACAGGACATTCGCCGCCTTCTGCATCGCGGTAGAGTTGAATTAAACTACGGTGTGTACCACCCCAAGGCGGATTTTTGGAAGCTAAAATTTCCCAAACTTCATCAGTGGTTAAATCGACAATTGGACGATAAACAAATGCACCTAGCAATGAATTATGCGGTGTCAAATTACTTCCAACCATGTTCTGGTATTTTTCGATGCTTGTGCGACGCGATTGACTTTCATCTAAACGAACACCTAATAAGACAATTGCCGCACCACATTTTGAAACAGAATCTAAAATATATTGTGTGCTGGGTTGGATTTTTAGACGATCCGTACACCAACGCATAGTTTGATTCGGTGTTGGATACCCTCGACCGATTAAATTTACCCAAAAAGACTGTTCAATCTTTGGCTGTGTTGTTACAACTTTTATTGGGAGTCTTAAATTATCAGCGCCTTGCTCTATCGCACGTTGAACAGCAACAAGATGACTAATTACAAGTGGACTTTCAACCAAAGTATCGTTAGAAACAATATGAATTTCTCGATTTCTTTTTGAAGGCGCGATAGAAAGTAATGCGTCAAATACGGCGTGGGCAACTAGCGTACTGTCTTTACCGCCTGAAAAGCCAACTATCCAAGGATAACTTTGCTCTTCTGATAGATATTCAATACGAATGGCATCAACAATTTCTGTGTATTTCTCAATGGCATCTTTATTCATCCCAAGCCACCACTTAAAGGTAAACGCAAGGAATGCTTTTGATTTTTGTTGTACATAAGCTGTTAATTAACTCCAGCTTTCTTTTTCAAATGCACCATCAATAACGAAATCGCCGCAGGCGTAATCCCTTGAATGCGTGAGGCTTGCCCTAACGTTTCAGGGCGTTGCTTTTGCAGTTTCTCACTCACTTCATTCGACAAGCCAGACACTTCTTTATAATCCAAACTCGCAGGCAATTTTAAATGGTCATAGCGCAGAGCTTTTTCGATTTCAGCTTGTTGGCGGGTGATATAACCTTGATATTTTGCTTGAATTTCAACTTGCTCCGCTACATCGTCTGCAAAGGCTTCATCGTCTAAAAACGTCAGCAAATTTTTAATATCCACTTCAGGGCGACGCAATAATTCGGTCAAATTTGCTTCTTTGTTTAACGCTTTACCCCAGAATTGCTCCACTTTCGCCGCATTTTCTGTGTCGGTGTGAATCCATTTTTGTTTCAATGCCGTTTGTAATTTATCGATATTTTCACGTTTCGTTTCAAACGCTTGCCAACGTTCATCATCGACCAAATTCAATTCACGCCCTTTTTCGGTCAAACGCAAATCGGCATTATCTTCGCGCAACAACAAACGATATTCAGCGCGGCTAGTGAACATGCGATACGGTTCTTGCGTACCGCGCGTAATCAAATCGTCAATCATCACACCGATGTAAGCCTCTTCACGACCTGGACACCAGCCTTCTTGTCCGCGTGTCAAACGTGCGGCATTTAAACCTGCAATCAAACCTTGCGCGGCGGCTTCTTCATAACCCGTCGTGCCATTGATTTGCCCAGCGAAAAATAAGCCGTCTAAATGTTTATTTTCGAGTGAGCTTTTTAAATCACGCGGGTCAAAAAAATCATATTCAATCGCATAACCTGGACGCATGATTTCAGCGTTTTCAAAGCCTAGCATTGAACGCACAAATTCATATTGCACATCAAACGGCAAACTGGTTGAAATGCCATTCGGATAAATTTCGTGAGTGTTTAAACCTTCGGGTTCAATAAAAATTTGATGCGAATCACGGTCAGCAAAACGCACAATTTTATCTTCAATCGACGGGCAATAACGCGGGCCAATACCTTCAATAATGCCCGAATAAAGCGGCGAACGGTCTAAACCGCTGCGAATAATGTCGTGGGTTTTTTCGTTGGTTCGGGTGATAAAACACGGAATTTGACGCGGATGATGTTCAGGTTTGCCCAAAAACGAAAACACAGGCGTAGGTGTATCGCCGTGTTGTTCTTCCAAAACTGAAAAGTTAATGGTTCGCGCATCGATGCGCGGCGGCGTGCCTGTTTTTAAACGGTCAATTCGCAACGGCAATTCGTGCAAACGTTCTGCCAATGCAATTGAAGCCGCATCGCCAGCGCGTCCACCGCTGTAATTTTCTAAACCAATATGAATTTTTCCAGCTAAAAAAGTACCTGCGGTTAAAACAACGGCTTTCGCTGAAAAATCCAATCCCATCAAGGTTTTTACGCCAACGACTTTTGTGCCTTCAACAATCAAATCCGAGCAAGTTTGTTGAAATAACATCAAATTAGGTTGATTTTCCAACGCATAACGCACCGCTTGTTTATAAAGTTGGCGGTCAGCTTGAGCGCGAGTAGCGCGAACTGCAGGACCTTTGCTGGCATTCAAAATACGAAATTGGATGCCACCCAAATCAATCGCCTTCGCCATGATGCCGCCGAGCGCGTCGATTTCTTTAACTAAATGTCCTTTACCAATTCCACCGATGGCAGGATTGCAGCTCATTTGTCCGAGCGTATCTATGTTTTGGGTGAGGAGTAATGTTTGTGCGCCTGTTCGTGCCGCCGCAAGTGCAGCTTCTGTTCCTGCATGACCGCCGCCAACGACGATAACGTCAAATTCTTTTTTAAATTTCATTTTTAATTAAATCTACAATTTCTGATATGGCATTCACTGTGTAGTCAGCGTTCAAATCTGCCATTGTATATTGACCTGCGTAGCCGTAAGACACGGCAATTGTTTTAAAACCTGCACGCTTGCCAGCAGTGATGTCGTTAATCGAATCGCCAATCATCAACGCATTTTCAGGTAAGACATTAAATTTTTTTGCCGTTTCTAAAAGAGGTAAGGGTTCGGGTTTCATTACGTCAAACGTATCGCCCGACGCAATAAAATCAAAATACGGTGCAAGTCCTGCGGTTTCCATTAAAGGATTGGTAAATCGAGCCGTTTTATTAGTCACACAGGCAAGTTTAAAACCTAAGTCTTTCAAAGTTTGTAATGTTTCCAATGTGCCATCATAAAGCCGACTATGTACCCAATCATGGGCGGCGTAATACGTTTTAAACAACGTAAACGCCGCTTCAAAATCGTCTGGTTCTGATTCAACGTGCCAGTCACCGACCAGCGAACGTTTCATCAACACATCCGCGCCATTACCAATCCATTGTTGAATTGAGGCTTGCGAATGCGTTGGTTTATTTAATTCTGTCAGCGCGTGATTTACCGCTTCCACCAAATCAGGCGCGGAATTTATCAACGTGCCATCTAAATCAAAAACAATCAGTTCCAGAGCCATTATTTAAACCGCTTTGGCGAGTTCAACACGCATTTCGTCGATGACTTTTTTGTAATCAGGTTGGTTAAAAATTGCGCTACCTGCAACAAATGTATCTGCACCAGCGGCTTTAATTTCGCGGATGTTGTCAACTTTCACGCCGCCGTCGATTTCTAAACGAATGTTACGACCGCTGTTGTCAATGCGTTTTCTCACTTCGCGTAATTTATCTAACGCTGATGGAATGAACGATTGACCACCAAAACCTGGGTTGACTGACATGAGCAAAATCATGTCGATTTTATCCATGACGTAATCCAAATAATGTAACGGCGTACCTGGATTGAAAACTAAACCCGCTTGGCAGCCTTGGTCTTTAATCAATTGCAACGTGCGGTCAATGTGCATCGATGCTTCAGGATGGAATGTAATAATACTCGCGCCTGCTTTGGCAAAATCTGGAATAATTCTGTCTACAGGGTCAATCATCAAATGCACGTCGATGGGCGCAGTCACACCGTGTTTGCGTAACGCTTCACACACTAAAGGTCCGATGGTTAAGTTAGGAACAAAATGATTGTCCATCACGTCAAAATGCACAATATCTGCACCCGCTTTTAAAACGTTGTCCACTTCTTCGCCTAATTTTGCAAAATTTGCCGATAAGATAGATGGTGCAATCCAATTTTCATTCATAAAAATTCTCCAATTAAAAAATTAAGGTTAAAAATTATTCTGTTTTTACGTCATCACGCAATAAATGGTAAAGCGATTCAATCAATCCTTCGCTGTCATCCATAACATGATTGATATTTTCATTAGTATTTTGACTACCTTGCTCTGAGCGATTCGCCAATGCAGCTTGAATTAGTGTGTCGCCATCTTGAGAAGTGAGCGTTATCAGGTAAATGGTTTTGGTATCATCTTCGTTCAACGCACCGAGAATATTTTTCAATACCCCTTGCACTTTATAACTGACGTAATAGCTGTATTTACTTTTCTCAGTATCCGTAATTTTAATATCACTTTGTCGTAACGCTATTCCAACGGTGCGCCATGCTTCGCTAATTGATTGTTTTAAAACTAACTTTTTCGGACTTTCATCGAGCAAAACGACTTTTTCATCTAAACCACGAATTTGTTTTTTCGGTTCAACGCTATCATCAATTATAACGTTGGGGGTTTGTGGTATTTTTTGCAATGCCAAAGTGGGTGGTTTTTCTAAAGCGGTGGTATCACGATAACGGGCGTTTTCTACTGAACCGCAGGCAACTAATCCACCACTCAAAACTAAAATCATTGACCCATATTTCATACTATTCACAATAAAAACGACGGTGTGTTAATACAGGAAACGCTGCTCGTACTTTTGTCAATCGCTCATGATCAATGTCGGCAGAAACAAATCCACTGCCCGTTTTGTAACAATCCAGCACCACGCCCCACGGATCAATAATCATACTGTGTCCAAAAGTACGGCGACCATTTTTGTGGAAACCACCTTGATTTGGCGCGATGACATAACACAAATTTTCGACGGCACGCGCTCGTAATAATAATTCCCAATGCGCGGCACCCGTTTCTGCGGTAAAAGCGGAAGGTATGACAATAATTTCCACACCCTGCTCACTCATTTTCCGAAAAAATTCAGGAAAACGTAAATCGTAACAAACCGCAATACCCAATTTACCAAACGGCGTATCAATCACTAACGGTTCATCCCCCGCTTCTATCGAATCAGATTCACGGTAAATTTCATTCGTATTTGGCACATGAACATCAAATAAATGTACTTTGTCATAACGCGCCACACGTTTCCCCGTGTTGTCATAAATCAAACACGCGGCACGCACTTTACGTTTATCATCACCCGCAATAGGAATCGTGCCACCAACAATCCACACGCCATATTTTTTCGCGGTAGTTTCTAAAAAATTTTGAATAATACCTAAACCATCAACTTCTTTGACTTTCACTTTATCCTGTTCGTGATCGCCCATTAACGCAAAATTTTCGGGTAACGCCACCAGTTTTACACCTGTTTTTACCGCTTCAGCGATGAGCTTTTCAGCTTCTAACAAATTTGCACTAATACTTGGACTTGATGCCATTTGAATGGCAGCACATTTAGTCATGATGATACGCCTCTTTAGAATTAAGTTTTTGGGGCAGCCACGGAAATTCCGTTAAACCGTGCCACGTTTTTTGCATTAAGCCATCGTTTTCATGCAGCGGAATGACTTCAACATTCCCCCACGAACCCTTAACTTGATATTGTGAACCAAAGAAAAAACCTTCCTGGTCTTTACCAGTGAGCGTTTTTCCGACTAGGCTCATTATTTTTCCGACAATTGTACCAGCAATAGGCACTGCATCGGCACTTTTAGGCATAACATTGACCAAATAATCGACATCTTGTAATACAAAATTGGTATCGCCATTCAATAAAATTTTGGCAGGAATCGCATCCACTGTTAAATCTTGCGTACTCGCTTTGCCCTGTGCCAAATCAAAATGCCCTTTAATACTATTAAAGGTTAAACCTTCTGCATACATATCACTAAAATCGAGTTGCAACCGTTTTAGCCACTGCTCTAATGCGAGCATTCCTAAAATCCGACCAAATCCCGGTTCGATACTTAAAATTCGACCATTTTGCAAACTTAAATCCGCTTGTCCATGCAATTTTTCCAATGAAAATTGTTGTGGTGCGCCTTTCCAAAATAAAGCTAAATTCGCATAACCCGTCGTTTCTGAAATATCTTGTGTGATGCCTAAATTGGAAAATAACTGCCCTGCTTTAGAAAATTCAAATTTCCCATTTAACTCAGTTTGTGCATTTTGCCAATCGCCTGTCATCGATAAATGATGCGTGGTGGCTTGTAAATCAATGGTGCTAAATGTCATGCCATTCGGTGATTGCTGTGTTTCAATCGTCAATTTCCCTAATGGTTTGTCATGCCAAAACGTTTTTTCACTTTGCAACGAAATTGATGGTAAGTTTTTCGATGATGTCCCCGAAGTAATAACCGTTTCATTTTTGGTTTCATCGTCCGACTGTAATTGTTTGAAAAATGCTAAATCTAATTTTTCAAGTTCTAATTTTAGTGTCGCATGATTTTGAAATTGTAATAAACCTTGGGCAAATGAACTGTTTAATTTGCCACGCCATGATTCATTATCTCGTTTTAAAACTAAATCAAATTCGCCTAATTCTGATTTTTTCCAACACGCATTTTGGCTATGAATGGAAACGGTATGAATATCTGCTACGCTATTTTCTGAACTCGCCATCGCTAAACTTAACCAATCTTGCAACGCCAGTTGATCACGAGAAATTTTGACACCCAAACCAGGCGTATCAGGCAATGTCACTTGTCCATCACCTAACAAAATTGCCCCACGTTCAAGGCGTTGATTTTTCGTGTCAATCATGACGTTGGCTTTTAACTGTTCGTTATAATTCAAAACGAGTGGCAACAATACGTCATTTCCTAGCGTTAATGTCATGCCTAAAGGTAGTTTTTGCAATTTTGGTTTGGCAAGTTCTGCGGGAAGATTTAACGTAATACCTGCCAACATCGATTGAACTTGTAACGTTGGGGCAATTTGTCCATAAGGCAAAGTGAGCGTTAATTCATAATCTGCGCTGCCTTCTATCCACGCATTTTGTGATAATTTCGTCAGTGGCAAAATTTTTAATTGGTTAAATAAATCCTCTACACTCGTGCTACCAACAACGTGAACAGAAGTGTGACTTTCATTACTTTGCAAACGAATTTGAATCGAACGATTCAATGCCACAGCACTAATTGTGTCACTAAACACGCCATTCTCCGTAAATTGCAATGCACCGTTAATAGCTTGTACAGGTAAATCAAGCGATTTTACTTTTAATTTCGCTTTATCCAGATATGCTGAACCTTTGACTTTTGAATTTAATTTTTCGACTAACGAAATTTGTAAATCAATTGACAGGCGTGTGTTGCCTTGCGGAGCAATTGCTGTCAAAACTGAATCAACCCGCGATTTCAACGGCGTATGTTGTATGAAACCTAAAACTTGAGCAATATCCCCTTCCGCTTCTGCTACAACATGAACATAATCACTCGTAAACATCGATGGAATTGTCACGTCAGCAGATTTAATGGTCGTATTTTGCGCCATGCCCGTTAGATTGACTTGCAAACTGTCCTGATAAAAACGCACTTGCGCGGTTAAATCAGTGAGCGGCAACCAGTCTGGTGCGTAATTAAGTTGAGCATTTTCAGCATCAAATAACACTTCAAATACACCATTTCCTTTCTCAAACGGAAAATCCGATAAATTGCCGTAAAACAAAAATTGCCCATTCTTCACCCTGCCTTTTTCAAACGCTTTATCTAGCCAAGCAACCACATCTTTTTCCATAATTCCTACTGGCAAATAATGCGTTGTTTGCGTGGCATCATGAATTGCAAATTGCGTTTGCAAATCCATAAACGCTGCGCCATTCTTTGGCAATGTGAATCGTAAACGGCTTTGGCTTGGAATATCTTTTGTTGTTAATACAATCGCATCACTTTCGATATGCCATGCGTCTGCGGTTTGTCGCCAATTCAACGCCGTTTCTAGTTTTATTTCGGGTAATAATTTTCGAAATAATGTCGGTGCATTGACAACTAATTTATCGGAATTTAACCGCAGCGTTCCCGCAAGTTCACTGCCATGTAAATGCCCATTCAAATGTTCAACACTCAGTTTTGTTGTCGCATCATCCACACTTAAATTATGGAATGCACTATCAATAGCAAAAGTCTGTTTCGCCGGTCGAATAAATAAACGAAGATTCGTTAATGTGCCGCTCAATTGTTCAGATAAAAGTGGCGTTTTTGAAAAAAAATTAACTACTGAAATCAACGGCACTATGTTCAATTCGTCTAAAAATACACCAATGCTATTTTCGTCAGGATTATTTTCGTTCAATGTTACAGAAACTGCGCCATTAAGTTCAGTTTCAGGCGTGGAAATTTCTATGTCAGGTAATTCAACATGCCATGTTTCGTTTTGATGATGTAATTGAAAACGACTGGTTAATTCATTAAATTTTAAAGCGATATGTTGCGGACGATTGAGTGTAATATTTTTCGATTCTATCGTGCCGTTAATCGCGCTGAGTCGTCCATTTTGCCACTGTCCCCATGCTTTTAAATTTGCGATGCCATCACTCATTTTCAACGACAATGGTAATTCTAATTCTGTAAGTTCAGTGAGTTTTACAGATTTAGCTTCAAGAAAAATTTTGCCATTCACCGTTTGCAAATCAAATGGACTACCGGTAAATAGCATCGACACACGCAAGGGTTCTATTTGTTGCGGCAACCGCGCGAGTAAATTTAAACGATGCTCGTTACCATCATTTAGTATTGCTAAATTAACAGGCGTAATCTGACGCGGCAAAGCCTGTGTTTTTTCGTCATGCCACGTTATTGTGCTTTGCAAACAAGATATGTTGCGACCTTGTAATAACCATAATGGTTGACCTTCGCTTGCTTTCAACCCATCGACACTAATGCTATCGTCAATGTGGCGAGTTAATGTGATTTGTGCGCCAACAAGTGTAATCCATGTTGCCGCAAGTAAATCGCGATGAATAATTAACGTCCAAACATTAACACCTAAACGGATTTCTTTAAGTCGGATTTTTTCAGCGGCAATATTTAGCTGAGAAAGTTGTAATTCGGGGTTAATACCCCGTAATTTTGCGTTGATTTGACCAATTGTGACAGGTGTATCAATAACTGCGCTCAATTTATGAGCTAATTGTATTTTATAATTTTCAATGCTCGAAAATAAAAAATTCACGCCCAAAAAAACAAGCGTTATCAGTAATAACGTCCAAAATACAAAGTGATGGGCGAAGTTAGAAAAATGACGAGTCATGATTGAGCGTAATTTTTTTCTTCATAGCAA
>Ga0265314_10005596_pt1 | contig 11291 bp, 6 predicted proteins | sample 4126metaG_FD_203106 | JGI IMG/M metagenome (GOLD analysis project Ga0265314, IMG submission 203106) | Rhizosphere microbial communities from Carex aquatilis grown in University of Washington, Seatle, WA, United States - 4-1-26 metaG | ecosystem: Host-associated > Plants > Roots > Rhizosphere >... | reverse complement strand
CGCGCCGAAGCTAAGGTCTCCGTCGGCGCGCGCGGCCGCGGCCAGCGCTTTGCCAGCGGAATACGACAGCGGATAGTCGGGTGCACCCGCCTCGTCGACGGTCCGCGCGAGCTCGGTGAATCCGTTGGCCAAGCAGCGCGCCGGCCGGCCCGAGATGACGCGCGTCATCTCGGTGTGCGCCGCCGCCGCGCTGAACAGGCGCGCGCGATAGGACGCGTCGGCGCTGGATTCGGGACAACCCACGAACGCGGTCCCGAGCTGCGCGCCCGCCGCCCCGAGCGCGAGACAGGCGGCGATCCCCGCCCCGTCCATGATGCCGCCCGCGGCGATCACCGGTACGCGGCAGCGCGACGCCAGCAGGCGCGTGAGCGCGAAGGTGCCCAGCCGATCGTCGGGCGCGTCGGGGTCCGTGACGCCCCGGTGGCCGCCGGCCTCGTAGCCCTGGGCGACGATCGCCGAGATCCGCGCCTCCTCGAGCGACCGCGCTTCTTCCAGGCTGGTGGCGCTCGCCAGGAGCACGATCCCCGCCGCGCGCAGCGCCTCGATCGCTGAGCGCGAGGGAACGCCGAAGTGAAAGCTGACCACCGGCGGCCGCTCCTCGAGCAGGAGGGCCAGCATGTCCTCGTCGCCCGCGAAAGTGCGATAGACCTCGGTCAAATGATCGGGCGCGACCGCGTCGAATGAACGAAAGGTCGGCGCCAGCGCCGCCAGCCAGCGCGCCTCGCGCTCGGGATCGCGCCGCGGCTGCCGATGGCAGAAGACGTTCAAGTTGAACGGCCGATCGGTGAGCGCGCGCGTCTCGCCGATCATCCGCCGGGTATCCGCCACGTCGGCGGCACCGACCGCGATCGAGCCGAGCCCGCCGGCCGCCGACACCGCCGCCGCGAGCGCCGGATTCGACACGCCAGCCATCGGCGCCTGGATCAGTGGAATGCGAACACCGAGGAGGTCGAAGAAGCCGGCCACGTCCTGAGCCTAGCAACCGCGGCGCGGCGCCGTCCAGACAGACCACGCGCGGGCGGACCGTGCCGCCCGCGCGCGCCTGCCGGTTTCACCTTCGGGTCAGAGCGCGGCCAGGAACGCCAGGAGGTTGTTCTTGTGGCCCGGTGGCAGCGCATTGAACGCATCCCGGGCCGCTGCGCCCTGCCCGTCGTGGCGCTGGATCGCATCCTGGACCGACGTCGCGCGGCCGTCGTGGAGCAGGTTCGTCGGGGCGACGAAGTGCAGCCCCCAGAGCGGCGCGGTGCGCATCTCGGTGCGGCCGACGTCGCCGTTGCCGGGGATGCCATCGCCGAGCGAGCCCATGTCGTGCACCAGAAAATCCGAATACGGATGATAGGTCTGGTTGGAGAGCAGGGAATTGGCGTTCTGCCCCGACGTCAGATCCGGCACGTGGCATCCGGCGCAGCCGATGTCGCTGAAGACCGTCTGACCGGAGTGCGCCTGGCCAGTGATGTTCGGCGGCGGCGGCGGCGCGAGGAACGTCATGAAGTCCGTGAAGGCCTGGACGTCACCGCCGTTGTCTTCGGTGCTGCCTGGTTCGACTGGCTTACCATCGCAGGGCAGAATGAACGCTGGATTACCTTGCGGGACCTGCTCATTGGGAAACATGGGGTTGGTGATTCCCATCTCGTTCAAATACGCGTCTCCGGAGAATTGAAACAACGTCGGGACCTGCGCCTTCCATCCGAACTTGCCGACAGACGTGCCGTTCGTCTGCAAGTTGGGCACGTGCGCTGCATGACCTCGGATTCCGATCGGTTGCGCCGCGGCCAAAGCAATGAAGGTCGCGTCCGGCGTTGCATCTACCAGGCCTAACCCGAAGAGCGCAGTCGTCCGTCGCAACGCCACGACGTTGGCATCGGCGGGCACCGGCTCGCCGTTCGGCGGCAGCGAGCAGTTCGGGATCGATGCGCGCTCGCTCGCCGGCAGGCTGGTCACACTGAACAGATCGAAGAGCTGACCGCCTTCCGATTCCAGGGAATTGAACGTGACACCGTCGAAGTGTCCCGCGCGGACTTCGAATTGAACACCGGAACCACCGAGCGCGCCAACGTCGTGGCAGTTGCCGCACGCGCGCTCATTGAAGACCGGCCCAACGCCGTCGGCGACGTCTTCGACCTCGGCAAATGTATCGGCATTGGCGTTGAACGCCGCGATCTGAGCGGGGCTCGATCCCGGCAACGGATTTCCTAGTAGCGCCGATGATCGCATCGCTACGACGTCGCCGTTCGTCGACGGCGCGCATGTCGGGATGGTGGCCGCCACCACCATCGCAACCATCCAAGAACCTCTACTCCATCCATGACCCGTTAGAATCGATACGCGTCTCGTTGACATAGATGCCTCCCTCCCATTGAGTGCTCTCATTGCCCGTCACTAGAGCCCAGGCGGGCGCCACGGTCTCACGGGGAGTTGCCCCCTGTCACTCGGATTCGGCGCCGCACCGATCATATTTCACATACTGTGCGCGACCTGCGCGCGACGCTGAGCTCGCTTGATTGGCAATGCGATCCGGCTTACGGCACGCTCGTTGTGGATGGATCAACGAAACGCTCGCAACGTTGTTTGGCGACTAGCTCTCGAGGACAACCAGATCGAGCGCCGCCAGCCGCGCCGGATCCGCGTTAAGATCGATCGCGGTGATCTTCTCGCCCGCGATCGTGAAGGACAAAGTGACGCGTGGCATTCCCTTGGGAGCCCAGACCGCGCCGACGACGCCGTCGATCAGCGCCAGGCGCGCGCCCTGCCGGCGGTTGGAAGCGGTCCGGGCGACCGCCTCGGCGCCGTGGAGATCATTGACCGCCCCCATCTTGATCGCGGTGGCGTCGGAGCGCAGCACCACGTCCGGATCGAGCACCGAGAGCAGCGCTTCGAAGTTGCCCGCGCGCGCGGCCGCGAGAAACGCCGCGACGATCTCGCGCTGGCGCGCGCGGCCGGCGTCGGGCGCGGCGTCGGTCCCCTGCACGCGCCGGCGCGCGCGGCTGGCCAGCTGGCGGGCTGCGGCCGGCGACTTGCCGACGATGGCGGCGATCTCGTCGAACGAGACCGCGAACAGGTCGTGGAGCACGAAGGCGATGCGCTCCGACGGCGCCAGCGTCTCGAGCACGATCAGCAGCGCCGGTCCGAGCGAGTCGGCGAGCTGCAGCTCCTGTTCGGCGGCGTTCGCCTCGGCGCCGGCGCTGGCCTCGAGCGCGTCGTCGCCGTCGAGCGGATCCTCACGACGCAGCTTGCGCGAGCGCAGCACGTCCAGGCAGACGCGCGCGACCACAGTGGTCAGCCAGCCGCCCAGGTTCTCGACCTCGGCTCCGCCGGCGCGGCTGAGCCGCAACCAGGCCTCCTGAACCGCGTCGTCGGCCTCGCTTTGCGATCCGAGCATGCGGTAGGCAACCGCGCGCAGGCGGACGCGGTTCTCTTCGAACCGCACCGCGAGGTCCTCGGGCTCAGCCCTCGACTTCATGGTCACCTTCCTTCCGAACTTTTCGGCGTTCTAGCCTGCCGTCAACGGGTTGACGAATGGCGCCCGGGGAATGTGACCGAAATGATCCGCAAGCGAGCATGCGAAGCGCGCCGAGCGCGGCCCGACACGACAACCACGCACAGCGTGCCCGTCAAAGGTCCGTCGGAGCTGCTTGCGTTTCTGACGCACAAGCGTTTATGCTGCTGTGGGTTCAAAGTCGGGTGGTTCGCTGTCGGGGGAGCGACGCCATCCGGTTGGTTGGTTCGAAGAGAGGCCGAGGAGAGGCATCTATGAGGAACGGCGCGACCCCGACGAACGGTGCCACCCGCCCCACTGGAGGCCGCGGGAACCGGTTCACTGGCGTGCAGCGCGTGGACAATGGAGCGGAGGCATGAGTCGCAAAGTGAAGCTGCGTCTTTACGTGACTGGCTCGGCGCCGAACTCCATCGCCGCGCTCGCCAACCTGAAGGCGGTGCGCGCTGCGCTCGACGAGCACGAGCTGGAGGTCGTCGACGTGCTCCAGCGGCCGGAGCGCGCGGTGGCCGACGACCTGCTGGTGACACCGACGCTCCTGAAGGTGGCGCCGCGCCCGACCTGCCGCATCGTCGGCAATCTGCGAGACACCCACCAGGTGTTGACCAGCCTGGGAATCGTCCAGGGAGCGGCATGAACCGCGCTATGCGAAACAAGCAGCGCCAGCTGAAAGAGGCGCGCTCCACCGTCGAGGCGCTGGTCTCGGGCCAGGTCGATCCGGTGGCGGGCCCAACCAGCCGGGTCCTGCTCGCGGCGGCCGACGCGTTGCGCGCCGCCGAGGAACGCTACCGTGTGCTGCTCGACTCCGCCCCAGACGCGATGGTCGTGTTCAACAACCGGGGCGAGATCCAGATGCTCAACAGTCGGACCAAGGAGCTGTTCGGCTACGCGGCCGAGGATCTCGTCGGCCACACGATCGAAACGCTGTTCTCAGAGCGTGTCTGGCGCGAGCGCGCCGAGCGCCGCGCCGCCTACTTTCAGGATCCGCGCCCGATGCAGCTGGGCGCGGCCGAGCGCATTCACTGCCGGCGCGCGGACGGCAGCGAGTTTCCCGCCGAGATCTGCCTCAACCCAGCGCAGACCAACGACGGTGTCCACATCATCGCCGCGATCCGCGACGTCGGCTCGCGCGTCGAGATCGAGGACGCTCTGCGCGAGAGCGAAGCGCGCCTCTCCAGCACGCTCAACAGCATCGGCGAAGGCGTCCTCGCAACCGATCTGCACGGCGTCGTCACGCGCATCAATCCAGCGGCGGAGCAGGTCACCGGATTCTCGCGCGACGAGGCCATCGGCCGGCACGTCGACGACATCTACCGCGTGCTGTCGGAGAAGACCCGGCAACCGGTGGCGACGCCGATCCAGGCGCTGGCCAGCGGCGGCGTCGTCGTCTCTCCCAACGCGCGCCTGGTGACGCGGGACCAGCGCGAGCGCTCGATCTCGCAGAGCGCGGCGCCGATCCGCAAGCCGACTGGCGAGGTCCTGGGCGTGGTGCTCGCCTTCCGCGATGTGACCGCGCAGCGCGAATTGCAGGAGCAGCTGCACATCTCCGAGCGCATGGTCTCGCTGGGGACGCTGGCTGCGGGGATCGCGCACGAGATCAACAACCCGCTGGCGGCGCTCATCGGGAACCTCGACGTGCTGATGGAGGATCTGAGGCGCCCGCCGGGTGAGCGGTTCCCGCTGCCCGGCTTCGTCGACGAGGTGTTGCACGACGTGCGCGAGGCCGCCGAGCAGGTGCGCCTCATCGTCAAGGACCTGAAGGTCTTTTCGCGCAGCGACGACGACAGCCGTGGGCCCGTCGACGTGCAACGCCTGTTGGAGTCGTCGTTGCGCCTGGCCTGGAACGAAGTGCGCCACCGCGCGCGCCTCGTCAAGGAGTGGCAGGTGGTGCCGCCGGTGATCGCCAACGAGGCGCGCCTCGGCGAGGTGTTCGTCAACCTGATCGTGAACGCCGCGCAGGCGATCCCCGAGGGGCGCGCCGATCGGAACGAGATCCGGCTGGTCACGAGCCTCGACGAGCACGGACGGGTCGCGATCGAAGTGCGCGACACCGGCGTCGGGATCCCGAGCGAGAGCCGCGCGCGCATCTTCGATCCGTTCTTCACCACCAAGCCGGTCGGCGTCGGTACCGGACTCGGGCTGGCGATCTGCCACCGCATCATCACCGAGCTCGGCGGCGATATCGCCGTCGCCAGTGTCCCCGGCCAGGGGACCACGTTCCGCGTGACGTTGCCGGTCGGGCAAGCCGACGTCGCAGCGCCCGACGCCGCCCAGTTCGAGCACGTCGACGCGCAGCGCCGAGGCACGGTGATGGTCATAGATGACGACGTGCTGGTTCGCAGCTTCGTGCACCGCGCGCTCTCGACCGCACACGAAGTCAGCGTCGAGACCTGCGGCGAGGATGGGCTGAAGCGCATCCAGCGCGGCGAGCGCTTCGATCTCATCTTATGTGACGTGATGATGCCGCAGATGACCGGGCTCGAGCTCTACGACCTGGTCTCGGAGATCGCGCCCGAGCAACCGAAGCGGATCGTCTTCATCACGGGCGGCGCGTTCAGCGGCTCGATGCAACAGGTGCTGGAAGCGACCGGCAACCCGCGGCTCGACAAGCCGTTCCACGCCGACCGCCTGCGCGAGCTGGTCGACGAAGTGATCGATGGTTGCGCGATCCCGATCAGCGCGCCGCGGCCAGCCGCGCCCGCCGGCCCTCTCACCCCGCCGGCCACGGTGCCCAGCCCCCTCTCGACGCGCATCAGCACGCGACGCGGGTCGCTGAGCCCCGCGGCCAAGCGCCGCGATCGATCTTTACGGCACTAGCCGGCGACCGGAACGGAGCGTTCGAACGAAGCACGCCGAGCTATTCGCAGGCGGGCAACGTGATCGTTGCGCCGTCGCGCATCGCCGAGCCGCAGGTCGCTTCGAACGTCCAGACGTGCTGTCCCGGCTGAGCGCCGCCGACGCGGCTCACGGTGAGGGTACCCGCCGTCGGACGGCAGCAGGTGTTGCTGCGCTGGACACCCGCGCCCACCAGCGTCGCGCTCGCGCCCGACGTCACCTGGTCCTGCACGTTCTCCGTGCCGTCGATGGTGTACGTCTGGTTGGCCGTCGAGAACGTCAGCGTGTGCATGCCGCTGTGGCTGAAGTCGGCGATCTTCGTCCCCGACGCGTCGAAGAACTGGATCTCGCCGCTGCCGTTGAAGCTGGTCGAGGTCCCGTTCTGCCCGAACGCGTAGCTGGCGGTGCCAGTATTGGACTGGTTCGGGATCGCGATGCGTGCGCCGCCCGGGCCGGTATAGACGAGGTTGGTCACCGTCGTGGTGTAGTTGAGGTTGATCGTCGTGTCGGCCGCGCAGACTGCCGTCGAGGCTGTCTTCGTAGCCTGCACGTCGAACGTACCGTCGAGCTTGCCGCCGCCCGAGAGCTGGCAGCCGTTGAAGACGACCGTGATGCCGTTCTTGACCGTCGCCACAGTCGTTCCGGAGCAAGCCGGCGGCGCCGTCTTTGGCGTCACCGTCACCTGTCCGGGGCACACCGACTCGCCGCGGATCAACGAACGCAGCGTGCTGCCGAGCGAAGGCGGGCCCGAGTTGTCGATCACCGTCGCCGCGCCCGCGATCGCTGCCGGTCCTCTCGACGCGTAGTAGACCGCGTAGTCCCAGCTATCCGCCGCGTAGTAGCCGGTATAGGCGAGATCCGCGGGATAGTAGTAGGTATAGAGGTACGGATCGTCGTAGGCGTACGTGGTCGTGGCGGTCGTCGTGCTGCCGCAGCCCCAGAAGCCAACCGTCAGAGCCCCCACCAGCGCCGCCGCGGGCGCGAGGCGCGCTCCCCAATGTCGAAGGCGATCTCGATGCGTTTTGATCATGGCCACACCTTTCTGCTGCCAAGGTAATGGACGATCGCCGCGCGCCAACCGATGGCGCTTTTGCGATTCATTGTTCGCTGCGCGAAACCGTGGGTCGACCGGAGCTCACGGTCAGGGGCAGCGTGTGCGGTCGAACAATGACCGCGTGCTGATTCAGACCACGCTCAGCGCGAACAACTGGTGGCCCCAGGCGGGCATATCGAGATAGAGCCCTTTGCCGGCCAGGTCGTCGCCGCGCCGTTGATACGAAGGCCCGCCCATGAGATCGGCGAGGCGAATCTCGCGACCCGCAAAGCCTGGCACATCGACGGTGACGTAACATTGCCCTTGATTCGGCGCGTAGTTGACCGCCATCAGCAATCGCTGATCGCCGAGCTGCCAGGACGCGACCACGAATTGCGCGGCGGTCGGGTTGCCGTCCCACGCCGGCCGGCACTTCCACAGGCGCCACTCGCCGTCGCGCGCCTCGGGACGTCGCATGGCCTGGAACAGCCGCTCATAGAACGCGCGCAGGTCGATGTCGGGCGTCTCGGCCGGGCGGCGGCCGAGGTGCATCGACACGTGGACCTTGCGCCCGTCGGTCTGTCCGTCGTGGACCAACCTCATCCCGCGCGCCATGAGCGCGATCGTCGCCGCCGCTCGATGCATCTCGGGCGAGAACGTCGCGGCGGCGCGCGGCTCGTCATGGTTCTCGATGAAGCGCAGCGAGCGCTCCTGAAAGCCGGGATCGGCCATCAGGTGCTCGCGCACCGGCGTCGCCGCGCCCTCGACCAAGCGATCATAGAGCCGCTTGTCATAGGTATAGTCGAAGCCCGCCTGCTGCAGCTCCCACTCCATGTCCCAGTACACTTCGGCCGCGAACGTGAAGCCGGGGTGGCGGCGCTTGATCGCGGCGATGGCCTCGGGCCAGAACGGGTTGTCCTTGGGCGGCGACCCATCGGCCGGACGCGAGCGGTCACCCCAGGTCCGCTGGATGATCGCCGGTTGCAGCAGCATCGCCATGTCGCAACGGACGCCGTCGCACCGGTCCGCGATCGCGCCCAGCTCGGCAATGCGTGCCTCGCGAAAGCCGGCGTGCCGGTAGTTGAGCTGAAACGTGTCGGCCCACCCGTCGAAGTAGGGATCGCGCCCAAAGGCCAGGATCACGCTGCGCCCCCCGACGTTGAGGCGGGCGTAGTTTTGCGGCGCGCGCGCCAGATCCTCCTCGGTGCCGTGAATGAAATACTCCGGGTGGGTGGTCACCCAGGGGTGGTCGGGCGCGGTGTGGTTGGGCACGAAGTCCAGCATCAGCTGCAGGCGGCGGCGCGCCAGCCGCTCGCGCAGCCGCGCCAGCGCGGGATCGCCGCCAAAGTCGCGGTGAACCGTGTAGGCGGCGATGGCGAACGGCGATCCGGTGATGTCCTCGTCGCGCAGGTCGGGCAGCACGCGCCGGCACTCCTCGACCATCTTGATGTTGGCGCGCGAGACCGCGCGGCCCGCGGGGCCGGTCTGCCAGACGCCGAGGAACCAGATCCAGCTGAACCCGCGGTCCGCGATCTCGTCGAGCATGCCGTCGTCGACGTCGTCGAGCGTCGCCCGCCGTCCGAGCGTGACGCCGCGCTCGTGCAGCGTCACGCGCGTGTTGATCTGGTACAGCGCGGGATTGGCGGGCACCCTCACGGCTGCGCCCCCGGCGCGTCCATGATCCGCTGCTGGTCGCGCTTGAGGTCGGCCAGGCTCGCGCCCGGCGTGAGCAGCATCTCGGGACGGATGCGCGCGAAGAAGGCCATCAGCGCTGGGATGATAGCTGTCCAGCCCGTTTGATGGCTCGCACCCAGCCCGGCGCCGTTGTCGCCGTGGAAGTATTCATAGAACAGGATGTGGTTCTTCCAGTGCGGGTCGTCGGTGAACTTGCGCGTGCCACCGAAGACTGGACGGCGGCCCTCGTGGTTGAGCAGGAAGAGTCCGGCCATGCGGTTCGACAGCTCCTCGGCGACCTGGTACAGCGTCATGTATTGGCCCGAACCGGTGGGGCACTCCACGCGGAACTCCTCGCCGTAGAAAGTGTACATCTGAATGAGCGCGCGGATGATGAGCGCGTTGATCGGCGCCCAGATCGGCCCGCGCCAGTTGGAGTTGCCGCCGAACATCCCGGTGTCGGACTCGGCGGGCAGATAGCCGACGCGGTACTCGCTGCCGCCGGCGTTGAACACATAAGGATGTTCCAGGTGATAGCGCGACAGCGATCGGATGCCGTGGTCGCCGAGGAACTCGTTGGGGTCGAGCATGCGCGCCAGCACGCGCCGCAGCTTCTCATCGGTGAGAAGCGACAGCATGCGACGCCCGGCGACGCCGGCGCGCGGCGGGTTGAGGTTGGCTATCAGATCGGGCCGGTTGTTCTGGTACCACATCGCGCGCTCGACGAATCGCGGCAGCTTCGTCAGTACCTCGGGGCGATAGACCGAGACCGCGCACAGCGGAAGCAACCCGACGATCGAGCGCACCTTGAGCCGCGTGGTGAACTGCCCGGGCACGCGCAGCACGTCGTAATAGAAGCCGTCTTCTTCGTCCCACAGCGAATCGGCGCCGATCCGATTGGTGGCGGACGCGATCGCCACCACGTGCTGGTAAAACTTGATCGCCAGCTCTTCGTAAGTCGGGTCGACCAGCGCCAATTCCAGCGCCATGTCGAGCATGTTCTGCGCATAGAACGCCATCCATGACGTGCCGTCGGCTTGCTCGAGATACCCACCGGTCGGCAGCGGCGCGCTGCGGTCGAAGACGCCGATGTTGTCGAGCCCGAGGAAGCCGCCTTCGAACAGGTTGCGCCCGTCGCGGTCCTTGCGATTGAGCCACCAGGTGAAGTTCGACACCAGCATGTTGAACGTGCGCTTCAGGAACGGCAGCGCCCGCTCGCCGAGGATGTCGCGATTGAGCCGGTAGTTGAAGATCGTCGCCCAGGCGTGGACCGGCGGATTGACGTCGTCGAAGTTCCATTCGTAAGCGGGCAATTGACCGTTCGGGTGCTGATACCGGTCGAGCAACATCAGGCTCAGCTGCTGCTCGGCCAGGTCGGGGTCGACGCCGGCGAGCGCGACCGAATGGAACGCCAGATCCCAGGCCGCGAACCAGGGATACTCCCACTTGTCCGGCATCGAGATCACGTCGGCGCCGTACATGTGGAACCAGTGCTGGTTGCGCGTCTGGCCGTCCGAGTCGCGCTGCACGCCGCGCTGGTGCAGCCATTGCTCGACGTCGTAGACGTAGGCCTGCTTGGTCCAGAGCAGCCCGGCCGCGCCCTGGCGCACCACCTGGGCGGCGTCAGAGCTGAGCGACGGCGGCGTCCGCTCGGCGTAGAACTCGTCGGCTTCGCGCAGGCGCTCGGCGAAGATGGTGTCGAAGCCGGCCATCGGATCGTCGAGGTGCTCCGGCGCACGGGTGGTCAGGCGCAGGCGCATGGTCACGGTCTGCCCGGGCGCCACGTTGGACAGCGTGTGCGCCGCCGACTTGGTCCCCTTCTTGGCCGGGTTGACGGCGTCCCGGCGCCCCTGCACCACGTAGTCGTTGATGCCGTCCTTTTGGTACGGCGTCGGGTTGGGCTGGCCCCACAGTCGATAGCGGTTGGTCTCGTTGTCGGCGAACAGCAATTCGCCGGCGCCTTCACAGTAGAGAAAGCGCTGGCCGAGTTGCGGGTGTCGAGCGGCGATGACCGCGCAGCGCGGGTGATGCAGCGCCTCGAGCTCGGGGCGCGGCGCGCGCTCGTCCATGCACCAGGTGTTGCGGAACCATAGATGGGGCAGAAGATGCAGCGGCGCCGCATCGGGACCGCGATTGACCGCGCTGACCCGGATCAGGATGTCCTCGGGATCGATCTTGGCGAACTCGACGAAGACGTCGAAGTAGCGGTTCTCATCGAAGATGCCGGTGTCGAGCAGCTCGAATTCGAACTCGTTG
>Ga0265314_10005594_pt1 | contig 11294 bp, 8 predicted proteins | sample 4126metaG_FD_203106 | JGI IMG/M metagenome (GOLD analysis project Ga0265314, IMG submission 203106) | Rhizosphere microbial communities from Carex aquatilis grown in University of Washington, Seatle, WA, United States - 4-1-26 metaG | ecosystem: Host-associated > Plants > Roots > Rhizosphere >... | reverse complement strand
GGTTGGCTGCGTCGACCGCATCGGCATCGGCTCGGGCGTCGGCACGCGCTCCGTCCGAGATGCTGGCGTCGCTGGAGCCACCCACGCCGCCGCCACTGCCCGTCGCGCCGCCGGTGCCGGGTAAGCCGCCGCTGCCGGCGTCGGCCGGACCGCTCATACCGGCGGTGCCTCCTGCACCATGAGCGCCTCCGCTACCCGAGCCACCCGTTCCAGCGCCGCCCGAACCGTTGTTTTGGCCGCTTCCGCAGGCGCTGAGAACCAGTCCGAGCGTTGCGAGCAAACAGAGCGTTCGCATACGCTCGTTAATGCCTCTCGCTCACGACCGAGTCAATCGCCAATCGCACTCTTCTGCCTCGCGCGGTTTCAATGACAATATCGGCAAGGCTCAGACAGTAAGGCCAATCGGCAGGGCGACGCAGTGTCATTACGCGACAGCGTTGTGGCAGTCGACTCGTTTGTTCCGATCGGACCTGGGACGGAGTTCTTCTGACAACATAGAGGCTGCCGCGACAATCTATATGGCGGGTGTCGTGACTCATCTTCGGCTCGTCCCACGGATTGCGCGAGAGATGACGTCGGACGACGCCTGCCTGGACGCGTTCCAGCGGGAGCTGGACTATGTGTTCCGGACGCTGCGGCGGCTCGGCACCTCTCCTTCGGAGATGGAGGATCTCGCGCAGGAAGTGTTCCTGGCCCTGCACCGGTCTTGGTGCAAGTACGATCCGCGCCGCCCGTTGCGGCCGTACCTTTTCGGAATCGCCTTCCGGCTCGCGTCGGCGCACTACCGCAAACGGAGCCGCGAGGTTGCCTTCGGGGTCGTCGAGCTCCGCGATTCGCGCCCGGCACCGGACGAGGCGCTGCAGAGCAGGCAACTGCGGACGATGATGCTTGCTGCCCTCGAGAGGATTCCATTGCCGAGGCGCGCCGTGCTGGTGATGCGCGACCTCGACGATGTTCCGGTCGGAGAGGTGGCCTCCGTGCTCGGCATTCCGCTCTTCACTGCTTACTCGCGGCTGCGCAAGGCGCGCCGGGAGCTCGAGGCCGGTGTACGGCGAATGCTCAAGGAGGTGGATGGGCGATGAATCCCTTGCCAATCAAGCTACCGCCCGAGGCCCAGGCGCTCCTGGACCGGGAGCGCTCGATCCCGGTCATTCCAGCGCCGGTTCGCGCGCGAGCGATCGCCCGAGCGCGGGAGGCGCTCGCGGCGGGTAATTGGGGGTCAACCAAACCGCCTCGCGCTGCGGTGAGGACTCTGTGGGCCGCCGCGGTGGTGCTGGCTTGCTTCGCCAGCGCCGTGGTGGGAGCGATGGCATACGGGCTCCGCGCGCACAGTGAGGCGGCGCGTAGCAGCGGTCCCGTTGCGGTCCCCGTCGAGATGGGCGCGCCCGCGCCGGTTCCTTCCGGTCGTCGTCATCGATGGTCGACTAGCCTTCGACCGAGGTGGCCGCCGCCACGCCCTGTAGCCCATCACGGTTCGGCGCCGCCCGCGACGAGCCCCTGCAGCGGCGGGCGCGCGACGCAGTGGCGCGGAAGGATTTTGCCGCCGCCTTGCCGCCCATCGTCGAGCACGCCCGTCGGTTCAAGAACGGCCGGCTGGCGGAAGAGCGCGAGGCCCTGCGCTTGAAGGCGCTGGTCGGCCTCGGCCGGACAGAAGATGCGCGGCGCGCGGCCGCGGCATTCGAGGCGCGCCTCCAGCGCGGTGAGCTCTTGCCGGCGGTCCGTCACCGTCTGCGACCCGTGGCCGAAACACGCTAACGACCTGGAGGTTCTCCATGATGCGCGCCCTATCGGTCTCTCATATCGTCATCTGGTCAGCCGGGGCGATACTGTCATTCTGCGGGTGCGGTGCAACCGGGGCCGACACCACCGGTAGCGCTGGACGGACGGGGACCGGCGGTCTCGGTCAAGCCGGGTCCGACGGAGTAGGCGGCTCGACTGGCGCTGGCGGTTCGGCCGGCGCCACCGGCACCGGCATCGGGGGCAGCGCGACCGGCGGGCAGGGAGGGAGTGGCGGCTCAGCCGCCGGCGGCGCGGGGGCTGGTGGAGCCGGGGCCACCGGAACAGGCGGGCGGGCAGCAGGGGGAGACACCGGTATGTCTGCCGGCTGCGGCAAGGCGCCCACCATCCCGAGCGGTGAATACAACAACGGCCATCACATCGCGATTACGGCGGCCAACATGCAGCGCGAATACATTCTCAACGTCCCGGCCAGCTACGACAATACGCATCCATACAGGCTCGTTATCGCTTATCACGAGCTCAACGGTAACGATGATGAGATGTACAGAAACAATTACTATCACTTGCTCCCCTTGTCCAACGACAGCGCGATCTCGTTGCCCCCAACGGGCAGCAAAATAACGCCAACTGCACGCAAGCGGGGGGATGCGGATGGCCTAACCCGAACAATACGGACCTGGCGCTCGCCGATGCCCTCGTGGCGCAGGTCGAGCAGAATTTCTGCGTCGACACGAACCGGATCTTCGCGACTGGCTGGAGCTTCGGGGGAAGCATGTCCTACAAGACCGCGTGTGAAAGACCCCTTGGCGGGACGGCGAACGGCTTCGTCCGTGCCATCGCCGTCTACTCCGGCTCTCAGCTGAGCGGAAACTGCACACCCACAAAGCCCGTGGCCTACTATGCATCGCACGGAACCAGCGATAGCGTTCTGTGCTACGACAGCACGCGTACGAGCGGCTGCACGGTTGGCAATGGCGTGATGCTGGCGCAGAACTTCGCCATGGCGAACGGCTGCACCTGGATGACGCCAACGAAGGTTACGAGCGGCAACCACGTTTGTACCAGCTTGACGGGCTGCACGACCGGGTACCCATTGGAGTTTTGCTCCTTCAATGGTCCGCACACCCCTGACCCGACCGATCCCGGCCAGCGAACGAGCTGGGAATATCAAAACGTCTGGACGTTCCTTAGCCAGTTCTAAGAGCGTCGACGGGAGGTCGGCGGTCGGCCGTACTGCGCCGACGAGGAGATGCCGCTGTCGGATGCGCCGCCATCCGACGATCCCGCGAGCAGATGGTCGCGGTGCGCCCCCGCGTGAGAATGACGTCAACCAAGACCAGACGTCCCGGGCCCCCGCCTGCGCCGCCTGTCCGGCGCGCCGCAGGCCGCGGTGTCAGGGATTGGCCTTCAGATCGGCGTAGGCAGCCTCGAGGCCTGCGGCGTTGACGATCGCTTGGGCATCCGCCGGGAAGGTGTCCCCTGTGATGGCGATGTTGCCCGAGACGACGTTGCCGGGGCCAGCCAGCCCCGGACCGGCCGAGGGCCCCCAGTTGTTGGTGAAAGTGAGGTGGCCGGTGTCGTTCGAGGCGTTCCAGTTCGCGGTCACGTACGCTCCGAAATTCGCGTAGACGTTCTTCGTCATGGTGACGTAGGCCGACCCCTCATCCTCGTACTCGCCCCAGATGACGCCCGCCAGCCCGGAGCCCTTGCCCTCGCAATAGTTCTGCGTGACGATCGTGCCGGGGCTCGCCGAAAGGTTGTAGTGGCAGCCGCCATCGTTCATCTGGAGCTGCATCTGATGCACGTAGTTCGCAGAGATCGTGTTGTTCTTGGCGACCGTCGCAGATACGTAAAGCGGTTGGTAAAGGTAAAGATCACCCGTGGCGCGCGACTTGTAATCGTTGTTGCCGCCGGCGTCGTTCGTGCCCCACCCGAGCCCGCTGCTGATCCCCGAATACGGCAAGTTGTAAACTTCGTTGTGGGTCACGACGACGTTCTGCGTGTACGTGAGCATCAAGCCGGCGAAGTCTCGATAGTCGACGTGCCGCCGGCGCCCCCTGTCGCCGTCGCCATCCCACCACCGGTCCCTCCCGTCGAGCTCAAAGTGCCCGACCCACCACACGCACCGAGCAAGAGCGCCAGCAAGATGCTGGACGCCAGCCTCCTACCGCCTCGGATTGACGCGACGGCCGCCACAGAGAACGCTGGTCGCGCGCTCGGTGCGAACCAGGCGAGAGAAATCCTCGACGGCGACCGTTCGGAAGTCTTCACGGGGACGTCTCCACCTCAACCTCGACAAGACCGGCTCGTCATCGGGTGCGACGGAAGCGCTTTCGTCGGCGGGGGCGGACGAGCGGGGCCGCCACGAACGCGAAGGCGAGAACGGTGGCCGGCGAAAACTCGTTCGGTTTGGATGCGCCGAAGGCACAGCTGCATCCGCCTGATCCTTCTCTGGCCCCCGTTGGGTTCCCGCCAGCATCGTCGTGGCCGAACGCTCCGCCTGTGCCGGTTCCAGACCCGCCGCCGCTCGCCATACCGCCACCGCCGCCGCTGCCTTGATCGCCTCCGCGTCCCTGCGTGCCCCCCTCGCTGCCGGCCCCGCTGCTACCAGCGCTGCCGGAACCTCCGTTGCCGCCTGGACCACCGCCGCCGACACCGCCGCCGCCGCGTCCTCCCGCGCCAGCAGCGCCACCCGCGCCAGCGCCGCCCCCAGCCCCGCCGTTCCCACACTGCGCGATCTCAGGATCGACGGCCCCCGTCTTGTCCAGGCCGAGGAACGGGATGACGTATTGAGCCTCGAACAGCGCGTCGGATGGGCCGTGATCGCCGCCGATCGACGTGAACCCATCGAGCACCAGATAACCGCATGAGTTGAGCCACTGCTGCCGGGTCGCCTGGTGGTTCCCGAGTGGCAGGTTCATGATCGTCGATGTCGGGTTCGAGCTGAGGCTCAGCACGTCCGTCCATTCCGTTTCGGCCTCGGTGAAGTTCTTGTAGTTGATGGTCATGTCGGCGTTGCCGTGGAACATCTGCACGCGTGGGCGACGGCCCATGTACCCGGGGTCCATGTTACGAACGATGTCCCCCCACTCCTGAGCAGTGTGCGTGACGTTGCCGCCGGCGCACGCGCCGCTGTACCCCATGCTGGCCGCGGATTCGTTCGAGCCTCGGCACCCCGCCGGCATCCCGGCGAACGCCGAGCCCGCTTTGAAGATGTCCGGATAGAGAGCGAGCAGCAGCTCCGTCATCATGCCGCCCGACGAGTCTCCGGTCGAGTAAACGCGATTGGCGTTCGCGCCGTACTTGCCAATGGCATAGGTGACCATCTGCTTGATGGCATCGCTGTCGCCGCCGCCGCTCCGCGTCCAGGCCTTGTTCGACTCGACGTCCCAGCATCGCCCGCTACTGGGCACGACCATGATGAATCCGTACTGGTCGGCCGCGCTGACGACGCCACCGCCCTGTGCCTGGCCAAACACGGCCGCCGCGGTGCCACCGCAATAGTGAATGAGCGTCAGGACGGGCGGGTTCGACGCCACCCTGTCCGGCACGTAAACATACATGGTCACGTCCGTGGGAAGGCCAGGTCCGCCCCAATTGCTGACCTGCTGCAACGACGCCGCTCTCGCCCTTGGAGCGGCAGTCAACACCAAAGCAGCGGTCACCAGAACACAGCCGTTCGCCAGTCTTCGTATCACAAAGAGTCTCCGCATCTAGCTGTCGCGACGACGTCAGGATTGTTCGAGTCTTTTGGGCTCACGATTCCTGTGAACATTTTTCGGCCATCTCGCAGGTTTGACGGAGACCAGATGCTGTCCAGTCGTGACTCGCCTCCTTTCGTAGCGCGCCGCCGTACTTGGCTCGCGACAGTGGTGTTTGTGACCTGTTTCTCATTGCCGGGTCTGGCGGGTGCCAAGACCCTGATCGACTATTTTCAACCTGCGCCGACCACGTGCGCCCTGACGTCGAATACTTGGGGCGCGTCGGGCGTGCTCCCGCGCGACACTTGCAACGGCATGGAAGATCCGAAGAATCCGCCCGGACTTCTCTATTGGGACGGCAAGATCATCCGGGCGTCCGATGGCCAGTATCACCTGCTCGCCAGCCGTTGGCCCGATTCTCCGTCCGGGCACAATGGATGGTTTGGTTCCGACGCCATCCACGCCGTGAGCGCGAGCTCACCGCTCGGCCCTTACGTGGACAAGGGGTTCGCTTATACCAACGGACCGGACTCGGGTGACCGCAGTAAGGGCCACAACGTCTCCGCGTGCCAGATGAACGACGGGACCTACTGCTTGATCGTCAGCGAGATCGTGCCGTTCACGATCTTCACCTCCCCGTCTCTTAACGGCCCCTGGACGCGCTGTCCGGCGACCGGCGATCTGATCCAGACGAACGGAGTCCCCGCCGGCTCGGATACCCACTATGACTCGAACGTGAGTCTGGTCGTTCGCCCGGACGGTAACTTCGAGATCGTTCAACGCCACGGACTCATCGCGCTGAGCACGACCGGAATCTGCGGTCCCTACAAGCTGCAGCAGCCGACGAACACATATCCCTCGTCCGAGGCCGTTCCTGCGAACATCGCGAGCATCTATCCCAATCGAACCCGGCACGCCGATTCGATGGCACCGGCCACCGTCGAATCAACGTACGCCCTGGCGGAGGATCCCGTGATCTGGTACAGCGGCGGCCAGTACCACGTCGTCTACGACTACCCGGACGACCGCGTCGGGTACCATCTCACGTCGCCAGACGGCATTCACGGCTGGAGCGACCAGGGGCTGGCCTACGATCCGCGATTGGCGCAGCAGCTCTTCAGTTACAACGAAGGGACCGTAGACCACTGGTTCAAGATGGAGCGGCCCGGCGTGCTGATCGAGGGCGGCCACATCACGCACTTCACTTTCGCGGTGACCGACGTCGACAAGGGGCAAATCACGGCTGGTTCGAATCACGGGAACAAAGTTATCGTCGTTGCATTCGACGGCGCGACATTTGACGCCGAGACGGGAATCGGCGTTGGAGGAGCTGGAGGTGGCGGCGGGCAAGCGGGCAGCGGAGGAGCAGGTGGTGCCGCCGGAATGGGCGGCGCGGGGGCCAGCACTGGCTTCGACGGCGGTGCTTCTGGTGCGGGAGGCATCGAGGCGTCGGGCGGAGCAAGCGGTCGAGGCGGAGCCGGCGGCTCCATCGGGGCTGGAGGTCTCACCGGTGGCGGCGGTTCGGGAGGGGGAGGCGCCCATGTGGGGAGCGCGGGAGGCGCCTCCGGACCGAGCGGGACAGGCATCGGCGGTCAGACGCCCCGCGCGGCGGGAGGGGCGAGTGGCGCAGTCAATGGATCGGCCGCGGGTTGTTCTTGCGCGACCCTTCGGACTGGCCCCGGTAGCAACGGTGGATGGCTAGCGCTGATGGCTCTCCTGGTGACGATTCGCCGACGCCGCCGTCTCTGAGTCGAAGCCGGTTCCGGAGGCGAGACAGTCGCTCGCCGTATCACGGGCGCCGGTGCCACGACGCTGGTCGCTGCCGCGCCGGCAACATCCATCAGCCTATCTAGTCAGGAGAAGACCCCTGTGACATCCGAACTTGTTCTCTGGCCCATCATTGCGCTGTGGGTCGTCGCGGGATGTGGCAAGCCCAATCCCGGCAGCGAGACGTCGGGGGCCGGCGGTGGAATCGGTGCCGGCGGCTCCATCAGTAGCGTCGGCGGGGCAGGCGGGATCCCATCGTCGCGCGGCTCGGGAGGGATCGCATCGTCGGGCGGGGCGGGTGGCAGCGGAGTGGCTTGCTCTCCCAATTGCAGCGGGAAGACCTGCGGCGACGACGGTTGCGGGCACACTTGCGGGGGCTGCCCACCGTCGCAGCTCTGCGGGGCGTCACAGACCTGTGTCGCGTCCCCGAGCGCGACCAGCGTCGTGGTTGACGCGAATTCGCAGCTGACCCCCATCTCCTCCGACATCTACGGCGTGGCGTTCTCCAGCGACGACTCGATGCAGATCGCGGCGCTCAATCGATGGGGCGGCGATGCCACGAGCTCGTACAACTGGAAAATCGATGTTGCCAACGCCGGCAATGACTGGAACTGCGCGAACTACAAGGGGAGGTTCACGTCACCAACGCCCGATCCCTCGCTGATGACCAGCTCGGACCAGTTCATTCACTACAACATCACGAGACTCGCCGATACGCTGATGACGATCCCCATCACCGGTTGGGTGTCCAGCATGGCGACGCCGAACCCGGGGAATCCGGACTGCGCGGGTGGGACCGCCATCTCGACCTGCTGCCAGACCCTCGGCACGTCGGAAGAAAAGCTGATCGATGGAGGATCGAGCGTGCTCGATACGTCCTTCATGGGCTCATGGGTGACCCACCTGGTCTCGACGTTCGGATCGGCGGAGAACGGGGGCGTAAAGTACTACCAACTCGACAACGAGCCTGACAACTGGCAAGCGCTGCGCACCGACGTCTATCCGGCCCTCTACCCCCCGGGCACTCGGTGCCAGCCTTTCTACAAGACCAACTCGAGCATCGGGACGAGCCTCGATCAGGACTTCATCAACCGGACCATCGCCTACGCGAAGGCCATCAAAGGAGCGGATCCGACATCCTCCGTCCTCTTCATGTGCACGGAGAGTCCCGACGACCTGGTAGCGCTTCCTGACGTCGAGTGCGGAAGTCCCGCAGGCCCGTACAGCGTCACCAGCTCGCTGACGATGGCGATCCTGAAGCTCGCCGCGGCCCAGGATGCCTCGACGCACTCACGCCTACTGGATTGTGTCGATATGCATTACCCATTTCTCTACCCGCGCAAGGGGCTCGGAGACACCAACGCGTTCTGGGATACCAATAGCGCTTCGGTCGTTCCGCACGTTCAGGGCTGGATCAACTCGGCTTATCCAGGAACCGGCATCTGCGTCAGCGAGTACAACGTGCCCAACGACGGCGGCGATGGCAATACGCCGGACCCTACCACCGGGGCACAGGAGGCCGACCTCCTCGGGATGTATGGGCGGCTCGGTTACCAGGTAGCGTCCTACTTCCTCACGCTCGTGCACGGCTCGACTCACCTGCCGATTTACAACGCCATGGCCATGTACCGGAACTACGATGGCCACGGCGCTCGTTTCGGAGCGTTCTCGCTCGGCGCGGCGAGCCCCAACAAGGGCGTCAACGTCTACGCGGCTGCGGATTCGCCCACCAACCCAACCAAGCTGTGGGTCATGCTCGTGAACGTGAGCGGCGCGGCGCAGGCTGGCCTCTCGATCACGCTCAAGAACTTCACGCCCTCGGGCGCTGCGCTGATCTACCGAATGACGGGCGGTGGCGCCCCCGCCCCGGACACCGCCGCCGCGATCACGGACGGCATCGTCTCCGGGTTCTCACTCGCCACGAATGCCGTAGCGCTGCTCGTGATCTCGAAATAGAGGGCGACGCGGTCAGCGCTGGGCGGGCGATCGCGCGGCGGCGTCGCCGCGCGATCCACGAGCAATCCCTGGAAAGGAGCAGATCGCCGATTCCAGTGGCGAATGTGTGCCTTCCGCTACGGCTTACCCACGAACGTCGTGACGGACTGCGCGGCAAGCGAAGCGGAGAAGCGCCCGCCCGAGACCGAGATGGCCGTCCCGGCTGCCAGCTTGGACGTCGTCGTCGTGACATACGGTGTGACCGACGCCGGCCAGGAGCCGCCCGCGACGAAGAAGGACGCCTGCTGCGCCGAACCACCGTTCACGACGACAATCACGACGGTCCCGTTTGACATGTTCGAAAACGCCGCGACCAACGGCACGGTTCCGGATGGTTTGGGAGCACCACTGACGTCGATGCGGTAGTACCCGGGCCGCACGAACTTGCTGAAGTTCCCCAGCGCGTAGACCTGCGGCGGTGGGCTGTTGACGTTCGGCACGAACGCTTGGGTCCACCAGTAGTGCCACCCGTTCACCCCGCCGGTCGTGAACGCGGCGTAGACCATCGTCGCGATGGTGATCGGTCCCGTGTCACCAGGCGTGCACTCTGTCTCCCAAATATGGTGCGTGTTGTTCGCGGGCGGCGCAGGACGCGCAAAGGTCCCAGCGCTGGTGCCGCCGTAATCGTGCGTCGCGATCGGTCCCACGAAGGTATTGGCCATCGCGTCGCCGATGATGGCGGGGCCATAGCCATCGCCACCCCAGATATTGCCCCAGTTGTCCGGTTCGGCTGCGAGGACTTTGACGGGTGGGCTCAGCGCGGCCAGCAGCGGCCCTAGCGTGTCGATGAAGGACACCATCTGCGACGCATTGAAGATGCACGACTGGTAGCTCGCAACGAAATCCGGCTCGTTCTGCGCCGAGATCGCATAGAGGTCCACGCCGCCATGACTCTTGTAGAACGCCGGGAACCCCGCCAGCACCTTCGCCCAGGTGGCGTAATCAGCGGCCACCAGGTGACCTCCGTTGTTGACGTTGGTGTTGTCCTTCAGGTTGGCGGGCGGTGACCAGGGTGCCGCCCAGACCTTGCACTCGCTGCCGCTGAACTTGACGCAGGCCTGACCGTCGGCATATCCCGCAGCGCCCATGATGTTGGGCTGGCCGCTGGTGCCGTCGATGCCAACACGGAGCAAGTTGAGGCCGATCCCGTTGACTGGGTCCCACAACAGCGTTTGCATCGCGGCCGATGACGAACCCTGCCAGACGTCCGCCTCGCCGAATCCGTCCACGATCTGATGAGTCTTCGTGGGATCGACGGTAATGTCGCCCGCCTGAGCGGTTCCCGGCGGCTTGGTTCCAACGAATGCCCCCCCAGATCCGCCGACGCCTGGCCCAGCTCCGCCGGCTGCGTTGCTGCCGCCCGATCCGCTGCGACCGCCAGTCGCGCCACCAGCGCCCGTGGTGCCTCCGGAGCCGACGACGCTGCCACCCTGTCCCATCGACCCGCCCGAGGCACCGGGAGCGCCTCCACTGCCGGTCGCGCCTCCCTCGGCGGGCGAGCCGCCCGAACCTGCTGCGGCCTCGGGACCGCCAGATGAGCACGCTAGTCCACTGACGAACATGATTGCGAGCAGAGAACGGCGCAGGGTGTCGTGTGTCATACGGGGGCTCCTCCGATAGTACTTGTCGGCCCGGCGGCGAATTTGTACTGCCAACGAGAAAAAACGTTCGCCCCGAAGACCGTCTCCCCTAACGACAAGGACTTCCCGCGCCTGCTGTCGCGCCGCGCGCCGTGAAGCACCTCACTCGCCATCGACCCTGTGCGGCGGGTCAGACGAGGGTTAGTCGTTCAGAGGACGGGGCGAACGCGCTTTTCGGAGACAGGCGCTCGGCGTCCGCGACGGAACCGGTACGCGAGCAGCAACAGGGAGATTTCAAGCGCACCGCGGCCGCGACCGGGACCGTTCTGGCAGTTGCAACCACCGGTGTCTTCCGCTGCACTTGCGCCACCGCCGATCCCTCCGGTGCCTCCGGCGCCGCCCATTCCCGCGGAGCCGCCGCCGGTCCCTGCGAGAACTCCTCCCCCTGCGCCCGAGCCTCCCGCGGCCGTCCCGCCCGACCCCGTCCCCCCCGCACCCCTCCCGCCCGAAC
>Ga0265314_10005592_pt1 | contig 11295 bp, 7 predicted proteins | sample 4126metaG_FD_203106 | JGI IMG/M metagenome (GOLD analysis project Ga0265314, IMG submission 203106) | Rhizosphere microbial communities from Carex aquatilis grown in University of Washington, Seatle, WA, United States - 4-1-26 metaG | ecosystem: Host-associated > Plants > Roots > Rhizosphere >... | reverse complement strand
GCCTACACGCTGGTGCGTACCGCCGTGGCCGAGGGATTCGACACACTGCGCGCCGAATTCCTGCAGGCCTGGGCGAGCTGGGGCGGTCAGTTGCAGCTCCCGCAGCCGGATCCCTCGCTTGCCGATGCCGGCCTGCTGTGCGCGGCCGTGCTCAAGATCCACGAGGATCGCAGCTTTCCGGGCGCGGTGGTCGCGAGCCTGAGCGTACCGTGGGGCAACAGCACGGATACCCTCGGAGGCTATCACCTGGTCTGGCCGCGCGACGCGACGCTGACCGCGTTCGCGCTGCTGGCCGCCAACCAGCTCAGCGATGCGCGCAATATCCTGGCGCACCTGATCGCCACGCAGCTGCCCGAGGGCGGATGGGCGCAGAACTGTTTTCCGAGTGGCGCACCGTTCTGGAACGGCGTACAGCTCGACGAGGCAGCGTTTCCGGTGCTGCTCGCGGCCAAGCTGCGCGAACTCGGGGACGCGGAACTTCCCGGTACTTCGCAGATGGTGCGCGCGGCGGTCGGATTCATCGTGCGCACGGGACCTTCCAGCCCGCAGGACCGCTGGGAGGAGAACCCAGGCGTCAGCCCGTTCACGGTCAGCGTCGCGATCAGCGCGCTGATCGCCGCGGCGCCGTGGCTCGACGATGGTGATTGCGCCTACGCGGAGGCGCTCGCGGACGACTGGAACGAGCGTCTCGAGAGCTGGTGCTATGTACGGGACACGCCGCTCGCGCGCCAACTCGGCGTCGCGGGATACTACGTGCGCATCGCCGAACGCGGGGATGCGAACGACGCCGATGCCATCGTGCAGCTGCGCAACCGGCAGGGCGAGCAGGTCCTGGCTTCCGCACTCGTGAGCATGGATTTCTCGTACCTCGTGCGTCTCGGACTGCGGCGTGCAAGCGACCCGCGAGTACAGGACACGCTGAAGGTCGTGGACCAGGTGCTGCGCGTCGAGACCCCTTCCGGTGCGCTCTACCATCGCTACAACGGTGACGGCTATGGCGAGCATGCCGACGGCAGTGCCTACGACGGCAGCGGGATCGGCCGCGCGTGGCCGTTGCTGGTCGGCGAGCGCGGCCACCTGGCGCTGCAGTCCGGCGAGGATCCGATCGGCTATCTGCGCACGATCTGGAACTGCTCGAGTGCCGGCGGTCTGCTGCCCGAGCAGGTGTGGGATGCAGCGGCCATTCCGGCGCTGCAGCTCGAGCCCGGGCGCCCCTCGGGCAGCGCGATGCCGCTGCTCTGGGCGCACGCGGAATTCCTGAAGCTGCTGGTGGCCCGTGAACGCGGCCGACCGGTCGAGATGCTCGGTGCCGTGGAGGACCGGTACGGCGCGGAGCACGCGCGCGCTGCCCCGGTCTGGCATTGGCGCGACGAAGTTCCGGTGCTGCGGCTCGAGCAGGGTCGCGTACTGCAGATCGAGGATCGCCAGCCTTTCGTGCTGCATTACGGATTCGACGGCTGGCAGCATCTGGCGGATAGCGAAGCGGTGCTGCAGCCATTCGGAATCTGGGCGGCGCGGCTCACTCCGGCATTGCTTAGCTCCCACCAGGCGCTCGACTTCACGCGCCGGTACGCGCAGGGCTGGGAGGGCGTGGACCATCGCGTGCTGCTGGCCACCACGGCGGCGCCGCGGGCACTGACCGTTCCTGCGTGAAACATGGGGCGCGGTCTCGCGGCCGGACTCGTGCTCTGCGCCGTGCTGTGGCTCGCGAGCCTTGCGGCGTACCAGCCGCCGGCTGCCAGCGGACCTGCGACGCCGCCCGCAGAATTCTCCGCCGCCCGCGCAATGGACGTGCTGCGTGATTTGATCAGGGACGGCCAGCCGCACCCGATCGGCAGCGCCGCGGCCGCCGCGCTGCGGGCGCGGATCGTGCAGCGCCTGGAGCGGCTCGGCCTCCAACCGCAGCTCCAGACCGGAGCCATGGTATGCAGCGATTGGGGACGCTGCGGGTCGCCCGTCAACATCGTCGCGCGCCTGCCAGGCACCGACACCGCCGCAGATGCCGACAGCGTATTGCTCGCCGCGCATTACGATTCGGTGCCGGCAGGCCCTGGGGCCTCGGATGACGGCGCGAGCGTCGCGGCGGTGCTCGAGATCGTGCGCGCGCTCGAGGCGCGCCCGCCGATGCGCCATCCGATCGTGCTGCTGATCGACGAGGGCGAGGAGGCCGGGCTGCTCGGAGCGCAGCTGTTCGCCGCGCAGCACCCGTTCGCGCGATATGTGAAGGCCGCCGTCAATCTCGACGCGCGCGGCACGAGTGGCGCGAGCCTGCTGTTCGAGACTGGCACCGCCAACGCGTGGCTGATCGGACTGTATGCGCACGCGCTCATGCGCGCGCTGACGAATTCGGTCTACTACACGGCCTACCAGCTGACGCCACATGCCACTGATTTTTCCGTGTTCAGGGCGGCCGGCTGGCAAGGCTTCAACTTCGCGTACATCGACGGCGTGGCCCGCTACCACACGCCACTCGATGATGTGGCACACGCCGATCCGCGCAGTGTCGGGCAGCAGGGTGCGCAGGCGCTGGCGTCGCTGCGCGCGCTAGCGAGCGCGGACCTTATCGACCACCAGCAGGGAGGGGCCGCCTATTTCGATGTCTATGGGTACAGGATCGTGCGATTGCCGCTCGGCACGTTGCGACCGGCCGCGTGGGTGCTCTGGGCGCTGGTGATCGCAGTCTCGGGCCTGCTCGTGCGGCGCGGAGTGCTGCGCCTGCGTGCCATGGCCGCAGCCTGCGCCGTGCTGCTCGCGGCGGGCGCGCTCGCAGGCTGCTGTGGCGAGACACTCCTGATGCTGCTGCGCGCGCTCCGGGCCGTGCCGCTCGCCGGCAGCAATCCCTTCGTCGCGCACCCGTGGGCGGTGGAGCTCGCCTTCACCGCGCTCTCGGGCCTGATGCTCGTGCTGATTGCCGAGCTGTCGCGCCATGCCTCCGGCTTCTGGGAGCTCTTTGCCTCGAGTGCCCTGTGCGCGGCCACGCTGGCCGCGCTGCTGGCCGTGTGGCTGCCAGCCGCAAGCTACCTGCCGTGGGTGCCAGGCTGCTGCGCGCTGGCGATGTTATTGCTGCCGCTCAGTGGCCGTGGCGAGCATGCCGGAGTGCGCGACGGCGCTGCGCTGTTGGTGCTCGCGTGCTCGTTGATCGTGGCATTGCCGCTTTGCGTTCCGCTGTATGTCGCGCTCGGCGCCCCGGCGCTGCCGGTGCTCTCGGTCACGCTGGTCTGCTCGCTGCCGTGGCTCGCACTGCTGCTGATGCGAGCAGGGCGCATCGGACGCGGTGCGTTCGCGGTCGGCGCCGTGATGGGGCTCGGCTTTGCGGTGATCGCGGCGCTGCTGGTTCCGGTTTACACCGTCGAGGCTCCCGAGCGTCTGGGGATCCGCTATGAACTCGATGCCACATCCGACCGGGCTTTCTGGACCGTGGTTCCTGATTCGACCCACCTGCCGGCGGTGATGCGCGACGCGATGCCGTTTACAACGGAGCCGGTGCCACTGGCGCCGTGGATTGCGCAGCCGGCCTTTCGCGCCGCCGCACCGCGCTTGCCACTGGTTCCGCCGGAACTGCGGGTGATGTGGAGCCACCGCTCCGAGCGCGGGTGGAGCGCGCAGGTGCAGCTGGCTACGGCTCGTGGCGCTGCCGAGCTGGCGCTGCTGTTTTCGCCGCAGGCCGCGGTGCGCGCGGTGCAGCTCGATGGCAAGACCTGGCCGGTAGCTGGCCTGGCCGGCGGCTGGAGCTGCATCGATTTCCTGAATCCGCCGCCCGACGGGTTCACCTTGAGCTTCGAGACGGCCGCGCCGGCATTCGACGTCGTCGTGCAGGACCAGGATTACTTCCTGCCGGCGCAGGCCGAGTTCCTCGAGCGCCTGCGTCCCGCCACGACGGTGCCGTGGCAGAACGGGGACGTCACGACAGTGAGCACGCGCCTGCGCCTGGTACTGTCGCAGCCGCTGGCGCCGCGAGCCCGGACTCCTCAGCCGGGGACGAACATGCGTACGGCTGCGGCGCCCATGACGGCGGTCGCGATCCAGCCGAGCACGATGATCGGACGGCTGACCGTGAAGGGACCCATCACGGATTTCCGCGACGCCAGCAGGACGATGACGACCATCAGCGGCACCGCCACGACACCGTTGATTACGGCGCTCCAGAACAGCGCGCGCATCGGGCTGATCGGCAGGTACTGGATGCCAAGTCCGGCCAGTACCCCAACTACGATCACGCCGTAGAACCCGCGCGCGTCCTTGAGTCTGCGCTCGAGACCCCAGTTCCAATCCAGTGACTCCGCGAGCGCATAGGCGCCCGACGCGGCGAGCACCGGGACGCCGATCAGCCCCACTCCCACGATGCCGAGTGCAAAGAGCAGGAACGCAAAGTCGCCGGCAAGCGGGCGCAACGCGCTGGCTGCCTGAGCGGCCGTCTCGATCTCGGTAATGCCCGCCGCATGCAGCGTGACCGCGGTGGCAAGGATGATGAAGTAGGCCGTGAGATCGGAATAGAACATACCGGTCCAGGTATCCCACGCGATCCGGCGCAGTTCTACCGGCGCCCCGGCCGTGTCGCGCAGCAGCGGTAGCGCGTCGGTTCGCGCCGCCATGTCCTCGACTTCCTCGGATGCCTGCCAGAAGAACAGGTACGGGCTGATGGTGGTACCGAATACCCCGACCACGACGGCGGCGGCGGTGGCATCCGGTCTGAAGTGGGGCCAGACCGTTCGCAGTGCGACCTCGCCCCATGGAACGTGCACGGTAAACAGCACCGCGGCATAGGCCAGCAGTGACAGCGTGAGCCATTTCAGGAACCGGACATAGCGGTGGTACGGAACGAAGACCTGCAGCAGCAGCGTCAGCGCGACGAACGACGCCGTCATCAGGTGGCGGTTCAGACCGCTGACCAGTTCGGCCACCTCGCCCATCGCCGCGACGTCTGCTCCAATGTTCAGCGTATTGGCGATCAGCAATAGCGCCACGACCGCCTTGAGCACGGTTGGCGGGAACGCACTCCTGATATTCGCGGCCAGGCCGCGGCCGGTCACGCGTCCGATGCTGGCGCACATGGCCTGGATTGACGCCATCAGCGGATACGCCAGTGGCATCATCCAGAGCATGTTGAGCCCGTACTGCGCCCCGGCCTGTGAATAGGTCGCGATGCCACTCGGATCGTCATCCGCCGCTCCCGTGATCAGGCCCGGCCCGACGCGCGCCAGCGGATGATTCCGGATGACCTGCCAGAGGCGCCGCCACCCGGCTGCAGGGGTCGGTGGATTCAAATCACGTCCATGCGGTAGCAGAATGCGCCATGCATCATAGCCTGCAGCCGAGCGCGGCCCCCTCAACCTCCGCTCCCGAAGCCTGGCGGGGCGAGCCGCTGTCGGGTTTGATCAGGCTGATTCGCGGCACAAGCAGGCTTACGGTGTTGACGGGCGCCGGGTGCAGCACCGATTCCGGCATTCCGGACTATCGCGATGCGCAGGGCGCCTGGAAGCGCAGTCCGCCAATGGCATACCAGCAGTTCGTTGCCAGCCACGCAGCGCGGCAGCGGTACTGGGCGCGGGCATTGATCGGCTGGCGCGCATTGTGCGGCGTCGCGCCGAACGCGGCCCACGAGGTACTCGCACGCCTGGAGCGGGCGGGCCGCATCGATACCCTGATCACCCAGAATGTCGATGGCCTGCACCAGCGGGCGGGTAGCCGCAACGTGATCGACCTTCATGGGCGCATCGATGCGGTTGACTGTCTGCAGTGCGCCCGTCCCTGGCCGCGCGAGCTCATACAGGCGCGGCTCGAACAGCTCAATCCGGAGTGGCACTCCCGCCAGGCGCAGATCGCCCCCGACGGCGATGCGCTGCTAGGCGAGACCGACTATGCAGGCTTTCAGGTCGTGGATTGCTTCGAGTGCCGGGGAATCCTGAAGCCCGCGGTCGTGTTCTTCGGTGAAAGCGTGCCGGAGCAGCGCGTGCGGCAGGCCTTCACGGCCGTCGAGGCCGCCGATGCGCTGCTCGTCGTAGGCTCGTCGCTGATGGTGTTTTCGGGCTATCGCTTCGTCCGCGCAGCGCGCGAGCGCTCGATACCGGTCGCGATCATCAACCTCGGCCGCACCCGCGCGGATGCGGAAGCATCCCTCAAGATCGAAGCACCGTGTGCCTCGGTCCTCGGGCAACTCGAGCTGCAGCTCGCGCGTGATCCTGTCGATTGAGTCCATCGTGTTAAACATGCAAAGGAATGACATGCAAAGAACTGTTCGCCTGCTCGCCGGAGCACTCTTTCTGGCCGCCGCCTGCCCGTCATGGGCCGATCCCGCGCCGCCGCCCATGGGCGTGTGGACCGGCAAGGGACAATTTGGATTCCTGAGCAGCAGTGGCAATACCGATGCGAAGGCCATCAACGCGAATCTGGACATGACCTACACGCAGGACCCCTGGAAGCATCAGCTGCATCTGGGCGGACTGTACGGGGAAAACTCGAACATCGTCTCGGCGGAGCGCTGGGATGCGCGCTGGCAGAGCAATTACAGTTTCACGAGCGCGCTGTTCGTATTTGGTGAGCTGCGCTACGAGCACGACCTGTTTGATGGCTTCCAGTACCAGGGAAGCGGCGCGGCAGGTCTCGGCTACAAGGTATTCGATACCGATTCGATCAAGCTTTCGGTGCAGCTGGGCGCCGGCTACCGGGAGCTGCGCTCCGAGGATCTGGTGAAAGACGAGGCGGGCGCGGTCATCCAGCGCATTCCAGGGCAATCCAGCGGCAATGCGATGATGACTGCTGGGCTCGACTACGCGCAGAAGCTGACCACCACCACGACCCTGACCGACACACTGAGCGTCCAGGTCGCATCGGGTAACAAACTGCTCACAAACAGCCTCGGGCTTGCCGTCAAGATTTCCACCAGACTCGCGCTGGCGCTCGGCTATGCGATCAAGGACAACACACAGCCGCCGGCCGGTCTCAAGAAACTCGATACCGCAACCACGGTCAACCTGCAGTATCTGTTCTGAGACCCGTCCAGACCTCGCTGGCGCGCCAGAGGGACTCCTGGAGGGACAAGTCATTCGCGATGGGCGAGGCCCTCTGGACGAGGTGATGCTCGTCGAAATATTGTCCACGCGAGCCGGCGACTTCGTCCGACAGCGCGAGGTACAGCGTCGTCTGAGCGCCACGCTCGGAATCGAACATCACCCGGCTGAGCAGCGGCTTGATCACCCGAAGCCAGCGTGGCAGCAGGTTGGTCGCGACGATACCCGGATGCAGGCAGTTCGCGGTGATGCCAGAGCCCTCGAGCCGGCGGGCCAGCGCAAACGTGAACATGACGTTGGCGAGCTTCGAGCGCGAATAGGCAGCCATGCTGCCATAGCGCGCCCGTGGATCGGCCACCGTCTCAAGATCCATTCTTCCCGGGAAATGAGCCCTCGACGCGACATTGATGATTCGACCGTCCGGCTCCATTCGGTACATCAGCATGCGCGTGAGAAGGAAGGGCCCGAGGTGATTGCTCGCAAACGTGAGCTCGAATCCGTCTTCGGACATCCGGTGCTTCGTGCTGACCATGCCCGCATTGTTGATGAGCAGTTTGAGCGTGCCGAATCCCGCTCGCACCGCCTGCGCGCACTCTCGCACTGAGCGCAGCGACGACAGATCGCACCGGATCGAGTCGATCCTGGCTCCAGGCACTTCACGCAGGATTTCCTCCCGCACCACGCCCGCCGCCGAAAGGTCGCGACACAACATCAGCACGGCATACCCGGCTCTCGCGAGTTCTCTGGCCGTTACGCGGCCAATGCCGTGCGTGGTGCCGGTGATGAGAGCAAGTGACGGCATGCCTTTACTGGCGCTAAGTCCGTGGTCCGAGACGCGTGCAATCGTACGACTCGTTGCCACGAACAAAGAGGATTAATCGCGGACCAACGGCCTCACTAGCTCCGCGCTGGCCGCACGCGAAATGTACACGTGGTCAGTTTTAAGCCGACTTAGATAGGAGTTGGGGCTCCGGTCGCTACTGTGCGGCAACACCGCCGCCGTACTGACCCTGAGCGGCAACGCCGCCACCGTACTGACCCTGCGAGCGGATGCCGCCACCGTACTGACCCTGAGTGGCGACTCCACCACCGTACTGACCCTGCGAGCGGATGCCGCCACCGTACTGACCCTGAGCGGCAACACCGCCGCCGTACTGGCCCTGAGCGGCAACGCCCCCACCGTACTGACCTTGTGCGGCAACACCGCCGCCGTACTGGCCCTGTGCGGCAACACCGCCGCCGTACTGGCCCTGTGCGGCAACACCACCACCGTACTGACCTTGTGCGGCAACACCGCCGCCGTACTGGCCCTGTGCGGCAACACCGCCGCCGTACTGGCCCTGTGCGGCAACACCACCACCGTACTGACCTTGTGCGGCAACACCGCCGCCGTACTGGCCCTGAGCGGCAACACCGCCACCGTACTGGCCCTGCGCGGCAACACCACCACCGTACTGACCTTGTGCGGCAACACCGCCGCCGTACTGGCCCTGTGCGGCAACACCGCCGCCGTACTGACCCTGAGCGGCAACACCGCCACCATACTGGCCGAGTGAGCGAAAGCCGCCACCATATTGGCCCTGCGAGCGGATGCCACCGCCGTATTGACCCTGAGCGGCAACGCCGCCGCCATACTGGCCCAGTGAGCGAAAGCCGCCACCATATTGGCCCTGCGAGCGGATGCCACCGCCGTATTGACCTTGCGACGCAAGGCCATGGCCATAGGAGGCCTGAACGGTTGTCCCTCCAGATGCGTGAGCCATTGATCTCACAAGGCCGTAATTGGCGTTCGTAGTGCTTACCAGAACGGTGCCACCGGAAACCGGTTGCACACCGACGACCGCAACGGTCTGGCCTACGATGGGAGTGCTACTACCTGCTTCGGAAAGGGATGCCGTGTAGTCGATGTTCGTACCACTAACCGTCATCTCACCAAGCGATTCATTGACCTTTGTGACAACCCCGGCTTCAAAGACGAGATCGGCCCCGGCGTTGTAGCCGCCCACAGTCTCTACCCAGGCATTTTGTACGGAGCCATCTGGTTGGAGGTCGCCATGAACAGCGACCTTGGCTCCTGTCTCCAACCCATAGCTATCAGCAATGTGATAGGGCCTTCCTAGCACTGTGACGCTCTGAGGCTCCACTAGCTCAATAGGGCCCACCGCCACCAGATCGCCGGCCCCGGCATCGCCACCCGCAGCGCCCGCATGTGCGAGGCACCAAAAGGTAGTCAAGCCAAGAGTTGGTCCAATGCTTCGCAGAATCCGTCGTTTCTTAGGCATTGCTAATCCCCGTATCAACCGACTGCTTGTAGCCCAGGGTGGGCCACGGTTTCTTCCGGTACATCGAACATGAATACAGATACGCCGACCTTGCTTCCCTCTGCGCTCTCAATTCCGCTGCTTTCCGAGTGAAACCAGCGATCGAGCTGGTCAAACATCGGAGGCAATGTCGCTTCAAGGTGAGTGCGCAGTGCTCGCTGACCATCTGAGGAAACTCGATAGTCAGACTCGACTTGCCGCTCGATGTACTTGACTTCTTTTTCGTCGAGTAACAAGTTGTGCGTCATGGTCGAGGCCAGCGCGCCAAGTATCTTTCCGATTCGACTAATCTGCTCCGTGCTTACGCCAGACGGGATAAAGACCCGATTGGTGCAGCGGACAAACTGATTGTTGATGACCTCGACGCAGCCCGACGCTTGAAGCTGGTCCAGTACCGCTTCCCAGTCCGAGCCCGGGGCGACAACCGCGACCAAACTTTGAAATGATCGGCGCGCTGATGGATCTAGATCGAGGTCAAGTGGCGCGCCATAAGGTGTGGCAAACCGGCTGTCGTCATGCCACATCGACAGCACGGTGCCTGGTGTCAACAGAGAGGCAGAGCTTCTTAGTCTCCGCTTAGATGCGGCAGCTCGTTCCTCTAAGTACTTCTCAACAAGACCCCGGTTGATACCGGTAAGAATTGCCAATCGCGGGATAGTGGTTGGTCGACCCTGCGCCTTAAGTTGCTCCGCGATCGCATAAACAAATACGCGTCCAAGGGTGTGAGAGAGCTCTTGATGGCTTACGCCATAGTTCAAAAACAGTGGCATGAGCGGCTTAAGTACCGACTCAAGCGCATCAAGAAGCGCCGATCCCTGTTCTTGTTGGTTGGCCAAGCGCCCTCAACCCGGATTTAGTTAACTCCGACCGAGTTAAAGTAAAGCCGTGGGGCGTTTATGTCAATGCATATATGTCAACTGGCGCGGACGTAAATTACTGATCTTCAAGCGCATTTTGTCATAAGGCTGCAATAATGCGTGAAGTCCATCACAACGGGCAGCCAATCAGTCTTGTTGCCAAGTAACCACACTCACGCCTATTTCACTTGAGTTGGGCGTAGCCTTGTACTTGGGCAGCGACCGCAGCTCTCGCTCAATGCCAACCAGGAAAACTTGAGTTCGGCGTTCCAGGAGTTGCCGAATCAAAGGCAGATTCTTCGGTGCAATCTTTAGATTATTGATTTCTCTATATATATTATCGCCCCCAGCTGATTGGTACAGTATGGTGGAAGCAACCCGCTGTAGTTGCTTTGCCGCGTTCGCCATGTTGGTTGGATCTGGCCCTGTGTTCCGCGACGTTAGCGCATGCAGGCGGACGACTTCGTCGGGTAGCACCTGGATCATCCCTTGCCGGCGTAGCTCCCTAACCGCGGTGCCCATCGAAACTCCGGGAAGATATTGAGAACTTAGCTCCTGAAAGCTGGGGCCATGGTCGTACGTAGTTAGCGGTAAGTCGCGCGGGTGGCCGCCGCTGTTGGCAAATCGCGGATCCGTAGACCACCCCACGATCAGACGTTCTGTTCGCCCGCGTCGCCGCTTCTTATCCAGCGTTAGCTCCTCCTTCGCCGTGCGAATACGTCGAACCTCGTTCCGATGGAGGCCCGCCGCTAACCCAACGCGAACGTCACTTGCCGGCTTACGTGACGTTCGCGCGGGGGGTAGCTTGATACGAGCTCGCCGCACGAATGTAGCGCGCAGAATTGTCTCCATCTCGGGACTTGTAAGTCCAACCTGCAAGCACAGATCAACAACGGGCGTTAGTGCGTTGCCAAGTGCCCGAGCTAAAGCTAAGCGGTCTTTCGATCTATTCATCGGCTGGATCCGGTCACCATTTGAATTAAATAGCCACTACGACGTACAGATACTCATGTCAAATCAAGGCGGAGGACTCTTGATGCCACCAGAACAACAATTGAGTCCGCCACCACGACATGCCCCGTGCCAACCTAACTCATGGGATCATTGCGC
>Ga0265314_10005590_pt1 | contig 11297 bp, 6 predicted proteins | sample 4126metaG_FD_203106 | JGI IMG/M metagenome (GOLD analysis project Ga0265314, IMG submission 203106) | Rhizosphere microbial communities from Carex aquatilis grown in University of Washington, Seatle, WA, United States - 4-1-26 metaG | ecosystem: Host-associated > Plants > Roots > Rhizosphere >... | reverse complement strand
ACTGCCGGAACCGTCAGCGCGGTTGTCACACTCGCTATCACAAAGGGGCTTCCGTGGCTGTCGCGAGCGTACGAGAAACGTTGTATCGATCCCAAGAGAGCGCATCAGGAAGTGTTTTTAGGACAGGCCAATTGGCTTGAAGAACGGGCCTCGAAACTAGCGGTTTTTCGTTACGAACTCACCCGCGGGTCAGAGCCAGATAAATTCAAGCTGGCGCGACTCGTATCGAAACTGGACCCGAAGGACAGAGAGTGGGCCATGAAGGAAACGGACATTTCTGTGCTGAGCAGGCTCGCTGCGGAAAAAGCAGCGGAATGTCATAACAACGCCGGAGAGAACATCCGTTACGCTCAGGAAATCAACTATAGAACCTTTGTTTTCCCGCTTACATGAAGCACGAAGATCTTTCGGCGGCGATTGCGGACTGACAAGATGTAAGCTGGGGAGGTGCCTGTTTGCCCGAGAGAGTGCGCCGACAGCCTGCGCGTGACGAAGGTCACCACGCGGGAAGAAATCGATGTACCTCTGGAGATTTGGGCTAATCTAACAAATAAGAGTTACGAAATCTGGCGATGCAATTATTGTTGCTTTGTCTGGGGACAAAAGCTGTTTACGGAGTCGAAGCCTTACTATTCGCGAAGTGCGATCGGTTATTTTGGCGGCCGGTCAGGTCAACAGGGTTGGCATCTAACACCACACGTCGTACTTCCCGATTATCCAAACTATCCAGAAATGAAAAGAGGCAAGCGCCGCCGTTAAGTTCATTGCTTAGGCGGACGGCCCCGCCCCGAAACGCAGGTGTCGCGCAAATTGTAAGAGTTTTCAAACCAGCTCGATGCGCAGATCGCGGCCGACAGCGTGTGCCGCGCGCGTTAGGGTTTGCAGCGTCACCGAGACGTTGCCCGGATCGAGAAGACGATCCAGCGCCGCGCGGCTTGTGTTCATGCGTCGCGCCATCTCTACCTTGCTGATTTTGCCTTTCTCCATCGCTTGCTGAACTTGCCAGGCCAGCGTCTCTTTTAGGACGATTGCGCGGGTCTCTTCGAGGACGCCTCCCTCTTTCAGGAAATCGTCCAGCGACGAGCCGATATGCTTGTTGCGCTTTTTCATTTCGTCACTCCTTCATTCTCCGTTTCGCCAGGGCCAGGTCATCCGCTGGCTCGGAAGCCACGGTTTCGAGATTTAAGCACCACATATTTGTGGTGTTCCCGAATGGCACACGCCTAAATCGCGCTTATCTTCTTTAACATCCATTCGGTAACCTGTACCGAGCGGGCAACGCCGCTTGTATGTTAGTGCCCCTGCCATATTACCAATACGTGGTCCCCGTGCGGGCAGTATACTGAAGAGACTGTCGTGAAATCTACTTGTTTACAGCCCTCTAAACTACTAGGCGTCCTTGTCGCCGCCATCCTGCTAGCCAGTTGCTCTTCCGCCCCAACCGACGTCGGGGATGGCGGCAAAGGCAAGGGGAAAGGAAAGGGCAAGAATGCCGGCGGAACCGTGCCGGTGGAAGTCGCCAAGGTCGTGTTGAAGAACGTGCCGGTGGACATTTCAGTGGTCGGCAACGTCGAGGCCTACTCGGTGGTCACGATTCGGGCACAGACCGGCGGCATGCTCACCAAGGTCAATTTTCAGGAGGGAGACTACGTCAAGAAGGACGATGTCCTGTTCCTGATTGACCGCAAGCCCCTGGACGGGCAGATGAAGTCGGCAGTGGCCAGTCTGCAAAAGAGCACGGCCCTGGAGCTTCAGGCGGAAGCTAATCTTAATCGCGACGCAGCCAACGCCAAGTACGCCCGCGAACAGACCGAACGCTACCTCAAGCTGGTGGAACAGGGTATTTTCGCCAAGGAGCAAGGGGAGCAGCTCAAAAGCAATGCGGATTCGCTGGCCCAGCTTCTGGTCGCCGACCAAGCGGCCATTAACAGCGCCAAGGCGCAGATGGAATCCGACCAATCGGCCATCAACAATCTCAATATTCAGCTCGGCTACACCAGTGTCTACGCACCCATTGACGGCCGGACCGGTAACATCTCGCAAAAGGCCGGCAACATTATTACGGCCAGCACCACCGACCTGGCGATCATCAACCAGGTGGAGCCCATCTACGTCACCTTTTCGGTCCCGGAAGCCAAGCTGGCCGACATCAAGCGCTATTCGGACAACGGCAAGCTGGGGGTGACCGCCCGCGCCCAGGATGGCACCGGCGATATAGACCAGGGCGAGTTGAGTTTCATTGATAATACCGTGGACACCTCCACGGGCACCATCCGGCTCAAGGGCACCTTCCAGAACAAGGCCCACAAGTTGTGGCCCGGCCAGTTTGTGAACGTCGGACTGCGGTTGACCATGCGCAACAATGCCGTGGTGGTTCCGAATCAAGCCGTCCAGACGGGCCAGGACGGAACCTACGTGTATGTCGTCGGCGAAGATCGCACCGTGACCGTGGTCCCGGTCAAGACCGGACCGCGCATCGATCAGGACATGGTGATCGATCAAGGTTTGACCGGTGGGGAAACTGTAGTCACCGAAGGCCAGCTTCGTTTGCAGCCGGGCTCCAAAGTGCAGATCCGCGAACCGCAGACCGGCGACGGCCGCCCGCGCTCGTCGCCCTAGTCGATCGTCGCCCATGATCTGCTCAGTGACACCCAGGGAGATGGCGTGAACTTCTCGGAAGTATTCATCAAGCGGCCCATCGCCACCAGCCTGCTGATGGCGGCCATCGCCCTGTTCGGAGTGGTTGCGTACCGCACCTTGCCGGTAAGCGACATGCCCAACGTGGAGATGCCGACTCTGCAGGTTCAGGTGAGCCTCCCTGGCGCCGATCCAACCACCATGGCCTCCTCGGTGGCGACGGTGCTCGAGCGGCAGTTCACCTCTATCTCCGGCATCGATTCGATGCGCTCGCAAAGCTCCACCGGCCAGACTTCGATTACGCTGCAGTTCGACATGAGCCGGGACATTGACGGGGCTTCCGTGGACGTGCAGACGGCCATCGCCGAAGCCATGCCGCTGCTGCCGGCCGGCCTGCCGGCGCCGCCGTCCTTCAAGAAGCAGAACCCTTCGGATCAGCCAATCTTCTATCTGACGCTCACCTCGGACGCCATCTCTTTATCCCAACTCGACGACTATGCGGAACAGATCATCGCTCCGCGCATCTCGATGGTCAACGGCGTATCGCAGGTGCAAGTAGGTGGCGCCACCAAGTATGCCGTGCGGGTGCAACTCGATCCGGACAAACTGGTCGGCAAGAAAATCGGCATCAACGAAGTCAGCAATGCGATCTCGAACTGGAACCCCAATTCTCCCACTGGCACCTTGTACGGACCTCGCCAGGCATTCACTCTAAAGACCAACGGCGAGCTGCATGACGCGGCCGGTTTCGCCCAAATCGTCGTCGCATGGCGCAATGGGACTCCCATCCGGCTGAATGAAGTAGCGAAGGTTCTGGACAGCGTGGAGAACGACATGAACGCCGCCTGGATGTACACCGGCGGCAAGATGGAACGCGCCATCCAGATGCAGGTGATGAAGCAGCCCGGTTCCAACACCATCGAAGTGTCGGATGCCGTCAAGGCGCTGTTTCCTGGCTTCCAGGCTCAATTGCCTCCATCGGTGCATTTCACCACGCGTGGCGACCGCGCCAAGCTGATCCGCGATGCGTTCACGGACTTCCAGACCACCATGGGGTTCACGCTCCTGCTGGTGGTGATCGTCATCTTCGCGTTCCTCAGAAGCGGGCGGGCTACTTTGATTCCGGCGCTGGCGCTGCCTTTTTCGATCCTCGGAACGCTGGTGGTGATGGCGCTGCTCGGCTTCAGCCTCAACACGCTGTCCATGATGGCGCTGATTCTTTCCGTGTGCTTCGTGGTGGATGACGCCATCGTGATGCTGGAGAATATCGTCCGCCACATCGAGAGCGGCTTGAGCCCGATGGCCGCCGCATATAAAGGATCGCAGGAGATCGGATTCACCATCCTCTCCATGACGCTGTCGCTGGCGGCCGTCTTCATCCCGATTCTGTTCATGAGCGGCATGCTGGGCCGCATGTTCCGGGAATTCGCGGTGACCATCTGCACGGCCATCCTGGTTTCCGGCGTCGTGTCTATCACCCTATCCCCAATGCTGTGCAGCCGGCTGCTGCGCGAAGGGGCCGAGAAACACGGGGTCGTGTACCGCGGGACCGAACGCATCTTCCAAGGTTGTTTGAGCTTCTACGACTGGACCCTGCGCGGCGTTCTGCGCCATCGTCCGATCATGGGCGTGATGTTCTTCGCCGTGCTCGGCGCCACCTGGTTCTTCTACCAGAAAGTTCCCAAGGGGTTCATCCCCGACGCCGACAACGATCAGATGCAGTTGAATATTCAAGCGGCGCAGGGAACCTCCTTCTACAAGATGGTGGACTATCAGAAGAAGATCGCCGACATCGTACGCAAGGATCCCGACGTCGAGGCCTTCATGACCAACGCCGGCGGAAACGCTGGAAGCGGCAATAATGCACGGTTTTTCGTGATGCTCCGGGAACATCCCGCCCGAACGTCCACGGCCCAGCAAGTAGCCGAGCGGCTGCGTCCGAAAATCGTGAGCCTCCCCGGGTTCAACGTATTTCCCAACGTGCCGCCTCCCATCCGCATCGGAGGCGGTGGATTCAACTCGCGCAGCAACAACGATTTCACCCTGCAAGGCCCCGACACCGAGGACCTGTACGTTCAGGCCCGGCTGTTCGAGCAGGAAGTCCGCAAGGTTCCCGAGATCCAGGACGTCAACACCGACCTGGAATATAAGAGCCCGCGCATCAATGTCGAGATCGATCGCGAGCGCGCCGCCTTGTACGGGCTGAGCCCCAGCGACATTCAGAACGCGTTGTACGGCGCCTATGGCCCCAGCTATGCGTCCATCATCTACTCGCCCATATCCCAGTACCGGGTGGTGATGGAAGTGGACAAGAAGTATCAAGCCTTTTCCGACTATTTGTCCAAGATCTATTTCAAGACGAATACCGGCGTCCTGGTTCCGCTGGACTCCCTGGCGAAGATCCGGGAGGATGTAGGACCGCAGAGCATCTCGCACGCCGGCCAGCTCCCCGCCGTCACCGTTTCGTTCAATCTCAAGCCGGGCATCTCACTGGGCAGCGTGACCGATAAGCTCCAGGCGCTGGCCAAGGCGACGCTGCCCGGCAACATCTCGGCGCGCTTCTCGGGAAACGCGGCGGCGTTTCAGGATTCGCTTTCCAATCTGAGCACTCTGTTCCTGGTCGCGATCCTGGTGGTCTACATCGTCCTGGGCGTGCTGTATGAAAGCTACATCCATCCTCTAACGATTCTGTCGGGGCTGCCCTCCGCGTGTTTGGGTGCCTTGTTGACGCTGTATTTCTTTAAGGGCGAGCTGAATATATACTCCTTCGTCGGCTTGATTATTCTGGTCGGCATCGTGAAGAAGAACGCGATCATGCAGATCGATTTCGCGCTGTCCGCCGAGCGTAGCGGCGCCATTTCTTCAGAAGAGGCGATCTATCAGGGCTGCATCATCCGCTTCCGGCCGATCATGATGACCACGGCCGCGGCCATGCTGGGTTCCATCCCCGTTGCTCTCGGCTGGGGCGCGGGAGGCGAGGCGCGCCGTCCCTTGGGACTGACCGTGATCGGCGGCCTGGCCGTATCGCAAATCATGACCCTGTATCTCACTCCCGTGGTATACACCTACATGGCGCAATTTACCAGACGGCGGAAGTCGCACCAGGCACAGGCCGCAGTCGTGCGGCAGCCGGAAGTCGCCCCCGGGTTCTCGGATTGAGACGCCCGTAGGACTGATTTTTCGTAAGAATGAATTTCTCACAACCATTCATTGAACGGCCGATCGCCACCAGCCTGCTGATGGGCGCCATCGCGCTGTTTGGCAGCGTAGCCTACCAGAAGCTGGCGGTCAGCGATCTCCCCAACGTGGATTTTCCGACGCTGCAGGTGACCGCGGCTCTGCCCGGCGCCAGCCCCGAGACCATGGCCGCCTCGGTCGCGACGCCCATGGAGAATCAGTTCTCCAACATCGCCGGCATCGAGTCGATGACCTCCATCAACTCCCTGGGGGCCACCCAAGTCACGCTGGAATTCGCACTCAACCGCAGCATGGACGGCGCCGCCATCGACGTGCAGTCCGCCATCACGCAAGCGTCCAGGCAACTTCCCGTGGGCATGCCCACGCCGCCCACCTTTGCCCGCGTGAATCCGGCCGATCAGCCCATTCTGTATCTCACGCTGACGTCCCGGGAAGTCCCGCTCTGGACGCTGGATGAATTCGCCGAGACCCGCATCGCCCAGCGCATCTCGCAGGTCACGGGCGTGGCGCAGGTGCAGGTGCTGGGCGCGCAAAAGTACGCCGTGCACGTGCAGATGGATCCCGCGCTGTTGGCCGCTCATAAGGTCGGCATCAATGAGATCGAAGCGGCTCTGAAGGTCTGGAACGTGAATCTGCCCACCGGCCAGATCACCGGACCGCAACGCGCATTTACCCTGCAGACCTCCGGTCAGCTTACGACCGCGGACCAATATCGTTCGCTGGTGGTGGCGTATCGCAACAACATTCCGGTCCGGCTCGAGGAATTGGGAAACCTGAAGGATAGCGTCGAGGACGACAAGACTGCTTCCTGGTTTTACACCCCGAACGACGAACAACGCGCCATTGTGCTGGCCATCCAGCGCCAACCTGGGACCAATACCATCGCCGTGACCGACAGCGTCAAAAACCTGCTTCCGATCTTCCAGCAGGAACTTCCGCCGTCGGTGCACATGGACATTCTGTACGACCGGTCGCAGACCATTCGCGACTCCTACCAGGATGTCGAAGTCACCATGCTGATGACGCTGGCCCTGGTGATCGGCGTGATCTTCCTGTTCTTGCGCAATGTCTCGGCGACGGTGATTCCCAGCCTCGCGCTGCCGTTCTCGATCGTGGGCACTTTCGCCATCATGTACATGCTCAGCTACAGCCTGGACAACCTGTCCATGATGGCGCTGATTTTATCCGTCGGTTTCGTAGTGGACGACGCTATCGTGATGCTCGAAAACATTTTCCGGCACATGGAAATGGGCAAGAAGCCCCTGGCCGCGGCGCTGATGGGGTCAAGCGAGATCGGCTTCACCATCGTCTCGATGACGCTGTCTTTGACCGCGGTCTTTATCCCGGTCTTGTTCATGGGCGGCATCATGGGACGCCTGTTCCGCGAGTTTTCCGTCACCATCTGCGTGGCCATTCTGATCTCGGGCCTGGTCTCGGTCACGCTGACGCCCATGCTGTGCAGCCGTTTCCTGCGGGTCAAGCACGGCGAGCATTCCTGGTTCTACCGGATCACCGAAGCGTTCTTTGAAGGCATGCTGCGCATTTACGAGCGCAGCCTGGATGTAGTTCTGCGCTTCCGGCCCGCCACCATGGCGGTGTTCGTGTTTGTTCTGGTAGGAACCGTATACCTGTTTATCAAGATCCCGAAGGGCTTCATTCCCGACCAGGACACTGACCAGCTGTCCGTGATCACCGAAGCGGCGCAGGGCACTTCCTACTACCAGATGGTGCAGTACCAGAGCAAGGTGGCCGAGATCGTGCGTGCCAACCCCAACGTGGAGGCTTTCACTTCGTCGGTGGGCGGCGCCTCGTCGAACACCCTGGGCGGGCCCAACTTCGGACAGTTGGTGGTGCGCCTCAAGCCGCGCGCCCAACGGAAAGAACTGGTCGAGAACATCATCGCCGACTTGCGGCCGAAGCTCGACAATCTTCCAGGCATGCGCGTGTACCTGCAGAATCCGCCGACCGTGCGGATCGGCGGCCAGGTTACCAAGAGCCTGTACCAATACTCCATGGAGTCGGCCGACAAGAATCTGCTGTACGCCACGGCCGACAAACTCGAACGGCTGATCAGCGGCGTGCCTGGCGTGGAGGACGTCACCAGCAATGTGGCCATCACCAGCCCGCAGATCAACGTAAATATCGACCGCGACAAAGCCGCCGCGATGCAGGTGAATGCCAACCAGATCGAGAATGCCTTCTACGACGCGTACGGTCCGCGGTGGGTATCGACGATCTACGGCGCCTCGAACCAGTACAAAGTTTTGCTGGAGCTCAAGCCGGAGTTCCAGGCCGACCCGCGCGCTTTGTCGATGCTGTATTTCAAGGCCGATACCGGCAACCTGATTCCCCTGGATACTCTAGCGCGCGTCACCCAGGAGGTCGGCCCGCAGTCGATCAACCACTACGGGCAACTGGCGGCGGCTACGATCTCATTCAACCTTTCGCCCGGCGCGTCGCTCGGCGATGTTTTTGAAAAGATCGAGGCGATCGCGGCCGCCAACGTGCCACCCGAGGTCGGGACGAACTGGCAGGGCGCCGCCAAAGCGTTCCAGGGCCAGTTAGGCGATACCTGGATCCTGCTTCTCGTCGCGATCTTTGTGGTCTACATCGTGCTGGGAATTCTGTACGAAAGCTACATTCACCCCATCACCATCCTCTCGGGGCTGCCCTCGGCCGGATTCGGCGCCTTGGCGACGCTGTACTTGTTCCACATGGATCTGAACATCTATGCGTTCGTGGGCTTGATCATGCTGATCGGCATCGTCGAAAAGAACGCCATCATGCAGATCGATTTCGCGCTGGACGCCGAGCGCAATCAGGGCCTCGAGCCGATCAAGGCCATCTACCAGGGCTGCCTGATCCGCTTTCGCCCGATCATGATGACAACCATGGCAGCTCTGTTCGGCGCAGTGCCGATCGCTTTAGGCTATGGTGCGGGCGGCGAAGCCCGGCAGCCGCTGGGGATGGCGGTAGTCGGCGGCCTGATGTTTTCGCAGCTGGTGACCCTGTACCTCACGCCGGTGTTCTACACCTACATGGCGGCCGTCCAGACCAAGTTGGGCAGGGGCAAGAAGCCTCGCACGCTGGTCCGTGAGCCAGAGCCGGTCGCTACCGGCGACTAACGCCGTTCCCCGCTATAATCAGCACATGCCAGAGCAGAATTACGCTAAACATGCGAAGTTCGTGCCCATGTTCCACTTTGTACTGGGCCCCATCATCTTACTTACGTTAATCGGATCCTTCGTTAACCTGTGGCAGTCACTGGGCGATCATGAGCGTCTCTACAACGCCTCACTGATTGCAGCGATCTCGGTGGCGCTATTCTTGCTGTTCGTCTTTACCCGGAATTTCGCCATGGGCGTGCAGGACCGGGCGATCCGCGCGGAAGAGAATCTGCGCCACTTCGCGCTGACCGGCAAACGGCTCGATCCGCGCCTCACCATCAAGCAAATCGTGGGCCTGCGATTCGCCTCCGATGCGGAGTTCGTGGAGCTGGCGCGAAAAGCGGCCGAAGGCAGCATGACCCAAGACGCCATCAAGAAGTCCGTTACGAACTGGCGCGCCGATCACGACCGCGTTTAACCCGTTCCTGAGTGCGAAAGTGGGCTCTAGTCTCGCTGCTCGGCTTGGGAGCCATCATCGCTTACATCGATCGCACCAACCTGGCGATCGCCCTGGCCTCCGCTGAGTTCAAGCAATTCTTCGCGCTAAGCGATACCGGGCGCGGTGTGCTCAATTCGGTTTTCTTCTGGAGCTACACCGTCATGCAGATCCCCGCCGGCCTGCTGGTGGATCGCTTCGGCGTCAAGCGCCTGATGACCATCAGCTTCGTATCGTGGTGCCTGGTCGCCGCGGCTACCGCGGTGGCCGGGGTCTTCTGGGAATTGGTCGCGCTGCGGTTACTGCTAGGCGTGGCGGAGTCGGCGCTGTTTCCCGCCGGTCTGGCCTGGCTCGCCAAGCACGTGGACGAACGCCAACGCGGGCTCGCGGCGGGAATCTTCGTTTCGGGAAGCAAATGGGGCCCGGCCATCGCGTCGCCTTTAGCAACCTGGTTGATCTTAGGTTACGGGTGGCGGACGATGTTCTTTCTGCTGGGCCTCGGGGGATTGGTGTGGGTGATTCCGTGGATTATGCTCGCTGGGCCAGACCAGCCCGGCGAACAGCAAACCGGTGGTTCCCAAAATGCGGCGAAGCCGCCCTTTGGCGCGCTTTTTAGGACTCGCGCCATGTGGGCCACGGTGATCGGCACGTTCTGTTATAACTACTTCCTGTTTTTCTCGCTCACCTGGATGCCTGCCTATCTGGTGGAGAGCCGCAACCTCACCCTGAGCTCCATGAGCATATATACGATGTTCAGCTTCGCCGGCACGGGAACCGTGGCGATTCTCGCCGGAGCCGCCGCCGACTGGATGATCCGCCGCGGCGCGAGTGCCCTGAATACGAGGCGCTGGTTCACCATCGCCGGACTCCTGGCGGCTTCGACCGAGGTTTTCGGGGCGATGTCCGAATCGACCAACGTGGCGGTCTTCTTTGCCATCTTTTCCATGACCGGCCTGGGTCTGGCCACCGCCAACTATTGGGCCATCACGCAAACGTTGCTTCCGGGCGTCGCTCCAGGACGCGTGGCCGGAATTCAGAATACGGCGCTGAACCTGGCCGGCATCGTCGCGCCCATCATCACCGGATGGCTGAAGCAGATCACCGGCAGCTATACGGCTCCCATGCAGACCATTTGGGTGTTCCTGATCATCGGGGTTGCGGCCTACGTGTTCTTGGCGCGCGAGAGCCAACCGCAGTTACGCTAAGAGCCCTGCGATCGCCTCTGCCGCCTTCACGCAGTCTTCGCGCGAGACATCGTAATGCGTCACCAGGCGGATACGAGTCCCGCCCACCGAGCCTGCCAGAATCCCGCTCGTCTTTAGGCGCGCCAAAAAATCCGCCGGCGTCAGACCGGTCTTGGCGATATCGAAAATCACGATGTTCGTCTGGATCTTCGCGGGGTCGAGGCCGATGCGCTCGGCCATGAGCTTCGCGTTGGCATGGTCATCCTGCAAATGGCCGAGAGAGCCTTGCAGCGCGACCAGTCCAGCCGCGGCCAGGATACCGGCCTGCCGCATCCCGCCACCCAGGCGCTTGCGGTAGAGGCGCGCCTCGGCCATCGTAGCGGCGTCGCCGGCGAGCATCGAGCCGACCGGCGCACCCAGGCCCTTCGACAGGCAAAACATCACCGAGTCGGTCTTAGCCACAATGCGCGCCGCAGTCAAACCGGATGCGGCTACGGCGTTGAACAAGCGGGCGCCGTCCATGTGGACTTTGAGCCCGCGCTCATGCGCGCGATCGCAGATGGTTTCAAGAACGTCTGTAGGAAATAAGGTTCCTCCGCCCATGTTATGCGGATGCTCGATATTGACCATCGCGGTGGGCGCGGGGAATCCGGTCCCGCGCGGCCGGACCACCGG
>Ga0265314_10005588_pt1 | contig 11302 bp, 10 predicted proteins | sample 4126metaG_FD_203106 | JGI IMG/M metagenome (GOLD analysis project Ga0265314, IMG submission 203106) | Rhizosphere microbial communities from Carex aquatilis grown in University of Washington, Seatle, WA, United States - 4-1-26 metaG | ecosystem: Host-associated > Plants > Roots > Rhizosphere >... | reverse complement strand
GATCATCGGCCAGAACGCCAGCTTGAGATCGGCCTTCGACGGGAACATGTCGGAGATGCCGACCTTGGCGTATTTCATGTCGACGGATTCGGTATTGTTGATGCTGTTCATGAACTCGGCGATGCCGAACATGCCGAGCGCCAGTGCGACGATCTCGACGCCGTCGAACAGTTCCGTGATGCCGAAGGTGAAGCGCGGCTGTCCGGTCTCGATGTCGGATCCGACGATACCGACCAGAAGGCCGAGCACGGTCATGGCGATGCCCTTGAGCGGCGAGCCCTTGGCCAGCGTCGATCCCGCCAGCAGTCCGACCAGCATCAGCGAGCATACTTCGGCCGGGCCGAATTCGAGCGCCATCTTGACCAGGAACGGCGCCAGGAAAATCATCTCGGTGATGCCGAACGAGGCGCCGACGAAAGCCGCGATGATGGTGATGCCGAGCGCGGTGCCGCCTTTGCCTTGCTTGGTCAGCGGAAATCCGTCTAGACACGTCACCGCGTGTGGTGGATGACACGGCAAGTTGAGCAGGATTGAGCAGATCGCGCCGCCGTATTGGGCGCCGTAATAGACGCCCGACAGCATCAGGATCGCCGGTACCGGCTGCATTCCGAACGTCAACGGCAGCAGGATCGAAATCGTGGCGACCGGGCCCATGCCCGGCAGCACGCCGACCAGATTGCCGACCAGCACGCCGAGGAAGCAGTACATCAGGTTGTGCGGCTCGAGTGCGACGCCGAAGCCGTAGTAAAGGTCGGTAATGGCGGTTGAGATCACAGGTTAAACCCACGCAGTAACGGGAACGGAATGCCCAGGAAATAGTGGAACAGCACCACCCCGAACACCGTGACGCCGAACGCCAGGATCGCGGAAGATTTGTACGTGCCGGTTTTGTCTCCGAGCGCGCAGACAAAGACGCAAGCGAACACCGCGGGAATCATCCCGCCATATTGGCCGAGGATGATGAACAGGACGGGGCCGGCGATAATGCAGAGCCAGCCGAACCATTGCGGGTTGTCGGGCATGAACCGGCCTTCGTCCGGTTCGGACGAGGCGAGCGCGGTGCCGGCGATCAGCAGGCCCATGAAAGCGAGCGTCACGCCAAGCATGACCGGCATGAATCCGGGACCCATTCGGGCGAGGGTGCCGATCTTGTAGCCGCTGCCGATGATGGCGGCGCCGACGCCGAGCACAAGCATCAGCGCGCCGGCGTAATAGTCGCGTTTCAGCTTAATTCTCTCCTGCAACGGCGTATCTCCGGTATCGTTTTTTGGCGACCCTACCCGTAGTGACGGGGCCTGTCGAGATTGACCGCGCTGCCTTGCGCCGCAGGACAACGCGGAAAACACCGAAATCGGCTGTATCTGCTGCCGTATTGTGCGTTACTCCGGCGGCAGTCCGATATTCCCCGCTGGCTGCAGGTCCAGTTCTTCCCGAACTTCCCGACAAATCCGGGAAACCGGACCGTCCGGTGGCAAACGGCTTCGGCGGCTACGACTATGAATGTATCGGCTCGCGCGTGAGTTCGAGGAGGATGGCGTGATCCAGGCAATCTCCGCGGCAGCCGCAACGGATGCGCCGGCTGTTCGCTATGGCGCTCGGGATTGCGCTTGCGGTTGCGATGTCAGCTGGCCGGGCCATCGGGCGAATTGGCGGCGATCCCGCCGAAATGATCGTTGCGAAAGGCAATCCGAAAGGCGTCGCGACGATCGGCGATCTGGTTCGCAGCGACGTACGCACCTCGATGCCGGACCCGGTCAACGAAGGCTTCATGCAATTTTATGGACGCAAGGTGATCGAGCGCCACGGAATCTGGCCGATGGTCGCCACGGCGTTGTGAAAGCCCGGCCGGAGCAGCTGGTCCTTAGGCCGATCGACTGGAAGGCGGCGGGCGACCATGTCCCAAACTGAAGCGAATGGATGCCGTTTCGCGAATTATCGAGCGCCTGCCATTGGCAGTTGCAAGCCGTGCGTCCGCCGTTCCATTGCGCCCTGCCAACGCGCCATCGCCCTAATCACGCTGGATTCACGCTGGCCTCGGCAATGTGACGTTGGATGTGCCTAGACATCGATCAATACGAAGCGCCCGGGGAAACCATGACTGCAGTGATCTACAACTTCAACCGCGCGGCCGAGACCGATACGGTCGATGATGCGGCAGAGCGGCTGTTTTCAGCTTTGGGCCGATACACAAGCGCAGAGTTGCTCGAACTATTGTATGTCGGCGAAGAACCGGGTTTTTTCGAATTAATGCGCGGATTGTTCGGGCTTTCCGAGGAGGGCCGGATGGTCCTGCAGGATTTTTTGACGGCCTCGATCGCCCGGCGAACGACCGTCAGCATCGACCGGGACGGCAGGTGCGTGCTGGCTCACGACCTCGGACAGGACCTTAAACAGGATATCAAACAGGATTTTGGGCATCCCTCCCTGGTGCGGCAGCAAGACCCGGCCTGAGGGATCGCGCTCCGGCATTCGACGCCTATAGTTGTAGCGAGTTTCGCTGGCAACGAGAGGTGACTGGTAATGTTGGCCAATACGCCCGGCCCACTCGACGTGATGCTCGGAGCCAAGATTCGAATTTTCCGCTCCTATCGTGGAATGAGCCAGACCGACCTCGCCAGGAAGATCGGCGTGGCGTTCCAGCAGGTTCAAAAATACGAGAAGGGAACCAATCGGATAGTCGCCAGCCGGCTGTCGCGGATCGCGGCGGTGCGGCCGTGCTGGGTATCTCGGTAGGCGAACTGTTCGAGACCCAGGATGACACGGCACCTGACGCCAAATCGCCCTTCCGGCTGCTTTCCGGCCGAGACGAATTGCGAGTCCTCACGGCCTATTCCCGAATAGCGGATTCGCGGCTGCGGCGGGCGATTGCCGAACTGGTCGAATCGGCTGCCGAGCAGCCGGCGCCAACACACCAGCGCCGGCGAAAGGCCTAGCTGCTTCAAGCTCACGCGCTGGCGCGGATCGCGCGTTTCTCGCGCCGGACCGATTCGGGCCGGATCGACTCGGAAATGAATTCGCCAATCCAGTCGCAGCGTTCGGCCTTGATGTGCCAGGCCATCGCCTCCGCGGAGAACGGCGCCGGGTCCGGAATGTCCTTGCGGACCTCCCGGCCGTCCAGCCAGCCGCAGCTATGCGAATAGCGGATTCTGCAGGTCAGGCTGAGCGTCTCGCGCTGCTGCAGCCGCACATACCCGTCCGCCGGGAAGAACGTGCCCGCGAGTTCGATCGGGACGGGCAGTTGGCGTACCAGCAAGAAGGTGCTGGCGACATTCTGCTCGCATTCCGAGGCCAGCACGCCGAAAAGGCTGTGAATCGGCGCAATGGCATCCGGCGCCACGCGCTCGCCGGGCTTTTGCATCGTGCCGGCGGTGGCGATCGAGAGATATTCGCCTTCTGGACCCCAGCGGCATGCGATCAGCCACTCACGGCTCCGGCTGTGGATCAGGGTTGGCTTTGCGTAGTCGGACCGGGCAATCTCGGCACCCATCGCGACCACAAAGGCTTTGGCGAGCATTATAATATTCCTCCAAGGCGTCGTCCTTAACCCCGCCGGATTCTGCGCGGCCGGCGTGAGGCCATCGTGAACAGGAGATCGGATGCCCAATCTGTTTGCGCACGCGGCTGCCCTGTTGCTCGGCGGACGGCCGGAGCAGACCGCGGCCGATGCCCAGCCCGGTGCCAAATCCGGCGCCATGTCGTTGCTGCGGGAACTCGACTACGCGGTTGGGGACGGCGGTGAGCCGTGCCCCGACACCCGCCATCGCGCCCGGCTGTTGAAGGCGGCGTCGGAATTTTTGCGCGTTTTCGAACTGGCCGCGCCCGACGCGCCCGGGCTGGTCTGTTTCGGCGCCCAATTCGACCCGGGGATCGCCGATCCCATGCACGCGGGCAGTCCGGCGGTCGGCGTGTCCGGCGTCGGCCTCTCGCCGCAGGAAGCTTTTCAGAGCTGTATCGGGGAGGGGGTCGAATATCTTTCGCAACTGCAGACCGCAGAGGATGTGCTGGCCCCGTCCGCATGTCGCGATCGGGCGGCAGCGCTTGGTCCGCGGGCCAAACAGTTCATCGCGGCGTTTTCGGCATACGAAGTGCGCCCCGAGGCTGAGCTTTCGTGGTGCCGGGCGCGACGGCTCAACGACGGCAGCGAAGTCCTGCTGCCGGCGGACCTGTTGCTGCGCCGGCCGCCGGCGCAACAACAGATCAGGCCGCCCTTTCCATTGAGCACGGGATCGGCCGCCGGCACGTCCTGGGACGCCGCCGCCCTGCATGGCATGCTGGAATTGATCGAGCGCGATGCGGCCGGTCTTTGGTGGCGCGGCGGCGCCCGCGGCAGATCGATTCCGTCCTCCGATGAGGCCCAGGTCACGGCGCGGGCGCTGCTGTCGCAGCTCCGGCAAAATAACCCGGCGCGACGAAGCTGGCTGCTCGACGTCACCACCGATATCGGCGTGCCGAGCGTTGTCGCGGTGTCCTGCAAAGCCGATGGCTTCGGCGTTGCGTTCGGTCTGGCGGCGCGGCCGACGCTTGCCGCTGCCGCCCGTTCCGCAATCCGGGAAATGTGCCAGATCGAATTGGCCCATGAGATCGTCGAGGCAAAGAGCAGGGAGCGCGGCGAAGCCGCCCTCAACGAGCGGGATCGGGTGCACCGGCGCCGCGCCACCGAAATCAACGCGGATCGGTGCCTGCTGCTGCAGCCGCTGCCGGAAGCGGCGCGGCATTTTGCCATCGGTGCGACCGCGCCCGCCGATGTGTTGCGGCTGATCGTTGAACGGCTTGAACAATTCGGCGTCGAGAGCTTCGGCCTCGACCTGACACGTTCCCGCTTCGCGGTTCCGGCGGCCCGTATTATTACCGTTGGCATGCAACTCGAGCCTTCCGAGATTGTCACACCGCGGCTCGCAGATATGATAGCGCTGACCGGCGGGGGGGCGATCTATACCGGCGGCTTGGCTCTGGCATGAATTAGGCACTGCCGAACCGCTTTCCGGCCTGGAATCTACAGATGCAATACGTTGTGGGCGCTAGAAACTTGGCTGAAAACGCCCTGCGCCTTTCGGTGTCGCTGGTCGGGCGCTCGGCCATCCGGTACAATGGCCGCGCGGTCGAACTGCGAACCCAGAAGGCGAATGCCGTTCTCGGCTATCTCGCCTTGACCGAGATCAAACACGAAAGCCGCGAGCGGTTGGTCGGCTTGTTCTGGAGCCGGTCCGACGAGGAAAAGGCGCGCGCTTCCCTGCGCCAGGTCGTGCGCGAATTGCGCGCTGCGTTTGAGAGCGTGGGATATGGCGGCTTTGCCGCCAAGCGGCTCTCGGTCCATCTCGATGCCGAGATGCTCGACGTCGACGTCGAGAACGTCATCCGGCTCGCGGAAACCGGCAGCATTCATCCGCTGCTGCTGAATACCCCGCGCTTCGACGAACGGATCCTCGAAGGCATGGACGATCTGGATCCGTCGTTTCGGGTCTGGCTTCTGGCGAAGCGCCAGACCATCCGTGACCGGCTGATGCGCAATCTCGACGCCGGGCTGCTGGCAAACGATCTCGACGCCAGTGTCAAAAATGAAATCGCGGCCGCGATTGTCAATCTTGATCCCACCCACGAAGAGGCGTGCTGCCATCTGATGCGCATGCATGCCGAGCAGGGGGATGCGGTGGGTGCGCTGCGCATCTACAGCGATCTCTGGGATTTGCTGGATCGCGACTACGGCATGGAGCCGTCGCAGGCGACGGAGGCGCTGGTCGCCGATATCAAGCTCGGGGTGTTCGAACGGGCGCCGGAACGTAACGGCGTCCGGCCTCCATCCGAGAATCCCGTCAGGCAGACGAACGGCGAGGCTTCCAGCGGAGCCGGCATTGCGGCGAGGTATCTTGTTGTTCCCGCCAAGATGCGACTGATCCTCAAACCCTTCGGCATGCATGGCATCGACGGCGATCGGGTTCACCTCGTGCAGGGATTTGGCCTGCATCTGGCGGCATGCCTGGTGCGTTTCCGCGAATGGACGGTGATCGATCGGCCGAATGCGGTGGCTCCGGTGCAACTATCGGACTCGGTGCCGCAATACTGCATCGAGTGCACCGCCTATCAGGCCGGCACCGAGATCAACATGGTGATGGTACTCCGGGATGAAGTGACTGGCGCCTACGTGTGGAGCGAAAGCTTCCGGCTCAGCCTCGACAACTGGTTTGAGGCACAGCAACGCATCATCCGCCGGATCGCGACCGCGCTGAACGTTCAGTTATCGGCCGAGCGGCTGATGCGGCTTACCGGCGAGCCTGACGTGTCGCTGGAAATTTACGACCGCTGGCTTCGCGGCCAGAGCCTGCATTTCAAATATGATGCGGAAAGCTGGCAGCGTGCGGTCATCATCTTCCGTGAAGCCATTCGTGAAAATCCCGAATTCTCGCCGAGCTACAGCAGCCTGGTGCAGATGAACAACAGCGAACACCTCGTCCACCCTGGAATTCTGCCTGACCCCGAGAAGGCGAGGACGACGCTCGAGCTTGCAAAAACCGCCGTGCGGTTGGATCCGGTAGATTCGAGGGCGCATCTATGCTGCGGATGGTCGTATGTATGGGCTTCCCGGGAGGCCGAAGCGGCGCCGCATATGGAACTCGCCTGCGAACTGAACGACAACGACCCGTGGACCCTGTTATCGGTTGCGCACTATTATGCCCTGTGTGGGTCGATCGAGCAGGCTCGGCGATTGTCCGAGCAGTCGCTCGCGCTTTCGCCCGCACCGCCGGTTCTTGGATGGGCATACCACGGCACCATCCGCTTCGTCTGTGGCGACTATGCCGGCGCCATCGAAGCCATCGATCGCGCGCATGGCGCCATACACATCTTGCCTGCATGGCGGGCCGCCGCATTGTTCCATCTCGGGCAACCGGCGATGGCGCGGGAAGAGGCGCAGCGCTTCTTCAACGGAATCCGTTCATTTTGGGTGGGGTCATCTGCGCCGACCGATGAGGCCGTGACGCGCTGGGCGCTTCAGGCTCATCCGATCAGCGTACGTTCGCGGTGGGAAACCCTGCGCGATGGCCTGGGCGGCGCAGGGCTTCCAGTCGAGGGCATTACCCAGATGTCGCAGGCACGTGGTTTCAGGAACAGAAGCTGATGGTGTAGTCGCCGATGCGTTCGGCATGCACCCTGAACTTGTCCGCATCCGGAATCACCGGATCGATGCCGTTGAAGATGCGCTTGTAGAACGGCGGGATCGGATAGGTCGCACCGGGCTTGCTCAGTTGCTCTTCGGATTCGGCGATGATCTCCTTGGGCGGCAGCTTCACCAGGATGGTCTCGCCGTCGGAGGTCACGAACTGGACGTTCTTGAAGCGATCCGGAATGGTCGCGAATACCTGCGCCTTGGCGAGTTGCTCCTTGAATTCATCGACCGAGTTCGGGATCGGATATTGGTTGCCGTCCTCGAGATAGTTGTGACCCGTGGACCAGGTCTTCACCAGATTGCCCCAACGCTCGTGGTTCGTCACCTGTATTCGCTCGTACATGTTCAGTTCTCCATGGTTGCGTGAGACAAAAAATACGTCTCACAGGAATGCGGGCACGGCCTGGCGCAAGTCACCGATTTCAGCGGTGAACTCGACCAGTTGATCCATGCGCGCAATTTCGGGAACTTCAGCAAAGACGTTTGTCGGGTAATATTCGCAGGAGATCGCGGCGAGCGCGTCAGTCAGCGAATTGGCGTGGTTTGCCGCCGAAACCGTCGCGCGTTCGAGCGCGCCGAAAATCACTTCCGCGACGATGATCGAGCCGAGCGGTCCGAGATGCAGGCCCTCGGCCTGCGGTTGCCGCATCGCCTCGAACCAGATGAACAGCGGCAGCGGCGGATCGTTCGCCAGCGTTTCGATGTCATTGATGGTGAGAGGACTATAGGCGGCCTCGGAAGCAAGCCATTCGCGGATATGGCTGACGCGAAAGCCGCGGTCGGTCAACAGCCTCGACATGCCGAGCAAATGCGGTCGGCGCCGCCCGATTTCGCCGATCAGCGCATCGACCGACCACATCCCGGCCAGTGCCGATCCCAGGAGATCGCGATACAGCAGGCCAACCCGATTGGTATGGTCGACGGCCGGAAATATTCGATCGTGACCGAGCCCGTCGCTGAGAAAGGGGCCGATGCGGCGGCTGTAATTGGGCCGCGATCCCGCGATCTCAAAGAAACGCGACCAGCGCACGATCCAGGTCGAATCCAGCGGCATGTTGAGCGGATCGTTTGCCGAGGTTTTTTCCAGCGTGTTGACGAGATCATGGGTCGACAGATCGTTGATGACGTATTCGTGCCGCACCATGGCGTGGCCGAACCGGAATGCTCCGTGGGAAAATTCAAGCGGTATCCGCCAGTCGTTGTCGCCGCGGTTTGCGGTGGTGGGGCCCGTGCCGGCTTCCTCCGGCCGTTCGACAAAGCTTGGCGTCGCGCCTGAATAAGCCGCGTAGATCGCCGGATGCAGCAGCCGGCGCATCAAATCCTTGCGGATGATATTGTGATAGATCGCGGTCAGGCCATCGCGCGCGCAGAGGTATCGCTTGTAGGACGCGCCGAGATGGGCGTGGGATGCAGCCGCGGGCTCGCCACGGCGAACCATGTCGACGAGCCCGTTATGCGCCAGCGAAAACAGCGCGGTCAGTTGCGACATGATGGCGTGATCGTCGTTGCGGGGATCGGCGATCAGCGCCTCGGTGCGTGCCACGCGCATGCCCGGGATACTGCGGTCGATCCCGGTGACGTTCTCGGCTTGCGTTCGCGCGATGTCGCGGAACGGGCAGCCGGCCTCGACATCCCTGTTCTGCTGGCGCATGCGGCCGAGCCGCAGTTTGGTGCGGCGCTCGTCATTGGGCGTATCCTGCGCGAAAATAACCGGACAGCCGACCGGGCCGCTTCCGAACAGGGTTTCCAGCCGGAGCGGTATTCGGCGCGCGTTGGCGTTTTCGGCGCCGAGCTTGCCGGTCACCGAGAGCGGCATCGCCGACTGGACGAGATCGTGGGCGACAAATTGCAGCAGATAGGTGTAGCCTGAGGGAAGGCCGGGGTTTTCCCAACGCTCGACTGTCGCATCCCGGTGCGGTGGCCAATTTATCTGGGCATCCATCCGCCGCGACAGCCGGCTCATCAGTCCGCGGACTTTTTCACAGTGCTCCGGCGCGTCCAGCGGATCGACGCCATAGGCCTTGTATCGCTGCGAGGGCCTTGGCGTGCCGAGAAAGTGCCGAAAACCGATAGGCATCTGCCGATGATCGGCGGCAGCGTCGATCGCCGCGGTTTGCGAAATCGGGAGTGCGAACGCCTCGGTTCGTTTTTGCACGGAAGCTTCTCCCCGCTGTCCGGCCGCGAGACTGAAGAGCCGGTCGTGAAATCATCGTGAGTGTCCGGCATGCTCCTGCGCGAACCTGTGTAGTGCGGGGATAAGTTTTGCCTGGCGCTTGGCCGGTATTTTCGGAATGGTGGGCACGGCTCCCGTGGCGGGGGAGCACCGAGGTCACGCCCACCTACTTAAGTTGCGCATTCCAAAGGGGATTTGTGCTGCAGTTCCGCTTGCCGCGTGCGCGGACGCCGTTACAATGCCGCGCGGCATAATAAGAGATTATCCAGTGGAGAGAAATAATATGGCAAGAACATCCCGATCGCCTGCTTTTTGGTCAGTGCGGAAACTGCTCGGAGCGACTGCGCTCGGTCTTCTGGCGACGGCTTCCGGTCAGGCCCTGGCCGCCGATCCCATCAAGATCGGCGTGATTGCCGAAGCCCAGGCGATCGCCGGCGCGTCGATCCCGCAGGCCGCCCAGATGGCCGCCGACGAGATCAACGCCAAGGGTGGCGTAGACGGCCGCAAGATCGAAATCATCACCTACGACAACCACTCCTCCTCGGCGGACTCGGTTCGCGCGTTCCAGCGCGCGGTCAACGAGGACAAGGTCAACATCGTCATCGCAAGTTATATCAGCGAAGTGGTGCTGGCGCTGGAGCCCTGGGCCTCGCGGCTGAAAACCCCGTTCGTCACGCCGGGCGCCGCCTCCAACGAAATCAGCAAGAGCGTCCATTCCGACTACGAGAAGAACAAATATACCTTCCATGGCTACCTGACCTCGGCCGCGCTCGCGCTGTCGGTATGCGACGGTGCCAAGGACCTGCTGGTGGACGAGAAGCACATGAAGACCGCGGTCATCATGAGCGAGGACGCGGCCTGGACCAAGCCGCTGGACGTTGGCTATGAGGAGTGCCTGCCCAAGATCGGCCTCAAGGTGCTGGATCACATCCGCTTCTCGCCCGACACCACTGACTTCACGCCGATCTTCAACAAGATCGAGGGTTCCAAGCCGGACGTGATCATCACCGGCATTTCGCATGTCGGCGTGCAGCCGACGGTGCAATGGAAGAACCAGCAGGTGCCGATCCCGATGTTCGGCATCTCATCGCAGGCGACCAATGAGACCTTCGCCAAGGACACCAACGACGCAGCCGAGGGCGTGCTGTATCAGGGCGTGTCCGGCCCCGGCGTCGCGGTGACGCCGAAGTCGATCCCGTTCGCCGAGGGCTTCAAGAAGAAGTTCGGCAACTATCCGTCCTATGCCGGCTACACCTCGTATGACGAGGTCTATTACATCGCGGACGCCGTCAAGCGCGGCGGGTCGACCGACGCCGACAAGCTGGTCGATGCACTGGAAAAGACCGATTGGGAAGGCACCATCGGCCGCATCCAGTTCTACGGCAAGGACGATCCGTTCACCCACTCGATCAAGTACGGCAAGGGCCTGATCACCGGGCTGATGCTGCAGTGGCAGGATGGCAAGCAGACCAGCGTCTGGCCGAAGGAAGTCGCGAAGGGAAAGTTGAAGTTCCCGAGCTTCATCAAGGTCACCGCGAACTGAACTTGACGGCGATCATGCTCCCGGGTTTGCCCGGGAGCATTTTCGTGTTTACAGTTTACCGAACAATTTTCACGAGTGAGGCAGCGGTGCTGCCGCGGCCATCATAAATGCAGGCGTTCCAGATACTGATCGACGGTTTTGCCATCAGCGCGCTGTATGCGCTTGGCGCCACCGGCTTCACCCTGATATTCGGCGTCTCCGGCGTCCTCAATCTCTCCCATGGCGCGATCATGGTGCTGGCCGCGGTGGCGGCGTGGGCCGCCGCCAGCGTGCTGCATATGAATAACTATGCCGGCGCGGTGGTCGGCGTCGCGGTGGCGCTGGTCGCTGCCTTTGCCACCTACTTCGCGGTGGTGCAGCCGATCCAGAAATCGACCCGGATTCCCAACGAAGAAAAGGAAATCTTCGTCCTCACCGGCACCTTGCT
>Ga0265314_10005587_pt1 | contig 11302 bp, 11 predicted proteins | sample 4126metaG_FD_203106 | JGI IMG/M metagenome (GOLD analysis project Ga0265314, IMG submission 203106) | Rhizosphere microbial communities from Carex aquatilis grown in University of Washington, Seatle, WA, United States - 4-1-26 metaG | ecosystem: Host-associated > Plants > Roots > Rhizosphere >... | reverse complement strand
TCGACGTTCTGGAACGTCCGCGCGATGCCGAGCCGCACGATGCCGCTCGGCGGCGTGCGGAGGATCGATCGCCCGTCGAAGGTCACGTCCCCGGAGTCGAGCCGGTAGAGCCGCGTGATGGCGTTGAACGCCGTCGTCTTGCCGGCGCCGTTCGGCCCGATCAGGCCCGTGATCGTCCCTTCGGCGGCGCCGAGCGAGACTTCGTCCAGCGCGACGATTCCGCCGAACCGCAGCGTCGCGTTCTGCAAGGAGAGAAGTGCCATCGGAGGCTGGGTAACTCTAATCCTGTGCCGCCAGGTATTCCTGCCAGAGCTGCTCCATCGTCGTCGTCCGCGGGGCGTCGACGTGGGCTGGGTCGTACGCGAGGTGGTTGACCGCGCGCACGATCCACTCGCCGCCGGGTCCGACGTCGAGGACGTTGATGCATCCCGGAGCCTGTTCAAAGCCGCCGATGAAGACACGCTCGCCGGTGAGGGCGCGGCTGAGGATCGCGCGGTTCACGGCACCGTGGAGGACGAGCAGGGCGACGTCCCAGTCCGGGTCCGAGACGAGTGCGTCCACCTCGGGGACGACGCGGTCGAGGAGCTCGCCGATGGACTCGCCGCCGAGGAAGCGGGTCTCGAGCGGCACGATGCCCCGGAAGGCGGCGGTCATCATGGCCTGCACTTCGTCGGGTGGGAGCCCGCGGATGTCGCCGCTCTCGATCTCGCGCAGGGCGTAGCGCGACTCCGGCTCGCGGGCGGGGGCGACGATGCGAGCGGTCTCGAGCGTGCGCAGGAGGCCGCTCGTGACGACCCGGTCGAACGCCACGCCGGCCAGCTCGGCAGCGGCCGACTCGGCCTGGCGGCGTCCGTCCTCGGTGAGGACGACCTGCTCCGGGTGCACGCCCTCGAAGTAGCGCACCTGCGCGTGGCGCATCAAGTACAGGCGGCGGCGTTGCACCTACGCGGATGTGCCGAGCGAGCGCCCGCCGGCTTTCTCCAAGCCGACGGCCACGCCGTCCGGCGCGACGCCGTCCGGGAAGCGCTCGCGCATCGCCGCGAGCAGCTCGTCGGCGTTCCAGCGCTCCGGGCTGTCGAACAGCTCGCCCGCGGTCCAGCCTCGGAGCGCGTTGACGGCGCCGCCCCAGACGTGGAAGACCTGCCCGGTGATGCCCTGCGCCTCGTCGGCGCACAACGCGACGACGACCGGCGACATGTTCGCCGGGTCGAGCGGATCGAAGCCCGAGGGCGCATCGCCCATCTCGAAGGTCTCCTCGGTCATCCGCGTACGCGCGTTCGGCGCGATGCAGTTGACCGTCACGCCGTACCGCGCGAGCTCCTGCGCGACGATGATCGTGAGCCCGGCGATTCCCGCCTTCGCCGACCCGTAGTTCGTCTGGCCGACGTTGCCGAACACGCCTGACGGGCTGGAGGTGTTGATCACGCGCGCGTGCAGCTCCTCGCCCGCCTTCGAGCGCTCGCGCCAGTGCGCGGCCGCGTGCCGCGTCGGCGCGAAATGGCCCTTGAGGTGGACGGCGATGACCGCGTCCCACTCGTCCTCGCTCATGTTCACGAGCATGCGGTCGCGGAGGATGCCGGCGTTGTTGACGAGGATGTCGAGCCGGCCGAACGCGGAGACGGCGTGATCGACGAGCCGGCCCGCGCCCGCGAAGTCGGCGACGTTCTCGCCGTCGGCGACCGCGGCGCCGCCGGCCGCTTCGATCTCCTCGACCACCTGCTGCGCGGGGCTCAGGTCGGCGCCCTCGCCCGCGAGCGTGCCGCCGAGGTCGTTGACGACGACCTTCGCGCCCGCCTCCGCGAGCGCGAGCGCGTGTGCCCGGCCGATGCCGCGCCCGGCGCCGGTGACGATCGCAACCTTGCCGCTCAGATCAGGCATGCGGGGGGAATCTAACTAGTACTGGTCGAGGTAGCGAGGCGAAGCAACCTGTAGCCGCGCCTCGACGTCCGCTTTCACGCGCGCGAGCGTCCCGGGCGGAACATCGCCCGCGCGGATGCGGCGGACGAGCTCGCGCCGCTCCGTGTCCTCCTCGGGTGGCAGCGCCTCGAGCTCGCGGTGAACGATGCCGAGCGCGTTCAGCGCCACGAGCATGCGGAAGCGCAGCCGGTGGTCCGTGAGCGTCGGGAGGATCTCGCCGCCGAGGAACTCGGCGATCGCCTCGGTCAGCTCCTGTGCGGTCGGCCGTTCGCTCACGCGCTGACCTCCTCGAGCAGGTGGCAGATCTCGTACTCGACCTCGGCGCCCAGTCGGCCGAGGATCGCGAGCTCGACGCTGCGATCCTGCCCGCGCAGGTGCCGCTGTGCCTGCGTGAGGCAGCCGATCGCCCAGCCGACGTTGCCGGCGAGCTCCCAGTAGTCGAGCTCCTCGGGCCGCAGGTCGGCGCCGGTCAGCTCGTTGTAGCGCTCGACGTACGGCTCCGCGTCGCCGATTCCGCCGAGCCGCTTGCCGCTGACACCGAAGCGCCAGGCCCGGACGAGCGAGAAGGAGAGGTCGCGCGCGGGATCGTCCACGTGCGCGAACTCCCAGTCGAGCACGCCCACGAGCCCGCGCTCGTCGACCACGAGGTTGCCGATCCGGTAGTCGCCGTGGACGACGACCGGCTCACGCGCCGGCGGGCGGTTCTCGCGCAGCCACCACAGGCCGAGCTCGATCGCGGGGTGCGGCTCGCCGAACTCGTCGAGCTCGTCGACCATCCGCTCGATGCGCGCCTCCTCGAGGAACGGGAGGCGCTCGCGCGGGATCGCGTGGATCTTCGCCAGCTCCTCCGCCATCTGGACGGGCAGCCCGGCGGGGACGTCCATGCGCACGATCCGCCGGCCGATCGTCTCCCCGTCGAGCCGCTCCATGACGAACGCTTCGCGTCCGTCGAGGTCTTCGACGTAGAGGATCGGCCGTGGAACCTTGACGCCCGCTTCGTAGGCCGCCTCGAGCACCTCGAACTCGTGCTGGAGCGACAGCGTGTGCCGGTGGATGACACCGACCGCTGCCCGCCGGACGAGGAGGCGCTCGCCGCCCGCGTCGACGGCCCACGCCTCCTTCGAGGCGCCGCCGGCGAGGAGGACCGGCTCCGACACCGGGCCGAGGAGGGCTTCGAGCGCTTCGCGCATCTCTGTGCGATCATCGCTGTCGATGGCGACCGTTGTCATCCCCGACCTCGTCGCAGACCGCCGTGAGCGGGTGCGCGCGTTCATGGAGGAGCACGTCTATCCGAACGAGCCGACGCTCTTCCGCGAGGACGACGCGGCAGACGCGCTCATCCGAGAGCTCCAGCAGAAGGCGAAGGGCGCGGGTCTCTGGGCGCCGCATCTTCCCCCCGAGGCCGGCGGCAGCGGCAGCGGCTTCCTCGAGTACGCGTACCTGAACGAGGAGATCGGGCGCAGCTTCATCGCGCAGCTGATCTTCGGCTGCCAGGCGCCCGACGCGGGCAACGGCGAGATCCTCCACCTGTACGGGACCGAGGGGCAGAAGGCGCTCTACCTGCGGCCGCTCGTCGCCGGCGAGACGCGCTCGTTCTTCGGCATGACCGAGCCCGAGGTGGCCGGCTCCGACCCGACGCTCCTGCGCGGACGCGCCGTGCGCGACGGCGACGACTGGGTCATCGACGCGCACAAGTGGTTCTCGTCCGGTGCCGACGGCGCCGGCTTCGGAATCGTGATGCTCGTCACCGATCCCGACGCAGAGCCGCACAAGCGCGCGTCGATGATCGTCGTGCCGACGGACACGCCGGGCTACGAGATGGTGCGCCGCGTGCCCGTCATGGGTCACGAGGGGCGCGGGTGGGGGACGCACTGCGAGACGCGCTTCACCGGCGTCCGCGTGCCGGTGACGAACACGCTAGGCGGCGTCGGTGAGGGCTTCCGCATCGCGCAGAAGCGGCTCGGGCCGGGCCGCATCCACCACGTGATGCGGTGGCTAGGTCAGATGCAGCGCGCGTTCGAGCTCATGTGCTCCTACTCGCTCCAGCGGCAGGCGTTCGGTGGGCCGCTCGCCGAGAAGCAGTCGGTGCAGAACTGGATCGCCGAGTCGGCGGCCGAGATCCAGGCCTGCCGGCTGATGACGCTGCAGGCGGCGCACCGGCTCGACGAGGGCGACGAGGCTCGCGTCGAGGTGTCGCTCATCAAGTTCTACGCGGCGCGTGTGCTCCACGACGTGATCGACCGCGCGATCCAGGTGCACGGAGGCCTCGGCGTCACGGACGACACGCCGCTCGCCGTCATGTACCGCATGGCGCGCGGCGCACGCATCTACGACGGCGCCGACGAGGTGCACAAGATGGTGGTCGCGCGGCGCATCCTCCGCGACTTCGAGGACGGCGGAACCTGGCGCTTCACGTAACGCTCGAAGGGAAGCGCGTGCGGCTCGAGCCGCTCGAGCCGCGGCACGAGGACGAGTTGTGGCAGGTCGCGCAGGACGAGCGCATCTGGACGCTGATGAAGGTGCGCGGAAACGAGAGCCGCGACCTCTTCCACGCGTGGTTCGAATCGGTCGACCTCGGCTTCGCGCACCACTTCGACGACGAGCTCGTCGGGCACTCGAGCTACCTCAACGTGCGCCCGGACGACCGCGTGCTCGAGATCGGCAACACCTGGGTCGCCCCGTCGGCGTGGGGGACTGGCGCGAACACGGAGGCGAAGTACCTCCTCATGCGGCACGCGTTCGAGGACGAGGGCTACCTCCGGGTCGAGTTCAAGACGGACGCGACGAACGCGCGGGCGCGCGCCGCCCTGGCGGCGCTCCCGTCTGAGTTCGAAGGCGTCTTCCGCAAGCACATGCTCGTGCGCGGCGGCGAGCGGCGCGACTCCGCCTGGTACGCCGTCGTCGACGACGACTGGCCTGTCGTGAAGGCGAGCCTGGAGCAGCGTCTTGTTCTTGCAAGGAAATGAGTGCTGTTGTGAGCGATTCGTCCGGTCCGGTGGGCTAGTCTTCGTGCCATGACGCGGCGCCTGGCCGAAGTAGCGCGCTACGCGGGGGTGAGCGAGGCGACGGTCAGCCGCGTTCTGAACCAGAAGCCGGGCGTGGCGAAGGCGACCCAGGAGCTCGTGCTCACGGCTCTCGACGTCCTCGGCTACGAGCGGCCGACCCAGCTTCGCGGCCAGCGCGCGCGCCTCGTGGGGCTCGTGCTCCCGGAGCTCCAGAACCCGATCTTTCCGGCCTTCGCCGAGGTGGTCGCCGATGCCCTCGCGAAGCGGGGCTTCACGCCTGTCCTCTGCACTCGCACGTCGGCCGGCATCTCCGAGTCCGCGTACGTCGACATGCTCCTCGAGCACCAGGTCTCCGGCGTGATCTTCTCCGGCGGGCTCTACGCCCAGGCCGCGGCCGACCACGAGCACTACGTCCGGTTGCGCGAGCGCGGCCTGCCCGCAGTCCTCGTGAACGCCGCCTACGACGACCTCGGCTTCCCGCGCATCTCGGTCGACGACCGCAGTGCCGTCGAGCAGGCCTTCACGCACCTCCGGTTCCTCGGCCACGAGCGGATCGGGATGGTGCTCGGGCCGGCCGATCATGTCCCATCGGGGCGCAAGCTCGCCGCGTTCCACGAGCTCGGCGGCGCGCCCGAGCTGGTCGAGCGCGGGACGTTCTCCATCGAGGGCGGCCAGGCCGCCGGCGGGCGCTTGCTGCGCAAGGGCGCGACCGGCGTCATCTGCGGGAGCGACGTGATCGCTCTCGGGGTCGTGCGCGCGGTGCGCCGCGAGGGCCTGGACGTGCCGGACGACGTCTCGGTGGTCGGCTTCGACGACTCCCTCCTCATGAGCTGCACCGACCCGCCGCTCACGACCGTCCGGCAGCCGATCGAGCCCATGGGGCGGAGCGCGGTGGCGACCCTCATCAGCCAGATCGGCGGGGCGCCCGTCTCGAGCGAGGAGATCCTCTTCGAGCCGGAGCTCGTCGTCCGCGGCTCCACCGGCCCGGCGCGGGTTGCCCGCGGCCTGAAGGCGGCGAGCGGCCAGACCTAGCCGTCTTGCAAAGAATTTGCAAGAACTGAGAAAGTTCTTGCATTCTCTTGTCGGTAGTGCCATGCTTCCGGCATGCACGTACGCGACGTCGCGGCCGGCACGGAGCAGCTCGAGCGCTCGACGCAGGTGCAGTGGTGGCGCGACGCGGTCGTCTACCAGGTCTACGTCCGGAGCTTCTCGGACGCGAACGGGGACGGCGTCGGGGATCTCGCGGGCGTTCGTGCGCGGCTCCCGTATCTGCGTGAGCTCGGCGTCGACGCCCTCTGGTTCAGCCCCTGGTACCCGTCGCCGATGGCGGACAGCGGCTACGACGTCTCCGACTACCGGGCGATCGATCCCGCCTTCGGGACGCTCGAGGAGGCCGAGCTGCTCATCGCGGAGGCGCGCGCAGCCGGCATTCGCACCATCGTCGACATCGTCCCGAACCACGTCTCCGACCAGCACCCGTGGTTCCGGGCGGCGCTCGCGTCGGAGCCGGGCTCGCCGGAGCGGGCGCGCTTCTGGTTCAGGCCGGGCGCCGGGCTCGACGGCAGCTCCCCGCCGAACGGCTGGCAGTCGATCTTCGGCGGGCCGGCCTGGTCGCGCACCGGCGACGGCGAGTGGTACCTGCACCTGTTCGCGCCCGAGCAGCCCGACCTCAACTGGACGCATCCCGACGTCTGGGCCGAGCACGAGGACGTCCTCCGATTCTGGTTCGACCGAGGGGCCGCGGGTGTACGCATCGACTCCGCGGCCCTTCTCGTCAAGGACCCGGAGCTGGCCGAGGAGACCGCCGACGCCGCCCCCGGCGAGCATCCGTTCACCGACCGGGACGGACTGCACGACATCTACCGCCGCTGGCGCGCGATCGCCGACGGCTACGGCGAGCCGCGCGTGCTCGTCGGCGAGATCTGGCTGCCGGATCCCGACCGGCTCGCGCGCTACCTCCGCCCGGACGAGCTGCACACCGCGTTCAACTTCGACTTCCTCGGCTGTCCGTGGGAGGCGGGACGTCTGCGCGTCTCGATCGAGTCCGCGCTCGCCGCGCACGCCCCCGTCGACGCGCCGGCAACGTGGGTGCTGTCGAACCACGACGTGACGCGGCCGGTCACGCGCTACGGCCGCGCCGACAGCTCGTTCGCCTTCGAGTCGAAGCGCGCCGGGACGCCCACCGACCTCGAGCGCGGCACGCGCCGCGCACGGGCGGCGGCGCTCCTCACGATGGCGCTGCCCGGCTCGATGTACGTCTACCAGGGCGAGGAGCTCGGCCTGCCCGAGGTCGAGGACATTCCCTTCGACCGCCGGCAGGACCCGATGTGGCTCCGGTCCGGCGGCGTCGATCCCGGCCGGGACGGCTGTCGCATTCCGATCCCATGGTCGGGCGTGCGGCCTCCGTACGGATTCAGCGACGACGGCGCCGCGCGGCCGTGGCTCGATCAGCCGGACGACTGGGCGCGCCTCACCGTCGCCGCCGAGTCGGACGACCCCGGCTCGATGCTCTCGCTGTACCGCACCGGTTTGCGCCTGCGCCGCGAGTCGCCCTGGAGCGGCGACGCGCCGTTTCGCTGGCTTCCCACGGACGACGACGTGCTCGCGTTTGCGCGCGGCGACGGATTCGTCTGCCTCGTCAATTTCGGCTCCGAACCGGTCGCGCTGCCGGCGGGAGCCGAGCTCCTCATCGCAAGCGCCGAGCTCCAAGGAGGTGTGCTCTCGCAGGACACGACGGTCTGGCTCCGCCAGGCGAAAGGTCACAGCATCGGACAGGACACATTCAAGGAGGGACGATGAAGTCCACTCGTGTAGCCATGACCGTCGCCGTGGCGGGACTGCTGGCAGTGCTTGCCGGCTGGGTCTCGAGCACGGCGGCCGGGTCGACGCACGCGAACAAGACGATCACGATCAGCGTTGCATCGCTGATCCCTGGCAGCACCGACGCTGCCGTGCAGGAGTTCAACGCGCAGGTCGCGCAATTCGAGAAGACGAACCCGTCGATCAAGGTGAACTCCGTCGAGTACAAGTGGACGGCGCCGACGTTCGCGGCGAAGCTCGCCGCCGGCACGCTGCCGACGGTCTTCGAAGTGCCGTTCACCGACGCACGGTCGCTCGGGGACAACGGACAGCTCGCGGACATCACGAGCTACGTCAAGGCGCTGCCGTACTACTCGAAGTACAACCCGGCCGTCCTCGCCGAGGGGACGACGGCGAAGGGCAAGATCGTCGCGCTGCCGAAGGGCGCGTACGCGCAGGCGCTCCACTACAACCGCTCGCTCTTCAAGGAGGCGGGCCTCGACCCGAACAAGCCGCCGACGACATGGGCGCAGGTGCGCGCCGATGCGAAGGCGATCGCGCAGAAGACCGGTAAGGCCGGCTACGTCCAGATGGCGAAGGACGACAACACCGCCGGCTGGATCCTGACGACGCTCGTCTACTCGCTCGGCGGCCGGATGGAGACCGGCATCGGAACGAAGGCGCACGCGACGCTCGACAACCCGAAGACGATCCAGGCGCTGAACCTCCTCAAGGCGATGCGCTGGACCGACAACTCGATGGGCTCCACGTTCGACTATGGGTGGAGCGACATCAACCAGGCGTTCGCCGCCGGAACCGTCGGCATGTACATCAGCGGCTCCGACGTCTACTCGAACCTCGTGTCGGCGAGCAACATCAACCCGAGCATCTACGGTCTCGCGGCGATTCCGCTCGCGAACAGCAAGACCGCGGGCGTTCTCGGCGGCGGCACGCTCGCCGGGGTCCGGCCCGACGCCAACGCGGCCCAGAAGGCGGCCGCGGTGAAGTGGCTCGACTTCTTCTACGAGCGGCCGCTCATCGACAAGCAGCGGGCGATCGCGAACGCGAAGACGCTCGCCGAGAGCAAGCAGCCGGTAGGCGTTCCCGCACTGCCGATCTTCAACAAGGCGCAGTACGATCTCGCCAACACGTGGATCAAGCCGTACGTCAACGTGCCGTTGAACCAGATGAAGCCCTTCAACACGGGGATCTTCAAGCAGCAGCTCATCCCGGAGCCGGAGGCCTCGACTCAGAGCGTGTACCACGCGCTCGACGCGGTCGTCGAAGCAGTGCTGACCGACAAGAACACCAACGTCGTTCAGATGCTCCAGCAGGCGAACAGCACTGCTCAGACCGCGATCCAGCAGGGCTCATAGCGGACTGAGCTTGGCCGTCGTCGATCACCTCGGAGAGCCCGCGCTGTCGAGTCGGCGCGGGCTCTCCGGCATTGCGCGGGTTCCACGGCGCACGCCGATCACGTGGGTGCGCGGCGGCGGGCTCACGACGCTCGTGTTCCTGCTGCCGCTGCTCTTCATCTTCGGCGCGTTCTCGTGGTATCCGATCGTCCGCACGGTGATCATGTCGCTGCAGCACACGAACCTCGTGCAGCCGGCGACCTGGGTCGGGTTCCAGAACTTCGAGCGAGTGTGGCACGACCCGCTCTTCCCGATCGCCGTGAAGAACACCGCGTACTTCGCGGCGCTCGCGCTCGTCTTCGGCTACCCGATCCCGCTCATCGCCGCGGTGCTCATGAGCGAGGTTCGCAAGCGCCGCGGCATCTACAGCGCGCTCGCGTATCTCCCCGTCGTCATCCCGCCGGTCGTCGCCGTGCTCCTCTGGAAGACGTTCTACGACGCGAGCTCCACCGGCGCCTTCAACACGATCCTCAGCTGGGTGCACCTCGGCCCGTATCCGTGGCTGCAGTCGCAGCAATGGGCCATGCCGTCACTCGTCCTCGAGTCGACGTGGGCGAACGCCGGCGGGACGGTGATCATCTACCTCGCGGCGCTCACAGGTGTCCAGACCGAGTTGTACGAGGCAGCGTCCGTCGACGGTGCCGGACTCTTGCGCAAGGTCTGGCACATCACGCTGCCGCAGCTGCGCGGAATCCTGCTCGTGACGATGATCCTGCAGATCATCGGGACCGCCCAGGTGTTCCTCGAGCCGTACCTGTTCACGTCGGGCGGCCCTGCGAACGCGACGCTGACCGTCCTGCTGCTCATCTACAACTACGCATTCGGCAACTCGCTCGGCGGCGACTACGGCAACGCAACCGCGCTCAGCCTCATGCTCGCCGGCTTCCTCACGCTCTTCTGCCTCTTCTACCTGCGAGCAACGCGCTCGTGGAGCACGCGATGAACGACGACGACTTCGGCCGCGGGCTCATCTCGCAGTCGGAGTGGCGCAGGCCGAGCGTGCGCTGGGGCGTCGGCACGACGCAGGCGCTGCTGCTCGTCGCGCTCGTCGTCTTCGGGCTCGGGCCGATCCTCTGGCTGGCGAAGTCGTCGATCACGCCGACGATCGACACGATCACGAACCCCATGTCCTTCTTCCCTCACGGCGCAGCGTGGAGCAACCTGCGGGAGGCGTGGACGACGGTGCACGTCGGGCGTTACTTCTGGAACACGGTCGTGCTCGCGTTCGGCTCGTGGGGGGTGCAGATCGTCGTTGCAACGACGGGAGGTTTCGCGCTGTCGGTGCTGAGCCCGACGTATGCACGCGTCATCAATGCGCTGCTCCTCGGGACACTGTTCGTGCCGACGGTGGTGCTGCTCGTGCCGCTGTACATCGAGATCGTGCGACCGCCGCTCATTCATCACTCCTTCATCGACAGCTACTGGGCGGTGTGGCTCCCAGCGGGTGCGAGCGCCTTCAACGTCGTCATCGTGAAGCGCTTCTTCGACAACCTCCCCCGCGAGATCTTCGAGGCTGCGCGCATCGACGGCGCGGGACCGTTCCGGCTCTTCTGGTCGATCGTGTTGCCGATGTCGAAGCCGATCGTCGGTGTCGTCTCGATCTTCGCCGTGCTTGCGTCGTGGAAGGACTTCCTCTGGCCGTTGCTCGTCCTGACGAACCCGAACGAGCAGCCGCTATCGGTGCGCTTGCCGTCGATCCAGTCGCAGACGTCGCTCGGCGTGTTCCTCGCGGCGATGTTCATCGCGTGCCTCGTGCCGATCGCCGGCTTCCTCGTCTTCCAGCGGTCGTTCCTGCGCGGCTCCGGGCTCGGCGGCGCCGTCAAGGGGTGATTGCCGTGCGGATGATCTGCGTGCACCGCGACGACGCGAGCAGCTCGCCGGCCGCGTCGTAGAGGTCGGCGGCGCAGAACGCGACGCGGCGGTTCCGGCGGACGACACGGCCCTCGGCACGCAGCACGCCCGGGCGTGCGCTCCGGACGAACTCGGCGTGCAGGTCTGCCGTGAGGAAGCTCTCGTCGTCGGCGAGCACCGTCCAGCAGGCGCCGCCCATCGCCGTGTCGAGGAGCGTCGTCACCATCCCGCCGTGGACGATGAAGCCGCCGGCGCCGTCGTGGAAGCAGTAGTCGGGCGTCGCCTCCCACTCGATCACCGACCGGCCGTCGCCCT
>Ga0265314_10005585_pt1 | contig 11308 bp, 6 predicted proteins | sample 4126metaG_FD_203106 | JGI IMG/M metagenome (GOLD analysis project Ga0265314, IMG submission 203106) | Rhizosphere microbial communities from Carex aquatilis grown in University of Washington, Seatle, WA, United States - 4-1-26 metaG | ecosystem: Host-associated > Plants > Roots > Rhizosphere >... | reverse complement strand
GTCCGGAAAGACGGCGAAACTGGACGTTGTCATCGAGCCCGGCAAGAACGTTCTACTAGAGCCGACCTCTATCTACGGCGCTGCGCGGCTGCATGATGATCTTAACCGTCTCCTTCCCGCCGCCGTCGAAAAAGCTAAGGAAACTTGGCGGCGCGGTGCGACAGAGCGCGGGCTGCTGGACCTGGTTCGTGAAATCCGCGAACACCAGACCAATTACTTTCCATTCGATATGTACACCCAGCTGCCTCTTGCGTACGCCTTCCTGTTGGCCAGGCTCGGCGATCTGGCCCAAGCCGAGCAGGAACTGGATCACTATGTTTCTCGATTGAAAGTTGACGATGGCGCTGCGGCGAAACTCAAACAACTGGCCCGCGAGTACGCGGGAAGCAAGGTGGGCGCCGAATGACAATGCCTCCATACCCAATCGGCCACGCAAAACCACCGGCCGCGGTCCACCGGGTCTGATGAGAGCGCAGCCAATGGGAACACAACCCAACTTCAGTACAGTCGCGAACCGTCGGCGACGGCTTTGACTGTAGACGCGTCCTCGGCCAGAATCTCCAGTACTTGCCCCCAGAGCGCTGGATCGTCTTCCCCAGACGGCCGCTCCTTAGGAGTGATAGGCAAGCCTACAGAAACCTGAAGTTGATCCGGAGGGTCCGACGAAGCTGACCTGGTGTACGATGTAGTCACACCCTCCCGCCCCCGCCTTCCTCCCGCGCCCTCACCAACTTGCCCTCCCCAATCCCCGCCCGCCGTCCCACCCTGGTGTACACTCCTCACGGTGCCGCATGCCGCCCAGAGGCCACACCCCGTGAAGCTACAACAAAAAACACCAAACAAACCCACCGCCGCGAACAACCCATTGCGAATGATACGCCTGGCGGGATCGAAACGAACCCACGAAACCCCCTTGCCCTCGCCCCTAGCGTCTGCTAACATAGCACTTGCTAACCTAGCAGGCACTAGAAGGAGGCCGACACCTTGCAGCGAATGACGTCCGACGATCGCCGCGCCGCCATCATGGAGACCGCCATCAAGCTCTTCTCCGAGCGCGGCTTTCGCGGAACCACCACCCGCGCCCTGGCCGACGCCATCGGTGTCTCCGAGCCCGTCCTCTACGAGCACTTCAAGTCCAAGCGCGACCTGTTCGAAGCCATCATCGACGTCAAATCGCGCGAAGGCGTCGCCCGCGCCACCGCCATGCTCCAGCCTCTCGCCGATGCCGGCCAGGACCGCGATCTCCTCATCGGCCTCGGCGAATTCGTCGTTCAGTGCCATACCGAAGATGAACCCTACGGCCGCCTGGTCCTCATGGCCGCTCTCGAGGGCCCCGAGCTGGGCGACATCTTCTACGACCGCCAGCGCGAGGCGTATGAAATGCTCGCCGCATATCTCGCCGCCCGTACCCAGGCCGGCGTCTTTCGCGAAGTCGATCCCATCATCGCGGCTCGCGTCTTTCTGGGCATGTTCGTCAACCTCGGCATGAGCCGAATGCTGTACCGCGGCGCGTCCGAAGTGGGCGGCGTCCGTGAAGTCGTGGAACAAATGGTCGACGTATTCCTGAAGGGAATCTCCAAATGAGACTCACCGCACTTGTCATACTCGCTCTGACTCTTCTCATCCCCGGCTGCGCCAAGCGCGGCCAGACCGACGCGGAGGCTGCCGCGAAGGCCAAGGCCGATCCCGTCGTGGTCCGCGTGGCGACCGCCGAAACGCGTCACCTCGGTTCAAACGTCTCCGTCACCGGCTCGCTCCAGCCCGACGAAACCGTATCGGTCAGTTCCGAGGTCGCCGGCCGCCTCGCCGAGGTCCGCACCGACTTCGGCCAGACCGTGCACCAGGGCGACATCATCGCCGAGCTCGACAAGCGCGAGCTGACCATACAGTGCGACCGCGCCCGCGCCGCCCTCAGCCAGGCGCTGGCCGCCATCGGCCTCGACCCCAATCAGCAGGACGTCACGCCCGATTCGACGCCCGCCATCCGGCAAGCGAAAGCGCAAATGGAAGACGCCCGCTTCAAGTTCGAAATGGCGGCCAAGCTGCACCAGAGCGGCGACGTTTCCGAAGAGCGCTACATCGAAATCGAAAAGGGACTCCACGCGCGCGAAGCCGGATACGAAGCCGCCCGCGACGGTCTCCGCACCCAGCTCGCCGCCGTGCAAGCGCTCCGCGCCGACGTGCGTTTTTGCGAGAAGCGCCTCGGCGACGCCACCGTGCGCGCCCCCTTCGACGGCCAGATCTCCGCGCGCCTGGTCTCCGCCGGCCAGTACATGCGGGAGAATACGCCCATCGTCACGCTGGTCAAGTCCTGGCCCTTGCGGCTGCGCGCCGATATTCCGGAATTCGCGGCCACCGCGGTGCGCGCCGGCGGCACGCTGGTCTTCACCACCGATGCCGTCCCCGGCGCCCAGTTTCGCGCCCGCGTCACGGAGCTGAATCCCACGCTCGATGCTCACTCGCGCTCGCTCTCCGTCGAGGCCCGCCTGACCGACCGCGATCCGCAACTCCGCCCAGGCATGTTCGTCCAGGTGCAGCTCGCCCTGGCCGGCGATACCGCCGCCGTTGTGGTTCCCAAAGAGGCGCTCTACCAGCTCGCCGGCCTCACCAAGGTTTTCACCGTGAAAGACGGGCGCGTGGCCGAGAACAAGGTGACGCCCGGCGTCGAGGTCGGCGGATGGATCGAGATTCCCGGCGGCACCATACACGCCGGCGACCAGGTTGCCATCAGCAAGCTACCCACGCTGATCGATGGTCTCGCCGTCCTCACCGAGGCGACCGCGCCGAACCGCGACCGTCAGGGAGCGGCGCCTTCCGGCTCAGCCGTCCGCACCGAGGCGGGGAGGTAGGCCATGCAGAAACTTGCACAGATCTGCATCCAGCGGCCCGTCTTCGCCACCATGCTCATCCTGGCGCTGGTGGTGCTCGGCGTCAGCGCCTACATGAAGCTGGGCGTGGACCTTTACCCCAAGGTCGACATCCCGGTCGTCACCATCACCACCACGCTGCGCGGCGCCTCGCCCGAAGAGGTCGAGACCCAAGTCAGCAAACGCATCGAGGAAGCGGTCAACACCACCAGCGGCATCGACGAGATGCGCTCCCTCTCCGCTGAAGGCATCTCCATCGTCTGGGTCACCTTCGTGCTCGAGAAGGACCCCGACGTCGGCGCCCAGGAGGTCCGCGACAAGGTCGCCAGCGTCACGCGCGACCTTCCCAAGGACGTGGACCCGCCCGTCATCGAGAAGCTCGCCACCGACGCTTCGCCCGTCATCAGCGTCGTCGTCTCCTCCCGGCGCGACCTGCGTGAGACCTCCAAGATCGTCGACGACCAGGTGAAAAAGAACATCGAGTCCATCGACGGCGTCGGCCAGGTCCGCTTCATCGGCGATCGCGCCCGCCAGATACAGGTCTGGCTCGACGGCGGAAAGCTGTATTCCTACAATCTGAACATCGACCAGGTCCGCGGCGCGCTGGCCGCGCAGAACGTCGAGATCCCCGGAGGCCGCGTGGACCAGGGCGCCCGCGAGCTGAGCCTGCGCACGCTCGGCCGAATCGAGCGCCCGGCCGATTTCGCCAACATCATCGTCGCCTCCCTGAACGGCTCGCCCGTGCGCATACGCGACATCGGAACGGTGGAAGACGGCGTCGAGGAAGCACGCTCGCTGGCGCGCCTGGATGGCGATCCCGCGGTGGTGCTCGAAGTCCGCAAGCAGGCGGGCACCAACACGCTGGACGTGGTCCACGCCGTCAAGGCCCGCATCGCCCAGATTCAACCGATGCTGCCGCCCGACTTCAAGATCACCTACGCCGGCGACCAGTCCACCTTTATCGAAGAGTCCTTCAAGGCCGTGCAGGAGCACCTGCTGCTCGGCGGCATGTGCGCCGGCTTTGTGGTGCTGCTGTTCATGCGGAGCTGGCGCACCACCTTGATCGCCGCCGTCGCCATTCCCATCTCCATCATTTCCACTTACTCGCTCATGTACCTCATGGGCTTCACCCTCAACCAGATCACGATGCTGGCTCTGGTGCTGGTGGTGGGCATCGTGATTGACGACGCCATCGTGGTGCTCGAGAACATCTTCCGCAACGCGGAGGAGAAGCACCTGCCGCCGGTCGAGGCCGCCATCCAGGGCACCAAGGAAATCGGCCTGGCCGTCATGGCCACCACCTTCAGCCTGGTGATCATCTTCCTGCCGGTGGCCATGATGACCGGCATCGTGGGCCGCTTCATGTCCAGCTTCGGCTACACCGCGGCCTTCGCGGTGCTGGTTTCGCTGCTGGTGAGCTTCACGCTGACGCCCATGCTCGCCTCGCGCTTCCTGAAGATGGGCAACGGGCAGAACGGCGGTTCCACGAAGGACACGGCGCTGTTCCGCGCGCTCTCCGGGCCGTATCGGCGGATGCTGTACTGGTCGATGGCGCACCGCTGGGTCATCGTCGTCTGTGCGATCGGGGTCGCTTTCTCCACCATCCCCATGTTCCTGCATATGGGCAAGGACTTCCTGCCCGTGGACGACCAGAGCGAGTTCGAGATTGCCGTGCGCATGCCGGTGGGCTCGTCGCTCGATGGCAGTTCCGCCATGATGCGGGAGATCGAGGCGGACATTCATACGCTGCCCGGCATCCGCAACGTCCTCACCACCCTGGGGGCCGATAGCCGGCGCCAGGTGGACCGCGGCTCGCTGCTGGTCGAACTGGTGCCCGTCACCGGCCGCAAGGAGTCGCAGTTCGACATCATGCTCCTGGCCCGCGAGCGGCTGCGGAAGTACCGCGACCTGACCATCGCCGTTCAGCCCCCCGCCATATTCGCCGGCGCCGGTCCGAACCAGGATCTTCAGTTCTTCATTCAGGGGCCGGACTTCGCGCATCTGGAGACCTACATGGCGGCCATGCGGGCGGAACTGGCCCGCACCCCGGGCGTCCGCGATCTGCAGACTTCCTACGAACCGGGCAAACCCGAGCTGCGCGTTCACATCAACCGCGCCAAAGCGGCCGACCTCGGGGTCAACGTCGCTTCCATCGCTACCGCCCTGCGCACGCTGGTGGGCGGCGATCCGCAGGCCACCACCTACCGCGAAGGCGACGACCGTTACGACGTGCAGCTTCGCGTCCAGAAGGAGTTCCGCGACTCGGCGGCCGCGCTCGAGCGCCTCTACGTTCCTTCCGCGGCGCTGGGCAACGTCCCGGTCTCCAACGTGGTGACGGTCGAGGAAGGAACGGGGCCCACCCAGATCGACCGGGTGAACCGCCAGCGCCAGATCACGCTTACGGCCAATTTCGCCGAAGGCCAGTCGCTCAGCAACGTCATCGGCGTGCTGAACCGCACCACCACAGCTCTCAACATGCCGCCCGAATACCGCTTCGGCCTGCTGGGCCGCAGCAAGGAATTCGGGCGCGCGGCGATGGGCTTCGTGATCGCCTTCGTGCTCTCCATCATCTTTATGTATATGGTGCTGGCCGCACAGTTCGAGAGCTTCATCGACCCCGTCACCATCCTCATCAGCCTGCCGCTGGCCGTCCCCTTCGCGCTGCTGACCCTGTTCCTGGCCGGCGAGAACTTTCAGCTCATCTATACCTCCCTCGGCATTCTGATGCTGTTCGGCATCGTCAAGAAGAACGCCATCCTGCAGATCGATCACATCAAGGCCCTGCGCTTCAAGGAAGGCCGGCCCCGCCAGGAAGCCATCTTCCTCGGCTGCGAGGACCGGCTGCGGCCCATCCTCATGACCACGGCCTCGCTCGTCGCGGGCATGTTGCCCATGGCGCTCGGCGGCGGCGCCGGCGCCTCTTCGCGCCGCAGCATCGCTATCGTGGTCATCGGAGGCCAGACTCTGTGCCTGCTGCTGACCTTGCTGGTCACGCCGGTGACTTACTCCCTGTTCGACGACCTCGGCCATGGGAAGCTCTGGGCCCGGGCCGGCGCGTTCCTGCGCGGCCTCAAACTGCGGCGGGCCGTAGGCGTCACCGCTCCGCTCGTTCTGTTGCTGTTCGTCTTCGCCGCCTGTGCCGCGGCCCAGGTAGGACAAGCTTCAGCTTGTCTCCGCGCCGCCAAGGACCCGCCGCCACAAACAGCGCAAGCTGGAGTCCCGGCGTCCCAGCCTTCGGTACAGCCCCGCGTCGGCGTCGGCGCGACGCAGCACAAGATGACGCTGCGCGAGGCCATCGAGCTGGCGCTCGGCCAAAACCTCGATATCGAGATCGAGAAGACCAACCGCGACACCGCCGCCCAGGCCCTCAAAGGCGCCCACGGCTTTCTCGACACCACCCTGCGTTGGTCGCCTTCGATTCTTTCGGCCAAGATTCCCACCAGCTCCATCCTCATGGGCGCCGACGGCGTTCTCGCCGAGCACGTTCACACCGAGAACTTCTCGGTGCGCCAGATGCTTCCCTGGAACGGCGCGGGCGTGGGCGTGGATTTCGAGAATAGCCGCCAATCCACCACCAACCCCTTCGACTCGCTGAACCCGTATTTCAACACCAGGCTGACGGTCAGCTTCACGCAGCCGCTGCTGCGCAACCGCGCCATCGATCCCTATCGCGCCGAGCTGAAGATCCGCCGCAAGCGGCTCGATCTTTCGGACACCGATTTCGCGCTGCGCAACATCGACGTGGTCACGCGCGTCGAGCAGGCCTACTGGGGCCTGGTCGCCGCGCGCCAGGCCGTCGACGTGCTTTCCGACAGCGTCGAATGGGCCCGCCAGCAACTCGCAATGACCAGGCGCATGGTGGCCGCCGGCACGCAGGCCCAGGTCGAAATCTCGGCCGCCGAGGCCGAACTCGAGCGGCGGCTGGACGACTACTACTCCGGCATCGGTTCGGTCACCGAGGCGGAGAACGGCCTCAAGCTCCTGCTGACCGCATCGCGGGAGAACTCCTTGTGGGGCGAAGAGATCGTCCCCGTGGACATCGAGACCCTGGAGCCGCCCGAGGCCGGCGACTTGCGCGAAGCGGTCGGCGCCGCGCTGAAACACCGCCCCGAGATGCGCTCCGTCGCGACCCAGCGGGAGGTAGCGGCCATCGGGACCAAGCTCAGCGCCGACCAGCTCAAGCCGCAACTGAACCTGGTCGCCGGGTACGTCAACACGGGTCTGGCCGGCACCGCCACCACTGCCGATCCGTTGTCCCAGCTCTTCGGCGCCATGACCAACCAGATCAACGAGCTCTCGATCCCCGCCGGACTCCCGCCCATTGCCTTCAGCTTCGGCGCCCTTCCCGCCAGCCTCAACGGCGGCTATGGGAAGTCGCTTTCGAATTTGTTCAGCGGCAACTACCCCACCGTGCAGGTCGGCCTGACTCTCGATCTGACCCCGCGCAACCGCGCCGCCCACGCCAACCTGGCCGAGAGCGCGATCCTGGAGCGCCGGCTGAAACTCGAGCAGACGCGGCTTGAGCTGGGCATCGAAGCGCAGGTCCGGAACGCCATGCAGGCGCTCTCGACGGCGCGGCAGCGCATCGCGGCCGCCGAGGCCAGCGCGCGCGCCGCCAAGGAGAAGCTCGACAGCGAGACCCGCATGTACCAGTCCGGCGAATCGACCAACTTCCTGGTGCTGACCCGCCAGAACGAGTACGCCGATTCGCGCCGCCGCGACGTCGTGGCCCGCCTGGACGCCAACAAGGCCATCTCCCAGCTTCGTCAGGCGGTCGGCTCGACGCTGGACGCCTACAAGATACGGCTGCAGTAACCCTACGGTTCGACCGTGGAGACCGGCGTGGAGATCGGTTGGGTGCCCAAGGCGCTATCGAGGAACGCCGCCACTACCTTGATGTAGCCTGGCGGGTCGCCGCCAATCGCCGAGTGGAAAGTTCCCGGCCGGATCGACAACTGCTTGCGAGGGCTTGCGGTCAAGCGATAGAGTTCCTCCGTCACGGCACGCGGGACGACGGGATCCTTCTCCGCCGCCAGGTACAGCACCGCCGGGTGGTCGATTCGCCGGACCGCGTCCTGCACGTACCCCTCGGGCGCGTCGAAAGCTACGCCGGTTCGCAGAAAGAACCCCTGCCGCGACAGCCACGAAAACCCGGGGGCCGTGAAGAACCACAGCTCGAGACGATGCGAGAGGGGCACGGTGCCGGGAGGCGCATGCGACAGGAGGTCCCTCTCGCGACGCAGCACGTCGGTCTTGTCCAGATAGGCGCTGTCGGCGATGACTGCGGCCAGGCCCGGCGTTCGCGAAGCCGCCAGCAGCGACGCCACCGCGCCCGACGAGTAGCCCAGGAGCGCGATCGGTTCGCCGCCGGCGTGCGCCTTCGTCCACCGCACCGCGGCGTCTACGTCCAGCGATTCCCTGGTATCGAAGGTGGCGTATTTCCCGCCGCTCTCGCCGTGCGCGCGCAGGTCCAGCAGCAGCACCGAGAAGCCGTTCGGCAGCAGCCGGGCCGCAATGTACGCCATGCCGGTCTTGTTCGTTTGCGAGCCGTGCACCAGGATGACGGTGCACTTGGGAACCGGCACGATCCACGCCCGCTCATACCAGGCCTTGAGGGAGATCCCGTCGGCGGATTCAAACGAGACGTTCTGAGGGCTGAGCCCAAAGCGCCTGGCCGTGGCGATCTGCTTGGTCCAGGCAGGCTTGGGCCCGATGACGAGCCCGGCGGGTAACAGGATGATGGCGAAAAGAAATGGCAACACCACCAGGAATGGGGCCACGCGTTTGAATCGCTGGAGGTCCCGCTGGAGTGACGGACTGACGACCGTCGGCCGGTGCTGCATCGGGGTCTCTTTTCCCGAGGGAGGTTCCATCTTAGCTGGCCTTTCCTTGCCCGGCCCTGGCGGCGGCGATCGCCTCCAGGTATTCCCGGGCCCGTTGCTCGATCACGTCGAACCGCCCCTCGGCGAGGCTCTGGGCATCCACCAGCTCGCCTCCCACCGCCACGGCGCAGGCGCCGGCCTTCAAAAACTCGCCCGCGGTTTTCAGGTTCACGCCGCCGGTGGGAATCATCTCGATCTGGGGGAACGGTCCTTTGAGGGCCTTGATGTACGACGGTCCGCCGACGTTGCCGCAGGGGAAAATCTTCACGATATCGGCGCCCGACTCCCACGCCGTAAGAACCTCGGTGGGCGTGAGCGCGCCGGCGATCACCACCTTGCCGTAGCGGTGCGCCATCTCGATGGTCGCCACGCGCAGGCTCGGCGTCACCAGGAACTGCGCGCCTGCCAGGATGCAGGCTCGGGCGGTCTCGGGATCGAGGACCGTTCCGGCGCCGACCACCAGTTTGTCGCCGAACTCGCCGGCGCACTGCTCGAGGACCCGCAACGCGCCCGGAACGGTCATGGTGATCTCGGCGGATCGTATGCCACCCCGATAGAACGCCTGAATCGCGCGCAGCGCTCCCTCGGCGCTCGCGGCGCGCACCACCGGCACGATTCCCGTCTCTTTGAGGAACGAGAGGATCTGGTCTTTGGTCACGAGAGTACGATCTTAGCAGGGCGGGCGGGCGACTACCAGCGGCAATCCGCTCAAGCTCTAGGATTTTGCCGGCCGGTTCGTGCGGCCCGGATGCCTGCACCGCCCGATGACCGCCCCAGCCGTAGATCAATTCCCCGCCCCCTCAACAACTTCCGCACCGCAGCGCACCAAAAGGCGCACCACCCCGTGCTACACTCACCCCGGTAGCAATGCTCTCGCCGCACCCAACCCGCGCAGCCATTCACCCGGCACGCCGCGGAACCACCCCAACGGCCCTTCTCTCACCCGCCGAGCACAAAAAAACAGAATATAAAAAAGTGCACGATGAACCGAATCCCACAAACGGACACTTCCACCCCCCGCTCGCCGGTGGTATACCAGAGTGTCGGGACAGCTTATGAATCGCCGGGATTTCGTCCGGTCCTCGTGCGGCGCGCTGGTTGCCACCCAGACGCCGCCGCCCGCCCGCTCCAGGGTCGTCGTCGCGCGTAATCACGCCGCGCTCGCGCCGCTGCTCGACCGCGCCATGCAGGCCTTCTTTGATCGCGACACCGCGCTCGAGGCCTGGAAACAGGTTGCGCGCCCGGGCGAGGTCATCGGCCTCAAAGTGAACTGCCTGGCGGGACGCGGCTCGGCATCCACCAGCCCCGCCCTGGTCGAGGCCATCTCGGAACGCCTCCGTCAGGCGGGCGTCGCGGCCAAAGACATCGTCGTCTTCGACCGCCTCAGCGAAGACCTCGAAAGCGCCGGCTTCCGCATCTCGGACCGCCCCGGCCGCGCGCGCGTCGCGGGCAACGACGCGTTCGGCTACGAAGAGGACCTCGCCGTCTACGGCAGCGCCGGTAGTCTGCTCTCGAAGGCCGTCACGCAGGTCTGCGACGGCATCATCAACCTGCCGGTGCTCAAGGACCACAGCATCGCCGGCGTCACCATCGCGCTCAAGAACCTGTTCGGAGCGATTCACAATCCGAACAAGTACCACACCGACGCCGGCGACCCCTATATCGCCGACGTCTACATGCTGCCGCCCATCCGCAGGAAGGTGCGCCTGGCCATCTGCGACGCCATGACCGCGCAATACGAAGGAGGCCCGTCGTACATGCCGCAATGGGCGTGGCCGTTCAACGGACTCCTGGTCGCGCGCGATCCGGTGGCGCTCGACTACACCGGCTGGCGCATCATCGAAGCCAAGCGCGCCGAAAAGGGACTCAAGCCGCTGGACCCCCGTCCAAGCTACATCGCCACCGCCGCCGGCCACGGCATCGGCACCAACGATCCGCACCGCATCGAACGCGTGGAGGTATGAGATGAACCGCCGTGCGTTCCTCCAAACCGCCTGCGCCCTCCCCGCCCTGGCCACCTCGCCCGACGCCCGCTTCATCGCCGAAGCCGCCTTCTACGAAAAGCTGCCCTACAAGAAGATCAAGTGCAAGCTGTGCCCGCGCGAATGCGTGATCGACGACCGCGAGCGCGGCTACTGCGGCGTCCGGGAGAACCGCGGCGGCACTTACTACACCCTGGTCTACTCGCGCGTCGCCGCGGCCCACATCGATCCCATCGAGAAGAAGCCGTTCTTCCACTTTCATCCCGGCGCCGTGGCGTTTTCGATCGCCACCGCCGGCTGCAACGTGAACTGCAAGATGTGCCAGAACTGGGATATCTCGCAATCGCGGCCCGAGCAGGTGCGCGGCGTCTACCTGCCGCCCGACCAGGTCGCGGCCGCTGCAAAGCAGAACGCCTGCCCCATCATCGCCTACACCTACAGCGAGCCGGTGGTCTTTTACGAATATATGACCGCGGTCGCCGAGACCGCGCGCGCGCAGGGCATCAAGAGCGCGGTCGTCAGCGGCGGATTCATCCAGGCCGAGCCGCTCAAGAAACTCTGCCGCCACGTGGATGCG
>Ga0265314_10005581_pt1 | contig 11314 bp, 10 predicted proteins | sample 4126metaG_FD_203106 | JGI IMG/M metagenome (GOLD analysis project Ga0265314, IMG submission 203106) | Rhizosphere microbial communities from Carex aquatilis grown in University of Washington, Seatle, WA, United States - 4-1-26 metaG | ecosystem: Host-associated > Plants > Roots > Rhizosphere >... | reverse complement strand
CTGTATCTCAAGCGCCTTGTCGTCGGCGGGTTCGAGCGAGTGTTCGAGATCAACCGCAACTTCCGCAACGAAGGCATCTCGGTGCGCCACAACCCCGAGTTCACGATGCTGGAGTTCTACGCGGCGTACTGGAACTACAGCGACCTCATGGACTTCACCGAACAGCTCGTGAGGGATGCGGCGCAAAAAGCAGTGGGCACGCTGCAGCTCACGTACGGCGGCAAGGCGGTGGATCTTGAAAAGCCGTTCGACCGCCTCACGATCGTCGAGGCGATCCGCAAATACACCGACGCGGGCGACAGCGTCACTGATCGCGAATGGCTGACGAACGCACTGAGGCGCGCGGGGCTGAACGAAGAGAAAAATCGCCTCTCGTCGCGGTCGCTCGCATCGCTGCAAGTGCTGTTCTTCGAGGAGAAGGTCGAAGAACAACTCTGGCAGCCGACGTACATCATGGAGCATCCGACGGAGATTTCGCCGCTTGCACGCGCCAACGACACGCGGCCCGAAGTCACCGAGCGCTTCGAGCTCTACATCACCGGCCGCGAAATCGCGAACGGCTTTTCAGAGCTGAACGACGCCGAAGATCAAGCCGCGCGCTTCAACGCGCAAGTCAACGCCAAGGACGCCGGCGATGACGAAGCGATGTTCTACGACCACGACTTCGTGCGCGCGCTCGAATACGGCATGCCGCCCACCGGCGGCTGCGGCGTGGGCATCGACCGCCTGATCATGCTGCTCACCGACAGCCCGAGCATCCGCGACGTGATCCTCTTCCCGGCGCTGAGGCGCGAATCCTGAATACGCTCGGACTCGATTTCGGAACCTCCAATTCGGCGATGGCCTTCGTGGGGGCCGATGGTGTTGCGCGCGCGGTTTGCCTCGAAGGTGACGAGTCGATGCTGCCCACCGCCGTGTTCTTCAACGCGGAAGAGCGCAGCATCCACTTCGGGCGCGATGCGATCGCGCTTTATCTCACGGGTGTCGACGGGCGCTTGATGCGCTCGCTCAAGAGCCTGCTGGGCAGCAGCCTGCTCGAAGAGCAAACGCGCGTGCCCGAAGGCATGGTGAGTTTCCGCGACGTGATCGCGCGGTTCATTCGCGAAATGCGCGAACGCGCGTGCAAGCGCCTCGGCACCGACGTGCGGCGCGTGGTGCTGGGCCGGCCCGTGCATTTTGTCGATGAAGACCCGCAGCGCGACAAGCGTGCGCAGCAGGCGTTGGTGCAGGCAGCGAAGGCCGCGGGCTTCGAGGAGATCTCGCTCGAGCTGGAGCCGATCGCCGCCGCGTTCGACTACGAAAGGCGCATTGAACGCGAGACGACGGTGCTGATCGTCGATATCGGCGGCGGCACGTCGGACTTCACGATCGTGCGCCTCGGCCCCGAGCGCGCGCAGCACAAGAACAGGAAAAGCGACATCCTCGCGACGACCGGCGTGCACATCGGCGGCACCGACTACGACCGCAAGATCAGCCTCGAACGCGTGATGCCGCTGCTCGGGTTGCATCACGCTGGCGCGTCTGGGCGCGAAGTGCCCAGCGGCGTGTTCTTCGATCTGTCGACATGGCACTTGATCAACTGGCTCTACACACCGGCTGCAATGCGCCGCGCAGAAGATCTGCGCGTGGACTACACCGACCCGCGCCTGCACGCGAGGCTGATGAAGGTCTTGCTCACGCGGCTGGGTCACCGCATCGCAAGCGAAGTGGAGCAAGCAAAGATCCGCACGTCGATGTCCGACGAGCCCACGGCGATCGACGTGTCGTTCGTCGAACAGGCGATGCAACCGCCGTTGTCGGCAAGTGATGCCGCACGCGATCTTGATGCGCTTCTGCACGACGTGGTCGCGTGCGCGCACGAATGCGTCAAGCGCGCGGGGCTCAAGCCGGGTGAGCTGGGTGGCCTCTATCTCACGGGCGGATCGTCGGCGCTGCGGCCGTTCCAGCAATTGCTGAAGCGCGAATTCCCGGATTCGGAAATTATCGTCGGCGACCTGTTCGGCGGCGTGGCCTCGGGCCTCGCGTACGCAGGCTCGCTGCGCTAGGGCAGCATGTCGAGCGCGTGCATGTAGTCGCTGTCGCTCATCAAATCGTCCCAGGTCATCGCGCCTGCGCGCGGCAGCAATGCAAGGCGCCGTTGTTCGCTCAGATCGCTGGGCTGCCATTCACCGCGATCGCGCGCATGCGTCAGGCCGTCCAGCAGTTCGTCGATCGCCTGGCCGTCCTTGCTACGGACCGACTGGTTGCAAAGCGGCACGAGATCGCATCCTGCATTTAATGCCGCCACTGCCGCTTCGGAGAAGCCCGCCTTGCGTCCGCCGATGAGGCGCGCGCCCTCCATGGTCAGGTCGTCGCTGATCACCGCGCCCTGAAAGCCGAGCTCGCCGCGCAGGATGTCCTCGAGCCATTTGCGCGAAAAGCCGGCCGGCAGCGCATCGACCTTTGTGTACACGACATGCGCCGGCATCACGCTCGAAAGCGACGTGTTCAGCCAACGATACGGCGCGGCGTCATCGGCGAGGATCGCCTTGAGCGTGCGGTCGTCGACGGGCATGTGCGTGTGCGAATCGGCCTCGGCGAAACCATGCCCCGGAAAATGCTTGCCGCAGTTGGCCATGCCGGCGCGGAGCAAGCCGTGCATCACGCTCTTCGCGAGCAGCGCAACCACACGCGGATCGCGGTGGAACGAGCGGTCGCCGATCACGGCGCTGCGGCCCCAGTCGAGGTCGAGCACCGGCGTGAATGTGAGATCCACGCCGCAAGCACGCAGTTCGCTGCCGAGCACAAAGCCCGCAGCGGTCGCGGCGTTCGTCGCGGCCATGGCGTCGTTCATCCACAGTTCGCCGAAAGCGCGCATCGGTGCGACATGCGTGAAGCCGTCGGTGCGAAAGCGCTGCACGCGGCCGCCTTCGTGATCGACACACACGATCACGTCGTCGCGCACGGCCTTGATGTCTGCGCACAGTTGAGTGAGCTGCGCACGATCCATCCAGTTGCGCCCGAACAGGATCACGCCGCCCGTAAGCGGATTCGAGATGCGTTTGCGATCGATCTTGGTGAGTTCGGTCCCGGCAACGTCCAGGATCAGCGGAGCATGTTCAATCATTGTTTTTCTCGACGATGACAAAGCTCGCCGCGTAATCGGATTCATCGGTGACGGTGACGTGAGCGGTAAGGCCTTGCGCGTCGAACCATTTTTTCAGCCCGCCGTGCAGCACGATGTACGGCTTGCCGCTGCGCTCGTTGGCGATTTCGCACAGGCGCCACGCCATCGGCATGCGCATGCCCAGCCCGACGGCCTTGCTGAACGCCTCCTTGGCCGAAAAGCGCGTCGCGAGAAAGCGGATGCCGCGATCGGGCCAACGCGCCGAGCGATGCTTCCACACCTTGATTTCGCCTTCGGACAGCACGCGCTGCGGAAAGCGATCGCCATGTTTTTCGAGCGACGCGCGGATGCGCCGCACGTCGCAGATGTCGGTGCCGATGCCGAAGATCATCGGCCTTCGTACGCGCGCGCGATGGCGGCGAGATAGTCGCGCGTCGCGGCGGCATAGCCCATCTCAAGCGCATCCGCGATGAACGCATGGCCGATGGAGACTTCGCGGACGCCGGGCACGGTGCGCAGGAACACAGTGAGGTTGTCGCGATTGAGGTCGTGGCCCGCGTTGACGCCCAGGCCGCAATCGAGCGCGGCTTGAGCCGTCTTCGCGTATGTCGTGAGCACTTCATCTTGTTGCGCAGTGCCGAACGCGCGTGCATAGCCTTCGGTGTAGAGCTCGATGCGATCCGCGCCCGTATCTTTCACGGCGTGCATCGCATCGGGCGCAGGATCCATGAACAGGCTCACGCGCACGCCGAGCGAATGCGCCTCATCGATGATCGGCACCAGACGCTTCGCGTCGGCAGCGATGTCCCAGCCGTGGTCGCTGGTGAGCTGGCCTTCCGAATCGGGCACGAGCGTGACCTGGTGCGGACGCAGTTCGCGCACGAAACCCATGAGGTTGTGGAACGGGTTGCCTTCGATGTTGAATTCGACGGACGGCCACTGCTTGAGGAGCGATTGAAGCTCATGCACGTCGTCTGCGCGAATGTGGCGCGCATCGGGCCGCGGGTGGACCGTGATGCCTTGCGCGCCCGCTTCCAGGCAAAGCGTGGCCGCGCGCGTCACGCCCGGGATGCCGAGGTGACGCGTGTTGCGCACGAGCGCGACCTTGTTCAGGTTGACGGAGAGCGCAGTCTTGTGGGCGGAACTCATAGCGATTGCAGGTCGATCAGCATTTGCCGCGTGCGCAGCTGCCCGACCCCGCAATGGTAGTGCAGCAGCGCGCGCAGCTGCGGCTTGAGCTGCGCCATGTCCATGGCTGCTGTGTGCAGCGTTGTGTGGAAGGGCGCCGCGTCGTCCAGGGCGCGTTGAAGAGCAGTCCACCGCTCACCCGGAAGCGCGGCGCGATCTTCTTCGTCGCCGGTGGCGATGAGGCCCGCTTCAGCGATGAGGCTGTAGAGTGAATCGGCGTGCAGCGGTGCGAGCGTGAGCGTCGCCTGGTCGAGCGCGGGCAAAAGGCCGATCTCGCGCAGCAGGATCAATTCGAATGCGCGCAGCGCGGGCTCGATCGCTTCGCCATGTTCCGACGCAAGCACGGCCACCGCCTGCGCGTACGCGTCGAACAGGCGCGGGTGCGGATCGTCGCGCGCCACGAGGCGCAGCAGCAGCTCGTTGAGGTAGTAGCCCGACAGCAGCGCGTCGCCGGTCGGCATCACTTGCCCGCCGACCCATTCGGCGCCCTTGAGCGTGCGAATCTCCGCTTCGCCGCCGAACGCCACGTGCAATGGTTGCAGCGGCAGCAGCACCGGCCGGAAATTGGAGCTCGGCCGCTTCGCACCCTTGGCGACCAGCGCGACACGGCCGTAGTTGCGCGTGAACACTTCGAGGATCAGGCTCGATTCGCTCCAGTCATAGCGATGCAGGACGAACGCGGGCTCGTCGGAGATTCGCTTGCTGGAGGCCATCGCTATTCGTAGCCGAAGCTGCGCACGCGCGCTTCGTCGTCGGCCCAGCCCGAGCGCACCTTGACCCATAGTTCGAGGAACACCTTGCAGTCCATGAGCTTTTCGAGCTCCTGCCGCGCTTCGGTGCCGATTCGCTTGAGGCGTTCGCCCTTCTCGCCGATCACCATGGCTTTGTGGCCGTCGCGTTCGACGACGATCGTCGCCGCGATGCGCACCATGCGTTTGAATTTGGGGCTGGGTTCTTCGTCGAACTTGTCGATGATCACTGTGGACGTGTACGGCAATTCATCGCCCGTGAGGCGAAAGAGCTTTTCGCGCACGGTCTCGCTGGCGAGAAAGCGTTCGCTGCGGTCGGTGAGTTCATCCGCGTCGTAGAACCACGGCTGTTCGGGCAGGTACTTCTCGCAGATGGGAAAGAGCCGCTCGATGTCCTTGCGGTTCTTCGCCGACATCGGGACGATCTCCGCGAATTCGTATTTCGACGCGGCCTCTTTCAGCCACGGCGCAAGCTGCGCACGATGCTTCACCGTGTCGAGCTTGTTCGCGACGAGGACGACGGGAATGCGCGAGTCGAGCAGCTGCAGCACTTTCGCGTCGGCGGGCATGAAGTGCCCTGCGTCGACGACGAACAGCACCAGATCGACGTCGGCGACCGCGCCCGTCACCGTCTTGTTGAGCGAGCGATTGAGCGCCGTGCCGTGGCGCGTCTGGAAACCCGGCGTATCGACGAACACGAATTGTGTTGCGCCGATCGTGCGGATGCCCGTGATGCGGTGCCGCGTGGTCTGCGCCTTGCGCGATGTGATGCTGATCTTCTGCCCGACGAGCGCGTTGAGCAGCGTCGACTTGCCGACGTTGGGTTTGCCGACGATTGCGATCAGGCCGCAATGCCGTTCGGGTGCGTCATCGCTCATTTAGCCTTCGATCTCAAAGTAAGCAGCGCTGCGGCGGCAGCAGCCTGTTCGCCCGCGCGCCGCGATCCGCCGATGCCGTGTTCGATCACACCGAGATCCGCGATTTCGCATTCGATGTCGAACGTTTGTTTGTGCGCGGCACCCAGCGTGCCCGCGATGCGATAGACCGGCAGCTTCATCTTGCGGCCCTGCAACCATTCCTGAAGCTCGGTCTTCGGGTCCTTCGCCGTTTGGGTCATGCCCGGGTTCACGTCGATGTTGCGATAGAGCCGATGCACGAGCTGTTCGGCAACTTCATAGCCTGCGTCGAGGTGCACGGCGCCGATCAGCGCTTCGAGCGCGTCGGCGAGGATCGAAGGACGCTTGTGGCCACCCGATTTCGCTTCGCCTTCGCCGAGGTTGATTGCGCCTTCGAGCTCCAGCTCGACCGCGAGCCGATGCAAAGTGTCCTGCTTGACTAGGTTTGCACGCACGCGCGAGAGATCGCCTTCGGGCATGGAGCCGAGCCGCTCGAACAGCAGGCTCGACACCGCGAGGCTCAACACCGAATCGCCGAGGAACTCCAGGCGCTCGTTGTGGTCGGCGGAAAAGCTGCGATGGGTGAGCGCGCGCTGGAGCAGCCGCGGGTCGCGAAAGCTGTGTTGCAAGCGCTCCTGCAATGCGGCTAGGCCATCCACGCAGCGCGGCTTACTTCGACTGGCCGGCGTACTTGATCAAGAGGTACGCGGGCCCGAAGAGGTGAATTTGTTTTTCGTACGCGAACTTCACGAGCACCTTGTCGCCGTCCTTGGTGACTTCAATGTCCTTCGGGCCGACCGACTTGATGTCGTCGATGTCCGCGGCCTTTTCGTAGATCTGGCGCACTTCGGCGACCGTGTTGCCGCCGGAGGCCTTCTGCGCGGCCTTGAGGATGGCCTGGTATTCGACGACCGTCGGGAACACCTGCGCACCGACCACGCCCAGGCACGCAAGCACGCCTACGACAAAAAGCAGCCCGACGAACGAGATGCCGGATTGCCGGCCCCTGCTTCGAAAAATCATCAACAACACCTCCAGCCTAGTCCTGTTATTCGAACGATCCGATACGCCTGAAGCTTCCGAAGTTCATCCAGATGAAGAACGCCTTGCCCACGATGTTGCGGTCCGGCACGAACCCCCAATAGCGCGAATCGAGCGAATTGTCGCGGTTGTCTCCCATCATGAAGTAGTAACCGGGAGGCACCTTGCAGACGACGCCCTCGACACTGTAACGGCAATTGTCGCGGTTCGGGAAGTTCTCCGCGCCCGGGATGAACGCGGGGCGGTTGTCGTCGTTCAGGATGCGGTGCCGCTTGCCGCCCAGCACCTCTTCGAACTGCTTGAAGTACTGCATCGTGTCTTCATCGAAGAAGTCGGGCACGGCGTCCTTGCTCACGGGCTGGCCGTTGATCGTGAGGCGCTTGTTGAGGTATGCCACTTCGTCGCCGGGCACACCCACGACGCGCTTGATGTAGTCGAGACTGGGCTTCGGCGGATACCGGAACACCATGACGTCGCCGCGCTGCGGCGGCGTGCCGTCCGTGAGCTTTGTGTTGATCACCGGCAGGCGCACGCCGTAGGTGAATTTGTTGACGAGGATCAGGTCGCCTACGAGCAGCGTTGGAATCATCGAACCCGAAGGGATCTTGAACGGCTCGAACAGGAACGAGCGCAGCACGAACACCGCAAGGATCACGGGGAACAGGCCCGCGGTCCAGTCGAGCCACCAAGGCTGCATGAGGATGCGTTGGCGCGCCTGCGCAATGTCGCCGTCGACCTGCGTGATGCCTTTGCTTGCAAGCTCAGTGCGGCGCGACTCGGCCTGCGCTTCGAGCACGGCCGCGGCTTCGCGCCGCTTCGGCAGGAACCAGGTGCGTTCGGCGACCCAATAGGCGCCCGTCACCGTGGTGGCGACGAACAGAAGCAACGCGAAGTTGCCCTCGATCGCCCCGAAGTACCAGGCGACCGCATATGCGAGGAAAGCCGCGAGGACCGCGGCGGTGGCTGCCGGCATTCCCTATTCCTCGACCTGCAGGATGGCGAGGAAGGCTTCCTGGGGAACCTCGACGGATCCGATCTGCTTCATGCGTTTCTTGCCTGCCTTTTGTTTTTCCAGAAGCTTGCGCTTGCGGGTGATGTCTCCACCGTAGCATTTTGCCAGCACGTTCTTGCGCAGCGCCTTGACGGTTTCGCGCGCGATGATATTCGCGCCGATGGCCGCCTGGATGGCGACGTCGAACATCTGCCGCGAGATGATCTGGCGCATCTTGGCGACCACCGCCCGCGAGCGGTACAGCGACTGGCCGCGGTGCACGATCATCGAAAGCGCATCGACCTTGTCGCCGTTGAGCAGGATGTCAACCTTCACGACGTCAGAGGCGCGGAACTCCTTGAAGTGATAGTCCATCGACGCGTAGCCGCGGCTCACGGATTTGAGCTTGTCGAAGAAGTCCAGCACGATCTCGGCCAGCGGCAGCTCGTACGTGAGCATCACCTGCTTGCCGTGGTAGGCCATGTTGATCTGGACGCCGCGTTTCTGGTTGGCAAGCGTCATCACCGGGCCGACGTATTCCTGCGGCATGTACAGCTGCACGAGCACGATCGGCTCGCGAATTTCCTGGAGCTTGCCCTGGTCGGGCATCTTGGACGGGTTCTCGACGAGGATGACTTCGCCGTCGCCCTTGAGCACTTCGTAGACCACCGACGGCGCCGTCGTGACGAGGTCCTGGTCGAATTCGCGCTCGAGGCGCTCCTGCACGATCTCCATGTGCAGCAGGCCGAGGAAGCCGCAGCGAAAGCCGAAGCCGAGCGCCTGGCTGACCTCCGGTTCGTAGTGCAGCGAAGAGTCGTTGAGCTTGAGCTTTTCCAACGCGTCGCGCAGCGAGTCGTATTCGCTTGATTCGCTCGGGTACAGGCCGGCGAACACTTGCGGCTGGATGGTCTTGAAGCCCGGCAGCGCCTGGGTGGCTGGCGCCACGTTCGACTGGCCCGCGCGCGTTCGTGTGATGGTGTCGCCCACGCGCGCGTTCTTCAGCTCCCTGATGCCGGCGATGACGTAGCCGACTTCCCCGGCCTCGAGCGAATTGCGCGACTCGTTGGCAGGCGTGAAGACGCCGAGCTGGTCGGCGTCGTAGGCGGAGTCGGTGGCCATGAGCTGGATGCGGTCGCCCTTCGCAAGGCGGCCGTCCACCACGCGCACGAGCATCACGACACCGACGTAGGTGTCGAACCAGCTGTCGACGATCATCGCGCGGAGCGGCGCTTGCGGGTCACCGCGCGGCGCGGGAATCCTGGCGACGATCGCCTCGAGGATTTCGTCGATGCCCATGCCGGTTTTTGCGGAGCACGGGATCGCACCCGACGCGTCGATGCCGATCACGTCCTCGACCTCGAGCTTTGCGTTTTCCGGATCGGCTTGCGGCAAATCCATTTTGTTCAGGACCGGCACGACCTCGACGCCGAGATCGAGCGCGGTGTAGCAGTTCGCGACCGTCTGCGCTTCGACACCCTGGCTCGCATCGACGACGAGCAGCGCGCCTTCGCATGCGGAGAGCGATCGACTGACTTCGTACGAGAAGTCGACGTGACCCGGTGTGTCGATCAGATTGAGGTTGTAGATGCGTCCGTCGCGCGCTTCATAACGCAGCGCTGCGGTCTGCGCCTTGATGGTTATCCCACGCTCTTTCTCGAGGTCCATCGAGTCGAGCACTTGCTCTTCCATCTCGCGATCGGTCAGGCCTCCGCATCGCTGGATCAAACGATCCGCGAGCGTCGACTTGCCGTGGTCGATGTGCGCGATGATCGAAAAGTTTCTGATGTGGTTCATCAACGGGAACGCTTAAGTGATTGAATTCAAAAGGGCAGCGACAAGAAAAAAGGGCGCGTCGAATGGCGACGCGCCCTGAACCAACAATCTATGGCAACTGCGATAGTTGGGACTTCATTGTAGGCAAAAAGCCCCGGACGCACATCCGCAACAGGGGGACGTTCGGCTCGTTGCAGGCCAACAACAAGTTTATTGTTCACAGGTTATCAACATTTTCTGGGGACACCCGCTGGGACAACTTGTGGGCGAGGTGTGAATCGGCTGTGAAAGGCCTGATCCGCTTCCGCATGATGGTCCTGGAGCGCTTCGATATGCGTCGAATCGCAGCTCGGACCCCCCGATTCTATCGAAAAGCACAGGTAGGCCGAGACCAAGTTAGCGATTGCACACGTTTTGCGCGTGTCCGTCGCCTCGAAAAAATTTTTTGAGGCCGTGGCGTTTCGGCCCCAAACCCGAGCGCGGGCTGGGGCTTTGGCCAGCCAGCCGGGTCAGCGGTTGGGCCGGATCACCAGGATCGCAGCCACCTCGCCGCGGCGCACATACACCGGGACGGGCTTCGCGCGATCGAGCTTGCCGACAGCCGATTCGAAATCGCGCACAGCCGCGACTTCGACATTGCCGATCTGCGTGATCACGTCGCCTTCGCGAATGCCCGCGCGGGCAGCCGCATCCGCCGCGGCATCGACCTTCACGCCGCCTTTCACGCGCAGCTCTTTCTTCTGGTCCGCGGTGAGGTCGCTCACTTGCAGGCCGATCGCCTGCGCGGCCGATGAGATCTTCGGCTTTTCTTCCTTGGGCGCGGATGCGGCGCGCGCGGGCTTGTCGGCTTCGAGTTCTGCCACGGTGACGCTGAGGTCGCGCGAGGCTCCCTTGCGGAAGACAGTGAGCGTCGAATGCGTGCCCGGCTTGGTATTGCCGACGATGCGCGGCAGGTCGGTTGAACGCTCGATCGCCACGCCGTTGAACTTGGTGATGATGTCGTTCGGCTCCACTCCTGCTTTCTCCGCCGGCGACCCGCTTTCGACACCGCGCACGAGCGCACCCATGGGCCGGCCGAGGCCGATCGATTCCGCGACGTCGCGCGAAACCTGGTCGATCGAGACGCCGATGCGCCCGCGCGTCACGCGCCCCACAGTGCGCAACTGTTCGCTCACACGCATTGCTTCATCGACGGGAATAGCGAACGAGATGCCCATGTAGCCGCCCGAGCGCGAATAGATCTGGCTGTTGATGCCGACGACTTCGCCGCGCATGTTGATCAGCGGGCCGCCCGAATTGCCGGGGTTGATCGCGACGTCGGTCTGGATCAGCGGCAGGTAGTCGCCGGTGTCTCGCTGTTTTGCGCTGACGATGCCCGCCGTGACGCTGCTCTCGAGCCCGAACGGCGAGCCGATCGCCAGCACCCATTCGCCCACTCGCAGTTTGCCCACGTCGCCGATCTTCACGAACGGCAGGCCGGTCGCCTCGATTTTCACGATCGCGACGTCGGTGCGCTTGTCGAGGCCGATCGTCTTGGCCTTGAACTCGCGCTTGTCGGTGAGCGTGACGA
>Ga0265314_10005580_pt1 | contig 11314 bp, 8 predicted proteins | sample 4126metaG_FD_203106 | JGI IMG/M metagenome (GOLD analysis project Ga0265314, IMG submission 203106) | Rhizosphere microbial communities from Carex aquatilis grown in University of Washington, Seatle, WA, United States - 4-1-26 metaG | ecosystem: Host-associated > Plants > Roots > Rhizosphere >... | reverse complement strand
AAGCGCTCAAAGCCCTCGAAGAGCACAAAATTAATGGCGAAGTCTTGATCGCCGATAATGGAAGTACCGATGGCTCTCAGGAACTCGCTCGAAAACTCGGTGCGCGTGTCGTCGATATCAGCCAAAAGGGCTACGGTAATGCATTAATGGGCGGGATCGATGCAGCGCAGGGCAAGTATGTCATAATGGGCGACTCCGATGATAGTTACGATTTTGGCGAAGCGCCCAATTTTCTTGCCAAACTGCGCGACGGCTATGATTTGGTCATGGGTAACCGTTTTAAAGGTGGGATTTTGCCGGGCGCAATGCCGTTCAAAAACCGATACCTAGGTAATCCCGGCATTACGGCAATTGGAAGGCTTTTTTTTGGCAGCCCCTGCGGCGATTTTTATTGCGGCTTGCGCGGTTTTTCCAAGGCCGCATACGAGCGCCTCGACCTACGCTCAACGGGTATGGAATTCGCCATCGAAATGGTTGTTAAATCAACTTTGCACAAGTTGCGCATCGGCGAAATTCCGGTCAAACTGCACCCCGATGGTCGTGGCCGTCCTCCGCATCTGCGGCCTTGGCGTGACGGGTGGCGGACGCTGCGTTTTTACCTGATGTATAGTCCGCGCTGGTTATTTTTGATTCCTGGATTTATGGCTATGTTGACGGGGGCGTGTGGTATGGGCGCCATTTTTTTTACAGATGTACTATTCAACGGTGTCGGATTCAGCATACATACCATGTTTTTCGCCGCATTGGCCGTCATTATCGGGTATCAGATGGTCTGCTTTGCGGTCTTTACAAAGTTGTTTGCGATAACTGAAGGCTTTTTGCCGCTGGACCAGCGTGTGGAATCGCTATTTAAAGTCATTACGCTCGAAGTGGGGCTGATTTGCGGAGCATTACTGACATTGTTGGGAATGGCAGGTGCGTGCTATGCCGTTTGGATTTGGAAGGAAACGGGGTTTGGTCCGTTGGATCCTACGCAGGGCTTTCGAGTAATTATTCCGTCGGGGTTGGCCCTAACCCTTGGGATTCAGACCATGCTGGCGAGTTTTTTTATCAGCGTTTTGGGACTCAAACGAAAGCGCAGTGCTGCTTAGGACCGACGGTGCTTATTTTCTTTCAGATGCTCCAATAAAATTATCGCGAAAATATTTAATAATTTCGAAAAGCGATTCATCATTCTTTCTGTCAAAATCCCAGCGTGAAAGTATAGGAACCGCTGAACCAAAGCGACCGCAGGATAGGGGCTATCGTCGCATAGCGCAAGAATCCGAACCTTAAGAATGCCGATTTCGACTTCGGCTTGTGGATACACTTGACGACTTTCTGGCCGTCCTTGCGTTGCCATTGGTCCCACTTATAGTCATTTCAAGACGTAACTAATTAAGAAACATTCGAGGCGTGTTGGGCTGAAAGTTGAAATTCTCTGATGAACGCTAAACCAACCACACAGGATGCGGGACAGGTTTGCTGCAATGAAACCTGGGAAGCGGCCTATCAACGTTTTGAAACCCCTGAAGAAGAGGTTTCAAAATTTGTCAACCGTTTGACTTACCTTGGCTGCAAAAACTGGAACAAAAATTCCAAGATTCTCGAACTGTGCACGGGACGTGGAAACGGTTTGAACGCGCTTGAGAAGCTGGGTTTCCATAATATCGAGGGGCTGGACCTATCCGCCAGTCTGTTAAGCAAATACTCCGGCAAGGCCCGCACCCATGTCGCGGATATCCGGCAACTGCCATTTCAAGATGGAAGTTACGACTTTGTGATCGTTCAAGGCGGTTTGCACCATCTGCCTGAATTTCCGGGCGATCTTCAGAAATCTCTTGGCGAAGCGCGCCGTGTTTTGAGGCCAAATGGAAAATTGGTTGTCGTAGAGCCCTGGCGCACGCCATTTCTCACCTTTGTTCATGCCATGGCCTACAATCCGGTGACCAGACGTCTGTGGAAAAAGTTGGATGCCTTTTATGTTTTGACTGAAAACGAGCGCGATACGTATTATCCGTGGTTGGCGCGCTCCAAAGAAATTATCGCGCTGATTGAGGAGCATTTTGTGGGCGAAATATCGACGCAAAAGTGGGGTAAATTGTACTTTGTGGGTCGCCCCAAGCTTTAACGTATTAAGACAGCCGGCTCTTTTCCCAAGCCAGCGCTTCGTCGATGCCGGCTTCTTTGGTCACCTGCGGCGTCCAGCCGAAGAGGCGCTGCGCTTTGGCGGCATCGGCGACAAAATATTTCTGATCGCGCGGGCGCCAAGGCAGTTTATCAAACCGCATTTTGACGCCCAGTTTTTCTTCTAAGTGCGCGAAGAGTTCGAGCAGCGAAAGGCTATTGGCGTGCCCGCCGCCGATATTGAACGCCTGCCCGCGCGTCCGCACGATATTTTCGGCCGCGGCGAGATAGCAACGCGCGGCGTCTGTCGCATGGAGTAGGTCTCGCACCTGCTTGCCATCGCCGGAAATCGTAAACGGTTTCCGCAACGGATCGCGTTGAATTTCCAGCGCCTGCCGGCAGAACCAGCCCACCCAACCTTGGTCGTAGGTCGAAAATTGGCGTCCGCCATAAATCGAAGAATGCCGGAAGACGACCGTGTTGAGCCCAAAGCAACGTGCATAGTCGAGCATGTATTGATCGGCGGCGCCTTTCGAGCAGCCGTACGGTGTCTGAAAGTCGAGCGGCGCGGATTCGTCCACACCCGTGGCGCCAGACTTGGGAGTGTAGCGCGTGTCGCGCTCCGAAAGTTCGAGCCAGGTGAGTTCGCCATACACTTTGTTGCTTGAGGCGTACACCACGCTCGTCTGCGGGCTGAACTGCCGCACGGATTCCAGAATATTCAGCGTGCCGCCCACGTTGATTTCGAAATCCTGCCGCGGGTTCTGCATGGAGGTCGTCATCGCAACCTGCCCTGCTAGATGAAAAATGGCGCTGAAGCTGCCCGCGCGGATGGCCGCTTCGATTTCATTTGTATTTCGCGTGTCGCCTTTGATGGATTCGAGCGCGCCGCGGTCCTTGAGCCAGGCCAGATTGCTCTCCGCCCCCGCGCGCGCAAAGCTGTCAAAAACCGTGACCGCGTGCCCCTTGCTCAGCAATAGCGCGGCAAGGTTGCACCCTACGAAGCCGCAGCCGCCGGTGACGAGGTACTTCATGCGCGTTGCTTCCCTTTGGCTTTGAGTTCGCGCCGCGCCTGCCGTTTAAATTTCGAGAGCCGCCACAGCGTGCCGAGGTACCCGAAGGCAAACACGACCAGGTTGCGCTTGCTGTGCCCGGCCTTGCGCTTTTCAAAGGTCACCGGCACTTCCAGCGCTTTGCGCCGCTCGGCGCCAAAGCAAATCTTAATCAACATTTCCTCGACGATGTCGAAATTTTTCGATTCGAGCTTCAATTGGCGCAACTGTTCCGACTTATACAGACGTAAGCTATTCGAAACGTCGCGGCAGTCGAGGCCCAGGACGATGCGAAAGGTTACGTTTACCACCCAGCTCAGAAAAATCAGGATCGCGGGATTTTCCGTCGCACCGCCGGTGGTGTAGCGCGAGCCAATCACGAGGTCCGCGTTCTCGCGCTCGGCCCAGAGACGCGGTAGATACTCCGGATTGTGCGAGCCATCCGCATCCATAAAAATAATTAGGCGACCCTTTGCGGCTGCAATGCCGCTGCGTACGGCGTCGCCATACAGGGCGCCGCCGGATCGAAAAATATGCGTTACCTCGGCTTCGCGGCAGACTTCTTGGGTGTCGTCGAGCTTTTGTTGCGAGTCTACGATCAGAATTTCATGCTCTGGCGTTAGCGCCGCGGCTTGAGCCTTCAACCTCGGCAGCAGCAAGCGCAAGGAATCTGCTTCTTTGTAGGCGGGCAGAACGATGGTGAGATCGGGCGTTGAATGAGTCAGAAGCAGTCCCTTGATGTTCGACGGTCAGGAGTTTTTAGCCGAACTTTCAAGTGGGACAAGGACGGAGCCTCTCCGCCTATGAAGCTGGTTCGACTAGCATCAGAGGGCCGGCGTATTTGATTTTGTAGTGGGGATCTTTCGAGAGGCGGACTTTGAAGAGCGCGCCCCCTGGGTTGACCAGGAAACGAGGATTCTTCGCGGCGAATTCTTCCCAGTTCATGATCGGAACCTGGGGCAAGTGCCGCCGCGCAGCGCTGTAAAAGTGATTGGCGGTGGCGCTATAGGGATGTCCATCTTTGTCGAATGCGGATGGATCCTTGCTGAAGGCCGAATCGTCGTCACAAATGAAAACGTAGCGCGTGGGATCGGCATCGTTTTTCCTGGCGTAATACCAGCGCTGAAGTGAGTGCATGTCGTCGCACGCGATGGCCAAGTCGGGGTACAGGTCTTCGACGTCCAGCCCAGGTTTCTTCTTGGATTCGGAAGCGCGCCGGAAGCCGCTTTCCGCAAAGAGCCGTTTGGCATACCAGGCCGGCGTGGTTAGCAGCAAGAGCGCCAGAAGCGTCGCAAGCAGAAGCGGGCGTCCGGGCATGCGTTCCGGCTCGGTTGCGCGCCTACCCCAGATGTGCTTTAAGCCCCACGTAAATAAAATGGCCCAGCCCAGGGAAGTAACCACAAGATAGCGCGCGATAAAGATCGGGCTGCGGATTTGCGAATACAGGTAAATGAGCAGCGGCGCAAAGATGACCAGTCCAAGCGCCAGGCGCTCCAGCGCGCCGAAATTCTCCAGCACGTCCGGCACCGAGCGTTTTTCATCTTTCGGCAAGCCGCGCATTATCAGCAATGCGCCGAATACCACAGGCACGACTGGGATTAAGATGTCCGCTGCATACCAGATCTGCAGCAGATCGTCCAAAGCGGGCTTGCTGGTCCAGAAACCGTCCTGTGCCATCTGCGAATGCCAGCGAAACGTCGGAATCCAAGGAATGAAGATCAGCCAGCCGGCAATCACCGAACCCGCCACACCCCAGCGCAGGCGTTTCCCACGCCAATCTTCCCACAAACCCGCGACCAGAAAAATTCCGCTATAGAAGAAGCAGACGTAATGCGTCATTACGAGGGCCGCGTGCAGACCGGCGTTTAGCGCCAGCGCACCCCAGCCGGGCTTCTCCGTTCGTGTGAAGCGCTCATATTGCCATAAAAGCAGCGCCCCCAGGAACAGGCACAGGGCATAACAGCGCGCTTCAGCGAGATGAAAGAGCACGATCGGCGCGAGCCCGAATGCCAGTCCCGAGCCCAGCAGTGCGGGCCAATATCCCGCCGAACGGAGTAACGCGCGGAAAGTGAACCAGAACCCGCCCGCGACACACAATGCGGAAAAGAGCCGGAAGGAAATTTCCGAATGACCAAAGAGTTTGGCCCAGCCCCACATGACTACAAAATAAACGGGCGGATTGAGATTAAATTGGTCCTGCAATAGCGACCACATCTCGGAAAAACTAAGGTTCGCTACGTTCAGCACGGTCGCGATTTCATCCAGCCAATACCATTTAATTCTGGTGACGATGCAGCAACCAATTATCAGGCACAGGCACATCGATATGGGAAGGCCGTGACGCACGGCGCGCTTCCATGGACTGCTGGATGGGACGTCGGACTCGGACAAGGCGCGCACTTTCTCTGGGGCCGGAAGAGTATCGGAGCTTCAGCATCGCTAGGCCTAAACCAAGCACGCCGTGGAACAAGACCAGAATTTTGACGTGCTTGAAGCGGTTAAATTTTGCCCTATGCTCGCTTTCCATGAAGGTCATGATTCTGTGCGGCGGGCAAGGCACACGCCTGCGCGAGCACACCGAATTACGCCCCAAGCCCATGGTTGAAGTCGGCGGCAAGCCGATTTTGTGGCACATTCTCAAACTATACGCGCACTACGGCTTTAACGATTTCATCTTGTGCCTGGGCTACAAAGGCCACGTGATTAAAGAATATTTCCTGAATTATGAAGCCATAAATTCTGACTTCACCGTGGAACTCGGAAAGCGCGACAGCGTCGAATTCCACAGCGCGAGCCACCAGGACCAGGGCTTGCGCGTGACGCTGGCCGAAACCGGCGCCGAAGCGCTCACAGGCGCGCGCATTTTCCGCGCGGCCAAGTACCTCGACAAGAACGAGAGCACGTTCAGCGTCACGTACGGCGACGGCGTCTCGGACGTTGATCTGCAGGCTGTCCTTAAGTTCCATCGCGAAAAAGGCAAGCTTGCGACGCTCACTGGCGTGCGCCCGCCCAGCCGCTTTGGAGAACTGGACGCCAAAGACGGCCTCGTGCGTTCGTTCAGCGAAAAGCCGCAGGTCAAGCAAGGCCTGATCAACGGCGGCTTCTTCATGTTCGAGAAAGAGTTCCTGCGTTACCTCAGCAACGACGACGCCTGCATTCTCGAGCGCGGCCCGCTGGAAGCCTGCGCGCGCGACGGCCAGTTAAGCGCGTACGAACACAGCGGCTACTGGCAGTGCATGGACACCTACCGCGACTGGCAAAGCCTCGAGAATCAATGGCTCTCCGGAAAGGCGCCATGGAAGACCTGGTCCTAGCGCCCTACTTAAAGGAAGCGCTGCGCGGCCGTTCGGTCTTCGTCACGGGCCACACCGGCTTCAAAGGCTCCTGGCTTTGCTTGTGGCTGCACGCGCTGGGCGCGCGCGTTTCCGGCTTTGGGATGCCCGCGCCGACTCAGCCGTCTAATTTTGGCGCCTCGGGCGTGCGCGAAATTCTCGCGAATCACGAAGAAGGCGACGTGCGCGACGCTGTGGCCCTGACCCGCGCCATCAAGCAAGCCGCTCCGGACGTGGTGCTGCACTTGGCCGCGCAACCGCTCGTGCGGGAAAGTTACGCCCGGCCCCGCGATACCTTTGAAGTCAATGTAATCGGCACAGCCGGTGTGCTCGACGCCGTGCGCACGCTGGCCAGACCCTGCGTGACCATCGTGGCGACCAGCGACAAGTGCTACGAGAATCGCGAGCAGGAAGCCGGCTACCGCGAAAACGATCCGATGGGTGGTAGCGATCCGTACAGCGCAAGCAAGGGCGCCGCGGAATTGCTGGTGGCTTCTTATCGCCGCTCGTTCTTTGCGCCCCCGAAACTTTCCGAACACGGCGTGCAGCTCGCCTCGGTGCGCGCGGGCAATGTGATCGGCGGCGGCGACTGGGCCAAGGACCGCATCGTCACCGACCTCGTCTCGCACTTAAGCGCAGGGAAAGACGTGCCCTTGCGCAACCCCAACGCGATCCGCCCCTGGCAACACGTACTCGAGCCTCTTAGCGGCTATCTTTTTTTGGTTGCGCGCATGCTCAAGGAACCGCACGCGCGCTGGTGTACGGGCTGGAATTTCGGACCCTACACGGGCGAAGAAGCGCGCGTCGGCGAACTCGTCGAGCTTTTCTGCCGCGCGTGGGGCGCAGGGCAGGGGCGTGACGTGAGCACTCCGGGCCAGCTTCACGAAGCCGGGATCCTGCGCCTGAATATCGATAATGCGGCCACCGTGCTGGGCTGGAAGCCGCGCTGGAATCTCGAGACGACGGTGCAGCGCACCGCGGCCTGGTACCAGCGCTACCACCGCGACCGCCAAGCGTCGATGCGTTCCGCCTGCCTCGAAGATTTGGCCGCCTACGGCGGCATATAAGGAACACGCATGTCTGCAGCCTCTGTGCCTCCCGACGAACAGAAACTGGAAGCCGAGATTCTCCGGCTCACCGGCGAGCTGCACCGCCTGCGTGCGTCGCGCAAAGCTGGCTTCACGCCGGGCGCGAGTTCGATTCCCTATGCGGGCCGCGTGTTCGACGAAACCGAAGTGCAGGCCGCGGTTAAGGCTTCGCTCGACTTCTGGCTCACGTTGGGGCCTGAAGGCGAAGCTTTCGAGAAGGAACTCCGCGAGTACCTCGGCGTGAAGCACGCGCTTTACGTCAACTCAGGTTCGAGTGCGAATCTGCTCGCGTTCTCCGCGTTGCTAAGCCACAAGCTCGAACGCCCCATGCAGGCCGGCGACGAAGTTATCACGGTCGCGGCAGGCTTTCCGACCACGGTCAACCCAATCATCCAGAACGGCTGCGTACCGGTCTTCGTCGACGTGGATCTGCGCACATTTAACATCGATGTCACAAAGCTCGAAGCGGCGCGCAGCGCGAAAACGCGCGCCGTCATGATTGCGCATACACTGGGCAACCCCTTCGATCTCGACGGCGTCATGGACTTCTGCAAAACGCACGGGCTGTACATGATCGAAGACAACTGCGACGCGCTGGGCTCGCGCTACAAGGGCCGGTTGACGGGCACGTTTGGCGATGCCAGTACGTCGAGTTTCTACCCGCCGCACCACATCACCACCGGCGAAGGCGGTGCGGTCTACACGAATAATGCGCGCCTGCGCGTGGCGATTGAAAGCCTGCGCGATTGGGGCCGCGACTGTTATTGCGCCAGCGGCAAGGACAATACCTGCGGCAAACGTTTTGGCTGGGACTGGTCCGCCGAAATGAAAAAAGCCGGCCTGGACCCTGCGAGCGGCACCCTGCCGCCGGGCTACGACCACAAGTACGTCTACAGCCACATCGGCTACAATCTTAAGCCCACCGATATTCAGGCGGCAATTGGGCGCGTGCAGCTCAAAAAACTTCCAGGGTTTGTTGAAGCGCGGCGCCAGAATTGGGCGCTGATGCGTGCGGAACTCGACGAACTTTCCGCCGATTGGAGTTTCGCCGAGCCCACTGCGGGCAGCGAGCCAAGCTGGTTTGGCTTCATGATGGCCATGCGCACGCCCGCGCACGATAAGCTGACCAAGCTCTGCCGCGGCCTTGACGAGAAGAAGGTTGGCAATCGGCGGCTCTTCGGCGGCAATTTGCTCTGGCAGCCCGCGTACAAGCGCGTGGCGCACCGCGTTGCCGGAAGTTTGGCGAACACCGAAAAAGTCGCGCTCGGCGGACTCTTCCTCGGCGTCTATCCGGGTCTAAGCGCCGAAATGATCCGAGTGCAGGCGACCTTCGTGAAAGAAATCTGGCGTAGCGTGCGATAGGCCCAGCTCATGCGCATCTTCCTGACGGGTTCCAGCGGCTTCATCGGCTCTCACGTGGCGGATAATCTGCTCGCGCGCGGGCATGAAGTATTCGCGGTTCATCGCGGCACGGAGCCGCCCTCGCGCCTGGAAGATTGCGCGGCGAATCCGCGCCTAACGCGCATCGCGAATGTCGATTTGATCGACGCCTCGGCCATCCGCGCGGCGCTGAATCAGGCGCGCCCCGATGTCGTGGTGCACGCGGCCGCCCACGGTGTGCAGCGGCGTGATCGCAACGAAGAAATGATGGCGCTGGTCAACGTGGTGGGTTCGCTGAACCTGCTGCACGCCTGCGCAACGCGGGTGCTGAAGCGATTTGTGTGGCTGGGCACCGCGCTGGAATACAAATCGCAGGCCGCGCCGCTCGACGAAACCGCGCCACTGGAACCGCTTGATCCGTATGGCGCTTCGAAGCTGACCGCGTGGCGTTCGGCGAATTCTTTTTTCGAACGCGAGCAGTTGCCGCTGGTCACACTGCGGCTCTTTCCGGTCTACGGCCCGCGTGAAGATGCGGAAAAACTCGTCCCGTTTCTTTGTAAGGCGGCATGTAAGGGCGAGGCATTGCGTCTCGAGCGTGCCGATTCGGTGACGGATTACCTGCACGTTTCTGACGCCGCCGCGGTCGTGGGCCACGCCATCGAAGGCCCGCTCAAGGATGGCGAAGCATACAACGTGGCTTCGGAGCGCGGCGTCACGCAGCGCGAGCTGGCCGTAAAAATATTCGCCTGTTCGGGAAAGAAGCCGGGCTATGTGCCGGTCGAAGTGGTTCCGAGCGGACTGCCGTTGATTGGGAAGGCCGCGAAGTTGCGCGCGACCGGCTGGAGCCCGCGCGTGGATCTTGACGCGGGCTTAAAACAGACCTTCGACTGGTATCAAACCCGCGTGTAGGGAACTGATCGAAGGCTTAGAGCCGTTCGAAAAGCGGGAAACCTTCCAGGTAGCCGCGAATCAGGCGCGACAAGAGCCGGATGCTGCGCGTCGATCCGCCCGAAACGAGCTGCGCTCGCGTCATGCCCGACTGGACCAGCGTGCCGAGCAACTCGCGCCACGCATCGGCGTCCTGCTCCATGCCAACCGGCGCTTCGATGCGCATGGCCGGCGGTTCATCGAAGAAACCCGCGACCGAGCGCAGGAATTCGAGCCGTTCGCCCAGATCCGCAGCCGAGCCGGCGGCTTTCAATTCCAGTCCAACCGCGTAGCCGCCATTGGCGTCGAGCGAGACGCCGTCTTGCGCGAAGTGTTCGCGGTCGCCGCGCCACAGGCTGCGCGCAGCGTGCTTCGGCGCGTCGGATACCAGCGTCAGTTGTAGGCCGGTTTCCTGACGCAGCGTCGCAATTGCGCCGGCGAGCGCCGAGCAGAGCGTGCTCGCGGCCAGACGCACATTCGCGCTGAACGCGGGCTTGTCGTAGGCCTCTCCGGCCAGCCAGGCCGCGGCGTTCCAGATCCCGGCGGCGACCACGGGCAGTTCGCGCCCGCGTACGGGCGAGAGTCCCCAGAATTCTTCGCGTTCGCGGTGCGCCTGCGCGGCCAGCGTGACGGCCTGCGTGAGGCGCGGCATGATTTTCTGAATGTCGCGCTGGCAGGAGCGTGCGACAAGCCCGCCAATATTGAGCGTGATCGGCGCGGCCGCGCGGCGCGGGCGCTGGAAGGAATTCGCCGCGGGTAACTTGAGCAGCAGTGCGATCTGCGGCGCGGCGTCGGCTTCTGGGCGCGTGAGGCGCTCCGGCGACGGCGCGGGTGCGCCCGGCAGCGTGGACAATAATTTGGCGGCCGCGGCGGCGCGTTCGGGTCCGTCGCAGCGCAGTAATAGAGGAATGCGGCCCGCCGCCGGCCAGCCGGCCAACCGCGCGGCGGCGTCAGCGTGCAGCGGATCGAGCGCGGTGTGAGCGCCGGGCCACGCGGGCACATCGGAGGGATCGCACGGACACGGATCAAGGCCCAGTGTGTTCGCGTACACGGCGGTCGCGACTTCGGGCGAGTGCACCGACTGCAGCCAGAAGGCCAGCAGCGCGGCGCCGCCGGTCGGCAGCGGCGCGATGCCATTCGAGGCCGCGTCGTAGCGCGGGGCATGTGCGGAAAACGAGGCCGCAATGCGGCGCGCCGCATAGCGGCGCGAATCGATGCCGCGGTTCTGGAGTTCGCAGATCGTCAACGCGTGAATCAGCGCAGGGGTCAGGCGGTCGTCGAGCAGATCGACGAGCTTGCGTTCGATTTCGCGGGCCACTTCGCCAGCCGGGTCGCGGGCCACGCCGGACGCACGCAGCGATTCGATCAGGCGGCGGCGGTCCCACGGCGTGCCTTCGCTGCCCGGAACTTCGGAGACGCGCAGACGCCA
>Ga0265314_10005577_pt1 | contig 11318 bp, 9 predicted proteins | sample 4126metaG_FD_203106 | JGI IMG/M metagenome (GOLD analysis project Ga0265314, IMG submission 203106) | Rhizosphere microbial communities from Carex aquatilis grown in University of Washington, Seatle, WA, United States - 4-1-26 metaG | ecosystem: Host-associated > Plants > Roots > Rhizosphere >... | reverse complement strand
CAGGCGGTGCGGGGGTCTTGTAACGGGTTGTAACGGATGGGACGGCCGTTAGTCGCCGACATCCGCGCTGATGACGTCGCCGAACAGGTTCCATTTCTCGCCCTTGAACTTCATCAGTTGCAGCGAGGAGATCGGCGCGAAGTCGGTCGGGCTGGTGTTGATCTTGATGCCGGGCAGCAGCATTTCGACGCGGAAGTCCTTCAGGTTGGCCGCCTGCTTCATGACATTGGCGCGGGTCAGATCGTCACCGCATTGCTTGAGCACCTGGACCAGGGTCTGGGCGACGCTGTAGCCGACGATCGTGCCCTGATCGAGTTTGTCGCCTTCCGGAAAATCCTTCTGCAGGAAGGCGAGAAAGTCCTTCATGCCGGGATCGTTGTTCCATTGCGGGTCCGAGGCGTCCTTCAGGTACGCGGCGGAAATGATGTCCTGCGCGTTCTGCATGCCGGCGGGCTTGATCACGCTGCCGACGGAGGCCGAAACGTTGTTGAGGAAATGGGCGGGCTTCCAGCCGAGCTCGGCGATCTTCTTGATCGCTTGCGCGGCGAATTTCGGCGTCGTGATATTCATGAACACGTCGGCGCCGCTCGATTTGAGCTTGACGATGTGATCATCGATCGAGGGTTCGGTGGTCTCGTAGCTCTCCTCGGCGACGATCATCGAGGCCGCCTTGGCGCCGAGGCCGTCCTTCAGGCCTTTCAGATAGTCCTTGCCGTAATCGTCGTTCTGGTAGAGCACCGCGATCTTGGCGTTGGGCATTTCCTTCAGGATGTACTTCGCGTAGATCTGCGTCTCGCTCTGGTAGCTCGGCTGCCAGCCCATGGTCCACGGGAAGTTCTTCGGGTCGTTCCATTTGGTGGCGCCGGTGGCGACAAACAGTTGCGGCACCTTCTTCGAGTTCATGTATTTGTGGATCGCGGAATTCGGCGGCGTGCCCAGCGAGTTGAAGATGAACAACACCTCGTCGCTTTCCACCAGTTTGCGGGCCTGCTCGACCGTTTTCGGCGGGCTATAGCCGTCGTCATAGCTGATGAAGTTGATCTTGCGGCCGTTGATGCCGCCGGCGTCATTGATCTTCTTGAAATAGGCGGCTTCGGTCTTGCCGATCACGCCATAGGCGGAGGCGGGACCGCTGTAGGGCATGATGTTGCCGATCTTGATTTCGGTGTCGGTGGCGCCGACGTCATATTTCTTCTGCGCCAGCGCGCCGCTGGTCGATGCGGCAAGCAGGGCAAGGGCCGCGGAAGCCATGGTCAAACGGGGGATGGCCAACCGGGTGGCGATAACGGACATTACGTTTCTCCCTAGGATGTCGATGATGTGTGTCGCGGCTTTCTTGATCGAAAGCTCTTGTGACCTGGACGGTCGTTCAGGTGAATCGATACCATTTTGCCCGCGGCGTCACAACAAAAGGCCCTGCGGCAAGACCGCAGGGACTGCTTCTTTAGTAGTCAGGCGTAAGTCGCGGTTCGACTTTTGGATAAGCGGCGAGCCCGGGCAGGCGAAAGCCGGATCGGGCTCGCCGGTCGCTCAGCCGCCGACATCCGCGCTGATGATGTCGCCGAACCGCGACCACGTATCGCCCTTGAACGTCTCCAGTTGCAGCTGCGACAGCGGCGCAAAATCGGTGGCGCTGGTGTTGATCTTGACGCCGGGCAGGAAGCCGCCCAGTTCGAGGTTCTTGATGCTGGCGGCCTGCTTCATGATGTTGGCCCGGGTCAGATCGTCACCGCATTGCTTCAGCACGTAGACCATGGTTTGCGCCACGGTATAGCCATAGACGACGGACGCATCGGAGCGATCGGCTTCCGGGAAATATTTGTCGAGGAACGCATTCCAGGCCTTCATGCCCGGATCGTTTTTCCATTGCGGATCGGTCGGGTCCTTGAGGTAGGCCGACGAGATGATGCCTTGCGCGTTCTGCATCCCGGCCGGCTTGATCACGCTGCCGATCGAGGCCGAGACGTTGTTGAGGAATTGAGTCGGCTTCCATTCGATCTCGGCAGCTTTTTTGATCGCCTGCGCGGCGAATTTCGGTGTCGAGATGTTGATGAACGCGTCGGCGCCGCTCGCCTTCAGCCGGACGATATGGCTGTCGATCGTGGGCTCCGTGGTCTCGTAGCTGTCCTCGGCGACAATCATCGAGGCCGCCTTGGCGCCGAGCTCGTCCTTCAGGCCCTTGAGGTAGTCCTTGCCGTAATCGTCGTTCTGGTAGAGCACCGCGATCTTGGCGTTAGGCATCTTCTGCAGGATATATTTCGCATAGATCCGGGTCTCGCTCTGGTAGTTGGGCTGCCAGCCCATGGTCCAGGGAAATTCCCGCGGGTCGTTCCATTTGGTGGCGCCGGTGGCGACGAACAGTTGCGGCACCTTCTTCGAGTTCATGTATTTCTGGATCGCCGAGTTCGGCGGCGTGCCGAGCGAGTTGAAGATCAGCAGCACTTCGTCGCTCTCGACCAGCTTGCGCGCCTGTTCGACCGTCTTCGGCGGGCTGTAACCGTCGTCGTAGCTGATGAAGTTGATCTTGCGCCCGTTGATGCCGCCCTCGGCATTGATCTTGTTGAAGTAGGCGGCCTCGGTCCTGGCGATCACGCCGTAAGCGGAGGCGGGACCGCTATAGGCATTGATATTGCCGATCTTGATCTCGGTGTCGGTGGCGCCGATGTCGTATTTTTTTTGCGCGAGGCTGGCGCTGCTGGTGACAGCGAGGATCGCGAGGGCAGCCGAAAAGGCCCCCAACCGCATCTGGATAGCAGGCATTCTGATCTCCCTTGGATCTGGTCTGGATGTGTCGATTTTTTTGATTGGGAGCGCTTGGCGGCTCCTCGCGATATCGAATACCCGCGCGCGGAGCCCGGCAACAGAAAACCCCCCGCGACGGGGTCGCAGGGGGCGTTATTTAGTCTGATGATATTAGGTCGCGATTACTGACCTAATCGAACAGCGGCGAGGCCTATGGCGTTTTCGAGCGAAGCGGGCTTCGGCTGGGCTGGAGAAAACCCGTTATGGCAAGAACTCCATAGTGTTTTCGAGCGAAGTGGATACCGGTTCGCGTGAAGAAAACGCGTCACAACAAGAATCTAGAGCTTCGGTTCTGATTCCATCAGAACCGAAAAAGCTCTAGCCGATCTCGCCGCTGATGATCGGTCCGAACAGGTCCCACTTCCGGTCCTTGAACCGCATCATCTGAAGCTGTTCGATCGGATAGAAATCGGTCGCGCCGGTGTTGATCTTGACCCCGGGAAGCAGCGTGTCGGGCGTGAAATCCTTCAGGCTGGCGGCCTGCTTCATGATGTTCTCGCGGGTCAGATTGTCGCCGGCCTGCTTCAACACCTGCACCATGGTCTGGGCCTGGCCGTAGCCGTATACGACCGATGCGTCGGCCTTGTTGGCATCGGGAGCGTATTTGGCGAGGAAGGCGTAAAACTTCTTCATGCCCTCGTCATTGTCCCACTGCGGGTCGGCGCCGTCCTTGGCGTAGGCCGCGGACAGGATGCCTTGCGCGTTTTCAAAGCCGGCCGGCTGCAGCACCGAGCCCACCGAAGCGCCGACATTGCTCTGGAAGTACATCGGCTTCCAGCCGATCTCGGCGACCTTCTTGATGCTCTGGGCCGAGAATTTCGGCGTCGTCATGCTGAAATAGACGTCGGCGCCCGAGGACTTCAACTTGACGATGTGGCTGTCGATGGTCGGCTCTGACACCTCATAGCTTTCCTCGGCCACGATCATGCTCGCGGCCTTGTCGCCGAGGCCATCCTTGAGACCCTTGAGCAGGTCCTTGCCGAAATCGTCGTTCTGGTACATCACCGCGATCTTGGCGTCCGGCTTCTCCTTCAGCAGATATTTCGCGTAAATCCGGCCTTCGCTCTGGTAGGCCGGCTGCCAGCCCATGGTCCAGGGAAAGTCCTTCTGGTCGCCGAATTTGGTGGCGCCGGTGGCGACGAACAGCTGGGGAACGCGCTTGGAGTTGAGGTATTTCTGGATCGCCGAGTTCGACGGCGTGCCCAGCGGCCCAAACAGGAACAGCACCTCGTCGCTCTCGACCAGCTTGCGCGCCTGCTCCACCGCCTTCGGCGGGCTGTAGCCGTCGTCGTTGCTGATGAAGTTGATCTTGCGGCCGTTGATGCCGCCTTGCTCGTTTATCATCTTGAAGTAGGCGTCCTCGATCTTGCCGATCACGCCATAGGCCGAGGCCGGGCCGCTATAGGGCATGATGTTGCCGATCTTGATCTCGGTGTCGGTGGCGCCGGTGTCGTATTTCTTCTGGGCGAGGGCGCTGCCGCCGGTGGCCGCAAAGGCGACAATCGCCGTCGCGAACGCGGCGATACGTAGTTTTTGTCTGGAGGGCATTGTTTGTTCTCGGTATGGGGTTTTGCAGTTCTCTTCGTTTTTGTTGGCGGGTCCGTGAAAAGAACTTGCGAACCGAACCCGCATTGGAACCGGGATACCGGCATTCCGCGCGGACGCAGGAATTCAAAGGCAAAACGCGCCGCGGGCGCGGCGCGTCGGGGCTTTGCGGGGGTTACCTTCTGAGCTTGCCGATCAGTTGCTGGCCGAGCATCGCCATTTGGCGCGCGCCATGCGGCATCAGGAAGATGACCAGGAACAGCAAGACGCCGAACACGGCGCCGGACAGCCCCTTGGAGATTCCTTCGGCGATGTTGGGCACGAAGATGATGAAGGCCGAGCCCACGATCGAGCCGGGCAACCAGCCCACGCCGCCGACCACCATGCCGAGGAACAGCGAGATCGCCAGCGTAATGGTGTAGCTGTCGGGGGCGACGAACTGCACGGCGATGGCGCCGAGCGCGCCGGCGACGCCGGTGATGCCGGCGCTGACGCCGAACGCCAGCGTCTTGTACAAAGCGACATCGATGCCCATCGCGGATGCCGCGATCTCGTTGTCGCGGATTGCCATGAAGGCGCGCCCGGAGCGCGACTTGAGCAAATTGACCGAGAAAATGTAGATCGCGACCGAAACCAGCAGCGTGAAATAATACAGCCACGTGTCCTGCGACATCGGCAGGCCGAACGGCGCGTCCGGCTTGTCGACCACGAGGCCCTGCACACCGCCGGTCCAGGGTTCGAAGACGTTGAGCTTGAGCAGTTGCGGCATCGCGGTCGCCAGCGCGAAGGTCGCCAGCGCCAGATAGACGCCGCTCAGCCGCAGCGCCGGCTTGCCGAACAGATATCCGAACGCAAAGCAGATGACGCCGGAAATCGGCAGCGTCAGCGCGTAGTTGATATTGGCGTGTTCCATCAGGATCGCCGAGGAATAGGCGCCTACCGCGTAGAACGCGCTTTGGCCGAGCGAGAACTGGCCGCTGCTGCCGGTCAGAATGTTCAGCGCCATCACGGCCAGCGCGTAGATCAGCAGCATCGTCAACTGGAAGATGATGAAGTTCTTGGCAAAGATCGGCACCACGAGCAGCAGCGCCAGCACGGCCAGCGAGGTGCCGAAGCCCAGTGTCATGGCCCTCTTGGGCACGGCGTCGACGACCGGAGCCTCGGTAACGACTTCCTGCACAGCGCTCATGATCAAACTCGCTTCACGATGGCCCGGCCGAACAGGCCCGCCGGTTTGACGACCAATACGACGATGATAAGCGCCAGCGCGATCGGCAGCTTCAACTCGTTGCCGACGCCGGGAATGTAGGTCCCGGCAAGGTTCTCGAAGATGCCGACCAGGAAACCGCCGATCACGGCGCCGAACGGGCTGGTCAATCCGCCGAGCACCGCGGCCGCGAAGCCGTAGATCAGCACGCCGCCCATCATGTTGGGTTCCAGGAACACCACCGGCGCGATCAGCATGCCGGCGATCGAGCCGATCGCGGCCGCCATGCCCCAGCCCAGCGCGATCATCCAGCTGGTATTGATGCCGACCAGCCGCGCCGATTCAGGCAGTGCCGCCGCGGCGCGCATCGCCAGCCCGATCCGCGTGAAGCGGAAGAAGAAGAACAGCAGGATCAGCAACACCAGAGTCACGCCGATCATGCCGGCCTGGTGGGTAGAGATCAGCTGGCTGCCGAGGAAGGGCGAAGAGCCGAACGGCGTCGGAAACTGCTTGATGGTAAAATCCCAGATCAGTCCGGCGCTCGAGTTGATGATCGCGAACAACGCGATGAAGCCCGCGACGTTGGTCAGGATCGGCGCCTTGGCCAGCGGCTTGAACAACAGCCGCTCGATGACGATGCCGCCGACAAAGGACAGCGCCACGGCGGCCACGAACGCGGCCCAGTAAGACAGCCCCCATTGCATCAACTGCCAGGCCACGAAGGTCGAAAACATCGCCATTTCGCCCTGGGCGAAATTGAGATGGTCGATCGCCTGGTAGATCATCACCACGGCGAGCGCCATGCAGGCATAGATCGCGCCGGTGGCGATGCCGGCCAGGATCTGGTTGGTTAAAAGCTCCATGGCCGCTCCCTCAATATCCCAAATAGGATTTACGGACGTCTTCGTTGTTGGCGATGTCGGCGGCATTGCCGGACATCACGATGCGTCCGGTTTCAATGACATAGGCCTGGTCGGCGAGTTCCAGCGCCAGTTGCGCGTTCTGTTCCACCACCAGGATGGTGACCTTGTCCTCGCGGTTGATCTTGCCGAGGATCCGGAACAGGTCGCGCACGATCAGCGGCGCGAGGCCGAAGGACGGTTCGTCCAGCAGCATCAGCCGCGGACGCAGCATAAGCGCGCGGGCGACCGCGAGCATCTGCTGCTCGCCACCCGACAGGGTGCCGGCCTGCTGGGTATGGCGCTGCTTCAGCACCGGGAAATGATCGTACATGCGCTCGATGTCGGAGACGATTCCGGCGGAGTCTTTCCGCGTGATGGCGCCGAGCTGGAGGTTCTCCTCCACCGTCATGGTGGTGAAGGTGCCGCGGCCCTGCGGCACGTGGGCGATGCCGAGCCGGACGATGTTTTCGGTCGAGCGGCCGAGCAGCGGCGCGCCCTCGAATTCGATCGTGCCGGTCGAGCGCACCATGCTGCAGATCGCGCGCAAGGTGGTGGTTTTGCCGGCGCCGTTGGCGCCGAGCAGGGTGGTCAGACTGCCTTCGTTGAGGCCGAACTCCAGCCCGTGCAGCGCCTGGACCTGGCCGTAATAGGCGCGCAGGTCCTTTACGTTCAGCATCGCCGTCATTGGTCCTTGCTCCCCAGATAGGCCTTGATGACGTCGGGGTCGGATTGCACCTGCGCCGGGGTTCCCTCGGCGAGCTTCTTGCCGAAATTGAGCGCGACCACGTGGTCGGCGATCGACATCACGAGCCCCATGTGATGTTCGACCAGGAGCACGGTCATGTTCCGTTCGTCGCGGATGCGGCGGATCAGGTCGCCCAGCACGTGGACTTCCTCATGGTTGAGCCCGCCGGCCGGTTCATCCAGCAGGAGTATTTTTGGGTCGGCGGCGAGCGCCCGCGCCAATTCGACGCGCTTCTGGGTGCCGAACGGCAGGCCGGACACCACGGTATGGGCGACGTCCTCGAGGTCGAGATAGCCGAGGATTTCGTGAACCCGGCGGTTGATCTCGGCTTCGCCGCGGCGAACCCAGGGCAGTTTCAGCGAGTCGCTGACGATGTCGGAATGGGTGCGCGCATGGGTGCCGACCCGGACGTTGTCGAGTACCGAAAGATTGGCGAACAGCGCAACGTTCTGGAAGGTGCGGCCGATGCCGATTTCCGCGATGCGGTGCGGCGGCCGCGACAAAATGCTCTCGCCGTCCATCAGGATGTCGCCGGCGCTCGGCTGATATAGCCGGGACAGGCAGTTGAACAGCGTGGTTTTGCCGGCGCCGTTCGGCCCGATCAGGCCGAGAATCTGGCCCTGCTTCATGTCGAACGATACGCCGTTCAACGCGACGATGCCGCCGAACACGACACTGACGTCGCGAACCGCGAGCAGCGGCGCAGCCGAATTCGCGGCGCCTTGCGCGAGCTGTGCCTGCGTCATTTCGCGCGGCCCGGCTGTCGCGCTGGGCGGAACTTGCCGCGCCAACTCGCGTGCCGGCCGCAACAATGCCGGCTATCTAATCCCCTCGACCACACGTGCAACTTTCCCTCCTGCTTTGACCTTTTTGTTTTCTTGTTTTTTTGATTGTGGCGCCACGCCCCCCAGCGCCGCATCGATGTTCCTTACCATCGCCAAGAGGCGAGGTCCAATATCGCTGCGCAACCGATCTTCCGTGAAACGGAATGCCGGTGCGCCGCAATTAAAGGCATAGGGACCCGTCCCGTCATTAAGCTTTAGTGCTACGCCGACGGCGGCGACGTCGTCCTGCCATTCGCCCGCCGAGATCGCGAAGCCGTGGCGGGTCACGGTTTCGCCGGAGCGTTCGATGCCCTCGCGCATCCGAGGCCAGCGGCTGCCATAGTGCTCGCGTAATTCGCGTAATAAAGAGGCACGCTCCTCGTCGGGTAGTGCCCAGATATACGCACGGCCCATCGCGGTGGTTGCGATCGGAATTCGCGAGCCGACATCCAGTTGGACCCCCAGCGTTAATTCGCTGCGGCTCTGGCCGAAATAGATCATGCTGAGGCGGTCACGGCCACCGACGGCAACCGCGCCGCCGGTCGCGCGCATCACCTCGTCGCGATAGGACTCGGACAAATGCCGAACGCCGAGATTGGCCAGCGCGGCGTACCCGAGTGCCATCGCCGACGGCGCCAGTTGATATTTCTCGAACCGCGGAACCGGTGTAAGGTAGCCCAGCTTGGTCAAGGTATAGGTCAGCCGGGAAACAGTCGGCTTGGGCAAGTTGGTACGGGCCGCGATCTCTTGATTGCCCAGAAGCCCGTCGTTGGGATGGAATGCGCGTAACACATCAAGGCCGCGGGATAGCGCGACGACGAAGCTGCGATCGGTCGCCACTTTCTTCGCTGGACGTTTCATTCCCTGCCGTGCGGGCTATCGTGCCGACTTCGTTGACAAGGGACGTGCTTCAAAATAACCCTCGCTGTCAAGATGTGGAATTAAATTCCGCAGTGCGAAATCGATCCATGTTAGCCAAAAGAACAAGATATCCAAGGAGAGTGCCGTGAGCGATGTGGTCAAGCTTGAGCGTCATGACGTGGTTGGCATCGTCACGGTCAACAGCCCGCCGGTGAATGCGCTGAGCGCCGCCGTGCGCGGCGGTATCCTGGAATGCATGAAGGAAGCCATCGCCGATGCGCAGATCAAGGCGATCGTGCTGACCTGCGCCGGCCGCACCTTTATCGCCGGCGCCGACATCACCGAATTCGGCAAGCCGCCGAAACCGCCCGGCCTCAATGAAGTGCTGACCGAGATGGAAAACAGCCCGAAGCCGATCGTGGCCGCTATTCACGGCACCGCGCTCGGCGGCGGCCTCGAGGTCGCGCTCGCCTGTCATTTCCGGGTCGCGACGAAAGAGGCAAAGCTTGGTTTGCCCGAGGTCAAACTCGGGCTGTTGCCGGGCGCCGGCGGCACCCAGCGACTGCCGCGCGCGGTCGGACCCGAACTGGCAGTCAAGATGATCGTCGGCGGCGATCCGATCAATGCGGCGGAAGCGCTGAAGAACGGCCTGATCGAGGAAATCGTCGAAGGCCCCGCGACCGGTGGTGAAGCCTTTGCCCGCAAGGTGCTGGCCGAGAAGCGTCCGTTGCGCAAGCTGCGCGACGACGACTCCAAGCTCGCGGCGGCGAAAGCCGACCGTTCGATCTTCACCAATGCGGTTGCCGCGATGACCAAGCGCGCGCGCGGGCTGGAAGCGCCGTTCGCCGCGGCCGACGCCGTCGGCGCCGCGATTGATCTGCCGTTTGACGAGGGTCTGAAGAAGGAGCGCGAGGGCTTTCTCAAGCTGGTCGCCAGCGACCAGTCCAAGGCGCAGCGCTACGCGTTCTTCAGCGAGCGCGAGGCTGCCAAGATCGCCGGCGTTCCCGATGGGACAAAACCGCGCAACGTCGAGCGCGTCGCCATCATCGGCGCCGGCACCATGGGCGGCGGCATCGCGATGTCGTTCGCCAATGCCGGCATCCCCGTCACGCTGATCGAGACCGGCGAGGAGCAGCTCAAGCGCGGCATGGGCGTGATGCAGAAGAATTACGAGGCCACCGCCGCCCGCGGCGGCATTCCGGCGGACGCGCCGGCCAAGCGCATGGGCCTGATCAACGGCGTGGTCGGCCTTGAGAATGTCAAGGACGCCGATCTGGTGATCGAAGCCGTGTTCGAGACCATGGCGATCAAAAAGGAAGTGTTCACCGCCCTCGACAAGTTCGCCAAGAAGGGCGCGGTGCTGGCCTCGAACACCTCCTATCTCAACATCGATGAAATCGCCAAGGTGACCAGCCGTCCGCAGGACGTGCTCGGCATGCACTTCTTCTCACCGGCCAACGTGATGAAGCTGTGCGAAATCGTCCGCGCCGACAAGACCGCGCCGGATGCGCTGACCACCGCGGTCGCCGTCGCGCGCAAAATCGCAAAGGTGCCGGCGGTGGTTGGCGTCTGCGACGGCTTTGTCGGCAACCGCATGCTGGCGCAGCGCGGCAAGCAGGCCGAGAAGCTGCTGTTCGAAGGCGCGCTGCCGCAACAGGTCGACGCGGTGGTCACCAAGTTCGGCATGCCGATGGGCCCGTTCGCGATGGGCGATCTCGCCGGCCTCGATATCGGCTGGCGCTCGCGCAAGGACCGCGGCATCAAGTCGGAAATCGCCGACGCATTGTGCGAAGCCGGGCGCTTCGGCCAGAAGACCGGCAAGGGCTATTACAAATACGAGGGCGGCTCGCGCGCGCCGCTGCCCGATCCGGAAGTGGAAAAACTGATCGACGAAACGCTGCAGCGGCTCGGCCGCAAGCGCCGCGTGGTCAGCGACGACGAAATCCTCGAGCGCATGATGTACCCGATGATCAACGAGGGCGCCCGCATCCTGGAAGAGAAGATCGCGGCGCGGCCGAGCGACATCGACGTGATCTGGCTCTATGGTTACGGCTGGCCGATCTACCGCGGTGGCCCGATGTTCTATGCCGACCAGGTTGGCCTCAAGCACATCGCCGACCGGCTGTCGTACTACGCCAAGGAAACCAACGATCCCTCGCTCGAACCCGCGCCCTTGCTCAAGCGCCTCGCCGCCGAAGGCAAGACGTTTGCCTCGCTGGCGCAGGCGTCGAAAGCGGCTTGATTTTCGTGAGCAATCCGGGTCCGGTCTTGCTTCTCCCTCCCCCCTTGCGGGGTCCGAGGCGAGCGAAGCTCGCTCTCGAGGTCGGGGAGGGGGGTAAGCCACGAATGCCGTGCTCGTGTTACCCCCACCCCCGACCTCGAGAGCGAGCTTCGCTCGCCTCGGACCCCGCAAGGGGGAGGGGAGCAAGGAA
>Ga0265314_10005576_pt1 | contig 11318 bp, 9 predicted proteins | sample 4126metaG_FD_203106 | JGI IMG/M metagenome (GOLD analysis project Ga0265314, IMG submission 203106) | Rhizosphere microbial communities from Carex aquatilis grown in University of Washington, Seatle, WA, United States - 4-1-26 metaG | ecosystem: Host-associated > Plants > Roots > Rhizosphere >... | reverse complement strand
AGAGACGGGCGCGCGACGCATTGGCGATCAGAATCCAGGTTGCAGGGGTCATGTCCAATGCCTTTCTACGCGTTAGGGGCGGACGGCGATCTTGAGGACGCCGGCGCGACGCTCGCCGAACAGCTCGTAGGCGGAGCGGATGTCGGCGAGCGCGAAGCTGTGAGTGAGCAGCGGTGTGAGGTCGACGCGTCCGTGGCGCACCAGCCCCATCAGCCGGCGCATGCGCGCCTTGCCGCCGGGGCACAGCGTCGTGACGATACGGTGGTCGCCCAGCCCAGCGGCGAACGCATCGTACGGCAGCTGCAGTTTGCCGGAGTAGACCCCGAGGCTCGACAGCGTGCCGCCTGGCCGCAGGCAGCGCAGCGCCTGTTCGAAGGTCGCTTGCGTGCCGAGCGCCTCGATCGCCACGTCGACACCGCCTGGCGCCAGGCGGCGCACCGCCTCAACGGCATCGGCTGCTCGATAGTCCACGACCGCATCGGCGCCCATGCGGCGCGCCATGGCGAGGCGGCCGTCGTCGCCATCGACGCCGATGATCAGCGCCGCGCCGCTCAGCTTGGCGCCCAGCGTGGCGCAGAGCCCGATCGGCCCTTGCGCGAAGACGACGACCACGTCGCCGAGCCGCACGGCGCCGGATTCGACGCCGCTGAAGCCGGTCGACGCAATATCCGACAGGAGCAGCACCGATTCGTCCGACAGCTCGGCGGGAATCTTGGCCAGATTGGCCTGTGCCGCGGGCACCCGTACGAATTCGGCTTGCGAGCCGTCGAGCGTATTGCCCAATCGCCAGCCGCCGATGGCTTCGAAGCCATCGCCATGCCCGCATTGAGACAGATGTCCACACAGGCAGGCGTCACACTGGCCGCATGGCGTGATGGCGCCGACGAGCACGCGGTCGCCGACGGTGTAACCTTCGACGCCGTCGCCCAATTGATCAGTCACGCCAACCGTCTCGTGACCGATGATCAGCCCCGAACGGACAGGGTACTCGCCGCGCACGATGTGCAAGTCGGTGCCGCAGATCGTCGTCAGAGTGACCCGCACGACCGCTTCCCCCGGACCGGCGTGCGGTCGCGGTACCTCCTCGATGCCGAACTGGTTGACGCCGCGGAAGACGTTGGCTCGCATGGAAGTCGTCACGCCGGCAATCGCCTTCCAGATCTGTGCCAGGGCAGCGAACCGACTCGGCAGCGCGATAGCGGCTGCAAGTCGGAGCCGACGCCCGGTGCGGGATTCTCATGCGTGCGAAGGTCGCCCTCCGACCTTCTCAACTGTGGGAGCGCAACCGGGATGCCGACGCGCCAGGGCGCGCGTGCCGCCTGGCCGCGCTCTTGCGTAACGTCGGTCCGCAAGGAGGGACGAATCCGCGATGTTCAATCGACTGCAGGCATTTGGCTGTTTGATGGCGCTGACACTAGCGCCGATGGCGGCGCGGGCGGACGACCTGCACGACCTCGGGCGGCAGCTCTACATGCGCTACTGCAGCGCCTGTCACGGCGAGAACGCCACGGGCGACGGCATTGTGTCGGGCTTGATGACACCCAAGCCGATCGACCTGACGCAACTGGCCAAGCGCCACGACGGCAAGTTTCCATTTCGGACGGTGATGAATTCCATCGACGGCCGGCAGACGCTGCGCGCGCATGGCGATCCGGACATGCCCGTATGGGGCGAGATCCTCACCAAGGAGATGCCGACCGCACTGGGCGCCGAAGGCGTCGCACGAACCAAGGTTGCCGCCATCAGCGGCTACCTGGAGTCGATTCAGCAGAAGTAAGGGCGAGCGCGGCGCGCCCGCGATTGGTGGGCGCGTTGCCAGCCCGCGGCGCGGCGTCCGGAAGCCACCCGGCGCAACTAGAAGGGGATAGAATGGATCAGGTGCAGATCAGCTTTCGCGGCCTCGAATCGACCGCCGCCATCGAATCCAACGTCCGCGAGCGCGTCGACCGGTTGGCGCGCTACCACGACGACATTCTCAGTTGCCGCGTGATGATCGAGTCGCCGCACCATCATCACCGGCACGGGAACCTGTATCACGTGCGCATCGATCTGAGCGTGCCCGGTGCCGAACTGGTCGTGAGCCGCGAGCCCGAGCACCGCCCGCACGAAGATCTCTACGTCGCAATTCGCGATGCGTTCGATGCTGCGGAACGGCGCTTGGAGGATCACGCGCGAATTCGCCGAGGTGCAGTCAAGGCGCACGCGCCGCGCGCGCGGACCGCCGATTCATCGAGCGAGGGAGATCTCGGCGGCGGCCTGCCGACATGACGGTCCGCCTTGCCGGCCAGCCGCGACGACGTCGAAGTTAACCGCAACAACAACCGAGGAGTCCACACATGGCTACCATGAAGAAGACGACGAAGCAGAAGCGCACCACCAAACGACCGGCGCGAGCCGGCGCCACCATGCCGCGCGAGCTGCGCGCCGCCTATGCGGAGATGCGACGCGGCGTGGCGCATCTCGACGCCTCGATCGCCGACCTGCGCACCGGCCTGCTGCGCGCCGAGCGACGCATCGAGCTGGACGCCCGGAAGCGGATTCGTGCCCTGCGCAGCGAAGGCCGCATCCACATGAAGGATCTGCAGGTCAAGCAGCGCGAGGCCGGCCGTGTGCTCAAACAGCTGTCGGTGGCCGCCGGCGAGTCCTGGCAGGAGATCAAGCGCACGGCCGACTCATTGCTCGCCGACGCGCGTGCGACGACACTGCGTGTCGGCAAACGACTCGGCGCGGCGCTGAAGTCCTAGCTCCGAGCTTCTCTCCGTGGGGCGCGGGCGCGCGACATGGCCGTCGACGCGATTGCAACCTCCTACGATCTGCGCGATGGCCATACGCGTGCGACGCCCCGCGACCGATTGCTTCGCCCACCGTGAGGCGGCGGAACGTCTGCATGACTAGCGCGCGCGGCACGGCCCCGCTGTTACGCTTTCTCGGTGCCGCCGGCACGGTGACTGGAAGCCGTTTTTTGCTCGAAACGCCGACGGCACGCGTTCTCATCGACTGCGGTCTCTTTCAGGGGCTCAAGCCGCTGCGGCTGCGCAACTGGCAACAGTTTCCTGTTGCGGCGGACGGCATAGACGCGGTCGTGCTCACTCACGCACACGTCGACCATAGCGGCTACTTGCCGGCCCTGGCGCGGCAGGGGTTCCGCGGCCGCATCTTCGCGACCAGCGGCACCGAGGCGCTGTGCCGCATCGTACTGCCGGACAGCGGACATCTCCAGGAAGAGGACGCGCTGCACGCCAATCGCGACGGCTACAGCAAGCACGCGCCGGCGCTACCGCTCTATTCGCAGGCCGATGCTGAACGCGTCCTCGGCCAGTTCACCAGCGTGTCGTTTGATGCGGCGATCGAGGTCGCGCCGGGACTGCAGGCGATATTTCGGCCCGCCGGGCATATCCTCGGCGCCGCCAGCGTGAGCCTGTCGTTCGACTGCGGCAAGGCGCGCTGCGTCACATCGAGCGGTGACCTCGGGCGCTCGCACCATCCGCTCTTGCGGCCGCCGGCGCCGCCGGCCGCGTGCGATGTACTGCTGATCGAATCGACCTACGGCGACCGCCAGCACGACGACGCGGCTTCGATGCAGCGCTTCGAAGACACGCTGCGGCGCACCGCGGAGCGCGGCGGCGTGAGTGTGATCCCATCATTTGCGGTCGACCGGACCGAGGTCGTGCTGTTCCACCTGCGCCGCCTCATGCGCGACGCGCGGGTGCCGAAGATGCCGGTGTACGTCGACAGTCCCATGGCGCTGGCGGCGCTCGAGCTGTACCGCACGGCGCTGGCCGACGGCAGCCCCGAAACGCGCCCGCTGGTCGATCACGGCGATCCGTTCGATCCCGGCGAGCTGCACGAGTCACGCACGGTGGAGTCCTCGCGCGCGCTCAACGACGTGCGCGGCCCGGCGGTGATCATTTCTGCCTCCGGCATGGCGGTCGGCGGTCGCGTCCTCCATCACTTGGCCCGGCATCTCCCGAAGCCGCGCGACTCCGTCATCCTGCCGGGCTTTCAGGCGGAAGGAACGCGCGGCCGCGCGCTCGTCGACGGCCTGACCGCCGTGAAGATGCTCGGGCGCTATGTGCCGGTACGAGCCGAGGTCGTCTCGGTACCGGGATTCTCCGTGCATGCCGATCAAGGCGAGCTCATCGACTGGCTGCGCGCCGCGCCGCGCCCGCCTGAGACGGTCTACGTCGTGCACGGCGAGCCGACCGCCGCGCAAGCGTTGCAGCGGCGCATCGCGGCGGAGCTCGGCTGGACGGCGATCGTTCCGCGCTTCCTCGAGACGGTCCGCGTCGACTAGCGATCACGCGCCGCGCACGCCGAATGTTTCGCCTCAAGCAACTCGAGATCGACACGCAGCAGGAGCACGTCGTGTTCATTCACGAAGACGCGGTGCGCGCCGGGAATCTTGGATTTCGCCCGCTCGACCGCGTGCGGGTCATCGAAGCGGGCGGCGCGCAACGTGAAATCACCGGGGTGCTGAACTTCTGTGGCGGGGCGTTGTTGGTGTCGCCGGACGAGGTCGGACTGTCCGCCGTGGCGGCACGCGATCTCGGGCTGCCGGATGGCGCCATGGTCCACGCAACCCTGTCGCCGCCGCCGCGCAGCCTCGACCTCGTGCGCCGCAAGCTGCACGGCGCGCGGCTGGGCCAACCCGAGTTCGACGCCATTCTGCGCGATGTCACCCAGCACCGCTACTCGAAGGTCGAATTGTCGATGCTGGTGTTGGCCTGCGCGCTGCGAACGCTCGATCACGATGAGTTGATCGCCTACACGCGCGCCATGATTGGCACCGGGACGAGCCTGGATCTGGCGGCGGCGCCGATCGTCGACAAGCACTGCGTCGGCGGCGTGCCGGGCAATCGCACGACGATGATCGTCGTGCCGATCCTCGCGGCGTGCGGCCTGACGGCGCCCAAGACATCGTCACGCGCCATCACCAGCCCGGCCGGCACGGCGGATACGATGGCGATGCTGGCCGACGTCGCGCTGCCGCCGGCGCGGCTCCGCGAGGTGGTCAAAAGCGCCGGGGCCTGCATCGCCTGGGGCGGGGCACTCGATTTGGCGCCGGCCGACGACATTCTCATCACCGTCGAGCGGCCGATGGAGCTCGATACCGAAGCGCAGATGGTGGCCTCTATCCTGGCCAAGAAAAAGAGTGTCGGTGCGACGCACGTGCTGATCGACATTCCGGTCGGCAGCACCGCGAAGGTGCGTGGCGCGGACGCCGCGCACCGTCTGGCCCAGATGTTCCGCAACGTCGCCGCGGCGATCGCATTGCAGCTCGACGTCATCGTCACCGAAGCGCGCGGCCCGATTGGCTGGGGCATTGGGCCGCGCCTCGAGGCGCTCGACGTGCTCGCCGTGCTGCGCCGCGAGCCTGGCGCGCCGGTCGACCTGCGCGAGAAATCTCTCTACCTCGCCGCCCGCCTGCTCGAGATGGTCGGCGCTGCGCCCCCCGCGGGAGGCTACCGGCTGGCGGAGGACACGCTCGATAGCGGCAAGGCGGCGCACGCGTTCGAGCGCATCGCCGCCGCGCAAGGCGCGCGCGTTCTGCCGCCGGCCGCGCCGTACTGCGAAGTCATGCCGGCGCCGGCTGACGGTCGCCTGCGCGAGATGGACTGCTGGCAGTTCGCGCGTATCGCCAAGTATGCCGGCGCGCCCGCCAACTCGACTGCCGGTGTGCGTCTACGGCGGACGGTCGGCGACGTCATCGTACGCGGCGAGCCGCTGTTCGAAATCCACGCTCAAAGTGAGGCGCAGCTGGCATTCGCGCGCGCCTACGCGGCGGAGCAACGCGACCTGGTGCGTTTGGGCTTCTGACGCCGGACCACCACGGTCGCGAAACCCTGCCAGCTGCGCGTCGTTCGGATCGCGGCGCGTTGTGCCCCCCAGAGTTGCCCCCAGCCGCAGGCAGCGCCCGTCTCGAGCAGCGCGCCGCCTCGAGAGGCTTGGCGACGCACGCGGTCGCTAGGCGCGCGGCTCCGGCTCCTCGGGAGTGCAGCGCGCGAAGAGCGGTGCCAGGGCGTCGAAATCGATGGGCTTCGTGCTGTGGTGATCGAACCCGGCGGCCTCGGCTTGTCGCCGATCCTCGTCCTGTCCCCACCCGCTGACGGCGGCGAGTAGCATGTCGCGTCCCCACGGGGCGGCGCGGATCAATCGCGCCAACTCGTAGCCGTTCATCTCCGGCATGCCGATATCGAGCAGCGCGATCTGCGGACGGAACTCCGCGGCCAGCGCCAGCGCCTGCGAGCCCGAGTAGGCGACGCGGACCTCGTGGCCCGCCATCTCCAGCAGCATCGCGCAACTGTCGGCGCTGTCATGATTGTCGTCGGCGACGAGCACTCGCACGGGGCGCGCGTTGCCAGCGGGCGACAAGGCGCCGCCCGCGGCCACATGCGCGGCGCGCCCCGTCGGCGCCAACGGCAGCGTGACGACGAAGTCGCTGCCAAGGCCGAGGCCGGGGCTTCTCGCCTCGATCGAGCCGCCGTGGAGCGCCACCAGCCCACGCGCCAGCGACAGGCCGATGCCCAGGCCGCCTTCCGAGCGATCGAGCGCCGAGGTCGCCTGCGAGAACATCTCGAACATCTCCGGCAGCAGTTCGGGCGCGATGCCGATGCCGTTGTCCTGCACGTGGACCGACACCTGGTCGTTGGCCAGGGTCGCCTGGACGCGGATCAAGCCGCCGGCATCGGTGTACTTGGCGGCGTTGAGCAGCAGGTTCGAGAAGATCTGCGCGACACGCACCGGATCCGCATCGATGTGGATCGGCGCCGGCGGCAACTCGATCACCAGCTGGTGGCCGCGCGCCTCGATCTGCGGGCGGACCGTCTCCACGGCCTCCACGAGCGTCTCTTGCAGAACCAGCCGCTGCTTGCGCAGCTCCAATCGCCCTCGCGTGATGCGTGAAACTTCCAGCAGGTCGTCGAGCAGGCGCGCCATGTGCTCGACCTGGCGACCGACGACTTCCTGCGACCACTTCATCTGCGCGTCGGTGGCGCCGGGCATTTTGCTGATCCGCGCCGCGTGCCGGATCGGCGCGAGGGGATTGCGGAGCTCGTGCGCGAGCGTCGCCAGGAATTCGTCCTTGCGCCGATCGGCGGCGCGCAAGGCGTCCTCGGCCTGCTGGCGATCGGTGACGTCGCTACCTTCGACGAAGACGCCGACGACGCTGCCGTCATTCGCGAGCAGCGGCTGAAAGATGAAATCCACGTAGCGTTGTTCGAGCGCGGCGCCATCGCCGCGCTGCAGAAGCACCGCGACGCTCCTTCCCACGTGTGGGGCGCCGGTGAGGAAGACGCGGTCGAGCAATTCGATGAAGCCCTGATCCGGAATTTCGGGGAGCGCCTCGACCACCGATCGGCCGATGATGTCGCGGTGACCGATCAGGCGGTCGAAGGCCGAGTTCGTCAGCTCGAAGACGTGCCCGCGGCCGCGCAGCACGGCAATGAAGCTCGGCGCCTGCTGAAACAGCGCGCTCAATTGCTGCGTGCGCTCCACCAGCTCGCGATTCGTCGCCTCGACGCTGGAGCGCTTCGCCTTCTCGACATCGCGCAGAAGCTCTCGCGATTGCCGCACCGCGATGAGGTTGCGGGCCCGCACCAGAAGATCGCGCTCGCTGAACGGCTTGGTGACGAAATCCTGGGCGCCCTCCTCCAGTAGGCGGCTCTTCAGCTCCTCGTCCGCCTTGGCGGAGAGCAGAAGGATCGGGGTCTCGTCCATCTCCGGATGCTGGCGCAGCGCGGCGATCATCTGCTCGCCGCTCACGCGCGGCATCATGATGTCGGAGACGATGAGATCCGGATGATGCGCCAGCGCCTGCTCGAGACCCTGTTGGCCGTCGAAGGCCGTGCGCACGTGGTAGTCGGCGGACAGACACTGCGCGACGAAACGGTTCATGTCGGCGTTGTCCTCGACCACCAGCACGGTGGCGCGCGAATCCGACCGCCCGACATCGCCGCCGCGCGCCGGCGCGGCGCTCGGCACACGCAGCTCCTCCAGCAGGCCGGTCAGGGTGTGGGGATCGAGGACCTCGTCGGCGGCCGTGAGTTGCTCCGCGGTGGCGATGGGCTGATGCGGCACAGCGACCTGAAAGCGCGCGCCACCGAGACTCGAATCGTGCACCTCGATTGCGCCCTGGTGCATTGCGACGAATTCGTCGGCGATCGCGAGGCCCAGTCCGGTTCCCGAACTCTGCCGATTGGCGCCACCATCGCCTTGGCGAAAACGTTCGAAGATCGCCTTGCGCAACTCGGGTCGCACGCCCGGACCGGAATCCTCGACGTCGAGGACCAGCGCCCCCTCCGCAAGGCGCAGAGCGCAGCGCACGCGCCCCGACGCGGGAACGAACTTGAAGGCGTTCGACAACAGATTCATCACGACCCGCTGGAGCTTCTCTGGATCGACGGCGGCGAGGAGCGAGGGCGGCGTATCGACAACGAAGTGCACGCCCCGCTCGGCGGCGAGAACGTCGAAGTGCGACGCCATGAACCGCACCAGCGCCGCAACGTCGGTGTCGCGCAGCTCGAGCTTGAGCTTGCCGGCTTCCAGCTTGGAGAGGTCGAGCAGGTCGTTGACGTGCTTCAGCAGCATGCGCGCATTGCGCACGATCACCTCGGCCGTCTCGCGCTGCTCTGCGGGCTGCGCCGCGACCTCCGGCTTCAACAGCCGCTCCGCCGGGCCGATGATCAGCGCCAACGGCGTGCGCAGCTCGTGGCTGACGTTGGCGAAGAACTGGGTGCGGATCTCATCCAACTCGCGGATGCGCTCGAGCAGTCCCTGCAGCTCGACGTTCTTCTCCGCGATCTCCCGCTCCTGCGCTTTCTTCTCGGTGATGTCGCGCCCCTCGGCGCAGATGAACACGACCTTGCCGTGGTCGTCGAAGACCGGGCACAGCGAGGCGTCGATGATGATCGTCTCCCGGCCGCCGGCGCGGCCAAAGATCGGGGTGTCCCAGCGGACGAACTCGCCGGCCGCGGCGCGTCCGATCAGCCTGCGCAGCTCGGCGCGGATCTCCTCCGAGACCTGCCACCAGAAGGTCGTCCAAAACGGCTTCCCCTCGACTTGCGAAAGATCGATCCCAACGGCATCGAGCGCGACCTTGTTGATCTCCAGAACGGTACCGTCCGCGTCCAGCAGGCCGACGAACTGGACCATCGAGTCCAGGGTGATGCGGGCGATCTTCTCGCGGTACTGCTGGCGGGTATCGGTGGCGAGGATCTCGGTGCCGCGAACGCGAATCTCAGCCTCGCTCATGTCCCGCGGAACACTTCGCTTGAGAGTCTCAAGGCGCTTCTCGAATTCGTCATGGCCCGAGCGGAGATGATTGTCCAGATTGCCCTAAGCGGCAATGCATCCTGGCTCGGAATGCGTGGCCGTTGCGGCAGAGCCCCGGAGCTGAACTTCAACGACGACAAGGGCGGCAAGCCCGTCGGCATCAACCAGCACATCGGGCGTCGACCCATCATTGCGTTCGGCAACTCCGTCGGCGACCAGCAGATGCTGGAATACACGCAGGGGAGCGGCGGGGCGCGGTTCCAGCTGCTGGTGCTGCACGACGATGCGGCGCGCGAATACGCCTACGGTCCGGCGCGCGGACTGCCCGACGTGAAGCTCGGGGCCTTCACACCAGCGCTCGATGCTCATGCGAAGAAGGACGGCTGGACCGTCGTCAGCATGAAGAATGACTGGAAGAGCGTCTTCCCGGTGACGCCGTCCGAGATCACCGCCATCGACATCTTGCTGCAACCGGACGCGAACATGCTCCAGCATGCAGAAGCCAACAACGCCCGCCTACTGGCGGCCTTCCCAACGCGCTTCACCCTCGATGCTGCGCACCGTCCGCACATTACGCTGCTGCAGTGCTTCGTCCGCACTGCGGATCTCGACCAGGTCTATGCCGCCGCAGAGAAGGTCCTGGCCGCTGCGAACGTCAACGCCATGCAGCTGCAGGCGTTCGAATACTACTATGCGCCGGCCGGCGCGGTTGGCGTCGCCGGCATTTGCGCCAAGCCGACGCCGAACATCCTGCAGCTGCAGGCCGACATCATTGCCGCCTTGAAACCGTTCATGGTGGAAACCGGCCCCATCGGGGCGTTCACTGCCGCGCACGACGATCCGGCCACCGACGCGGCCATCATCCAATACGTCTCGACATTCGTGCCGAAGATGAGCGGCGAGAACTTCAATCCATACGTCAGCACCGGCGTCGCGCCGCGCGACTACCTCGATAAGATGGTTGCCGAACCGTTTGAGCCGTTCACCTTCTCGCCCGCGGGCGCGGCCGTATACCAACTCGGCCCGTTCGGCACCGCGGCGAAGCAACTCACGCAGTGGAATAGAACCTTGAGTCGGGCAGTGCCTGTGCAGCGCGCACATCTTTCGGTGCCACAGCCGATTTGCCGGAGACGCTGGATCCGTGACCGCGTCGACGCCCGGCGCGCGCTCGACGACGGATGTCGCCCGACGTGCCAACGCACGACGCGTTGCGTGCGCAGTCCGGATTCGTGGAGGATCTTGTCGAGTACTGCGATCGGCGCTAGCCGACGCGGCGCTCGATGCGGTGATCGGGCGCGACCCACATGACCGCGACCAGCACGTAGATCAGGTCCGCGAACCGCGACGACACGAAGGCGAGCGCGATCGCCGCAGCGTAGCCGATCAACGACACCATACCCTTGCGGTCCCTGCCGACCGCTTCGGCGAGCACCGACTGCGGGCCGTTCTCGCGCACCATTTGTCGTTCCATGACCACGTAGGCCACGCCGCACATCAGCAGTACGACGCCGTAGGCCGCTGTCGGCAACGCCGCGTCGCGATACTCCTCTGCCCAGGACGTCACGAAAGGAATGAGCGACAGCCAGAACAGGAAGAACATATTGGCCCACATGATCGCGCCATTGATGCGGTCGCAGGCGTGCAGCAGGTGGTGATGGTTGTTCCAGTAGATGGCGACGTAGACGAAGCTCAGCGCGTAGCTGGCGAGCACCGGCAGAAGGTCGCGCAACTCGGCCCAGTCGGTGCCGCGCGGCACCTTGAGCTCGAGCACCATGATCGTGATGATGATCGCGATCACGCCGTCGCTGAAGGCCTCCATCCGTCCGGTGCCCATGTCTGCGTCCGCTCAACCGGTCGAAGCGGCCGGTAACACGCAAGACGCCGGCAGGCGAGCGCCGTCGAGGTCGCATCGGCGACGAGCCGGCGCGACCCGATAGACCTTGGTTTGGTCACGCCGCGCCGGCTCGACGCCGTGCTGATCGTCACGACGCTCGATCAACTCCAACTCGGCAGCCGCTACGTTCGCCCGGAGTCTGGCGCCGCCATGG
>Ga0265314_10005575_pt1 | contig 11318 bp, 13 predicted proteins | sample 4126metaG_FD_203106 | JGI IMG/M metagenome (GOLD analysis project Ga0265314, IMG submission 203106) | Rhizosphere microbial communities from Carex aquatilis grown in University of Washington, Seatle, WA, United States - 4-1-26 metaG | ecosystem: Host-associated > Plants > Roots > Rhizosphere >... | reverse complement strand
CGCGACGCGCGGCGCGGCCACGCTGCCGGACGACGTCTTGCGCAAGGTGGCGGGCACGTTCCATCCCCTCGTGCGCACCCATCCGGTCAGCGGCGAGAAATCGCTCTATTGCGACGGCTCCTATGCCGTGGGCTTCGAAGGCCTGACCGAGCCGGAGTCCGAGGCGCTGCTCAAATTCCTCGCCGCGCACATGACCCAGCCGGCCTTCACCTGCCGCCTGCGCTGGAAACCCAGGACCTTCGCGCTGTGGGACAACCGCATCTGCATCCATCAGGCCTTCAACGATTACGATGGCTTTCGCCGCGAACTCTACCGCACGACGGTCGCGGGTGAGGCGCCTGGTTAACGGCCGTTATCGCTGCTTTCGGCCGAACGTCCGGCTTGCCGACTGCCCCGACTGCAGCCGCAACCTGCTGTGGCGATACCCCAATTTAACCCGGAAGGCGCCAAATTGAGCTCGGTATGACGTCGTTCGCGCGGGTCGGACGACGCCGGGGGTCATGCAGGCGTGCTGCGATATATCCGACGGCATCTGTTCGAACGCGGCGGCGCGCAGGGGCGTGGCTTTACGCTGATCGTCGCGCTGTTCCTCGGCCTGCTGATGATCGCGCTGACCAGCAGCTGGGCCGCCATCGAACTCGTCAACGAGACGCGCGCCTACGCAACGGGTGAAGGACGCTATTCCAAGGCTGAGAAAATGGCGGTGCTCGATCTGCACCGCTACGCCCATTTCAGCCAGGAGGCCGACTACGCTGCGTTCCGGCGCGACATCGCCGTGCCGCGCGGCGACCATGCTGCGCGGCTCGCACTCGACCGGCAGCCTGTCGACCGGGCTGCCGCGGTTGCGGGCCTGCTCCGCGGCCAGAACGATCCCGCCGACATCGACGGCTTGATCGCGCTCTACCGGCGCTTCTCCTGGTGGCGGCCCTTCGCCGCCGCGATCCAGGACTGGCGCCAGGCCGACGAGGAGGTGGACCGGCTGGTCGAGGAAGGACGCCTTCTCCACAACCGCATCCATGCCGGCCAGCGCGACGAAGCCCATCAGATCAGCGATATCCGCCGGGTCGATGCGATCGACGACCGCATCACGGCGCGGGAAAATACCTTCTCCACCCATATGGGCGAGGCGGCGCGTGGCGCCACGACCCTGGTGGTCGTCGGATTGGGCGTCTCGACCGTGCTGCTGTGGGCGCTAGGCACGGTGCTGGCGACCCGGCTGTTCCGGCGCCAGCTCGTCCTCGACCGCCAATTGGCGGCCAGCGAGCATCGCTTCCGCGACTATGCCGAAGTCGCCTCCGACTGGTACTGGGAGATGAACGCCGACAACCGCATCGTCTACATGTCGGAGCGCATCTACGACATCATGAATGTGCCGGCGGGCACGGTGATCGATTTCGACGGCGTGCAGATGATCCGCGACAGCGCGGTCGAACCCGCCCAGCGCGATGAATGCCTTGCCGCCATCGCCGCGCACCAGCCGTTCCGCGGGCTGCGCCTGCGATTCATCAGCGCGGGCGGCGGCGAAGGCTTTGCGGCAATCTCCGGCAAGCCGAAATTCGACGAGGCAGGTGTCTTCAGCGGCTATCGCGGCGTCGGGGCCGATATCAGCGCCCAGATGCGCCACGCACAGACACTCAAGGACGCCAAGACGTATGCCGAGGCCGCCAACCGCGCCAAGTCGGAATTCCTCGCCAATATGAGTCACGAGCTGCGCACGCCGCTCAATGCCATTCTGGGCTTCTCCGACGTCATCGAGAACCGGCTGTTCGGCAATGATGCGATGGACCGTTACGCGAACTATGCCGGCGACATCCACCGCTCCGGCGTGCATCTGCTGGGCATCATCAACGACATCTTGGACCTCTCGAAGATCGAAGCCGGCCGCGCGGTGCTCGACGAACGCGATGCCGCGCTGGACGACATGGTTGAGGAGGCGCGCACGCTGCTCGGCGAGCGCTGGCGCGGCATCGATTTTCAAGTCCTGCTGCCCCAGCCGCCGCCGCTGCTGCATGTCGACGACCGCAAATTCGTCCAGATATTGGTCAACCTTCTGTCCAATGCGTTCAAGTTCACGCCGCCGGGCGGCCGCGTCGCATTGGCGGCGGATTTTGTGGTGGATGGCGGCCTCGCCGTGACGATCAGCGATACGGGTATCGGCATCGCGCCCGAGGACATCGCCACCGTGCTGTCCCCGTTCGGCCAGGTCGAATCCGCGTTCAGCCGCAGCTATCACGGCACCGGCCTCGGCCTTCCGCTGGCCAAATCCCTTGCCGAACTGCATGGCGGTTCGCTTGCGATCGCGAGCGTCCTGGAGGCGGGCACGACCGTCACCGTCACCCTTCCCGCCGCGCGCATCCTCGCGCGCAAGGAAGCGGCACGCGCCTGATTGCCCGCCGGCACGCCCGCCATTAGATTCCGCGCGCAATTTCCAAGGCGGTTCCTCATGCGCCTCGCCGGACCCGTGCTCGCGGCCATTGTTCTGCTCTTCGCGCGCGGCGCCGCGGCCGACGAGGCCTCGCCGCCGCCGGGGCCGAAAGTCGTGATCTCCACCGATATGGGCGATATCGAGATCCAGCTCGATGCCGTCCACGCGCCGCTGACGGTCGCGAACTTCCTGCGCTATGCGCATGAAGGCCATTACGACGGCACGATCTTCTATCGCGTCGTGGCGGGCTTCGTGATCCAGGCGGGAAGTTGGGAACCCAATCTCCAGACGCGCGCCGTCCATTCGCCCATCCCGCTCGAAGCCGGCCTGTCCAATCTGCGCGGCACGATCGCGATGGCGCGCGGCGATACGCCGGCCAGCGCCACGGCCGAGTTCTTCATCAATCTCGTGGACAATCCGGCCCTCGACCGTCAGGCCAGCGACACCGCGAACACCACGGGATACGCCGTGTTCGGCCAGGTCGTCGCGGGCATGGACGTCGTCGACAAGATCGCCGCCGTGCCGGTCGGCGATCACGGACCGTTTGCGGGTGCTGCCCCGGTCACGCCCGTCGTGATCAATCACATCCTCTTCCTGCCGGACACGGCGCCATGATGGCCGCCGGCTACAAGGCGGTCTCCAGACTTTACAATGCATTGATGACGGGCCTGGTGCTTACGCTCGTGGCGCACAGGGATGCGGAAGCGGCGCGGCGCTTCGTCTTCGCCCATTTCCGCCGCCAGCATCTGGAGAAATTCCGCGACGGCCTCGTCAAGCTCGGTCTCGACAAGCTGCCGGATGCGGTAGCCTGCGCGCAGTATCACTATTTCTCCAACGCACTGGGCGGCGTGAAGACGGAGTATGTGGCGGAGAGCGACCGCAAAGCCTGGGTGCGCTATCCGCCGCCGCGCTGGATCTGGTCGGGCGCCGCGATCTGCGCCATCCCGCGCGCAGTGAACGAGGCGATGCTGCATGGCTGGCACGGCCATAACGGCGTGACGCTCGGCAATCCGCGGCTGGGCTTCGTCTGCACCGGCGAGACGGTGAACGGCGATCCGGGTCTCGAAGGCTATTACTACGAATATGACCGCGATCTGGCGCCGGAGGAGCGTGTGCGTTTCGCGCCCGATGAGGAGGCACCACCCTTCGATCCCGCGCGCGCGCCGAAACTGGATTCCGCGAACTGGCCGGCGGAGCGTCTCGCCAAGGTCGAACGCTCCTATGCCATGGAATATGTCCGTTCGCTGCTGCCGACGATGCTGGAAGTATTCGGCGCCGACGAGGCGCGCACCCTGGTCGGCCGCACCGCGCGTCTCATCGGCCTGCAATATTACGACGAGATCGCCACATTGCTGGATGTCAAAGGCGACGACGCGCCCGCTTTCGCGCGATTCCTCGCCGTCCTGGCGGCGGCGCAGGGCGAGACGGTCAAGCTCGCCAGCGACGGCGCTTCGTCCGTGGTCGAACAGTCCGGCTGGCGCCTGATGAAGGGCGTCGCTTCGGGCGACGCGATGTTCCCCGCCTGGAATGCGCTTTGGGAAGGCGCGCTCGCCGTGCATAATCGCCGCTTAGGGCTGGTGGCGGAACGGCGCGGCGAGGACATCGTCTGGCGGATCGGACCGCGGACATGATGGCGATGCGGCGATTCTTCTTCTGCGCGACTGCGATTGTGGCTCTCGCCACGGCGGCGCTGGCCGACGACGCGCGTCCCGCCTTCTGGACGATCCATGGCGCGCGCGGCACGGTCTATCTGGTGAGTTCGCTGCACCTGTTGCCGGCCGGGACCAATTGGCATCGCCCGGAGCTCGACCGCGCGATGCAGACCGCGAACAGCTTCGTCTTCGAAGTCCCCACCGGCGACAGCGAGCATGACGAGGAAACCAAGTTCATCTACGCCAATGGCCTGCTGCCCGACGGCCAGAAGCTGAGCGCCAAGCTCGACGATGAAGGCCGCCGCGATTTCCGCCGTGCGCTGGACATGGCCGGGCTGCAGCAGGTCAATCTCGACCAGAAGCAGCCCTGGCTCGCCGAGGTCGTGCTGACGGTCCAGGCCATGTACCGCAACAACTATTCGGCCAGGCATACGCCGGAAGGCGAGGCGCACGCCTTCGCCGCCACCTATGGCCGCGACATCCGCTATCTCGATACGACGCGCCAGCAGCTCGAATTCCTGCAAGGCGCCGATCCCAGCCAGAGCATCGACCAGTTCCGCACCGTGCTCGCCGATTTCCCCAACCAGGCGGCGCGCGAGCAGCGCTTCGTGCAGGCCTGGGCGGCCGGCGATGTCGCGCTCACGGCGCAGCTGATCGCCGACGGCCTGCACGATCTGCCGGACGAACAGGGCAGGCTCGACGCGCGCAACCACGACTGGACGCGCCAGATCGAGGCCATGCTGCGCGAGGATCGCACCTTCTATGTCGCGGTCGGCATCGCGCATCTGGTCGGGCCGCAGGGCGTCCCGGCGCTGCTGCGCGCCGACGGCGTGACCGTCGAGGGACCATGAGCGAACAGCACGAAGGCACCAGACTGGTCGCGCGCGCCGGCGCCAAGCTGGCCGAGGCGCGTTACCGCACCGACATCCGCGTGGGACATCACGCGCTGGTCGCCGACGAACCCGCGACCGCCGGCGGCGCCGATGCGGGGCCGTCGCCTTTCGGCCTCGTGCTGGCGGGGCTGGGTGCCTGCACCGCGATCACGCTGCGCATGTACGCCGAGCGCAAGGCCTGGAAGCTGACGGGCCTGACCGTCGATCTCGAATATTACCGCGACGACAAGGCCTTCCGCATCGAACGTGTGCTGCACATCGAAGGCGATCTCGATGCCGAGCAGCGCGCCCGCCTGGCCGACATCGCGGAGCGCACGCCGGTCACGCTGGCGCTGAAGGCCGGCAACACCATCAACACCAGGTCGGCGTAATGGGCGAACTCGGGATCGGCGAACCCTACGCCACGCTGACGCTGAAGGACGGTCGCAAGCTCGGCTATCTCGACGTCGGCAAGGCGGGCGGTCCCGTCGTATTCCATTTCCACGGCCATGGCTCCTCGCGGCTCGAAGCGTTGATGCTGGAGGATGCGGCAAACCGGCTCGGCCTGCGCGTCATCGCGTTCGACCGGCCGGGCGTCGGCTATTCCGACCCGAAGATGGGCGACCGCCTGCTCGACTGGCCGGCCGATGTGGCGGAGGGCGCCGATCAGCTCGGTATCGAACGCTTCGCGGTGCAGGGCATGTCGGCCGGCGGGCCCTATGCCTTGGCCTGCGCCAGCGCGCTTGGCGATCGCGTCACTGCCGTCTCGCTGGTCAGCGCCGTGCCGCCGCCGGAGATCGCGCGCCGCACCGGCCCGCGCGTGCGCCGCCTCGCCTGGTGGGTCGCGCATCGCTATCCCAAATATCTGCGCCGCCGCCTGATGCAATTCCGCCCCGATGGTCCGCCGGAGGAGAATGCGGTGCGCCAGCGCATGCTGCGCGTCGCGCAATGGCTGGGCGGCGAGGATCTGCGCCTGATGCAGATCGCAGAGCTGCGCGCCGTGCTCGCCCGCACCATGATGGAGACCGCGCGGCAGAGCGGCGCCGGCAACCGTGCCGAGATCGAGCGGCTGGTGAAGCCCTGGGGCTTCGACATCGCCGCGCTGAAGGGCCCGCGCTTCTTCGTGTGGCATGGCGATCAGGACCGCATCATGCCGGTCGGCCCGGCTCGCGTGATGGCGCGACGCCTGAAGGACGCGACCGCGACCTTCTATGCCGGCGAGGGCCATTTCTCCGTCCTCGTCAATCGCGCCTATGACATGCTCGCCGTCTTGCGGCCGTAGCAGAAGGAACGCATCTTCGCGGGACCGAATTTCGATCCGATACGCTGGAGCGGAGATGAAGCGTCACGTCTATGCCGCATCGTTTGTGGGGCTTCTCGCCGCGTCGCCCGTCTTCGCCGAGAACGCACAACCGGAAACCTGGTCGCTGCACGGCCAGGCGACGTTCGTCGATCTCTACCAGCCGGCCTTCCACTCGCCATTTCAGGGCGCGAACAGTCTCGATCCGGTCGCCAACGGACGCGAGACCTTCGATCTCACGCTGTTCGCCGGCGCCCGGCTGTGGGATGGCGGCGAGGTCTATATCAATCCGGAGATCGATCAGGGCTTCGGCTTGTCCAACACGCTCGGCGTCGCCGGCTATCCCAGTGGCGAGGCCTATAAGGTCGGCAAGGAGGCGCCCTATTTCCGCCTGCAGCGGTTGTTCCTGCGCCAGACTTTCGATCTCGGCGGCGAAAGCCAGACGGTCGATCCCGCCGCCAACCAGCTCGGCGGCACGCGCACGGCGGACAATCTCGTCCTCACCGCCGGCAAGTTCTCCGTCACCGACATCTTCGATACCAATTCGCTGGCGCATGATCCGAAATCCGATTTCCTGAACTGGTCGCTGATCGACACCGGCGCGTTCGACTACGCCGCTGATGCCTGGGGCTATTCCTACGGCGTCACCGCGGAGTGGACGCAGGATTGGTGGACGCTGCGGGCCGGCCTGTTCGACCTCTCGCGCGTGCCCAACACCACGCAATTGGTGCGAGGCTTCGGCCAATACGAACTCGTGTCTGAGCTGGAGATGCGGCACGACCTATTCGGCGCGCCGGGTACAGTGAAGCTGCTGGGCTGGGTCAATCGCGGCCGCATGGGATCGTATAGCGATGCCGTCGCACAGGGCCTCGCGACCCACAGCACGCCCGACACCGCGCTGGTCCGCCGCCCCGCCGACCGCGGCGGCTTCGTGCTGAACGCCGAGCAGAAGATCGACGCCAACCTCTCCGCCTTCCTGCGCTTCGGCTTCGACGACGGCAGCAAGGAGGCGTTCGAGTTCACCGAGATCAACCGCACCATCGCGCTCGGCCTGTCGCTCAAGGGTGGCGCCTGGGGAAGGGCGGACGACACGGTCGGCCTCGCCGGCGTCGACAATGCGATGTCGCGCGCCGGCCAGGAATATTTCGCGGCCGGCGGGCTCGGCATCCTGATCGGCGACGGCGCCCTGCCGCGCTATGACGACGAGGTCATCCTCGAAGCCTATTACAGCGCCGCGGCGACGGACTGGATGGCGCTCAGCCTCGATTATCAGTGGATCGCCAACCCTGCCTACAACGCCGAGCGCGGCCCGGTCTCGGTGTTCGGCGTCCGCCTGCACGCCGCGACGTGAGGCAAGACAGCGGGACGGCTGCGCGGCATAAAGAGACATGAGCGAACACCATCACGCCGTCGTCCACGACGCGGTCGGGCCGGACCTTCCGCTGAGCGAGGCGGCCGCGGCGCTGGCGCTGGGTGTCGTCGCGCTGTTGTTTGCCGGCGTGCTGCCGGCGCTCTTGGGCGCGCTGGGCGACGAGCACCGCCTGTCCGCCGCCGGCTTCGGGCTGACCGCGACTTTCGAAGGGCTCGCGATGGGCCTCACCACCGCGGCGGCCGGCATCCTGCTGCCGCCCCGGCATCTCAAGCTCGTCGGCGGCGGTGCCGCACTGGCCCTGGCCGCGATCGATTTCGCCGCGCTGCATGCCACCGGGGCGGCCATCATGGCGGACCGCGCCGCGGCCGGCGTCGCGGAGGGTATCCTGCTCTGGATCGCCACCGGCATGATCGCCCGTACCGCGACGCCGGAACGCTGGGCCGGCGTCTACTTCACCGCGCTCTGCGCCGGGCAGATGGTGGCGGCGCTGCTGTTCGCGCAGTGGATCCTGCCGGCCTATGGCGCCGATGGCGGCTTTGTCGCGCTGGCGCTGGCCAGCGTCGCCGGAATTCCCGCCGCCTTCTTCCTGTCGCAGCGCTTCGCGCCGCTGCTCAAGGACGAAAGCCTCAGCGGCTCGCCGCCCTTGCGCGGCTGGTTCGCTCTGTTCGCCACGCTGATCTATATCGGCGCCTCCGCCACGGTGGGCGTCTATCTGCAGCCGCTCGCCACCGAGGCGGGGCTGAGCGCCGACGTCGCCCGCAATGCGGTATGGATCTCGCTGGCGGCGCAGATCGCCGGCGGCGCCGCCTCGACCGTGCTGGCCGGCCATGTCCGCTGGCTGACCATCTTCGTCGGCTGCACCATCGCCTTCGTCGTCAATTGGGGCGTCTTTCTCCTGCACCCGCCGGGCTGGGCGTTCATCGCCGCCAATGCGCTGGGCGGGTTCGTCGGCATCCTCGTCGCGGCCTTCATCGTGCCGATGACGATCGAGGCCGATCCCTCGCGCCGCGCCGCCGTGCTCGGCGGCAGCACGCAGGTGCTGGCGGGCGCGCTCGGCCCCTTCGCGGCGTCTTTCGTCGTCGCGGACGCCGACGTCCATGGCGTCATCCTTCTGGGCACAGTATCGTTGTTCGCCGGGCTTGCGCTGATCGCGGGACTTCACCTCACGGCGCCAAAGCAATCGGCTCGCTGAACCAACGCGCAACTTCGTCGTTCCCTCGACGTGAGTGCCGCGCGAACCAAGGAGACGGATATGGCCGCGAAGAAGAAGAAGCGGAAGATCGCCAAGAGCATCCCGAAGAAGAAGACCAAGGCCAAGCGCAAGGTCGCAAAGGCGGCCCGCAAAGCCGCGCCGGCGAAGAAGAAGGCCGCAGCCAAGGCCAAGGCCCCGGCGCGGAAGATCGCCAAGAAAGCTGCCAAGACGGCGCCCAAGCGCGCCACCAAGGGTGAATTCGGCGAGGGCAACTACAAGGCGTCCAAGCGCTTCCGCAAAAGCGAAGAGGCCTTCGTGAAGGCGAACAAGGCGAAGATCCCGGCGCTGGGCAAGGCTGCGGAAGACGCGCTGGCCGGTCCCGAGGGCAATGTGCTGCGCGCGGCCGAGGCGGAAGCCGCCGGCCACGCCGCGGGCCAGTCGGAATAGTCGTTCCGAACGATCAGACTGAATCGCTCGCCGCGACCCACAGCGCGGCGAGCGCTTCCAGCCCCCGCGCATCCGCATCGTCGAATCGTCCGGTCACGGGACTGTCGAGGTCGAGTACGCCGATCAGGCGCTCGCCCGCGATCAGCGGCACCACGATCTCCGACCGCGAGGCCGCGTCGCAGGCGATATGGCCGGGGAAGGCCTCGACGTCCGGCACGATCACGGTCTGGCGCCGCGAAGCCGCTGCGCCGCAAACCCCGCGCCCCATCTCGATCCGCACACAGGCCGGCTTGCCCTGGAACGGCCCGAGCACCAGGCCCGGACCCTTCAGAAAATAGAACCCCGCCCAGTTGAGATCGGCGAGACCCATCCAGAGCAATCCCGAAAGATTGGCGGCATTGGCGATCGCATCGCGCTCGCCGCGGAACAGCCCTTCCGCCATCAGCGCGAGCTGACGGTAGATTTCGGGCTTGCTACCGGTGGGTCGCTCGGCTTCGAACATCGCACGATCCGGTTACTGGAAATGGCTGACCTGGTCGAGCGTCTGGCTCAACCGGCCCTTGTTGCCGAAGTCCCAGCTGCCGCCATAGGCGATGTCGTCGATGCGCCAGCCGGCCGGCGTGTTCACCAGAAAGACCGTGTCGGTCCAGACCGTCGGCTTTTCCTTTGGCGGGGCGTAGCTGAGCTGGACCGTGCAGCGTCCCGTCGATCCGCTGGCGGTGCAGGCGCCGACGCTCGCCTGGGTGGCGCCCTCGAACAGCGAAGTGAAGAGATCGCCTTCGATCAGCGGCGGCGAATCCTTGTTCGCAGCGGCGAATCTTTTCTCGGCGGCGCCGGCCTGCGCCAGCAGCGCGTCGAGCTTCGGCGAGACGAACGGGCGGTAGCGCGCCCGGCCGGCATCGTCCGGTATGCCGTCCGACGGATGAAAGCTCGCATAGACCTTGTAGAACCCCTCCGCCGCCGCGTGCAGCGCGGCCGCGTCGTCGGCCTGGGCGGGCCGCGCCAGCGCGGTCAGGGCGAATGCGATAAGGATCCTGCGTTTCATTTGGCATTCGCCTTCAAGGAGTCGCGGATCTCGCGCAGAAGCTTGATGTCCTCGGCCGGCTCGATGGGCGAGGATTCCGGCGGCGGCGTCTTCAGCTTGTTGATCTGCCGCAGCAGCAGGAACAACACGAAGGCGACGATCAGGAAGTTCAGGATCGTGTTGATGAACAGGCCATAGTTGAGCGTCACATCGCCGGCATCGGTCGCCGCCTTCAGCGTGCTCACCGCGTGATTGCCCTTGAGGACGATGAAGAAATTCGACAGGTCGATGCCGCCCAGAAGAAGTCCGATGGGCGGCGTGATGACGTCCTTCACCATGGAATTGACGATGCCGGTGAAGGCGGCGCCCACCACGACACCGACCGCCAGGTCGACGACATTGCCGCGGACGACGAAGGTGCGGAATTCCTTGAACATGCTGGTCCTCCGGCTTGTACGAACGCAGGATTGTACCGGCTCGCCGGTGCCTTGCCACTTTGCGGCACGCTAGTCTGGGGGGGCCTCGATGACCTTGCGCCTTTTCAGAAGGGTGATGCCGGTCCAGCCGATCCCCAGCCCAAGAACCACGCCCAGCGTGTTGGCGACCTCGTCATAGATGTCGCAATCGCGGCCCGTCATCCCCTGCACGATCTCCAGCACGCCGCCGAGCGTCACCAGCCCGAGAGCCCACCACAAGGCGCGGCGGTCGGCGCGGACGGCGATGGTCGTCATCAGCGCAAGGCCGAGATAGGCCGTGCAGTGCAGGGCCTTGTCCCAGACGTCGATTTCCAATGTCTGGACCAGGCTGGAATGCGTCAGTTCGGCAAAAACGACGAAGCCGATCGCGGGTGCGACCAGCCAGGCGTCGAGTTGGCGAATGCGATGGAGAAGCGAACGAAGGGACATGGCGGGCCGTTGAGTGACCCGTCTTTTAGGCCAATTTTCGGCGGCGAGGGTTAACTCGCGGCAACCGCGATCGAATGAATTCGCGACGGCAAGGTGATCAGGAAGGTCAGGCCGAGCGAATCCGATTCG
>Ga0265314_10005574_pt1 | contig 11318 bp, 8 predicted proteins | sample 4126metaG_FD_203106 | JGI IMG/M metagenome (GOLD analysis project Ga0265314, IMG submission 203106) | Rhizosphere microbial communities from Carex aquatilis grown in University of Washington, Seatle, WA, United States - 4-1-26 metaG | ecosystem: Host-associated > Plants > Roots > Rhizosphere >... | reverse complement strand
GCACTCGACCCTCGCCATGGAGGCGGGCATGTCCGCAAACGTGGTGGCCGCATCGATGGGCCACGAGTCGGCCAAGACGACGCTTCGAAGTTACGCCAAGCCAGATGGCGTGGCGGCAGGTCGGACCAAGAAGGTGACGGCGGGGCTCATGGGCAACTCGCCCAAGGCTGGCATTCGCAGGAATATCGTTCCGGTATCGTTCCGACAAAAGAAAAACGCCGCCTTGCGGCGGCGAAATCCTTAGTAATATTGTGGAGCTGAACAGGATCGAACTGTCGGCCTCCTGAATGCCATTCAGGCGCTCTCCCAGCTGAGCTACAGCCCCATCGCCCCTTGCGAGGCAGGGAGTAACTACCAGCCGGTCGGGCGGACGTCAACCCCCGAACGCCTCGTGGCTTGACAGAGCGGGGCTGGGTGGCAGATTGTCTCTCCCTTTTCGGGGCGATTCCGCGCCGCGAAGACGAAACATCAGGAGATCCAATGGCAACGATCGATTTCGGTGGAGTCAAAGAAGAAGTCATCACGCGCGAAGAGTTCCCGGTCAAGAAGGCGCTCGAGGTCTTGAAGAACGAGACCATCGCGGTGATCGGCTATGGCGTCCAGGGCCCGGCTCAGGCGCTCAACATGAAGGACAATGGCTTCAACGTCATCATCGGCCAGGCGTCCAAGTTCAAGCGGGACTGGGATCGCGCCATCGCCGACGGCTGGGTGCCGGGCAAGACCTTGTTTGAAATCGAGGAAGCGGCCGAGAAGGGCACCATCATTCAGATGCTCGTGTCGGACGCCGCGCAGAAGGCGATCTGGCCCGAGGTCAAAAAGCACCTCAAGAAGGGCGACGCTGTCTACTTCTCGCACGGCTTCTCCATCGTCTATAAGGATCAGACCGGCGTGATCCCGCCCGCTGACGTGGATGTCATCATGGTCGCGCCCAAGGGCTCGGGCCTGAACGTGCGTCGCAACTTCCTCTCGGGCGCCGGCATCAACAGCAGCTTCGCCGTCGAGCAGGACGCCACCGGCCGCGCCAAGGATCGCGCCATGGCTCTCGGCATCGCGGTGGGCTCGGGCTACCTGTTCCCGACCACCTTCAAGCAGGAGGTCTTCAGCGATCTAACCGGCGAGCGCGGCGTGCTCATGGGCGCCCTGGCTGGCATCATGGACGCCCAGTACGACGTGCTACGCGCCAACGGCCACAGCCCCAGCGAGGCCTTCAACGAGACCGTTGAGGAGCTGACCCAAAGCCTCATCCGCCTGGTCGACGAGAACGGCATGGATTGGATGTACTCGAACTGCTCGGCCACCGCGCAGAGAGGCGCTCTCGACTGGCGTCCGCGCTTCAAGCAGGCCGTGATGCCGGTGTTCGAGCTGCTCTACGACCGCGTGTCCTCGGGCAAAGAGTGCACCCGCGTGCTCGAATCGACGGGCGGCGCCGACTACCAGCAGCGGCTCGGCAAGGAGCTGGCCGAGCTCGGAAACAGCGAGATCTGGCGCGCCGGCAAGGCCACCCGCTCGCTGCGTCCCAAGGAGGCCGCCAAGGCCATCTCCGCCGACACCAAGGGCATCGGCGGCCGCAGCGAGAATTAGCCAGCGTTTTTTCACCACAGAGACGCAGAGAGCGCAGAGGTTGGAAGGGAAGGGGAGCCCGGATCTCAGATCCGAACCCCTTTTCTCCCATCCGGCTCTGCGCCCTGTGCGCCCTCTGTGGTTAAATCCGTCTGGTGTTTCTCCCTAAGTCGCTGCTCGCGTCGAGCATCACCGCGCAGATCGGTCCCACGAACACAGGCAAGACCCATCGTGCGGTCGAGCGCATGCTCACGCACGAAACAGGGATGATCGGCTTGCCGCTTCGGCTCTTGGCGCGCGAGATCTATGATCGAGTTAGTGCGCGAGTGGGCGAGGGCGCGGTGGCGCTGGTCACGGGCGAGGAGAAGCGCGTGCCGCCGCGGCCGCGCTATTTCGTCTGCACCGTCGAGGCCATGCCGACGGGGCGCGAAGTGGATTTCTTGGCCGTCGACGAAATCCACCTGGCGGGTCACGTGGAGCGCGGGCACGTGTTCACGGATCGCATGCTGCATTGGCGTGGTCGTCTGGAAACTTGGTTGCTCGGCGCGGACACCATCCGGCCCATCCTGGAACGCTTGGTCCCCACCGCGGTCATCGAACGCAAGCCGCGCCTGTCGCGCCTGTCGTGGGGTGGAAATCTGGCTTTGCGCGGACTGCCCCCGCGCACGGCGGTGGTGGCGTTTTCGGTCGATCGCGTGTACGAACTCGCCGAACGCCTGCGTGCCCGTCGCGGTGGGGCCGCGGTGGTGATGGGCGCGCTCTCGCCGCGTGCGCGCAACGCGCAGGTCGCCCTCTATCAGTCGGGCGAGGTCGACTACATGGTGGCCACCGACGCCATCGGCATGGGCCTGAACATGGACGTGGACTGCGTGGCCTTCGCGGATCTGCGCAAGTTCGACGGGCGCAAGCTGCGCGAATTGGAAGACGCCGAGCTGGCGCAGATCGCGGGGCGGGCCGGCCGGCACCACAACAATGGCAAATTCGTCACCCTGGCGCCGCTGCCCGAATTGTCGGGGTCGACGGTTCGGGCCATCGAGGACCATCGGTTTCCGGTGCAAACCAGCGTGTACTGGCGCAACGCCGATCTCAACCTGTCGTCGCTGGAAACTCTCGCGGCCTCGCTTGCGCGCAAGCCGCCCCATGCATGCCTCGAACTTGCTGCGGATGCGGATGACACGCGCGCGCTGGCACGCCTTGGTGCCGACCCGGAGATCGCTGCTCGCTGCCGTTCGAGCACGAACGTGGCCTTGCTCTGGCAGGTTTGTCAGATTCCGGACTTTCGCCAGCTCCAACTCGACGATCACTTCAAGTTGCTGAGGGCCGTGTTTTTGCAGCTCACCGGACCGCGCGGCCGGCTGGAAAAGGACTGGATCGCGCGCCACCTGCAACGGCTGTCGGAACTGCAAGGCGACATCGATACCCTGCTTGCGCGCATGGCGTTCATTCGGACTTGGACGTACATCACACACCACACGCGCTGGCTCGACGATGCGCAGGCCTGGCAAGAGCAGGCGCGCGCCCTGGAAGACGATCTCAGCGATGCCTTGCACGACAAACTGGTCGCCAGATTCGTCGACGCTGCAAGCCGAAAAGGCCGGAGCCGCGTCCCGGCCAAGGGTGCTTTCGCGGCACAACTGCGCGATGCCATGGAACGATCGTCCGACGGAGAATCTGCGAGTCCGCCCGATGACGGCAGGTGGATCGAGGAACTTGTGGAAGCCGCCGAGGATCGTTTTGGACTGGGCGACGATGGGCAGATTCTCGGCGATGGTCGAGTGCTCGGTCGCATGTTGCCGGGCGCGGACAGGTTGCGTCCCGAAGTCGCCGTGACCCTGGACGAGCTTGGCCCGGGCGCCAAGTTGCGCCTGCAGCGACGGCTGGTTGCTTGGACGCGCGATCTGGCCGAAACCCTGCTTGCGCCTTTGCGCGACGAGCGTCTGGCCAAGCTGGGCCCAGCTGCCCGCGGGATCCTCTACCAGCTTGAACAAGGGTTGGGCACGGCCCTGGCCAGTCGAGCACAAGCGCAGCTGCGCCAGATCGATCAGGCCGATCGCAGCCGGCTCGGGCGTGCCGGAATCAAGCTTGGGCGGAAGGTTGTGTATGCGACGGCACTCCTGCGCCCCGAAGCCTTGCTCGTGCGCGCAACGCTGTGCCGGGCCTTTCTGGGGCCCGGGATCCAGTTTGAAATCCCGGCCGCGCAGACCCGATGCTTCTTTCCGACCGACGACCTCGACGACGACAGCTGCCTGGCCATGGGTTTTCCGGTGCTCGCTGGCGTCGCCATTCGCGCCGACGAGGTCGAGTCTATCGCGGCCCAAATAGCCGGGGGCGCTCGCGCAAACGCCATCGTCCGGCGCCTCGGCTGCGATGCTGATATGGCCGCAGCGATCTTCGACGCACTCGCCGAGCCCCGCCGCCGCCGTCGCTAGCGCGGATGGGCAAAGTCATTGAACGATCTGGATCCGGAAACCTTTTCTTTCCAACTCTGTGCACTCTGCGTCTCTGTGGTGAAAAAAGCGTTCACTGCCCGTGTACACTGCGCCGATGCAAGTCGAGTCGTACGACGTCGTCATCGTGGGCGCGGGCCCGGGCGGGCTTTCTTGCGCGCGCGCACTGGCTGGCTCAGGCCAGCGCGTGCTGGTGCTGGAAAAAAGCGAGAGCCTGGGCAAGAAGATCTGCGCCGGCGAGCTCACCGCCAAAGTGCTGCCCGGCGAGGAATTCGATCGCGGCCGGCCGTGGACCGAGATCCATGTGGGCAACGATCACACGTGCCACGCGCTCAAGCTGCCGCGCCCGTTCGCGTGGACCACCGGCCGCCACGGCATCGAAAGCCATCTCATGAAAGGCTGCGACGCCGAGATCCGGTTTGGCGAACCGGTCCAGAAGATCACGGCCGAGTTCGTCGAAACCCGCACCAGTCGCTACGGCTACAAGAAACTGGTCGGCGCCGACGGCGCGAACTCCATCGTGCGCCGTTACCTCGATCTGCCGCGCGAGAACATCGTCGGCTGGGCCTACCATTTCGTGGTCGACCAGCCGGCCACGGAATTCCACATCTACTGGCTGCCACGCACCTTTCCCGCCGGCTACGGCTACATGATGTCGCGCAGCCGCGGCCAGACCATGGTGGGGCTCGCCTTCGAAGGCAGCCGCTTCGATCGCGAGGTCGCATTTCGCGCCGGTGCCTGGGTGGCCCAGCGTTTCGGCCTGGACGTGTCCAAGCTTCGTCATGAGGCGGCCAAGGGCAACGCCGATTTTCGAGGCTGGCGCTTCGGCAACGTGTTCCTGGTCGGCGAAGCGGCCGGGTTGCTCAATCCCTTGTCCACCGAGGGGATCTACTACGCCATTCGCAGCGGTGAGGGCGTCGGCAAATTCCTGCGCGGCGATGCGGCGGGCGAGAAGCTGATGCGACATCTTGCCCAGGTTCACAAGAAACAAGTGCGCATCTTCAAGCTCGTCACGAACAAGAAGCTTCCCTTCTGCTGGATGGTCGATTGGGTGATGCGCGATCCTCGCCAGGGGCTCCGGCGCTGGCTCTTGCAGTGGGTCCTCTACTGGCTCATGGATCGCTCCGAATAGCTCATTGCGGGGCAGGCGTCGAATTGTGATCGGACCGGCCAAGAGCATGGCAAAATGCCGATCGCTGCGGCAAAGATCCGGCCGAGACCTGTGGCGTTCCATGCCTCAAGTCTGCGGGAAAAACTGACGAAACTGACTATGGGGCGGGGTGACTGCGCGCCCTGGCAAACGGGTGGCTGGAAACCAGCAGCCCCAAGAGTTCCTCGCCAAGGGAGGTTCCTGTGAACGTTGTAAAGACTAGAAAAGTTCTCGTGGTCGAGGACTCGCGCCTGATTCACAAAATGTACGAGGTGATGCTCCGGCCCTGCATGCTCATCGCGGCGCATGACGGTCGCGAAGGGCTGGCCCGCCTGGGCGAAAACCCGGACGTCGACGTCATCATTCTGGACATCAACATGCCGCACATGACGGGCCTAGAATTCCTGGGCCAGGTGAAGGCCAAGCCCGAGTTCGCCGCCATTCCGGTCATCATCGTTTCCACTGAGGGCAAGGAAGAGGACGTGGCGCGCGGGCTCCAGGCGGGCGCGGTGGCCTATCTCAAGAAGCCGTTTCAGCGCGAAGACCTGCTCAAGATCATCGGCCGTCTTGCGGTCGTTCAGCCTTCCCCGTGAAAGAAGGTATTGCCATGGCTGAAGGTCCACGCAGTTACTCGTCCGCGGGCAGTGGCGATCCCTTGGCTACCCTGATGCGGGCGCGCCAGCTCATCCACGATGCCCAGGCCGCCATCGAGGAAGCCAGCAAGTCGGTGGTGCAGCAGCGCACGGCTTCGACCGAGATTCCCGAGCATGCGTTGCGCCTGGCCAAGGCCGAAAACGAACGCGAGGAGCTGGCCGTACGGCTCGCCGAGGTCGAGCATCAAGTCGGGCGGCTCATGACCTTGTACGTGGCCACCTACCAGTTGCACGCCACGCTGGATCCGGCCGACGTGCAATCGACCATCGCCGAGATCGCGGTGAATCTTCTGGGTGCCGAACGCTTCGCCCTGCTTCTGCGCGACGAGGACGAAAGCGCTCTCGAAATCCGCATTCAAGAGGGCGCCATCGACTCCACCTGGTCAGGGGCGTCGACTTACCCGGGCGGGGATCCGATCATCGATGCTTCGCTCCTCGATGGGATGCTGCGCTTCGGGCCGGTCGACAACTCGCCGGTGCTGGTGGCCGTGCCCCTGCGCGTGCAGGACGTTACGGTGGGTGCGCTCGTGATCACGAAGTTGTTCGAGCACAAGGGCAAGCTGGACGAAGAGGATCGCGACTTGCTCGATCTGCTCGGGGCGCACGCCGCTTCGGCGCTGTTCGCTTCGCGCGTGTACTCGCGGGCAGCGCGCAAGTTGCGAACCCTTGAGGGCCTGATCAAGCTGGTCAAGCAGGGCTAGGTCCCGGGGGAGCGCCCCCAAGCGAGGTCTTATGAGTTTCCGAGGCATGATCGAAGACGTTGCGGTTGCCGACGTGATGCAACTGATTCGTCTCGGCGGTCACGCGGGAACCCTGACGGTCAACAATCGTAGCGAAGAGGGCTTCGTTGGCTTCGAGCGCGGCCGCATCGTGAGCGCGTGGAACCCGCGTTCGCGCCGGGTCGGCGAATTGCTCGTGGCGGCCGGCGCAATCGACGAAGGCACGCTGGTGCGCGCTCTCGAAGCGCAAAACGCCGAACGTCCGCGTCGAACCATCGGGCAGATCTTGGTGCGCATGGGCAGCACCACGCCGGAAGCCATCCGCGACGTGATGGCCGCCGAGATCGAACGCGTGGTGAGCGAAATTCTGTCCTGGAAGTCGGGAACCTTCGAATTCGCCATCGACGACCTCACGCCCATGGTCGAGGTAACCCGCTTCACCGGTGCGCCCAAAGTCGACCTCGATACCCAGACGGTGCTGATGGATGTCTTGCGCCGTATCGATGAGGACAGAGCGTCCGGCGAGTTTGCCGCCGCCGCGGCAGCCAGCGCGGAAGTGGGCGAGACGAAGTCGAGTCCGCACATCCGCAGCAGCGAATTTGAAACGCCCTCGCTGGACGAGCCGAGCCAAGTCGGCGCCGCCCTGCCGGACTCGGTCGCGCCGTCGGACACCAGCCAGCGTATTGGACGAGAGCCGACGCCACCGCCGGGGGGCGAACGCCTGCGTTTCCAATTCGTATCCCCGGACACCGAGCTGCTGGCGCGACTCAATCAGCTCATGGCTCCGTCGGGCGATCGGGTCTTCGCGGTTGGTTTGCGCGACGCGGGCGCTTCGCTGTTGGGCGAATCGCCACCCATCGTGGTGGTCGATTTGCGCTACCAAGTCCACGCCTTGACGACTCTCTCGGCACTGTGCCGATCGCGGCCGCGCGCCGCAGTCATCGCGCTGTTCGAGGGCCGCGCGCCGCTGCGCGAGATGTACAAGTCGGGGGTTCTTTCCGTCACCTCCGTAGCGCCCGAGACTATCGTCGCGTGCATGCAGTCGGCGGCCCGGCAGCGCAAGTACATGGCGACCGAGCACGCCATCACCGAAGGCATTCGGGCCAGCTTCGCGCGCCTGCGCCGGATCATCGCCGATCTGCGCTCGGGCCTTCTGGGCACGTCGGTGTCCTCGAACCTGATGGCAGCGGTGGCCGAATCGCTCGACCGCGGCGTGCTCTTCGTGCCCCATCTCGACCGCATGGTCGCACTCGGCGCTTTCGGCAATACCGGCCGGGGCGCGCCGCTGGCCAAGACGACCCAGGGGCTGATCATGGCGATTGGCAGCAGTGGCGTGTTCAAGGATTGCATCGCCGACAGCCGGTCGCGCCGCCTGCGCTACCACGAGGCCGACTTGCCCCAGGCCTTCGTGGAAGCCGTGGACTGCCCGCGCACCGAGGAAATCGCGGTTCTGCCCGTGCCGGGCAGCGAACGCGTGATCGCCGCCATCTACCTCGACAATGGCGCGCGCGATCGGCACATCGGCGACATCGAGATTTTCGAACTTGCCGCGTTTCAACTGGGGTTGGCGCTAGAAAACGAATTTTTGCGCCGGGCGAATCCCAATCAGGATGTGACGTCGACCATCCTCGGCATGCGCAAGACCGGTAGCCAACCCAGCTACTGCGGAGACGGCAAGAGCGGCAAGGACGGATAGAGGATAGTCGGGAGACACGACGTGGAAGAACTCTTCTCATCTCTTGTAAGAGACTTCGTCGACGAGACGGCGCCCATAGCGCGCGAGGTGGGCGGACTCTTGCTCAAGCTGGAGGCCGTGTGGACCGCGGGGGGCGATGCCAAGCCGCTCTTGCGTGCGGTGCGTGGCGGCCTGCATACCATCAAGGGCAACAGCGCCATGATGGGCCTTGCGCCTATCGAGCGCGTGGCGCACGCGCTTGAGGATGTCTGCGCGCAAGTCGAAGGCCGCCAGGGTCGCGAGCAAGCAGCGCAGTTGCTTTTCGAGGGTTGCGATCTGCTCCTTGCGCTCATCCAGGCGGCGCTCGCCGGCAGCGTGGATGGCAAGCTGGCGGATGCGTTCGTCGAGCGGGCGCGTGCGTCGTCGGAAGCGGCCGCCGCACCGAAGATGATTTCCGTTTCCGACGAGTCTTCGCCGCCTGCCGAGGCCGCGGGCTCGGTGCCTCCTGTCGCGATGGACAGCGAAGAGGGGCGAGGAACCGCGCGCATCGCCGACCGCGAGGTCGATGATTTGCTGGAGCTGACCGGGGAAACCATCGTGGGCCACACCGAACTCGCGCGCGTGCACGGCCGCCTGGCGCGGGGCCAGTTCGAGGCCAGCGACGTCGCTCTCATGGATCAGCTCCTGACCGATCTCGGCCGGACCACGCGCGAGATGCGACACAAGCTGCTGCGCGTGCGTCTTGCTCCCATCGCCACGCTCTTTCGCCGTTTCGGGCGCTTCTTGCGCGATCTGGCCCGCGAGCGCGGCCAGGCCATCGAGCTTTGCATCGAGGGTGGCGACACGGCCGTGGATCGCGCCATCATCAGCCGCCTCTACGAGCCGCTGGTTCATATCGTGCGCAACGCCGTGGCCCACGGTATCGAACCCGTGGACGAGCGCGTGGCGCGCGGCAAACCGGCCAAGGCGCAAATCCTGCTTAGCGCACGGTTGCGCGAAGGGCGCGTGAATATCTGCGTCGCCGACGACGGGCGCGGTCTCGACTTGCGTGCCATCGCGGCCAAGGCGAATGCGCAAGGGATGGACACCGGCAATCTCTCCGAGCGCGACCTGCAACGGCTGATCTTTCAGTCGGGATTCTCGACGGCGCTGTCGGTCTCGAACCTAGCCGGCCGAGGCGTGGGCCTCGACGTGGTGGCCAGCGTGGTGCAAGGCCTAGGTGGCAGCATCGACGTGCGCGGCACCAGCGGACGCGGCACGGTGTTCGTGCTGGATCTGCCCGTGACGGTGTCGCTACAGAAGGCGCTGATCTTTGGTGTGGACAGCGAGACCTTCGCCGCGCCCGCGGGGTTCGTCCTCGACACCATGGAGAGCCGCGAGAAAAACATGCAGGCCATCGGCCGTGTGCTGTTGGTTTCCTGGCGCGGCGATTTCGTGCGCGCGGTGGATGCCGGCCGCCTGCTCGGCTGTCAAGGCTTGGCCCAGGCCTGGGCCAGACCCTATGCCATTGTCTTGCAAGCCGGAAACAAGCGCGGAGCCTTGCTGGTCGACTGGTTTTCCGGCGTGCAAGAGATTGTGGTCAAGCCGCTCGACGAGAGCCTGGCCGGCTGTCGCATGATCGCCGGCGCGACGGTGCTGGCCCAGGGACGCGTGGTGCCCATCCTCGACTGTGTCGAGGTGGTTCGCCGCACGAACGTCGCGCTCTTGCCCGAAACCCCCAGCGTCGCCAAGGCGGAGGCCAGCTACGATGTCTTCTGACGCGCGCCCAACGAGCGAAGGCGGCCAGGCGGAAAATGCCGAGCCCTTGCTGGCATTCGCGGATGCTTTGCTTGCGTCGACTCCGCACGACCCCGGCCGGGCCGCGGGCCAGGTCCAGCAGTACGTGACCTTCTTTCTGCGCGACGATGAAATCGGCATTCCCATCTTGCAGTGTCGTGAGATCGTTCGCATCGGCGCGATCACGCGCGTGCCCGAAGCCCCAGACCACGTACGCGGCGTGGTGAACCTGCGCGGCCGTGTCCTGCCCGCGATCGACACGCGCAAGTGCCTTGGCTACGAATCCGCCCCTGCCACCGCACGATCGCGGCTGCTCGTCGTGGAAGTGGCGGGCCGCGCCTTCGCGCTGCTGGTGGATCGCGTCTCGCGCATTCTCAAGCTCGCCCCGGCCGACATCGCGGCGCAGCCCGAGAACGCCAAGGTGCGATCCGCCATCGGCGTGGCGCGCGACGGAAACTCCACGATCATCATTACCGATGCAGAGCGTATCTTGCGACCTGGATGCGCGTCGGAAGTTCCAACCCCAAGGAGTGAAGAAGCATGAGCACACACGAGAGCAAGGCTTCCTCGACTTCCATGCCCGCAAGTCCGAAGGGTGGCGATGGAGCGGCTCGCGAACGGCGGCGGCACTGGTGGCTGGGCCGCATCGAAGGCGCGCCGCTTTTGCGCCACCTGTCCCTATGGCAGAAGCTGCTCGTCATCGCGATCGTGCTGCTCCTTCCGACGGCTCTGCTCCTGCGCGATTTCGTCAGCAAGAGCAACGAGGAAATCGTGCAAATGCGCCGGGAGTTGTGCCTGGAGGCCTATGCGCTGCAGCTCAAGCGTATTCTGGGTCAACAAATAGCCGTGCACACCAGCGCGCTTTTTTCCAGCCCGGACGCGCAGGCGGGGGCCGCGAAGACCGCGATGACGGCGGCGCTGGAGGAACTTGGCAGTCTCAATACCTCGGGGTGCGGAGCAGATCCGGGATTGACCCGGGTACGCATGCCCGAGGCCCTGACCGAGCTGCGTGCCCTGGCGGCGCAGGCCGCGGTGGCCACGAGCGCGAAGGACGAAGTTCACCGGCGCATACGTGAGGCCGTGGCCGCGTGGTTCCGGCAAATCGACTTGGTCGCGCGCGAGACCCAAATCCTGGACACGGGTGCGATCCATCTCGACGATGCGACTTTGCGGCGATTGCCCGAGGCAGCCTGGCGCATCGAACGCATGGTCGAGCTGGGGGCCGAATGGGCGCGAGCCGAAGAGATCCCCATCGCCGTGCGCGCCGAAATCATCAGCACCATCGATGGGTTCGCCGCCGACCTGGTCGATATCGAACGCGACTTGCTGGCGGCGGTG